>Ga0302253_1000369_pt1 | contig 39390 bp, 38 predicted proteins | sample AAG_RA_Trp_MG_FD_193537 | JGI IMG/M metagenome (GOLD analysis project Ga0302253, IMG submission 193537) | Enriched activated sludge microbial communities from anaerobic digester in WTTP, New Holstein, Wisconsin, United States - AAG_RA_Trp | ecosystem: Engineered > Bioreactor > Anaerobic >...
GCAAGGATAAGGCTGAGTATCTACCGAAATATGCGCTGGCCTAGCGCATCTGAAAAGGAGAGGGTAGAAGATAGAGGTGCTGGCTTGGTAGTGCGCGCTGCTGTGCCCATTTGGCACAAGGTTGGAAACACTACATGAATGTTTCACGTGAAACAATTTGCAGGCCTCACCGTTCGCGGCTCAAAGAATAATCGATAAAATCGGCGAGCAGAATCATGGTTTCTTCTGAAACAGCTTCAAATTGCCCGAGGTCTGCGAGAGCCTTTCTTGCAAGCTCAATCTGATTATCAATCAACGATCGAATTTTTGCGTCGACGCCCCTGGATACAATGAGAGAGCGGATCCATTCGAGTTCGCTCGGTTCCAGCGCTTGCGCCCGAAATATGGAGTTGAAGCGCTTCATTTCGCTTTCGCTCAGTTGCGGGATCAGAGCAAGGATATATGGCGTTTTCTTGCCTTCTTTCAAGTCTGAACCTACAGGTTTTCCAATAGCTGTTTCGTCGCCAAAGAGCCCTAAACGGTCGTCCTGAAGCTGAAACACGATTCCCAGCGATTCTCCGAGGCGTTCAAGGCTCTTCAGAACCTCAGAAGTGCAATTGTCCAAAAGCAGTGCCCCAGCCATGAGCGGCAGGGCAACGGTATATCGCGCTGTTTTGTGGCGATACATCTCGATTACTGAGGAAATGTCCGGGAATCCTTCAACATAGCCTAATGCCACATCCTGCATCTGCGCGAGCGTTACTTTTGCATGTTCTTGCGCAACTGTGACGGAAACTCTTTGTGGTAAATACGCAAGTTCTTGCCAGGCAAGAAAAAAGAACAGGTCACCCGCGCAGATGCTTTGCGCTTCGGCGAGCTGGCTCGCAAGGGGAGCAGAAAGGCCAGTATCTGTCTGCTGGATTTTGTTCCTGATTCTGATATGAAAAGTGGGCTTTCCGCGCCTTTTTTCATCATGGTCCATGATATCGTCATGGACGAGAAGGCCCGCCTGCAAAAGCTCAAGCCCTGCAGCGAGCGAAATGGAGTGTTTCTGGTTTTGCACGCCCAAGAGCTGTGCGCCAAGTATTGCGAGCGAACCCCGCAGCATTTTACCCGAGTCCGCAAAATCTTCCATTTCTGAAGCGAGCCATGCCCCCGTACCGGATATACGCGAGAACATCAACTGATTTTCGTGCAGAATTGATGCGATATGTGCGCTGATTGTGGCTTTCGCCTGCTGTGCAAACTCGAGGAAGAGCTGTTCCATGGGACAAGTATATCCTAGTTTCAATCGCAAAAAAAAGCCTCGGCTGCGGGCGCCGAGGCTGTGAATGAAAAAGTCAGGAAAAGCTTCAGGCCATATAAGCCTGAAGAATTTCCATTGTTTCGGGCACGGCTACCTTTTTGAGGGCCGCTTTCTCGATCTGACGGATTCTTTCTTTTGTCAGATGCATCCGATCGCCAATTTCTTTGAGGCTCATTGGGCGTTTGCCGTTCAACCCGAATCGGTACTCGATAATCTCTCTCTCTTTTGCAGTGAGAGCTGCGAGCACCTTATTAATATCTTCGCGCAGGCTGGACTGAATTGCGTTCTGTTCAGGGCTTTCATGATGCTCATTCTCAATGAGCTCGCCCACAGTGGTCGAATTCTTTTCGTCATATACCGGCGCGTCGAGTGAAATCAAATCGCGGGAAATCGAGATAATGTCTTTGACATGCTCGGGTTCCATTTCAAGGAATTCCGCCACTTCGCGAATTTCTGCATCTTCCGATAGCTCGCCTTCAAAAAGATTGCGCGCTTTTTCGATCTGCACAAGTTCGTTCGCTCTGTTGAGCGGAAGGCGGATCATGCGGCTTTTTTCGCAGATGGCTTTGAGAATTGCCTGGCGGATCCACCACACAGCATAGGAAATAAAATGATAACCTTTGGTGACGTCATAATGTTCGATGGCGTTCAGAAGGCCAATGTTGCCCTCTGCGATGAGATCAGCGAGCGGCAGGCCTTGGTTCTGGTACTTCTTGGCAACATTGACGACAAAACGAAGGTTGCTCTTTGCAAGGATTGCTTTCGCCTGCTCGTCGCCAAGAGCAGCGCGAGTAGCATATTCATTTTCTTCTTCGCGGGATAGGAGGGGAATCCTGTTGATCTCGCGGAGATACATGGACAACACGTTCTCGTCGTCGAATTGCGCACTGGATCGTGTTTCCTTGGCTTTTTTTCTTTCCATCATCTGGATCTCCTTGCCTTATTATACTGCAAGAATCGTGCCAGATTAGAATAAATATCATATTTATATATATTAATAGCAATTAGAGTATTGGGCAATGTTGGGGGCTGCTTTCCTTTTCTCATTTTATAGGCACGAATTGCCTCAAGTGTATCATTTTGAACTAGCGGAACAGAAATGGGCAACTATTGTATAAAAATGAAACACTTCAGATCTCGGAAAGGCCTTGCACCCTTCCGCAGCATTGCTCGAAGGGCAGGCCTGAGCCGCAAGAACATGTTCGCAGGCTCACTCTTGCAATATTCATTGCGAAGCGCTCGCTATATCTGACGCTTGTCGAATAGCTCCCAAATATGGGGAAGTCGATTTTCAGCTTTCTGAAAAGAAGCAGTTTTTCTCCGCATTCAAGGCTTTTGAATTCCTCGCTGTCCTTGAGCTGTTTCCATGTCTCTAGGATGAGCTTGAGCACAGCAGAGTGCTCGGCTTGAGAGCCAAAACGATGCTGCGGTTTCTTGAGAAGGTATGATGAAAGCTGAATGCTTACAAATGCATAAAGATCATCGAGTTCGCGAGTTGGGCGCTTTAGCATGCCGTATTCATTGATATTGCGCACATACACCTTTCGGGCATAGCTCTGGCGGCGAATCTTCTGCGCATTGGCTAGGCTTTTTACCGCAAGTTCGCGCTGGTCGAGACGAAGAAGAGCAATGGACAGCCAGTAGAGTGCCTTTGAAAGATCGTTCTCGCATGAGGGAGGTGTTATTTCAACAGATTGGCGCAGGAGGGCAAGGGCTTTTGCTGGTCTGTGGTGTGCAAGCTCATAGATGCCTTTTCGAAGATAGAATGCTGCTTTGCTTGTGCCAGATGTTGTTTTCACAAGTTATAAAATATTCATGAAATTTCATATTGGCAAGCGAAATATGCCAAAGTCACAAAATGAGGTTCGGGGGACAGAGGAATGCGACCAGAACACAAAGGCTCAGCCATTCATGAGCTGCAGCGCCGCTAATGGCTCATGCTGGCTCAGTGGCCCGCAATCAGCAGGACAAAAGAACGCGGACCCATGACATAGGTGTGCGGCGCTCCGAGCGCTGGATATTCATTTTCTTCAAAATCATGCGGAGCGGGGAGGGATGTGTCCACAATGCGCTTCCATGTGTCCTCTGTGTTATCGTCCGGAAGCTGAATTTGAATTGCTTCTGGCGATGCGTTGAACGCAAGGAGATACGAATAGACGGGGACTTTCGAAGAGTTTTCAGACTTCGAGTGTTCATTGATGCGCGCAACGAGAACTTTACCCAGCGATGTCCATAGGGGAGGGTTGCCATGCTCATCAAACCAGAGGATATCGGGAGCTTCGGGATTTGCTTCGGTGTTCTGGTCTGTTTCGCCGCGGAAAAAATCTTCGCGCCTAAATGCTTGGTGGCTCTTCCGGAATCCGATGAGGAGTTTTGCAAATCGGTAGATATCCTTGTGTTGTTTTAGGTAGCTCCAATCGTACCAGTTCATTTCAGTATCGTGGCAATAGGCATTGTTGTTGCCGTTTTGCGTGCGGCGGAATTCATCGCCCCCGCAAATCATTGGAGTGCCAATCGAAAGCAACAGCGTCGCAAAAAAGTTCTTGATTTGGCGATTCCGTATTTCCTCTATAAAGGGAACATCGGTCGGGCCTTCGATGCCGTAATTCGATGAATAATTTTCGTTGAGCCCATCCTGATTGTCTTCGCCATTCGCTTCATTGTGTTTCTGGTGGTACGAGACGAGGTCGTTGAGCGTAAATCCATCATGCGAGGTGACAAAGTTGATGGAGTGGAAAGGGCGCTTACCGTTTTTCAGGTAGAGATCGCTGGAACCAGTAATACGGGTAGCGAAATGCGGCGCCATGCCTTCGTCCCCGCGCCAGAACCTGCGCACATCGTCGCGATAGCGGTCGTTCCATTCGGCCCACCGGCCGCCGGGGAATGAGCCCACCTGGTAGGCGCCGCCCGCATCCCAAGCTTCGGCGATGATTTTAGTGTTGCGCATGATGGGGTCTTCTGCGATCGATTCGATAACTGGCGGGTTTGGAAGCAAATTTCCTTGAGAATCTCTTCCGAGAATCGACCCGAGGTCGAAACGGAAGCCATCGACATGCATGGTGACAACCCAATATCGCAGGCATTCCTTAATGAACGTGCGCATAACAGGGTGGTTACAGTTGAGCGTGTTGCCGCAGCCTGAGTAGTTGCGGTAATAGCGTTTGTCCTCTGCAAGCATATAGAAAATCGAATTATCGAGTCCGCGGAAGCTCAGGGTCGGACCCAGCTCATTGCCTTCGGCGGTATGGTTGAAGACGACATCGAGAATCACTTCGATGCCAGCTTTGTGGAGCTCTCGCACCATGTACTTGAATTCTTTTACAGGGAATTCGGGGTCATAGCTGTCGTGATCGACACCGTCGGGATATGCGTACGATGTTTTAGGCGCGAAGAATGCAAGAGGGGCATATCCCCAGTAATTTGAGAGCTGTTCTCCGGTGACAGGATTGTGCCGGAATCGCTCGGCTGAATCAAATTCTTGTACAGGAAGAAATTCCAGGCTTGTGATGCCGAGGTCCTTGAAGTAGGGAATCATCTCCACAACGCCGCGGTAGGTGCCATGGTGTTTAGCCTTGGCGGAAGAAGAACGAGTGAGCCCGCGCACATGGGTTTCGTAGATGATGCAGTCTTTGAGTGGGTAGTTGAGCGGCGTGTCGCCTTCCCAATCGAAGTTGTCTTCGATGACGACGCACTTTGGCATGCAGCCGTCGTTGGGTTTTTCGGAAAATGAAAGATCTTTGTCGGGCGAGCTTTCGTCATAGGCGAGGGCAGAACACAGGTCGAGGGTGCCATCGGTGAGCGCTTTGGCATACGGATCGATCAGCACTTTATTGGGGTTGAAGCGATGACCTTCATGCGGCGCGAATGGCCCTTCTGCTCGCCATAGATACAACGTACCCGGCTTTAAGCCCGGGATATAACAGTGCCAGATATCGCCCGTGCGGTTGCGCACAGGATCGAGGCGCAAAGAGGCAGCAGGCTTGTCATCGTGCGGAGACTCGTACAGGCAGAGGATCATGCCCGTTGCATGACGGGAAAAGACCGAAAAATACACGCCCTGAGGATGAGGCATTGCGCCTGGCAAAAGCGGGTTTCCCGGAAAGATGTGCAGTTCTTTGGGCAGCGCTCTGAAATGACCGCTCATGCTTTTGTCACAACAAGTACCGCATTCTGTCCGCCGAATCCCATTGATTCTTTTACAAAGGCACGAACGGGCATGTTGATGCCTTTATTCGGCACATAATCAAGATCGCATTCCGGATCGGGATTGTCTAGGTTGATTGTCGGGTGAATGTAATTTTCGTTCATGCCTAGGATTGCGGCAATTGTCTCTATAGCGCCGGCAGCGCCGATGCAATGGCCAATCATGGATTTGAGGCTGGACACTTTGAGTTTGTAGGCATGCGGCCCGAAGGCGTGCTTGATAGCTTTTGTCTCGATGGGGTCGTTCAGCGGGGTCGATGTACCATGCGCGCTTATGTAATCGATGTCTTCGGGTTTCATGCCTGCATCATTGAGGGCGAGCTCGATTGCTTTGGCAACCCACATCCCCTCAGGGTCGGGAGCGGTAAGGTGGTGGGCATCGCAGGTTGCGCCGAAGCCAGCTATTTCGGCATAGATTTTTGCACCTCGCGCTTTGGCGTGCTCGTATTCTTCAAGCACCAGAATGCCGGCGCCTTCCGACATAACAAAGCCATCCCGATCCTTGTCGAAGGGGCGAGAAGCTTTTTCCGGCGCATCATTCCGGGAAGATAGAGCCTGGATGTTGATAAAGCTGGCCATGCACATGCGCACGATGCTCGCTTCGGAGCCGCCAGTGAACATGATGTCGGCGTGGCCGTCGCGGATTAGGTGCATGGCCTGGCCGATTGCATCGGTCGCAGCCGCGCAGGCAGTGACGACAGTCATGTTCGGGCCGTGCACACCAAGGGACAGAGCAATCTGCGCCGCGCCGAAATTTGCAAGGCCTTTTGCAACCGTCATTGGGGATACGCGGCTGGGCCCTCGCTCTGTGAGGCGCACGCCCGCTTCCTCGATTGTCGCTGAGCCACCTTGCCCCGTTCCCAGACACACACCGGTGCGCAAGGGGTCGAGTGATTCTTTCTGCAGCTGGGCAGATTCGAGCGCTTCGAGCGCAGCATACACGGCAAACTGCGCGAACCGGTCCATTTTCTTGCTTTCTTTGGGATCGAGGCGCAAACCTGGGTTAAAGTCTTTGACTTCGCCGGCAATCTTGACCGCGAGCTCGGACGAATCGATCATTGTAATCGGTGCAATGCCGGATTTATTCGCTTTGACATTCGACCAGAAGGTCGGAATATCGTTTCCCAAAGGGCTTACGACGCCTAAACCAGTGACGACTACTCTTCGTCTGTTCATAGTTACATCCCCATACCGCCGTCGACATTCAATACAACACCTGTAATATATGATGCTCTCGGACTGCAAAGGAAGAGGGCAGCCTCGGCGACCTCTGCGGGAGTCCCAGGCCTCGCGAGAGGGATGCTCGTTGTAAGGCTCTGTTTTGCTGCGTCCGGCAAGACGCTGGTCATCGCGGTCTCGATATAGCCGGGGGCGAGCGCATTCACGCGAATGTTCCTTGAAGCGAGCTCTTTCGCGAGGCTTTTGGTAAGGCCAATGATCCCTGCTTTCGAAGCGGCGTAATTCGCTTGTCCGCCATTGCCATGCAAACCCACCACGCTTGAGATGTTCAGGATACACCCGCTGCGCTGACGAAGCATCATACGCGAGACAGCCCTACTCATGATGAAAGCGCTGCGCAGGTTAGCATTGAGCACTGCATCCCAGTCTTCGGTTTTCATGCGCATGATGAGCCCGTCTCGCGTGATGCCCGCATTGTTCACGACGATATCGATACGGTTTTCTTTCTGAAATATTGAATTAACAGCAGATTCTATCGAGGCTTCATCAGCGACATCGCAGGGAATCCACTCGATGTTCGCTTCCGGTTTGCTACGCGAGAGTCCATAGACAAGAGCACCTTCTTCTTTGAAGCGAACCGCAATTGCTTGGCCTATACCGCGCGAAGCACCGGTAATTACGCAAACCTCACCTTCCAGCAGCTTTCCCATGTCGCAGCCTCCTGTTCTCAATATTGAATGAATGCGAGATAGCGCGAGATCTCAGAGCGAAAATGATACGAGCGCATCGAGAGTGCCGGCGGCAATGCACGAAATCGAAGATCCTGAGGCTTTCCACAGCCCAGTGAGCACGGTTCCCGGCCCTGTCTCGAGGCAGAGCTCAAATCCATCAGCAGCGATATTCGCTTCTTCGTCGATCCATCGCACTGGCGAAATAATCTGCAGCGATGCATATTTTTTGGCCTCGGCGCCACTTTCAATTCTTTTTCCGCTGACATTTGAATACAGATTTATTGTCGGGTCCGAAAAAGTAATCGCTTCGACAAGTTCCTTGAAGGCTTCGTAGGCTTCGTGCATGAGTGGCGAATGGAAAGCTCCCGATACCTTGAGCCTTATGACGCGTTTGGCGCCGGCTTGGCGGAGTTTTTCTTCAGCAATGCCGATATCTTTCTCGGTGCCGGAGATGACGCATTGCGAAGGGCTGTTGTAATTGGCAATCCAGCATTGCGTAAGTCCAGCCTCAGCAATAACTTGCTCAATTTTTTCCGGCGAAAGATAGAGCACTGCGCTCATTGTCGAACCGCCTGAATGCGCGCCAGCCTCATCCATAAGCCGTCCGCGCTCCGAAACCAGCCGGAACATGTCGTAATGGCTGATAACGCCTGCTTCCGCGAGCGCAGGCCATTCCCCGACGGAAAAGCCTGCAGCCCCCTGCGGAACGATTCCATGCTCCTTCGCAGAAAGCGCCGCGGCAGCCCCCGCAAGCGCAATGGCAATCTGTGTATTCTTGGTTTGCTTGAGAGTTTCTTCATCGCTTTCGAAAAGCAGGGTCTTTAGATCCATGGAAGATGCTTCCGAAGCAGTTTTGAAAAGCTCTCGCACTCCTTTGCTTGTTTCGTAGAAATCCTTGGCCATTCCCGGATACTGCGCACCCTGACCGGGGAAAAGAAAACAGGTTTTCATGCTTCCTCCACTCATTTCCGCTTCCTACCTCATTTTACATTTTCGCAGAATTTGTCAAATTTGTCAAAGCATTTTCCAAAGCGAACTGCCAGCCTGCATAAATCCATGCGAAGTGGCTTCCTCATTCAGAGAAGAAGGAAAAAGCGGCCCATCGAGGATAATGAGCGAAGCGCCGGCCGCTGTCGCTTCAGACGAAATCCTGTCGAGCAATGGCCATTCGATTCCCATGGTGGCGCATTCTTTGGAAGCAAAAATCCCCCAGACAGCGCAGCATGCGGTGCCCTCCAAGGGCTTGAGCGAATAAATGCCCAGCACAAGGGGATGAGTGCCGTCGATGGATGCATACGCTATCCATGGTTCTCGAATCCATGAGGTAAGCTTTTCATGGATTTCCAGAAGCGCCCATTTTGAGAGCGCCGGCGGGTATGTAGTATACGTCTCAGCTGCATAGTCGCTGATCACCTGTCCAACATCAAAAGGCGCTTCGCTTAAAGCTACTGTCTGGATTTCGAGTTCTGAAGCAATGATGTCAGCAAGATCTTCCGGCTCTTCCTTGACGGCAGCGAGGGCATCCTCTTCCTGGATTGCATGCATCCATTTTTCGATGGTAGGGCGCATCGCATTCAGTTTGAATTCCTGGAAGCGGCGGTACAGCGCATCATTACTTGAAAGCGCATGTCTGAATGCTTTGAATACACCTTTGCCGCGGCGCAATGCTGCGTTGAGGGCAAGCTTCAGTTCAGGCGGGGAGGTGACGGTTGCTGCAAAGGCTTCAAGGATGGTAAAACCCTGGCGGGATGACCAGAAAGGTAGATCGGTATAGCGTTCTGGCACGGCCTCGAGATCTTCATCACTGACTTCAGATCGGTCTACGATATCGCCCGTCCGCAGATCGATGAGCCATTCGTTTGTTTGATCTTCCATTGCAAAGACGATTCGCTCGAGAATCGCGTCGGTCAACTGAAACATAGAATAATTGTAATCGATATGCGTTTATCTATGGAAGGCCAGTACGCCACAGTGTATACTGACAGCAAATGATATCGAATCTGCATTTGCATTCCTGCTTTTCCGATGGCATGTCCTGGCCGGAAGATATTGCGCTCGATGCAGCGCGATCGGGGCTGGATATGGTTGCGCTCACCGATCATGACACGATGGCGGGAGTTGCTCGCTTTTGTGCTGCGTGCGCATCGCGAGGCATGCAGGCGATTCCTGCGTGCGAAATTGATGTTAATGAGCCGCAGATTGATTACAAGAGCGAGCTTCTGGCGTATTTCCCAGGAGCGGAGCCCGCTGCCGGGGCGCCAGCGACGAGGGCAATTTTGCGGGAATCGCTCCGGAAGCGAAGGGCTCGCCTTGAGTTTCTGATCAATTCGGCGCGGGAATTGTACCCGGATAAAGAGCTTTCGTTCGAGGACCTTTTCAGAGATAAAACGAGAATGGAATATGACAGCGCACTGGCTGATGAGATTTCGTGGAGCAAGGTGGACCTTTTTCTCTACCTCAAAGCGCGTCGCTGCATAGATCCGGACATGAATTACAAAGCTTTCAAGAAAAAGTTCTTTGCAAATGGCCTTTTGAAAAAATACAAATTGGATAAGCCAGACATCGCATCGGTAGTTGCGGCTGTACATGCTGACAACGGCTTTGTCGTTCTTCCCCATTTTGGCCATCTGTGGGATGATGATGCGGCACTGATGCACAAAGAAACGGAAAAACTGCGCAGCAAACTTGCATGGTTCAGGCGCGCCGGTGTGGATGGCGTCGAGCTGTACTGGTATAACGCCGACTACAGAAGTGCCAAAATCAACGAATTAGTGCGAACTGTCGCAAGGCCGCAAGGCTTCTTCTTCACGTATGGCTCTGATTGCCATGGCCCCGGTTCCGGCAAGCATACTATTACGAAATTCAAGGGGAATTTCGAAGGCTTTCCGGTACGTCAAGCAGATGGGCACCAGTCAGAGGGGCATCGAGGCAGTGCGGGTCACGCTTCGCCGAATACAGCTGGTTAGGTTCATCATGATACGATTGTGCGCATTTTTGGGAAATTACGGAAAAGAATATCGGCTCCATCGCCACAATGTCGCATGGTTATTTCTGGAATCAATGCGCATAAGCGCTGATCTCCACTGGAGCGCGAAGTTCAAAGGCATTATTGCACAGGCGGATTTCGGATCTGGCAAAGTCTCGATTCTAAAGCCTCACACTTTTATGAATCTCTCGGGGGAGAGCGTAATCGAGGCAGCGCGTTTCTACCGATGCAGCCCCGAGGAAATACTTGTGGTGCATGATGAACTGGAAATGCCGTTCGGCGCGTTTGGCTACAAGTTTTCAGGCGGGCTTGGCGGGCACAATGGGCTGCGCTCGCTGGAAAAGCACCTTGGCACAAGGGATTTCTGGCGGTTGCGCTTTGGCATCGGGCGTCCTGACCACAGCGATATCGCGGAGTATGTGCTCTCGCCCTTCGCGGCTGACGAGCTCGAGCTGCTGAAAGCGAATGTATTTCCTGCGGCAGAAAAAACTTTTTATACGCTGTTCACGGAGGGCATCGAAGGTTACGAGGAGCGCTATCGCAAGGTAGTGTGCAAGCAAGCGCCCTAAAAAATCATCCGCGAAAGCGTCTCTTCGTTCCTGCGCCAGTCAGGATCGACGACAACCTGCAGCTGAAGTTTGACTGGATAGTCGAAAAGTTCCTTGAGATCGGCCTCTGCTTCCTCCCGAATGCGCTTGATCACCGAGCCTTGCCGCCCGATGAGAATGGGTTTCTGCGAATCGCGCTCGACCAGAATGTCGAAGCGAGCAAACAGCACGCCATCAGCTCGTTTGGTCGATTCACGATACTCGACCGCAATCGCGTGCGGCAGTTCGTCGCGAGTATGCAAAATAGCCTTCTCTCTGATAATTTCGCCAATCCGAAAGACGGGTTCCTGGTCTGTGTAAATCTCTTCCGGATACCAGAGCGGACCTTCTGGCGCGAGCAAAAAAAGCTGCTCAAGGAGGGCGGCCAGGTTGGTTTTTTGGGCGGCAGAAATGGTTATGCGCTTTGCTTCCGGCATTCGCGGTATAATGAATTCCTCGACGAGCAAAGGTTTTGCGTCGGGATGATCGATTTTGTTGATCGCTATGACGGTTCGAGGTGCTTCTTTTGAAAGAAGCTCGACAATGGCTTCTTCTTCTTTGCCGGGCTCTCGCGTCGCATCGATGACATAGAGAATAAGATCCACATCTGAAAGCGACTGCATCACAAGGTCGCGGAGTTTGAGGTTGAACTTTTTGTCCGATAGATGGTACCCCGGCGTATCGACAAAGATGAGCTGACCTTCCGGGCGGCTGACGATTCCTCGGATCGCATTGCGCGTCGTTTGAGGGACAGAGCTTACGATAGAAACTTTTGCGCCGCAAAGGGCATTCAGTAATGTGGATTTTCCCGCTGATGGCCTGCCAATTATAGCGACAAATGCAGATTTAGGCACGCAAACCTCCTTTCAAGTGAGCTCTGTCCCCTCAAGGGAGCTCTGTCCCTGCGCATCGCCCGCGCATCATGAGAACTTCGGCTGTTCGAGCTGGGCATAGATGTCAGGCGGCGGCTCATCCATCCAGAGCTTGTATTGGCCAGCGGCCTGGTAACACAGCATCTTGTAGCCATTCAGCACGCGGCAGCCCGCTTCTTCGGCGCGTTTCAGCAGCAAGGTCTTCGAGGGGTGATAAATGAGATCGAACACCACTTCGGAACCTTTGAATTCATAGAAACTTATCGGATCGAGTTCTTCTCTCATTCCGACGCTGGTTGCCTGCACGAGAATATCGGAGTATTCAGATATGAGGTCGCTCGCTCGATCGTCGAGGTGGCTGTAGAGGAAGTTGTATTTCCTGGCAAGATCGCGCCCGGCACTGTATGTGCGATTCAGAACAAGACAGCGCGCCCCTTTCCTGAATAGGGCGAGAGCAATTGATTTGGCCGCACCCCCTGCGCCTATAATCGTTGCTCGGCATCCGGAGAGGTCTTGTTTGCCAAGAAATTCCAGAAGGCTTCGCTCGAATCCATCTGCATCAGTGTTGTACCCTGCCCATGCATCGCCTCGCCGGACGAGCGTATTGCACGCCCCGATCCGCTTCACGTCGGTCGAATGAAAGGCGAGGAATGGCAGCACATCCTCTTTGAAGGGTACCGTAATCGCTGCGCCTTTGCCACCGAGCAGCTCGAGAATCTTCAGCCCATCCGCAAAAGAATCAACAGGGGTCGGAACAAGCAATGCATCCTTTCCCATTTCGCGGAAGGCTTTATTGTGAAGGTAGGGCGAGAGCGAAGCGAGAATCGAATGCTGGCCGATTAAGGAATACAGCTCTGTCTGTTCATTTACCAAATCGAAATTGTAGATGTTACGCAGATCGAATGGATCGAAATGGCCAGGTGCGGCTATTTCCATGCCGCTATGCAAGGGACTTGCGTAGGTCCACATGGAGCCGAACCGCCAGGCGAGAACGCGGGATACGATTCCATATGCGCCGGTTGCGATCAGCAGATGTTCGCGTTTGGGCACGCGAATTGCCCATTCCAGGAAGCGGATGAAATCCGCTGAACTCTGTGGGTTTACAACCAGTTTTGGAATTTCATCGTCTTCCTGCGCAATTTGCTCGTATGCAGCACCAAAATTTTCCGGTATGCCGTCGTGAAAATAATGGGAACGGACGATGCGGGTACCGAAGGTGTGGCAGGCTTCTTCAATGACCGGTGTACGGAAATCGTCTTCGAGATCGACGAATGCGTAATTCGCTTTCGCATCGGGCTTTGGGAATGAAAGCGCTTTGGCAAAAAGGACAAGGCGTACACCTTCGCCATCCTCAAAATTTCCGCCATCTTGCTTGCGCCGAATTGTCAGAATGCAGGGAAGCTGGGCTTTTTCAGGGAATGAGCGGATATTGAAACGCTCGCTGGGTTCGAGGCAATCCGCGCGAAGTTCGACATAGTCCACAACTGCGCGATATCGCTCGAGAATACGAAGATTCTCTTCGATTGTTTTCCCGGAGAGGCAAATGCATATCTTGGGTTTGCCTTTTTTGCTCATATACCCTCATCTGCGCTTGCGCGCGTTGCTTTTACGCAATATGCTGCAATGCGCGCGGTATCCTGTCTATAGTTTACACAATAGCGAAAACTGAAGTATATTACAACATAACCCATTACTCTATCAGACAACAGGAGTCGTTTCGTGCCGAACGATAACGCTGCCCCGAAATTCAACGAAAAAACCCTCGAAGCATTTCTTGAAGGCTTGCTCGATGAATTGAAGCATCCTCAGGATGCAAAGCTTCTTGAAGAAGTACGCAGAGCATTCCGAAAAAAAGTGCCATTTCACATGCGCTCATATGCTTCAGCGCTGATGATTCTGCGCGCTGCCGGGATTTATCGCCCAAAAGCTACACGCCAAGTACCACAGGAGCAGCTCCAGCGTCAACCAGCAAAGCGCGAGCAATTTAAAAGCGAGCAGGCCAGGAGCGACCAACCTCGCAGCCAGCAGGCTCAAAATGAGTTGTCTCGAAGCGAGCCGCCAGGCGCAGAACATACCAACAAAGAGATGGTTTCTCTTTTTGTATCAATGGGCAAGCGGCATCATCTCAAGCCCCTGGAACTGAAAAAGCGCATCGCGGAACGGGCTGGCATATCGCCGGATTCGCTCGGTCGCGTGCATTTGCTTGAAAATTATTCATTCATCGAGGTGCCTGCTTCAGAATCCCAGCGAATTATTGCCGCGATGGCCGGCGCGGAGCTGAATGGACGAGTAATTGAAATAAAGCCGGCAAAAAAGCGCTCCGAATCGGTCTCCGAAGGACAGTGAACAAGTGGCATCGACAATCTGGAGACTCAAGGTAGGCCCAATCAGCGTAAATTGTTATATTGCCGAATCAAATGGTTCTACAGTCATCATTGATCCCGGCGCGGAGCCCGAGAAAATACATGCATTTCTGAACGCCCATAGCCTGAAGCCCTCGATGGTCGTGCTCACTCATGGGCATCTCGACCATAGCGCGGCAATAGCGGATTTGTTCGAGCTTTTGGGGACAGAGCTTCCGATTGCGATCCATCCTGATGACGCGCAGTACTTGGGCGCTGATGGGCAGGAGACAAACCGCGCACTCTTCGAGGCAATCAAGGCACCCTCGTATTTTCATTCTTTCTGGAAACCTTTGCCTCCGGCCACGGTTTTTCTTTCTGATGAGACAGTAGTACCTGGCACGACGCTGCATGTCATCCACACCCCGGGCCACAGCAAAGGATCGATATGCCTGTACGAAGCGTCGCTTGATGCCGGTTCCTATGGTACCGATGAAGATGAGGGGCGCGGCGCTGCCGGTTGGTCTTGCATAATTTCTGGCGACACATTATTCAGAGATGGAGTAGGACGCACGGACGCACCCGATTCCGACCCTGTCGCGCTCGAGCGCAGTCTGAGAAAGCTCGCGCAGTATTCATACATGACACTGGTATTTCCGGGGCATGGCCCTCGGACAACCATAGGGCGGGAGCTTTCCGCACCATTTCACGAATAAGGGTATTTTACAATGAGTTTTTCAAGAACATATTCAATAAGGATAACAAGGGCATTTCTTGCGCTGTCGCTTGCGCTGCTGTTCGGAACGATCAGCGGGCGGGCTATCTACGCAGAAGATTTGACAAGGACTGATTTCGTCCTTGGCACTGTTTGCACCATTCGACTTATCGACGGGGGGAACGCGAACACGCTGAGCGAAGCCTTTGCTCGCCTGCGCAGCATCGAGGATCACATGAGCGCGAACAAGGATGGCACGGAGATTGCGCAGATCAATGCCAATGCGGGCAAAGAGCCTGTAAAGGTTTCGGAAGACACCTTCTATGTGATCACCAAAGCCCTGGAATATGCGCGCTTGACGAATGGCGCATTTGATCCTTCGGTGGGGCCGCTGGTAAAGCTCTGGAATATCGGCAATGGCGGCGAGAAAGTGCCGCCTGAACGCGAAATTCTGGCAGCAAAAGCGCTTGTTGGCTGGCAGCAGGTGGTGATGGATGCAGCTACGCGAAAAGTCTTTTTGAAAAAGCCGGGTATGCGTCTGGATCTTGGGGCTATTGCAAAAGGCTATGCAGCGGATGAGATTTCGAAGATTTTGATTGCTCATAAGGTGAAAGCAGCGGTTGTGGATCTTGGCGGGAATGTCCTCGTTTTTGGCAGCAAAAAAGACAAGAGCCCCTGGCGCGTTGGAATCCAGAATCCGGAATCGGCGAGAGGCGAATATTTGGGGATTGCAACTGGTGCGCAGATGACAGTCGTAACCTCTGGTGTGTACGAGCGGTACTTTATCCAGGATGGCAAACGCTACCACCACATTTTGAGCACTGAAACGGGCTGGCCGGTCGACAATGGACTGGTTTCGGTTTCGATTATATCGAAGAGCAGCATCGATGCCGATGCGCTGTCAACTTCGCTTTTTATTCTGGGCATCGAAAAGGGAATGGCACTACTCAAGAATTTTCCCGATACCTATGCGGTTTTTATCGACAAGGACAAGAAGGTCTATTTAAGCCCGGGCGCGAGCAAGGTATTTACTTTGCAGGAAAAGAATTATCATTTAGCGGAGAAATGAGGGCATAGCGCAAGCAGGGCGCCCCACCCATAAACAGAGCGCCCAGGCGCACCAAGTGCGCAATCGACTAAGCCGAATTGTTTCAGCTTGATTCCCGTTTTGCCAGACCCAGCTTGAGGAACATAAACGGAGCGCCGTAACTTACCCACCCTCCCACTAATGCATAGCGAATAAAGCGAATGAGCTGCTCTTGATTGTTGCCGGAAATGCTGGCAAGAGGACTACTGGCAAATTTCAAGGCAAGATAGATAATGCCGGTGGTCGCTAGTCCAGCCAGGTAACGAAGCAGCTTATGCCTCACATCATCGCGCTGATCGATCGGCACATTGCGAGAGGCAAACGTAAAACCAATTGAAGCACCCAGAAATGCGCCTGATATCATGGTATCGCTCGGCAAAAGGAGGTTCATGATAAACGAGAGCGCAGCGGCAAGGATGACACGCAGCCGCCATCCGGAATCTCTGAGCATTGGTTCGACTTTTGGGCCGAAAGCCTTGAAGAGGCCAAAGAAAGCCACGCCGATGATATATCCGCCAACCACATCGCTCGGGAAATGCACTCCAAGGTAAATTCTCGAAAAACCGATCAAAAGCGGCATAATAATCATCGCCGGCACCTGTAGCCCTGCCGGCAAGAATGCGGCGACATACGCCCAGAAAATGACGCTCAACTGGCTGTGGCCAGACGGCATGCCATAGGTCGACTCTTTTGCGAGCGCGAGGCTTGGGACGATTTCGTACGGGCGCGGCCATGCAAGTAGCTGCTTGACCCACATATTGATGAATGCTGAACCAAGAATAAGCAATCCGAATTCGGCACCTTTTTTGCGGTGTATGCACCAGTACAGAACAGGCACAACGGCAATGACGAACGCTTCGGATGCAAAGAATGAGACGAATTGCATCGGAATACGGAAGCCGAGGCCCAGGAATGATTGAAGCTGCCGGATGAACTGCAATTCCGCAGCATGCATGGATTCTATGAATGCCATATAGCTAACTATACGCGGAATTGCGCCAAAAAGAAAGGCAAAAGACAGCAATCATGCATTCTGTGCAACGACCAGCTTGGCAGGCGTTGCAAAAAGTCTGCCGATAAATGGCCGACCTGTCAGGCTGAGCCGTTATCTGGCCGAGGCCGGCCTTGACTCATGCACATATCCTGCGGCAAAATACGCCTGTTTTTCATCCGCGCTTTTTGCCGGCATGGTGAAATGGCATACACGGCAGACTCAAAATCTGCTGCCCGCGAGGGCGTGTGGGTTCAAGTCCCACTGCCGGCAATCAATTCATCAGTCAATTTTTTAATCATTCAAGATAATCTGCCAGTGGGCTCCATTCTTTATATCTGGGCTTTTTGCAGTTCAAAGATGCATATTCCTTTATTTTTGCTCTTCCGTATTTTTAAAAAATTATATATAATATTTCCTCGATAGGCTTCGTTGGAGCCTTCGAATCTCTATTAGGGGGTCACCTAATATGAAAAAAATTATTGTTGCTCTGCTCGTGCTGGTAGTAGCCAGCGCGGTGTGGGCGCAGACGCCAGGCGGACTGAGCGCAGCAAAATCCACTCGCATGGAAGCGGATTTCACCAAGATTGTCACCGACATGGGTTGGGGAACTGTCGATACAACTCGCCCTGTTCTGGCCGAGAGAATGTGGGATTATTATTTCTTCTATCCTGTTCTCAACAAAGACAAGCAAATTACTGGCTATGTCTGGTGGGCAAAGGATATCCGCATTGCTTCTCATTATGAGGACATTCTTGTCATCATCAACCCGGACGGAACGCTCCAGAACTGGTGGGTCAGCGCAAATACAAGACATGCAGATTTCTACACCGATTTCGCGAAGAAGACCCAAGGCGCGGCCATCCAGAAGTTCATTGGCATGGATTCCAAGCGAGACTGGAATCAGGCGACCGATGCGGTCTCTGGTTCGACCTTCTCTGCCTACAAGTTCTTTGGAGAGCTCAAGGCTGTGCTCGCCTGCTTCAAGATCTACGTGATCGATGCGGGAAAGCTTATAAAGTAAATTGCAATTCAGAAAGCTGGTGAGATAGGGGTATTATCCGCTCGTTTGCTGGTTTCGTCCATGGCAAGGATGGGCGGCACAACGTCGATAGGTAGTATCCACCCGCTCGCTGGTCAGATTCCAATAAGGCTGCCCCATGGCTATTTCATGAAAGAGGGCAGCCTTTTTCATTAGCGGAAACCCTTCATTTCAGTAGTGCGCTACAAAGGTGAAATTCCAGAAAAAACCTTGAGCGGAGCCATAATAAAGAGCTGTAAGTGGGTCGTTCACTGGCAGTCGCCACCCTGCATAGGCTCCCAGCCACAGGAAATTGAGGACCGAGACCGAAGCGCCTGCGCCCGCAGAAGCAATCATTCCCGAATTATCCACAAGCGGGCTGCCATATAAGCTGCCATAAGCGGCAGCATCTGCAAATAAATAGCCAACAGGATAGATTGCAAAATCTCTGAACATCGATGGACCTGCAACGCGCAGCTCCGCACTCACGTATGTTTTTGCCGGCGCTTCATAGCCCCATGGCTGGGCTCCGCGCACCATGTCGCCTATGCCTTTTGTGCCAGTGATACCTCCGAAGGTGGTAAGCACTTCATGGGGGATATGGGAGCCAAGGGCATAATCGCCAACGCCGTAAAGCGCGAGGTACGTTGCGAAATTGCTGGCGGACAGAGGGACAAAGGCTTTGGCTGTGAAATTGGCACGACCAAAGTCTGCAGGTGTGCCCGAGAAATTGGCAAAATCGGGGCTGTACTCATATGAAAGCTCAGCCGATACTCCCTTTTTTACATTCTTTCCGAGCCAGCGTATAGAATAAAAAGCGATACCACCCACTCCGGACGCCGACCGCACAGCCTGCGCATCCGGAAAAAGTGTTGTTGGGAAGCTTGGTGAATTGTTTTCATAACGTCCTCGCACAAGGCCGAAAAGCCAAGCTTGCTCGTGTTCCTGGTGGAGCAAATACTGCTTCACGCCCAATTCAGCCAGCGCATTCGTCCAGAAAAAGCGATTTACCCCGTCGATTGCGGGAGGCTCGGCAATGGGGGACATTGTCGCAGTGCTGCGCAGAATCATTCGGCTTTCATAGCCGGCCGCTGCGCGCAGGGTAAAAGCGGTTGAGGTCGACCCAAGGGGCAGCTCGAGAGTGAGGTCTGCACCGGTCGGCAGCGGCAGCCCCGCGATGATATCGCTATTCGTTTTTATGCTGTTGAGCGTAAAGGCTATGCCCGGCGCAGCGAAAATCTGCATAGTACAACAAAGCGCCAGCATGGCCAGCAAGAACAAGGGGCGTCTTTGCATATTCTATCCCTCCTCCCTTTGTGATGTACAGAAATTACCACAATCGCGAACTAGAGGAATCCTGCACTAAAGGAATCGCGCGCTAAAGGCGCTCGCCTGGTTTGTACCAGGTTTCATCATTCACATAATGGAGGCGCCGCGCCCATGCATCGGGTTCTGCAAAAGCCTGCTTGACAGCCCCGAACACAATACCAGAAGTGCCTTCGATCACGATTCGTTCAAGTGTACATTCCATCCAGCCGACTACGGCAGAGGGAATGCGGACATCGATCGATTTCGACTCAAAGTATTGCACGGAAAAATGCGCAAATTTGTCGACTGCAAATCCGCTCACCGATCCTGCTTGTTCGATAAGATCGCGCATATCGAAAGAAGGTAAGGCAATGGCGAATTCGCTGTTCTCCTGGATGTCCCTGAATGTTTTATGACTCGTATCACACACGAGAAGGATTTTGCTTATCGGATCGTATTCGTAGGGTGTGCACCAGGCGAGAGGAGCGAAATTGTATCGTGACTCGCGTAATGCGCCTTCGGGGACAGAGCCGCGCGTACAAAGAAATATCACTCCGCCCGGATTTTGCAGGCTGTAGGCTTCGTTTGCAGGGATCTCTTCATATATGGAATTCATGAAGGCCTCCATAGGGCATGAATATTCATAGTATAGCAGATTCAGCCGGAAGCAGCATTCAGAAAAATACCGGGTTTCGATTGTCCGGCAAAAATCAGCGTCCGTTGGAAAGATGTTCGACGAGAATCTTGAGTCCGATAAGGATAAGGATGCTGCCGCCGGCAATCTCTGCCCATTCCTCTAGAACTTCCTTCAATCGCTTTCCGAATTCGATGCCAATCAAGCAGACTAAAAATGTAGTAATGCCGATAATGAGACTGGGAACAAGAACGGGATGCCCAAGAATATTGTAGGAAAGCCCAACGGCCAGAGCATCGATGCTCGTTGCCAGCGCAAGCAAAAAGAGCGTGTTCAGCTTCAGAATCCCATGGGATTTGGGGCTATCATCCGGGTCCGGACATTCCTGTTTTCTTCTGGCTCGGATTGCTTCGAAAAGCATTTTTCCGCCCACGAATCCAAGAAGGCCGAATGCGATCCAATGATCGAAACCTTGAATGAACTGGCTGAATGCAGAACCGAGCAGCCAGCCTGCAATTGGCATGAGAAACTGAAAAAGCCCGAACATAAAAGCTGCGCGAAGGCCTATAAAAAAAGGAAGCACATCGGTACACGCTGCCGCCGAGACAGAAACAGCGAATGCGTCAGCCGCCAAGGCAAAGCCGACAAGAATATACGTAAGCATAGCTAAATAGGCACAGCCGGAGGGCGGGCAGGCTCAGGAGGCTTGCAGAGCCGCAGCTTCGAGCTGCTCCAGCGCCTGTTTCAGGATAGCGCGCGGGCATGCGATATTGATGCGCATGAAACCCGAGCCACCTGTTCCGAACATTGTGCCGTCATCGAGCCAAAGCTTTGCCTTTTTTAGAAAGAAGTCGTGGAGCTCGGCATCGCTCAGTCCAAGCGCGCGGCAATCGAGCCAGGGCAGATACGTACCCTCAAGAGGAAGCACCTTGATGGCTGGGATGTGCTCAGCAAGAAAGTTCTTCAGAAACTCGAAATTTCCTTTCAGGTAGGCGAGCAGGGCTTCGAGCCATGGCTCAGCTTTTTCGTAAGCTGCTTCCTGCGCCACCATGCCGAATATATTGGATAGCCCAAGACCTATATTCTCAGTCTGAATGGCGAATGCATCGCGAAGCCGCTTGTTCGGGATAATCGCATTCGCAATCTGGAGGCCGGCGAGGTTGAAGGTTTTGTTTGGGGCGGTGAGGGTGACAGTGATCGCCGCGGCTTTCTCGGAGATGGTGGCAGTGCAGTGATGAACCTCTGTCCCCAAAATGATGTCAGAATGGATTTCGTCGGAGATAATCACGATGTCATGTTTCGCACAGATGTCGACAAGGCGCTCAAGTTCTTCTTTACGCCAGACACGGCCGACCGGGTTGTGCGGACTACAGAGGATGAGAAGCTTGGTACGGGAATCGATTTTGTTTTCGAGATCGGAGAAATCCATGGTGTAGCGGCCATTGTCGAGGACAAGGGGATTTTCGACCAATTGACGCCCGTTATTCAGCACAGCCGAAGCAAAAGGATAGTACACGGGCGGCTGGAGGATGATTTTGTCGCCGGGCTGGGTATAGCCAAGCACTGCGAGATTGAGCGCAGGGACCACGCCAGGAGAAAATACAATCCAGTCTTTCTGTATTTTCCATCCATTGCGGCGCTGCATCCATGCGATGAAGGATTGATAGTTGCCTTGGGAACGGCCGGTATAGCCATATATCGGATGCGCAGCGCGTTCCTGGATTGCGGATACGACTTCTGGAGGACATGCAAAATCCATATCAGCAACCCAAAGAGGGAGTGCATCTTTGCAGCCCGGAGGCAGACGGCGAGTATCCCATTTCAGGCTGTGTGTCGATGTGCGGTCGATAATCGAATCAAAGTCATAGTTCACAATGCTATTCCTTGTAGGCAATTGCTTCGATTTCTACAAGCCCGTCTTTGGGGAGGGCGGCTACCTGGATGGCGCTGCGGGCGGGAAAATCCTTTTGGAAAAAGCTGCCATAGACTTCGTTGACTGCGGCGAAATCTCGAATATCTTTGAGAAAAACCGTTGTTTTGACAACATCAGAAAGAGAACAGCCGCTAGCCTTGAGGACAATTGCGAGGTTTTGAAGCGCCTGCTTTGCTTGTGCCTTGACGTCGCCTTCGACGAGCGCACCGGTCGCAGGGTCGAGTCCGAGCTGGCCGGATGCAAAGATGAAATTGCCAGCTTTGTTTGCATGGCTGTAAGGGCCAAGCGCTGCCGGAGCGCCGGAGGCGAACACACATTCTTTGCTCATAATAACTCCTTGTTATAAAAAAATTATATGCGCTGCAACAAAATTGGGCGGCTTGCTTCTTGTGGCCAGGCAGCCAAACCGATCATACAGGCCTGCAAGCGCGTCTATTTTTGAAGCGCGTGCTGAGCAACTTCGTCGGCTTTCTGGCGACCTTCGAGCGCTGCAATGATCGCAATCGCGAATTCGCCTGCCGTACCGGGGCCGCGAGAAGTAATGTAATTGCCGTCTATCACGACGCGGTCGGGAACGAAATGGGCGCCTTTCACCGAAACCTCTGTCCCCGGATAGCCGGTGAATTTTTTGCCCTGGAGTAGATTGCATGAGCCATGAAGAACCACTGCAGGCGATGCGCAAATCGCGGCGATGAGTTTGCCTTTTTGGCTGTGACGGATAAGAAGATCGCGAACCGCCGGGCTGGCTGCCAGATTGTTGGCTCCAGGTTGTCCTCCCGGAAGGACAATGACATCATAGTCTTTCGCAAGGGCTTCAGGACCGGCATCAGTCTCAATGACAATACCATGAGATCCTTTTACTTTTCGGCTAGCGATTCCGGTAATGGTTACTTCGATACCAGCGCGTCTGAGAAAATCTGCAGGGGTAATCGCTTCAACTTCTTCGAAGCCTTCTGCAAGAAGAAGACAGGCTTTTTTCATATATAACCTCCTCAAACTGATAGTTTGGTTTATGCAAGACCGCCAAGCAGTACACCAACAAGATATGCCGCGGAGGCGGCAACCCCGCCAACAAGCAACATTTCGAGCCCGCTTATAAACCATTTTGTGCCAGTGATGATCGTCTTCAGTGCTCCAAGCCCGAACAGCGTGGCGCCTGTCAAAAAGCATGCAAGGGGAAAGCGGATTGCATCGAGTGAGGGGACAAAAAGAGCAACAACATATGCAGATATGGGCAAAAAGCCAAATGCAGCAAAAGAAATGAAGGTAGCGATTGCATTCGCGACAGGGGATTCGTCTGATTGCATGATACCGAGTTCTTCGACCATCATGGTGTCGACCCAGGCTTTTTTGTCTTTTGAAATTATGTCCACTACTGCTTTCGCGTCAGCTTCAGCCATACCGCGGGCACGGTAGATCTCTTCAAGTTCGAGTTTCTCTCCTTCGGGGTAATTCTCGACTTCCCATGCTTCGCGCTCACGCTCGGCAGCCTCGTATTCCGATTCGCTTTTGGAGGACAGATAGTCGCCGATGGACATCGAAAGTCCGTCGGCCAGAAGGTTTGCGAGGCCAACAATCAGCACGACGCCGGGGGCGAGCGCTGCGCCCGCGACGCCAGCGGCTGCAGCGAATGTTGTGATGGTGCCATCGAGGCCGCCATAGATAATGCTTTTGAGATATTTACCCTTTCCGGTTGTATGCCGCTCTTCTGCGGATTTTGTCGGAAGGTGTGCGCGGCGCGCGGCCTCAGAATCGCGGCGCTTCCATGCTTCTTTGGCTTCGTCCAGTCGTCGTGTGAGCATGCGGACTCCTCTTCGAGCGTCCTGCGGCAGGCTTTGGTTTGTTTGCTGCACAGCTCAACCTGGCTGCTGCAACGCTCATTTGTATAGTTTACCGCAGAGGGACAGAGGTTTGAAAGACGGGGGACAGAGGTGCGGGGCTGGTCAAATTCTGGGGGACGGAGCTCGGCCAAGTTGGGGACAGAGGTTTTCGACGGAATGCGCCAGGCTTCGCCGGCCGAGTGGGGGTAGCGGAGAAGACCGCAGCCGCTGTCGGGGAGGGAGATTCCCTGCGAGCTGTTCTATTTGAGGGCAAAAGCGAGCTCAGGTAATCCTCTGTCCCTGCAAGCTCGCTGCCCGGCTGCGGCGAGGACTTCGGAGCGAGGGGGAGCGGCAAGGGGAACGAAGCTGGGGGACAGAGGTTTGGGGACAGAGGTCGGATTGGAAGCGCTCCCCCACAAAATCAAAAAAAAGAAAAAGCCGCCCCTGACGAGGCGGCTCTTGAATTTCAAATGTTGGCAGAATGGCGGTCAGCCGGTTCAGCGTTTGGAGCTGGTCCAGCCGGCTCAATCGATTCAGCCGCGGACGTTGTAGAAGACTTTCTTTCCCCAGAACTCGGCGATGCCTTCCATTTCGTCTTCGATGCGCATGAGCTGGTTGTACTTGGCGATGCGGTCGGTGCGGGACATGGAGCCGGTTTTGATCTGGCCGGTTTCCATAGCGACGGTGAAATCGGCGATGAAGGTGTCTTCGGTTTCGCCGGAGCGATGGGAGACGACGGCAGTGTAGCCGGCGCGTTTGGCCATGTTGACGGTCTCGATGGTCTCGGTAACGGTGCCGATCTGGTTGAGCTTGATGAGGATGGAGTTGCAGGCGCCCATCTCGATGCCTTTGGCAAGGCGTTTGGTGTTGGTGACAAAGAGGTCGTCGCCCATAACCTGGATTTTTTTGCCGAGGGTTTTGGTGAGCTTCACATAGCCATCCCAGTCGTTCTGGTCGAGTCCGTCTTCGAGGGAAACAATTGGATATTTTTCGACCCAGCGCATGTAGAGCTCGATCATGTCGTCGGAGGAGAATATCTTGTCGGGATTGGATTTCCAGAATCGGTAGCCTTTGCCGCCGCCTTCTTCGAAGAGTTCGCTGGCTGCGGGGTCGAGGGCGATGGCAATCTGCTCGCCAGGGACATAGCCTGCTTTTTCGATGGCTCGGACGATGTACTGGAGAGCTTGCTCGTTCTCGATGTTGGGAGCAAAGCCGCCTTCGTCACCGACGGTGGTGTTCTGACCCTCGGATTTGAGAATGCCTTTGAGGGTCTGGAAGACTTCGGCGTTCATGCGGACGGCTTCACGGAAGGATTCGGCGCCGACGGGCATGATCATGAATTCCTGGAAATCGATCTTGTTGTCAGCGTGCTTGCCGCCGTTGATGATGTTGGACATCGGGACGGGCAAGAGGGTGGTATGGGCGCCGCCGAGGTATTTGTAGAGGGGGACGCCGAGGTATTCGGCTGCGGCGCGGGCGGTCGCCATGGAGACACCAAGGATGGCATTTGCGCCGAGCTTGGCCTTGTTTTCGGTACCGTCGAGTTCGATGAGGGTACGGTCGATATCGACCTGCTCGAGGGCGTCGAGGCCGCAAATTTCGCCGGCTATGGTGGTGTTGACGTTTTCGACTGCGGTGAGAACGCCTTTGCCGAGGAAGCGCTTCTTGTCGCCATCGCGGAGTTCGACTGCTTCATACTCGCCGGTGGAGGCGCCGGACGGAACGGCTGCGCGGCCGAGGGTTCCATCTTCGAGAACAACATCGACTTCGATTGTCGGGTTGCCGCGAGAATCAAGAATTTCACGAGCTTCGACATATTCAATGATGCTCATGGGGTATCTCCTTTGCATTAGATATGTTCTGAACGATACTGATATGCGCTGGATTAGTCAAGACTTGGGTGGTTTTGAGGTTCTGGTATGGCAGGAGAAACTGCGGCATACAATGCATTAAGGGGAATTATTCGCAGCTTGTTTGAGTCGTATTTCAGGCGGTAGATCGTCGATATTCCATGGCAAATGCACTGGTTCGATGATGCTCCGGGCCGAAGCAGCCTCCGTGAACCAATGCAAAAGCGCAAGCGCTTTGTTCGACGCTGATTCAAATACCCTGTCGCGCCCAATCGATGGCGATTTAATCGAGGTAACGAAATATAAAAAAACTCCCTCGGGGGACGGAGCTGCAAGAAAGCCGGTTCGGATGCCGTCTGCTGAAAGGACAGGAATGCCAATCAATCGAAGCGGAGTAACATTGGTGTTTGTCATGAGGAACGTTGTTTGGGAGACGGCGCACTGCACCTCGGTTATTATGCCGCTAAATGTCTGATCTTTTTGATAAATATAGGTCTTCTGAGGCAGGATCGCTCGAAATTCAGCGATGGTTTCAGGGTCTTTGATTTTGTTTTTATCGTTGGGGTTGTCTACTCGAAATGCATCTGTATACAGTGTGCGCATTATTTTTCGGCTTGCAGACCAATACTGAATGCCCTGGAGGGAGCGGAATTGGTTGAATAGCAGGCCGAGAGCATCAATCTGCGAGCTTGCGCTATACGAACCACCAAGCGCCGGGCTTGGCAAAAAGACAAGCGCCTCGATAATTAGGTTGGTGCCTGTGGTTGCGGAGCTAATATGGTTAATTATTGTTTGTACGCCTTCGAGGGACGGAGCTAACATGAGCTTACCGCCTATGTGCTCGGCAGTTCGAAGGATAGGCGAACCTTGCTGAAAGGTGACGCCCTGCGGGAGAGCAGCCTGAAAAGTCTTGGGCAGCGCAGAAGTCATTTTTGATATCGATACTGTGGCCGATGAGCTTGCAGATTGCTGGGCGAACAGCCCTGATGCTGGAATCATAATAAGAATTATAGTGAGAAAGTGCGCAAAAACGGGCTTTTTCAACCTCTGTCCCCATTTCTGGAACATATGAAAGGGTGTGCTGGTTCGGGGCAATACTCCTTTATGGGTTTTCGAGGCATGTTTCGGGCCGCGTTTCAAACAGTGCATATTATTGAATATCCAAGATATCATAGATCCGTTGCAGATCATCTTGCGAAAAGTACTGGATTTTGATAGAGCCAGCATCCACGCTTCCGGTTATTTCGACCTTGGTTCCCAGCCGCTCGATGAGTTTTTCTTTCAACTCTCTGAGGAGAGGATCGAGGGCGGCTTCATAGTCATCAGATGAGCCGGACCTGGATTTGCGCGCTTTTCCTTTCTGGTTTTGAAGTGCGGCTTGCAGTTTTTGCGCTTCCTGCTCGGTCTGGCGGACAGATAAATTCTCATGGCGAATTCGGTCGAAAAGTTTCTGGCGCTCATTTTCGTCTTCAATCGATAAGAGATTCCGCGCATGGCCTGGAGTAATCGAGCCTTCCTTCACTGCAGATTGGATATCTTCTGGGAGCTTGAGAAGGCGCACAGTATTGGCGACAGCGACGCGACTTTTGCCAACCATTTCCGCAACGCGTTCCTGGGTAGCGCCAGTTATTTCCATAAGTTTGACATAGGCTTGCGCTTCTTCTATCGGATCCAGGTCTTCTCTCTGGATATTCTCGACAAGAGAGAGTTCGAGGTGGCTTTCATCTTCTGATGAGCGCAGAATTACTGGAAGCTCGAGCAGGCCAGCAAGCCGCGCAGCTCGATATCGCCGCTCACCAGCGATAATAATGTATTTTCCTGGCGCTTGCTCTTGTACAAGCAGTGGCTGAAGAAGCCCATGCCGGCGAATGGACTCAGCGAGTTCGTTCAGCGATTCTTGAGAAAATGTCTTGCGCGGCTGATCTGGATTGGGGCTAAGAGAATCGATCGAGACGACCCTCACGGGCGATTCTGATGCTTCCTGTCCCGATTGCTCGAAGAATTGCTGACGTTCAGGGATAAGGGCACCAAGCCCTTTCCCAAGGCCAAATTTAGCCACGGTTCATGATCTCCTTCGTTACTGATTCGTAACTCTTCGCGCCGATGCATGTGGGGTCGTACAATATCGCCGGAAGGCCATGCGAGGGTGCTTCGGAAAGCCGAACATTCCTGGGAATGATGGTCTTGAATACCTTGTCTTTAAAATATTCGGTGACTTGTCGCACTACTTCCTGCGAGAGTCGTGTTCTTGCATCGAACATAGTGAGGAGGATGCCGCCGATTTTCAGGTTGGGGTTTATGCTTTTCTGGACAAGGCCAATGGTTTGAATGATGAGCGAGAGCCCTTCGAGCGCGAAATATTCACATTGCAGAGGGATAACCACTTCTGTGGCTGCGGCGAGCCCATTCAGCGTCAGCACGCCGAGGGACGGAGGACAGTCGATGAGAATGAATTCATAGTCTTCAAGAATGGGGGCAATAGCTCGCTTGAGATAATCATTCCTGTCAGGCCTATCCACAAGCTCGATTGTTGCACCGCTGAGATCCACCGAAGAAGGAGCAAGAAACAGCCTTGGAATGGAAAGCGGCTGTATGACATTCTTGATTTCAGCCAATCCTGAGATGACATGGTATATATTTGTGTGAGTAAGCGTGCCGCCGATACCCGAGGTAAGGTTTCCTTGCGGATCAAAGTCGATGAGTAAGGTTTTTTTGTGCTGAAGGGCGAGAGAAGCGCCGATGTTGATTGCGCTCGTAGTTTTTCCTACGCCGCCCTTTTGATTGACAAAAACGATAATTCGAGCCATGTTGCCTTCCCGACTTGCTTTGTTGATTCTATCATATTGCTGAAGGTTCAGCTATACAGGTGTTCCGCCCGCGGCGATACGAATGGCAAGGACGCCTTCTTGACCCTTGAGGCATAAATCGATAGTTTACTTTCTATATAGGAGATAGCAATGCTTTTTGAAGAAGTAAAATCTGCGATCGAGAATGTGCGGCCGTCACTTATGGCGGATGGCGGAGATATAGAGCTTGTGTCGGTAAGCGATGATGGCGTCGTCAAAGTCCGGCTCACTGGCGCTTGCGGCGCATGCCCGTATTCAATTATGACGCTCAAGCAGGGTGTCGAGGCGTATCTCAAAAAAGTCGTGCCGCAAGTTACAGAAGTTCAGCAAGACTGAAGTTCTGTTGCTCGAAAAGAGCCGCTCCTGGTTCACAATTGAATCCGGGGCGGCTCTTTTATTTGAGGTGAGTTTATGGTGAGCCTTTTTGCTTGAGGTGAACCACTTTGCGGCGGCTTTGCAAGCTCTCAAAGTGCAAACTGTTAGTGTGAATTTCCGCGGAATCCCATCGCCGCAGATATTTCGCGAGCGGCTTTCATGACCTGTATTGCTACTTTTCCTGGCTCAAGGTCAGGCCTCGATTCCGGAATCCAGGAAGTACTGATCGATGAGATGATCTGCCCCCGGTAATCTCGAATCGGAGCTGCGACACAATTCATCCCAGGCTCTGCTTCTTCATTATCTTGTGCCCAGCCTCGGGCCTTGCATCGATGGATATCTTCTATGAGTGAATCAATATTTTGATGCGTATTGGGGCCGAATTTCTCGAATTTCACCGCTGCATGCAGGCGCCGGATTTCATCGTCGTCCATATCGAGCATGAGCGCCTTGCCGAGAGATGTGCAATACAAAGGTTTCTGCTGCCCTATAATCGCGTACTTTCGCAGACTCGTGAACTGATCCTGCTTGTCGATATAGACCATCATGGAACCCTGGCGGCGCGCCAGGAAGACAATCGTGCCCAAAGCTGCAGCGAGTTCTCGCATATAAGGCGCCGATTCGGTTTTCAGTTCTAGGTTGTTGAGATAATAGCTGGAAAGCTCTATGAATCCTGGGCCCAGGCGATATCTGTTTGTATCAAGTGCTTTTCGAACATAGTCGCGCTGCAGAAGGACAGCGAGCAGGCGAAAGGCAGTGCTTCGGGGTAAATCAAGTTGCCGCGCAATTTCTGCAAGGGTAAGGCCATTTGGCTCCCGCGCGAGAATTTCGAGAATGTTGAATGTTCGGTCGAGGGATTGAACCTTTATTTCAGCCATGGGCGCTCCTGATCGTGCTGCAATATGCTACTCTTTCATATTTTATTCTTGACAATTGAAAAAGACAAGCTAGAATATGGAATAATGTTCCATAATGCAGAATCGCCTCAGCGCGATTTGGTTTATGGAATGAATGCGGAACATTGTTCCATAATATGGAATGGCGACCGGCTTTTCTCATGATCCAGGAGGAGGAAGGATGCATACACGTGAAGCAGTCAATTCAGAATTCGCGAAGGCTTTGGATACGCAAAGGCTCAGGGAGCATTTTCTGATTGAAAGAGTGTTTGTTCCTGGCGAGATGAGTATGGTCTATTCTCATGTGGACAGGATGATCGTTGGAGGCATTACTCCAACCTCTGTCCCTCTTGCGCTGCCTGTCAGCAAGGAGCTCGGCACCGATTTCTTTCTGGAGCGGCGCGAAATGGGGATAATCAATATTGGTGGATCTGGGGCTATCGAAGTTGATGGCATAAGGTACCAGGTCGGGCCAAGGGATGCTTTCTACATTTCGATGGGCACAAAAAACGTGGTTTTTTTGAGCGAAAATCCCAATGAGCCTGCGAAGTTCTACTTCAACAGCGCTCCTGCGCATCGGGCTTGCCAGACCAGGCGCGTAACGCTCGATCAGGCAAAGCATGTCGAGATGGGCAGCGATGCTGAGTGTAACAAGCGCGTGATCAATCAGTACATTCACCCGGCAGTGCTCGAGACCTGCCAGCTTGTGATGGGCATGACCATGTTCTATGAAGGTAATGTATGGAATACAATGCCGGTGCACACCCATGAGCGGCGTATGGAGGTATATCTCTACTTTGATATGCCTGAAGACAGGGTAGTGTTTCATTTCATGGGGAAACCCGAAGAGACGCGGCATATTGTCGTGCGGAACGAACAGGCGGTCATCAGCCCGAGCTGGTCAATCCATTCGGGCGTAGGGACAGGTAAGTATACATTCATATGGGGCATGGCGGGAGAGAACCAGACATTCACTGATATGGATGCTGTTCCGATGGCTGTGCTTCTATAATTGTTGCGGAGGGGAATATGATTCTGGATTCTTTCAAGCTTGATGGCAAAGTGGCCATTGTGACGGGCAGCAGCACAGGGCTAGGTCAGGGATATTGCATTGGCCTTGCTGAAGCTGGAGCTGATATTGTTGGGGTAGACTATGTTGAATCGCCGGAGACCGCACAGATTGTCCGGGCTCGGGGACGGAGGTTTCTGGAGATTAAAGCGAACCTCATGTCGATCGAGCCGATACAGGGCATTATCGATGCAGCAGTCAAAGCATTTGGGCATATCGACATTCTGGTTAACAATGCAGGTATTATCCGCCGCCAGGACGCGATCGATTTCTCTGAAAAAGACTGGGACGATGTGATGAATATCAATATCAAAACAGTATTTTTCTTAAGCCAGGCGGCTGCGCGGCAATTTATCGCTCAAAAAACAGGGGGCAAGATAATCAATATTGCCTCGATGCTCTCTTTCCAGGGGGGAATTCGCGTTCCCTCGTATACTTCCTCAAAGAGTGCGGTCATGGGGCTGACGCGGCTTTTGGCGAATGAATGGGCGAAATACAATATCAATGTGAATGCGATCGCGCCAGGATATATGGCGACAAACAACACGGCGCCATTGAGGGCTGACCCAACGAGGTCGGAGGAAATCTTGTCGCGCATTCCAGCCGGGCGCTGGGGAACGCAAGAAGATGTGCAAGGCGCAGCAGTATTTCTCGCATCAAGCGCAAGCGATTATGTCAATGGCTATACGATTGCGGTCGATGGCGGCTGGCTTGCGAGGTAGCGCTGGAATTGGGCGTGGAACTGCTTTGAGGCTATGCAGGCAAGGCTTGAGCTGAATTAGGGGACAGAGGTGCTGCTCGAAGCGGCAATCAGCGCGTCAAATGAAAAAAGGATATATCAATCTTCGAACCAGGAGGAATGAAATGATTGTTACGCGACTAGAGGATATCAATAGATATCGTGGACTCAGCACCAATCTCGATACTGCTTTCGATTGGCTTCTAAAGGAGAAATGGCAGAATCTCGAGCAAGGCAAGCATGCCATTTTTGGAGAGGCCATCTACGCGCTAGTTCAGAGTTATAAGTCGAAGGAGCATGCAGCCTGCAGATTTGAGGCTCATCGTTCATTTATTGATATTCAGATGCTGATCTCTGGTGAAGAAATTATAGAAGCGCTCCCCCGCGAAGGGCTTGAAGTACTCGAGCCATACAAGCCCGATATCGAATTTTATGTAACACCAAAAGACTCTGCCGCTTGTCGGCTTTTCATGAAGCCTGGTTTGCTTGCGATCTTCTTTCCTGAAGATGCACATCGGCCATGCATGATAGCAGGAGACGGTCCTGAAGATATTGGCAAGATTGTGATTAAGGTCGCAGTTTAGAGAGAACTCTAATGTGCGTTGGTTTTCATGCAGCGCTTCACTAAATATAGAGGATTTTCCATATGAAAGATCTGAAGGCTTTGTTTTATTCGACAGGAATAATTCCTGTAATCAAAATCGAGTCGCTTGACAAGGCTGATGGGCTCGCTCAGACTCTGCGTTCGAGCGGTATACATGTTGCAGAGATTACATTCAGGACCAAGACCGCCCCTGGAGTGATCGAGCGCTTCGCGTCCCGCCATTCTGATATTCTTGTCGGGGCGGGAACGGTTACGACAAAAGAAGAGGTCGATAGCGCTCTCTCGGCAGGCGCTGCTTTTGTCGTCTCGCCAGGATTCAATCCTGTGATTTGCTCCTATTGTATTGAGAAAGGCGTTCCTGTGTTCCCGGGTGTCAACAATCCATCGCTCATCGAGCAGGCTATAGCGATGGGGCTTAGCGTGCTCAAATTCTTTCCGGCAGAAGTTTCTGGCGGGGTGAAAGCGCTTAAAGCTTTTGAATCAGTGTATTCCTCGGTCTCATTTATTCCTACCGGCGGCATCCAGGAGAATAACATCAATGAATATTTAGCGCTCAAGAATGTTCTCGCCTGCGGCGGCTCGTGGATTGTACCAACCGATCTCATTGAGGCAGGGAAATTCGAAGCAATAGAGGGGCGCATCGGGTCAGCACGCAGGACAATGCTTGGATTTTTGCCGTTGCAGCACGGGGACAGAGGTCGAAGTGGTCGAAGTGGGGACAGAGGTTTGAACCGGGAGAAGGCTGATGCCGGAGCCAGGATAGGGGACGGAGCTGCAATCGAAGTGAAAACAACCTCACTGCGCCGTTCTTTAGCAATGCTCCAAGCTGAGGGGTTTTCTAGTGTGCCTGGTTCGGAAGTCATGAGGGGACAGAGCATGGCTGCTGCAGAAATCGAAATACCAAGCCTTCATGGCCGAATTCGTCTGGTTGAATAGCATCATACATTTGCGAGGAGAAAAACAATGAGCGTCGTGACCTTTGGCGAAATAATGCTAAGATTGAAATCCCCAGGGCAGGAGCGATTGTTTCAATCGCCGCTTCTTGAAGCGACTTTTGGGGGGAGCGAAGCGAATGTAGCAGTTGCTCTTGCGCGGCTCGGCATTCCTGCTCGATTTGTGACTTTGCTTCCTGACAATCAAATTGGGCATGAATGCATGAGAGAATTGCGCTCTCATGGCGTCGATGTTTCTGGCATTAAATTCAAGAAAGGCCGAATGGGCATTTATTTTTTTGAGAATGGAGCAAATCAGCGCCCTAGCAATGTCATCTATGATCGCGCTTATTCAACGCTATCGGAAATGGAGCCAAGCGATATTGATTGGGGGAAAGCTTTTGAAGGTGCAAAATGGTTCCATGTTTCAGGCATTACACCAGCTGTATCCCAAAAATGCGCTGATGCTACAATTTTTGCGGTGCAGACAGCAAAAAAAATGGGACTTATGGTCTCGTTCGATCTGAATTATCGGGCCAAGCTATGGAACTATGGAATTGAAGCTCGTGCTGTAATGTCGGAGATCGCACGCAGCGCCGATATTCTGATTGGGAATGAAGAGGATTATCAAAAGTCATTAGGTATCAAAGGGCCGAAAGAAGCCAGCAGCGGCGAGCTAGATATTGATGAATACCAAACTATGTGCGAAAGCACGCTGAATGCTTTTCCCAACGCATCTATAGCTGCAGTGACACTGCGCGAAAGCCATTCAGCAGACAGCAATGACTGGTCTGGGATGGTAGTCGCTAGGGGACAGAGGTTTATATCACGCAAATATCATATCGCAGATATTGTGGACAGAGTCGGAGCTGGGGACAGCTTCTCTGCAGGTCTTATATTTGGCCTTATAAAGTATGGCGAGCCAGGAGCAGCGCTTGAATATGCGGTTGCGCTTTCATGCCTAAAACACTCAATTCCAGGAGATTTTGCCCTGATAGAGCCAGGAGAAGTTGAAAAGCTGCTCGGCGGTGATACTTCAGGCAGAGTGCAGCGCTGATATTTTGGGGTAGGGTGACTTGGTTGCAAAAGAATGAAGGATAGCTTCTTGGAAGTGCGCTTTGTTGCGCGTACATTCCATTTTTTGGGGACAGAGGTTGAGTCAAATAAAAAACCTCTGTCCCCGTCAAGCCTTCTATCTTGGCTTGGATGATGGACTGCAATCTAATTCATGGAAGCAGCAATTTTGGTAGCAAATAGATTTCTTTTACATTGTCGATCAAAATGCCGCTCATCCCCTCATTCAGCGCTGGATGTATATCGATATCGTATCTATCTCCAATAACAATACAGTTTTCTGCTGATTGGTTCATGCTTTGGAGAAGGAATTGAAAAGGAGCGGGGTCTGGTTTTGATTTTCCTGTATCGTCCAGAGCTATAATTGTAGCTATGAGAGAAGCAACACCCAAAGCATCCAAGCTCTCTTCTGCGATTACACGAGGATTATTTGTTATCAGAGCCAATTGATAGAATTTTTTTAAAGCATTGAGCGATTCGTACAATAAAGGATCGGGAGCAAGCCAATTATGGGGACGGAGCTTTCTCTTTCTCCATTCTATGATGAGATCATCAGGAACACCAATTTCTTTAAAGATATTCGCAAGGCTTGTGGGAGGAAGCTGCCTCTCTTTTCTTAGCTTTTTTCTCTGCAATACAAGGGAAGAAGCTGCTTGATTGGGTATATGCAAATAATCGGCTAACTGCTCAATCTGCGATTCTTCCTGAAACTTTAAATACTCTGGATTATGATAGAGTGTTCCATCAAGATCAAAGGCTAGCACTCCTGCTCGATGGAGGCGGGGACGGAGGAAAAGCTTCATTGCTTATCGGCTGCCCCGTATGGGATGACGTCATCGATGCTGTTCGAAGCTCCGTCCCTCTGATCACTCTGCGGATTGCTCGGTACTGATTTCGTATTCGAATTGCTTTCGAGCTTTCGTTTAATCAAGCGCGCGACAACGTCTCTATTATCCAGAAGAGAGCTCAAGGATCTATTATGATGCAACAAGCTGATTACCTGGGCAAAAAGGCCTGTAACATCGCTTTGGATATACCATTCTTTTTTCAGCAATTCATTATGATAGATGGCATTTGTGCCTATGATTCTGAAGAAAAGTCCTTCTTTGTAGGCAGCATCAAAATCATCGACAGCATTGCCAGAAAAGAGCGGAAGACTGACTGCGCATATTACTTTTGTCGCTCCTAGATCTTTTAAATATCTCATTGCTTTTATAAGAGTTCCGCCAGTACCTATCATATCATCAGCCATAAATACAACTTTATTTGTGACATCGCCAAGCAGACGCACTTCACTGATATTTGAATCTGCAGCATTCTTGCTGACTTTCGAATAGTCCCTCTCTTTATAAAGCAGCGCCAAAGGTTTTTGCAGAGCATTTGCATAGAATTTATTTCGATCGACGGCGCCAGTATCGGGAGCCAGAACGACCATTTCTTCTTTTGCAATATCGACGATGGACATCAGTTTATCGATGATTTGGAAAGAAGCATGAAGGTTTTCCATTCTAAGTCGATCAAAGGCATTCTCGATCTCTTTGGAATGGATGTCGAGGGTTATTATGCGGTTGACGCCCAGGCTTTCAAGCATTTTCCCTATCCGAGCGGCGGTCAGACCTTCTCTTCCTTTTTTCTTGTGCTGTCGAGAATAAGGATAGATTGGAAGCACGAGATTGATTTCTGCGGCACCGGCTTGCATAGCAGCATCTACGGCTACAAAGAGATTAAAAATATGATCATTGACAGAGAGTACTTTATGTACTGTTCCATCATTGAATGAAATAGGCTGATGGTTTTCGATGTCTTGAAAAATATAAATGTTTCTGCCACGGATTGACTCAAGGATTTCGGTTTTAATTTCGCCATTAGCAAAAAAGGTATGCCGAACATTGATTTTGAACTGAGGTGGACGATAGCGATCGGTGTTTCCAGGGAGAAAAAGCATCCCAGTATTGCAGTCATTTGCAAAATTGATTTTTCTTATGACTAGTTCGGGAGTAATATGATAGCGACTGGCAATCGCTTGAGCTTTTCGTGCAAAGCGATGTTTATAGATACCCGATAGCTTTCGAATGACCTGATTCGCAAATGCTTCGGCTCCAGGACAAGCGATAATACCCAAATGGGTAGGATCAGAATAACTCATTCAAGGCCTTCCATAAATGAGAAAGATATAATTGAATATAAAATGTGACTTATCAATTTTTATTATAGCCGAAATACGAAGAAATGCATAGGATCATCAAATAGGCTGAAGAAGGTTTTGGAACATGGTCATTGAAGACAGTTTTTTAAGAATAAAGCAGCAATTGCTGAATGAGGGACGGAGGTTCGCAGTGATAAGCTTGGTCAATACTCAAACCTCTGTCCCCCAGAAAGCTCCTCAAAATGCTCAAAAGCTCATCTTGTGTGAGAATGGCCAAAGTTATGGTTCTTTAGGAGGCAGAGAATTTGAGATGGAGGCGATCGAACAAGCGAAAGCTTGTTTAGCATTGAGGTCTAGCAAATTTGTTTGGATCGAAGAAATACCTCCTCGGATTGACGAATCCTTTCCTGATTCAACGAAGAGAAAAATTGAAGTTTTTATTGAAGTGTATGAACCGCCACCCAAACTGATTATTATTGGAGCAGAAGACATTAGTCTTGCAACTGCAATAATTGCACAAAACCTTGACTTTAAAATCATCATCCTAGATGAACGATCTGAAATCGCAAATAAGAGCAAATTTCCAATGGCGCACTCTATTATTTGTGGGCCGAATCTCGAGCAAGCTCTGTCCCCAATCCTAGACCAATCAAGCTACATAGTAGTTAATTTTCAATTCAATTATGAAAGAGCCGTTCGATATTGTCTGGGAAAGGAATGGGCATATTGCGGGATACTTGGTTCGAAAAAGAAGATTGTTTCTTTGCGAAAGAAGCTGATCGAGGAAGGATTTTCAACGGAACAACTTAATAGAATCAATGCGCCTATTGGTCTTGATATTGGAGCTCAGACACAGTATGAGATTGCGATATCAATAATTGCAGAGATAATCGCAGTCAGGCATAACAAAAAGGCTGTCTTCATGAAATCTGTAATGTGAAAAGATTAGATTTAGGGGAGATTTATCGATAGGTGAACTCTATCGAGATGTGAAGATCAGCATCTGTTTGGCTATTATTGATAATCTCTTTTTACTAAAAGATCGGATGCTTTTCTATTAGGCTAAAATCATTTATAGAAATAAAATATTGTCCACTATATTTATATTCAGATGCGCGTGAGCATAAGCCTGCTTTTATTGGATTATTCGTAATATATTCAAATGTTGAAAGAAATTGCTGCAAGCTGTTTATAATAATGCTCTTGAATCGATCGTACCAAACATGTCCTTTTGTGTTTGCCCATTTATTATAATGAATTGCAAAAACTGAAAGTATCCATTGCATTATTCTTGATAAGGATTCCCCATGTGCTGGCTTTAGTAAGAAGTGGACGTGATTACCCATAATGCAGAAATTCGCAATTTCAAATCGATAAGGATGCTTTTTATTCTTTTTTGCCCTTAAAACGATATTGAGAAAAAGGCGCTTTATTTCTTCATTGTCGAATATGCATTCGCCTCTGTTTATCCTGGCGATTATATGATACCAGGATCCATCTTTCAGTGTTCTCGTTCGTCTCACACTTTAATGACGCATGAATTGGCTTATTCAATTTAAAAATTCAAGAGCTATTTACTCCTATCTTTTCAGATGCAATAATAAACCATTATTTTTTGCTAATAGAAAGGGAATATGATGAAGAGGACAGTTTTGCAAATGTTGAAGGAAGCTGAACAGAAATATCCTGACATCCCCTATGCGCTAAAAAGGACTGATTCTGGCTATATGCCGACGACTTTTAAGGAAGTGCGGCAAAAGGCGCGTCAATTTGCTGCTTGGCTATTGGCAAATGACCTCAAAGCTGGGGACAGAGCTGCAATTATTGCGGAAGGTTCGCCAGAGTGGCTTATCTCAGAACTAGGTGTGCTTTCTGCGGGCATGATCTCTGTCCCTCTTTCTATCAAACTTCTCCCGGATGAAATACCATTCAGAATTCAGCATTCTGAGGCAAAAGTGATTTGTACTACACACAATCAGCTAGAAAAGTTGGCAAATGCTCTCAATTTAGCTGGTCTAAAGAAAATTGATATCGTATATCTTGATGATGATATCGAATGGGGACAGAGCATTTTAAAAAAGCACAAAGTGCGGGATGATTCTTTTATTACATTGCAAAAAGCGCTCTCTGTAGGTTCTGTCTTGCTAAAAGAAAAAAAAGAATATGAAGAACGATTAGATTTAATAGAAAATGAAACAAAAGAGAATGATGTTGTGACGATATCTTATACCTCTGGCACCACAGGCAATCCGAAAGGCATCATGCTTACTCATTTGAATTATTGGTCGAACTGTCATGATGCGGTGGAGCTTTTTGATAATCCTCTTTATTTTCGAACTTTGCTGATTCTCCCTGTCGACCACTCTTTTGCTCACACAGTAGGTCTTTATACAGCAATGCTATGCGGTATTTCTCTATATTTTGTTGATTCACGAGGTGGAGGGATTGCTACTCTAAGAAACATTCCTATAAATCTCAAAGAAAGCAATCCAATCTTTCTGCTTACTGTTCCTTCTCTTTCGGGCAATTTTATGAAGAAAATCATTGCAGCGATTGAGGAAAAAGGCGGTTTTATAGAGAAAATATTCAAGAGCGGAATTAATGCTGGGATTCTATGGCATGGAGATGGTTTTCATACACCACCTTTTCAAGATCGGTTAAAATCATTCTTTCCATATTTTATAGCCAGGTTTCTTGTCTTTAATAAAGTTAAAAAGGCATTGTTTGGAAATTCAATAAGATTCTGTGTTGGAGGCGGAGCTCTGCTGGATATTAAGCAGCAACAGTTCTTTGCAGCTCTGGGTGTGCCTGTATATCAAGGATATGGGCTGACAGAAGCAGCTCCAGTAATCTCGTCAAATTCGCCAAGAATTCATAAATTTGGGACATCTGGGGCTATCGCCCCTTCTGTAAAGTGCAAAATCATGGATGAAATGGGGACGGAGCTTACACCTGGCACCATCGGGCATATCACCATTACTGGTGAAAATGTCATGTTAGGATACTATAAAAATCCTGAAGCAACTGCTGAAGCTCTTTATAATGAGCCCGAAAAACTGAGCCACATTTGAAGTAAAATAAAGTGGATCAGAAACCCTTCTTGCGAAAGAACAGCAAGGAGGCATAGGATTCACTATGCGCAAACGGTACGACAAGGAATTCAAG
>Ga0302253_1000370_pt1 | contig 39331 bp, 19 predicted proteins | sample AAG_RA_Trp_MG_FD_193537 | JGI IMG/M metagenome (GOLD analysis project Ga0302253, IMG submission 193537) | Enriched activated sludge microbial communities from anaerobic digester in WTTP, New Holstein, Wisconsin, United States - AAG_RA_Trp | ecosystem: Engineered > Bioreactor > Anaerobic >...
TTTCAGGGGAGGGCTTTTTCATCATCGCTATCTTTGCATATCCCCGCAGGACCGTGATCTGGTTTGCCACGTCGTGCCGTGTGATACTGGTCAGGAGGTTGATCTTCCGGTTAGCCTCCCGTATGACCTGTTCTGCCCGCTTCCGGTCCGTGATATCAAGGAAACTGACAAGGCTTGCCGTGACTCGGCCCCGGGTGTCGGTGAGCGGTGTCCCGAATATCTCCAGCTGGACGTGTGAGCCATCCGGACGGACAACGACCATGTCGTCGATATGGAGGCTTTCGCCATACATGCCGCGGACGATCGGCATCTTCTCCGTCGGGTAGCGGTGCGACGTGCCCTCCCGGTAGGCCTCGTACACCTCGGCAAGGTTCTGCTCCGTTGCATCCGGCAGGATCCCGCGCCCGAGGAGCCGGGTGGCCTCGCGGTTGGCGATGATCGGTCTGCCGGTCGGGGCTTCGACCATGAAGATCCCGATCGGGACCGTATCGAGAAGCGTGCTGATGAGCCGGTTGCGGGAATCGAGATCGTCGCTCTTCTGGCGGAGTGCATCCTCGATATTTTTCTGTTCCGTGATATCGCGGGATATGCCAACGACCTGGACTATCAATCCTGCAGCATCGCGGATAGGCATGAGCGAATGGTCGAACCACCGTTCCTTACCCCCGAAACTCAGTTTCCCGGTGCTGCGGAAACCTTCACCGGTTGCAAGGACGCGGGCGATCGCGTTCTGCTGTCCTGCGGAAACATCCGGCGGGAACAGGGCCTTTCGTTCCCTGCCAAGGATCTCATCCACGGGGCGGCCGAACATGTTTGCAGCACTCCCGTTGACGTACACGATGCGATCGTTCCGGTCGATGACGAAGATCAGGTCCTGTGATGCTTCCGAAAGGCTCCGGTACCGGGCCTCGCTCTCGAGTAAAGCCACCTCGGCCTCTTTTGTCTCGGTGATATCCCGGCCCACCGACTGGTACTCGACCAGTTTTCCGGTATCATCGAATATAGCCCGGTCGCTCCAGCGCTGCCAGCGGGTCCTGCCATCCGGCATCACGATCCGGTGAACGATCGTATCGACCGGGTGCCCGGGTGTCAGGGATATAAAGAACTGCCGGACGGCCTGCCGGTCTTCCGGCGGGATCTCCGGCCGGATGCGGTGCCCGATGATCTCCTCCCGCGAAAGGCCGAAATACCTGCAGTACGCATCGTTGACAAAGACATGCGTCCCGTCCGGCCGGAAACGACAGATGAATTCTGTCTGGTCCTCGACAATATTCCGGTACCGCTGCTCGCTCGCGATCAGGGCTTCATCGGCCTTCGCACGGCCAATCGCTGCACCGATCTGGGTGGCGATCATCTCCAGGGCAATCCGCGATTCGTGCGGGATATCGTCACGCGAATGCGATGCGGTATTCAGGCACCCGACAACCCTGCCCCGGGAGAAAACGGGGATAACGGCAAGGGCCCGGAGCCCTTCCCGAGCCTGAACTCCTGAATGATGAACCCCATCCGATGCGTATGTTGTGTACCGGGGCTTTCCGGAAAGGACGATCCGGGCATTCGCCGAACCAGGCGTGTAACGGGAGACCGATACAACAAAGTCCTTCCCGAGATTTCTGGAGAGGACAAGGTCCACGGAACCGGTTGCCTCATCAACAAGATAGATACCGCCGGCGTCCATCTCCGAGATCCGGATCGCCGCGTCAAGGCAGGCATCCAGGATCTCATCCCTGTCCCTGAGTTCCTGAAGCCGCATGCCAAGATCAAGCTGGGTACGGAGGATGTTTTCCTGCTTCTTAAGGCCGGTGATGTCCCTGAACGTGCCTTCGACACCGGCAATATTCCCGGCAGCATCGCGATAGAGATGACTGCTGGTCGCTACCAGAACCGGCGTTCCGTCCTTCTTTTTGAGCATGACTTCATAGTTGGTGACCTTCCCGTTCCGGTAGACCTCATCGAGGAATGTTTTGCGTTCCTCAGGTGTGTAATAGAAGTCTTCCGCAATGCGCCTGCCGATACATTCCCCGATATCGTCATACCCGAGCAGGGTCGCCCAGGACCGGCTTACCTTCACCAACCGGCCCCCGGTATCGCTCCGGTAATACACGTCCTGGATCTGGTCGAGCAGGTTTTTGTATTCCTGATCTGCCGCAACGAGGCTGCGCTCAGCATTTTTCCGCTCCGTGATATCCAGGAGCGATGCAACGCTTTTCGTGGTGCCGGGAATGACATCGATGGTCAGGAAGATATCCCGCATCTCACCGGATCGCGTCCTGAAGCGGAATTCGTAGTGGGTGAGGGCGTGTTCCCGGTCTGTCCGTCTCAGCCGGTGCTGTGCAAGCATGCGTTCAAGGTCCTCTTCCACGACAAACTCCGTCCATTTCTTCCGGTTCTCGATCTCCCCCTTCCCGTACCCGCTCAGCCGCGCGAATTCGGAATTTGTGAGGCTGATGGTACCGTCATTCTCAATGAGGACCGTTGCAGTACCGGTTGTTTCGAAGACCGTGCGGTACTTCTCCTCGCTTGCGTGGAGATTGTCTGTCGCGGCCCTGCGCTCCGTTATATCGATAATGATGCCCCGCACACCGGCAGGTTTCCCGTCCCGGAGGACAGGAGACGAGTAGATGGAGACGGGAAACGTGCTGCCGTCCCTGCGGAGCGCCCGGTATTCAATATTATCCTGCCGGACTTTTCCGTCGCTGATCATCCGGCCGAGTCTCACCCGTGCCCGATCGCGGTCTTCCGGTGCGACCATGGCCATCACGTTCATCCCCGCTCTGAGGATCTCCGGGGTGTAGCCGAAGAGCTCGAAGGCCATCCTGTTAGCATACGTCAGGTTTGCGTTCTCGTCTGCCTCGTAGATGGCAAGGGGCAGCATGTCCGCAAGCTCGCGGAACCTCCGTTCACTCTCATTCAGTGCCTGCTCGGCCCGTTTCCAGTCCGAGATCTCGCGGATCGATTCGATGGCGCCGACAACCGCACCGTCTTTGTCGTACAGGGGAGATGCCGTGAACCAGAGCGCCGCACCTCTGCCTTCATTGAAGTGCGGGATCGTGATCTCGGAGAAGAGTGTTTTTCCTTCCCGTTTTACAAAGGGATACTTTTCCACAATGGCCGGATCATCGTCAAGGACAAGATTGATGAGCAGCGGCCGGCGTTCGTGATAGAACGGGAGCGCGTATTCAAAATTTCCCTTCCCGAGTACACGGTCCGCACTGACACCGGTCATCTTCTCCATGGCCCGGTTCCATGCGATGATAATCCCCCGGGTATCGATAGCAAAGGTTGCGTCGGGAAGGAAGTTGATGATATCTGCCTCGCGGCGTTCGTGGTCCCGGATACTTGCCTCGGCCCTCCTCTGGAGGATAGCCTTCGTTATCTTGTGCCCGAGCTCGGCAAACTGCGAGAGCGGCTCTCCCCCTTTCTGGAGATAGAAATCCGCACCCTCGTTAAAGGCCTGGATAACGATCTCCTCGCGCCCGCGGCCGGTGAAGATGATGAATGGAACCGTCTTGTCCGAAGCCCTGACCTTTTTTAAAAACTCGATACCGTCCATCAGGGGCATCTGGTAATCGGAGATGATGGCATCGTACCGTTTTGTACGGAGGATATCGAAGGCCTCCGTTGCGGAGGTTACCGTTTCTACGGTGAATTGCCCGCTTTGCTCGAGGAACAGCTTTCCAATCTCGAGCAGGCCGGGCTCATCGTCAACATAGAGGATGGAAAACATCCAAAGAATCCGGTACACTCCAGGCCGGGTTACTCTGTATGTCAGAATCGGCAACAACGGTATTGAATGTTATGATGAATACAGAGGATATTTCAAAAACCGGATGGCCGTGGGAGAAATTACCTCCCTTTCCGTTCCGGAGCCCGGTTAATACCGAATGGCCGGAAGGAGGAGGATCCCGGGATCGTATGGTTTGCAGGAAATTGTCACCGCGTGATTGAATAATTCCCAAAAAACCGGAAAAAAGAGGATCAATAGTTTTCAGCGTTCAGCTCGAAGTATGCCTGCGGGTGGTCGCAGGCAGGGCACTTCTTCGGTGCTTCCTTGCCTTCGTGGACATACCCGCAGTTGCGGCAGTGCCACTTCTTTGCCGTGGTGGACTTGAAAACCGTGCCCTTGACGATGTTCTGGTACAGTTTCCTGTACCGGGCCTCATGGTTTGCCTCGACTTTGCCGACCTTGGTAAAGAGCCGGCCGATCTCGAGGAATCCCTCTTTCTCGGCGGTCTTCGCAAACGCCGGGTACAGCGTTCCCCACTCCATCTTCTCCCCTTCATACGCGGCTTTCAGGTTCTCCTTAGTCGTCCCGATAATCCCCGCCGGGTACGCCGCGGTGATCTCGACGTCGCCACCTTTCAGCTGCTTAAAGAAGAGCTTGGCATGCTCGCGCTCATTCTGTGCGGTATCCTCGAATACTGCGGCGATCTGCTCGTACCCTTCCTTGCGTGCAACGCTTGCAAAGAAACTGTACCGGTTCCGTGCCTGTGACTCGCCGGCAAATGCCGCGAGCAGGTTCTTCTCGGTCTTGCTGCCTGAAAATTTCATGGAACAATAACCTCTGCAGAGATCCTTTCTTGCCGCTGGGTATATACCCAGCGATCGGGTCCCGGCAGATGCAGCGGGTGGATCAGGGAGCCCGCAGGCTCGCAGCGGTTCACGGTTTCTGCCTGAACGCCCCCTTTGGCACAACGATCTCGAACCGGGCACCCCTGCCCTCCACCCCGGTCTCGTGGATCGTGATGCCGGTGATCGCCAGGATCTCGCGGGCAAGGAAGAGGCCGAACCCGGTGTGCTTCCCGAATCCTTTCTCGAAGATCTTCTTCTTCTCGTCAGGCGGGATCCCGACGCCGTTGTCGGCAAACGTGATGACCAGCCCGTCCCCCTGCTTTTTGCACCCGGCCGTGACGGTGGTGACGTGCCCGCCGTACTTCACGGTATTGTCAAACAGGTTGTAAAAGACCCTGCCGATCATCGGGTCGGCGAATACTTCATACTCATCGCAGGAGCACCGGAGCCTCACCTTCTTCGGTCTCGCATCGCGGATGATCTGTCCGGCATTGAACCATGCCGGGGCATGCACCCCCAGTTCCTGGTACTCCTTGGTGAACGCGATCTGGCGCTGGATCGTTTCGACGGCAGATACGATCTTTTTCAGAAAATCCCTGACAACCGGATCGGGCTCTTTCATCTCGGCCAGCTGCGCATAGCCATGCACCACCGTGAGCTGGTTGGCGACATCGTGCCGGGTGATGCTGGAGAGCAGGTTGAGTTTCCGGTTCACTTCCCGGATTGCGGACTCCGACCGTTTGTGTTCCGTGATATCCACGAACGACTCGACCAGGATCTTTCGGTCTCCCATGGTCAATGGCACAACGGTCTTGAGGACCGGGATCCGTGTTCCGTCAGCTGCGACCAGGATCCGCTCCGATGTGTCTACCGTCATGCCGAGATCAGTGACCGGGCACCTTCCCTCTTCTGCCGGGCAGATGAAGCGGTGGCAGATCGAACCGATAACGGATTTTGCAGGCAGCCCGATGAGTTCCAGCGCTTTGTTGTTGGCATCGAGGATGCGATGAGTTTCTGCATCGATGATAACAATGCCAGCCTGCGCCATGTTGAGGATCGTGCGTGCCCATTCCTCGCTCTGCCGGAGAGCCTTTTCCGCCTCGATGCGTTCCGTGACATCCTCGAGGGTTTCCACGGCGCCGATAATCTCTCCCTGCACATCCCGGATCGGGGCAGCCGTGAACGAGAGCCATTTACCGGAACCTCCCATATGCGGGAAGAAATCTGTTGCTTCATAGGCCCCTTCGACATACCGGGACTTCCGGAACTTTGCTGCGTACCACTCATCGATAGCCTCAGTATTCCCGTCTACCAGCAGGTCTGCAAGGAGCGGGCGTTTTTCCGGGTAGAATGCGCGCCACTGCAGGTCCGTGCCGATGATATCAGCCTCCCGGATGCCGCTGTACTCTTCGAGCGCGCTGTTCCACGAGATAACCCTGTGGTTGCGGCCGATGGCAAACTGGAGGACCGGTGAACCGTGCAGGATTGAACCGAGGCGGGCTTCGCTCTCCCGGAGTGCCTGTTCGGCCATGCCGGTCTGGATGACCTGCGACGCGGTGGTGGCCATGTCGGCGAGATCATCCATGATCTCCGGCAGTACCGGCAGCCGGCTGAAAAAAGCGAGGACGCCGACCGGTTCGCCTTCCGCCGAAATCAGCCGGAAACCGGCAAAGGATGCAAGACCGAGCGAGGATGCCCACGCGTGATCACGGACAAGGGGATCGTGCGTCGCATCGTTGGTGATAAACATGGCATCCTTCCCGGTGGCGATCCTCCCGATCTTGGATGCCCCGAACGGAACCCTGCGATAGCTGCCATCCGTGTTCGTGTACCTGCCGGAACTGACAACGAGATGGAGGCACTTCGAACGGTCCCTGCATTTACGGGGCCCTTTTGTCACTCCTGCATGAATGCATCCCCGGCCGCACAGATCGCCGGGCCCCGAGATCCAGATCCGTGCAAAGTCCGCACCGAAAATATCCACAATCGCATCGGTGATCCGTTCCAGTTTTTCCCCGAGGGGTGCGGTCCGGAGCAGGTCCTGCTTGAGAGCGCTGATGCGGGCGGTCCGGTCGGCAGCATCATGGCGGGCGGTGATATCCCGGGCGGCCGCGAAGATCAGACTGCCCATCGGCAGGGAACGCCATTCGATCCACCGGTAGGTCCCATCCTTATGACGGTACCGGTTTGTGAAATTGATGACATTTTTCTGCTCTTTGAGATCCGCTACTGCCGAAAGGGTGGAAGCGAGGTCGTCCGGGTGGACGAAGTCGAGGAACCGGTGGCCTTCCAGTTCATCGAGCGTGTATCCCAGGGTCTTCTCCCATTCCGGGTTCAGGCGGCGGAAATACCCTTCAGTATCCGCGATACAGAACAGGTCGAGGCTTGCGGTAAAGAACCGGTTGAACTCCTCGGTCTTCTCGCGCAGGGCTTCCTCGGCCAGTTTCCGATCCGTGATATCCCGGTCGATGCCGTGGTATCCCAGGAAACCGCCATCGACGGATGACCGGACCACGCCGCTTGTCTCAAGAATGACAACAGAACCGTCCTTTCTGATGATTTTATTTTCCAACGCCGAAATCGGGAGACGGGAATGGGCAAGATGACTGAACTCGGCAGAGATCCGCGCTGCCTCATCAGGAGGCATGAGGTCAAAGGGCGTTTTCCCGATGAGTTCGCCGGGTTCGTATCCGAGGATCCGGCTGACCTGCGGGCTGACATAGGTGTATTTCCCGTCGGCATCCACCTCCCAGATGAAATCGCTTGTTGTCTCCACGAGGGTGCGGTACTTCTCCTCGCTCTCGCGCAGGGCATCCTGCGCAGCTTTCTCATCGGCAATGTCCCGGATGGTTCCTGCAAGGACGGGCCTGCCCCGGCCGTCCGTGGTATACCGTGTGTTATCCTCGAACCAGCGGTAGGTGCCGTCCTTCCTCCGGATACGGAACTGGTCCCGGCGCGGGGGCTCTCCGGTGGCGAGACTATCATGGATGTGGCGGACCAGCTGACCGCTGTCATCGGGATGGATGAACAGGGTAAACACATTGCCTTCCATCTCGTCAGGCCGGTAGCCGAGCAGGGGTTCTGTCTGCGGACTGACATACCGGATAGTCCCGTCCGTGTCCAGCGAAAATATGATGTCGCGGTTGATCTCCACGAGCGTACGGTACTTCTCCTCGCTCTCCCGAATCGCGTCTTCCTGCTTCCGGTCCTCGGTAATGTTCCGGAAGGTACCGATCGTTGCCGGCCGGCCTTTATAGCTCGCCATGCCGGCGTGCATCCTGACAAGGAGCGGTGTTGAACCGTCCTTGTGGATGACCGAGAACTCGTACGAGACCGGTGCCGTCCCGCCGCTCACGCGCTGGCGGTGGCGGGCCATGACCCTGTCGCGGTCTTCCGGCAGGATCAGTTCGGCGACGAGATGGCCGATCAGTTCCTGCTCATCATACCCGGTCATCTCCGCAAATGTCCGGTTGTAGAACACCAGCCGGTCGTCCTGCACGATGAAGACACCGTCCTGGCTCTGCTCGACCAGCGTGCGGTATTTCTCCTCGCTCTCGCGCAGGCTTTCCTCAGCGCGTTTCTGTGCCGTGATATCGCGGAAGGTCACGTAGGTTGCCGGACGACCCTCCCATGACGTGGGAATCGTGGTAACATCGACATCAATGGGCGTTCCGTCAGCCCGCAGGAACTGTTCGCGGATGAGTTCCATGGGTTTTTCCGGGGACTCCTGTATCCGCCGTGCAATCATCTCCCGGTATGCCGGTGCAACGATATCGATGGCGGTGCTCCCGATGATCTGACCAGGATCATCGTAGCCGAGGAGCCGTGCGGCAGTCTGGTTGACGTAGACAATTTTCCCGTCCTGGTGGATGGCGATGCCGTCGAACGATGACTCGACCAGCGTGCGGTATTTCTCCTCGCTCTCCCTGAGGGCATTCTCCATCTGTTTGCGCCCGGTGACGTCCCGGACATAGGCAAAACTGTATTCGCGGTTATCCTGGTTGACATAGACGGTAACAATCTCGACATCCATGATCGAGCCGTCCTTCCGCCGGTGCCGGGTCGTGAAGAACTGGGTCTTCCTCTCCCGGAGGTCGGCAACCGATGCACCCCAGACCTCCGGCGGGAAGTCCGGGTCAAGCTCAAAGATCTTCATCTTCAGGAACTCTTCGCGCGAATACCCGGTGATCCGGCAGGCTGCATCGTTAACGTACAGGATATTGCCGGCAAAGTCCATCCAGAAGACCTCGTCGGATGAGAGGTCTGTTGAGATTTTCAGGCGTACGAGTTCATCTTCCGCCTGCTTGCGCCCGGTGATGTCCCGGCCCTCGGGAATCAGGTAGAGGATCCTCCCGTCGGGATTTACTACCGGCTTCACCGAGAAATCTATGTACGCGAGGTGCCCGTCTGCCGCAGGATGGGTTGCCTCGAACCGGACGGTTTCACCGGATGCTGCCCTGCGGACGGCATCTTTGAGTTTTTCTTGGAGTTCTTCCGAATGCGACCACCACGGGGTCTCCCAGAACGGCCTGTTGAGGGCTTCGGCTCTTGAGGTGCCGACCAGTTCAAGCGCTGCCCGGTTCACGTCGATCAGGATGCCGTCGGGAGTCATGAGGCCGATCAGCTGGAAGGACTGGTCGATGACCGCCCGCAGCTTAGCCTCGCTCTCCCGCAGGGCATTTTCTGTCTGCCTGCGGCTGGTGATATCGAGAGCAGTGAAGGTCACCCCTTTCCCCTGGTCAGCGGGATCCAGCGGTGTCGTGCTCAGCAGGATGTCGATGATAGGACCATCCCTGCGCTGCCAGCGGGTTTCGACCGAGCCGGTGCCGTACTTTTGTATCTGCCCCAATTTCTCGCGCCCCACGAACTCATAGTCCTCATCGGATGGGTAGAGGATACGGGCATTTTTCCCCAGCAGTCCCTCCGCGGAATACCCGGTCATTTCGCAGAGCCGGTCGTTGACCTTCATGATGACGCGGTTGACGACAAGCCCGATGCCGGTTGGCGCTGCACGGAAGATGCTCGCAAGCCTCGCCTCGTTCTCCCTGAGGGCCTTTTCCGCATTCCTGCGCTCCGTGATGTCGCGGCTGAACGTGATGAACCGGCCGCCATGGGTTGTGGTATAAAGAACACTGACTTCAACGTCGATGATGCCACGATCCTTCCGTTGCCACTGTGTCTCGAACCTGTCATAGCCTTTTTTGAGGATATTCCCGATATGGCGGGAGGTATCTTCCGCTGTCTCCCTGACTTCCACGTCGCGGAGTGTCAGGGCGAGTGCCTCCTCACGGGAATATCCAAGCAACCTGCAGAAGGCTTCATTGATATCGATGAATGACCCGTCCATAGCGATGATACAGAACCCGTCCATGGCTGTCTGCAGGATTGTCTGGTAATCTTCGGCGCCTGTTTTCAGGGCGTCCTGGATTTGCCGCCGGTCACTGATGTCCCGGCACAGGGTGAGGATATGGACCGATCCATCTGAACGGAGGACCGTTGCGTTGATCTCTATCGGGATGACCGTGCCGTCCCTGCCCGTATAATTGATCTCGAAATTCCGGATGAACCCGTCGCGCAGGCACTGCCGGACCGCTTCTGCATTCCTCTCCCGTTCATCTTCCGCGGTCCATTCGATCACGTTCCTGCCCATGATCTCCTCAAGGCGCGTATGGCCGGTCAGGCGCACGTACTCGGGGTTTGCATCCAGCACGCATCCATCCCGGCCGATGATGACAAAACCGGTACCGGTGGTTTCGATCAGGGTACGGTATTTCTCTTCATTCCGCCGGAGCGCGTCTTCAGCCTTCTTCCGTTCGGTGATGTCCTCGACAACCTCAATAAATCTCGTTGCCTTTCCCTCATCATCCGGCAGGGGGATTGCATGGATGCGGGCATTAAACCGTGTCCCGTCATCCCGTACTCCTTCGGTCTCCGCCACATGACAGACTCCTGTGGCCATGGCCTTTGTTCCGGGGCAGTGCGCGCAGACGGCATCGCGCTTCTCGAACTCCCGGTAGCAGTACCGCCCCGGCCATAATCCCGCATCCGTATTGAACATCTGCCCCTGCGCGGCATTCGACATAACGATCCGGTGATCTGCATCGATCAGCGTGATGCCAAAGGGGATGTTCTCCACGAGCAAACGGTATTTCTTCTCGCTCGCACGGAGGGCATCGTCCGTCTGTTTGCGTTCGGTGATATCAGTGAACATCCCGAAGGATCCGAGGAACTCTCCCGATGGCGAAAAGAGCGGCGTTGCAGAGGTCAGGCACCAGATAACCGTTCCGTCTTTTCTCACCCACTCGCGTTCGTACCGTCCGGGTATCCCTTTTGGTCGCCCCGCAAGTTCCTGCTTCATCGACTCTGTATTGTCTGGAGGGACGAAGTCCCAGACCGGCCGCCCGGCCATCTCCTCTTCGGTGTAGCCGAACAATTCCTGCATCTTCCGGTTGGCAGAGACGGTCCTGAACCCGGTATCGACAATCCAGATCCCCTCTTCTGCCGTTTCGAAGACCGTGCGGTACTTCCGCTCGCTCTCAGCGAGTGCAGTCTCAGCCTGTTTGCGCCGGGTGATGTCCCGGAACACCGCGAGGAAGGCCGGGGTCCCATGGTACCGGATGGGCATGGCCGTAATTTCAACGGTGAAAGGCGTCCCGTCAATCCGGACAAGCCGCTCTTCCTTGAGCGGGATTGTTCTCCCTTCCCCTGAGAGCAGGCGGAAATCATCCATTGCCATGGCACGATCGTCCGGGTGGATGAACGGTAGTATGTCCTGGCCGACGACCTCTTCTTCCCTTCCGGCCCCCGCAAGGCGGAGTGCCTCCGGGTTTGCATACAGGATCTTTCCGTCCCGGTGGACGATGACCGCAACCGGTGAAAGGTCCACCAGGGAGCGGTACTTCTCCTCGCTCTCAAGGATTGCCGCTTCCATGTTCTTCCGGCTGGTGATGTCGAGCAGAACGCCGGAGAACACCAGCTCGCTGCCGTGGGCGACCGGGGTGGATCTTCCCTCGAACCAGATGCTCCCGCCCGATCCCCGGATGAAACGGCCCTCGAAGTGCCAGTCACCCTTGAGTTGAATGGCATCATCGATCGATGCGGCGAAACGCGCCCGGTCATCCGGGTGGACACCGGCAGTGAACGCGGGGAAGAATGTTTCCAGGTCCGGTTCGAGGCCGAGCACCTCGCGGGAGCGGTTGCTGATATAATACATTCCTCTGCTGCCATCCGGCCGTGCATAGAACTGGTAGACAACGCCCGGCACGGTTGATGCAATCTCCTCGAGTTGTTCGCGGCGGGAGCTGATCTCAGCCTCCGCGGCGGCAAGGGTATCGTACTGCTCGCGCAGCTCCTCGCCGCTTGCGGTGAGCTGCTCGTACGCAGCCTTCAGATCGTTCTCCGTCTTCCGGCGTGCGGTGATATCCCGGACATAGGCAAAGCTGTACTCGCGGTCATCCTGGCTGACGTACACCGCAATGATCTCGACGTCCATGACGGTGCCATCCCTGCGGTGGTGCCGGGTTGTGATGAACTGGGTCTTCCGCTGCCGGAGATCGTCAACGGACAACTTCCAGATCTCTTCCGTGACATCCGGGTTCAGCTCATAGATCTTCATCCGCGAGAACTCTTCACGCGAATACCCGTACTCCCGGCAGGCTGCATCGTTCACGTACAGGATATTGCCTGCAAAATCGAGCCAGAAGATCTGGTCGGATGAACGGTCGGTGGAGATCTTGAGCAGGTGCAGCTCTTCCTCGCTCTTTCTGAGCTGCTCGTCCGCGGCTTTCTGCGCCTCCTCTGCCCGCCTCCGCTTCAGGATCTCCCAGAGCCCCTGCATCAGGAGGAGCAGTTCGTTCACGTCATGCTCCAGATAATCGGCAGGCTTGTTTGCAACTCCCGCAACAAGAACGATATGGCCGTTGTCGATGACCGGGACATTCATGTGCCGGGTGATCTGCGGGTGACCTTCCGGATATCCTTTCTTTGCCGGGTTCGGGGCCGCATAATCGTTGGTTATCACGGGGCGCCGCTGCCTGATCGCCTCGCCCCAGAGCCCGGTCTTCTCAACCTGGTACACGATCGGTTTTGTCACCATCGAGCATTCGTCCATGGCGTTCTTCGACCATGCATACATGGCAAGCTCGCTCTCGTCATCGTTCAGGAACGCCAGGTACCCCAGCGGGCTGCCGGTGATGATCCCTGCCCCTTCGATCGCTGACCCGAGCAGATCCTTCTCGCTCTTCTGCGCAGCCTCATAGAACCCGAGCATGTACTGGAGGCGCACCTCGCTCAACCGGATGAGTTTTTCACTGGATGACAGTTCATCGTACTGCGCCCGGAGTTCTTCGTCCGTTGCAACAAGCTGTTCGTTGATTGCCTGGAGCTCATCGGAAGCCTTCTTCCTCTCCGTGATATCGAGAAGAGAGGCAACGCTCCTGGTGGTTCCGGGGATCATATCGATAGAGAGGAGGATATCCCGGATTTCGCCGGTGCGGGTCAGGAAACGGAACTCGTACGTTTTGAGGGCGTTCCCTGAATCTGCCCTCCTCCCGCGGTGCCGGTCAAGCATCCGATGGCGGTCTTCTTCGACAACGAACTCCATCCATTTCTTCCGGTTCTCGATCTCTTCCCGCGCGTAACCGCTCAGGTGGCAGAATTCGCTGTTGACAAGGCTGATTGTTGTATCATCCTCGATCATCAGCATGGCAGTTCCGGTGGTCTCAAAGACCGTACGGTACTTCTGTTCGCTCTCGCGGATCCGCTGCTCGCTCGCTGCCAGCTCGCTGTACTGCTCCTTGAGTTCCTCCTCGTTTGCGGTCAGCTGCTCGTAGGCAGCCCGGAGTTCTTCTTCCGCTTTTTTCCTTGCCGTGATGTCGTGGAACGTTCCTTCGACGCCAGTCACCTTTCCTTCAGGATCATACGCAAGGTGGCTGCTGACTTCTACACATACCGGCGTCCCGTCTTTTTTCTTCAGCAGGATTTCATACCCGGTAACCTTGCCGTTGCGGCGGATCTCGTCAAGCAGCGGTTTCCGGTCAGTCGGGTTCAGGTAGAAATCATCCGCGATGCTGCGGCCTATACATTCAGAGATGTCATCGAATCCGAGGAGCGTTGCCAGCGAGCGGCTCGCCCTGACAAGTTTTCCATCCATGTCGCTGAAGTAGTAAATGTCCTGTATCTGGTCGAGCAGGTTCGTATACTCCCGGTTCGCTGCAACAAGACGCTCCTCTGCCTGTTTGCGCTCCGTGATATCGATGATGACCCCCCGGACACCGCTGATCGCTCCGTCATGGAGGACGGGAGATGAAAAGATGGAGACCGGGAACGTGGTCCCGTCCCGGCGGACTGCCAGGTATTCGACGTTGCCCCTCTCCCGGGAACCTGTCGTCACCATCTGGCGGTAGACGGTTGCTGCCCGGGTCCGGTCGACCGGCGCAATCATGTCCATCACGTTGATATCGGCAATACCGATGTCAGGAGCATAACTGAACATCTCCCGCGCGATACGGTTGACATAGGTCAGCCGGCCGCTGGTATCGGCCTCATAGATGCCCTGGGGGAGCAGGTCGGCAAGCTCGCGGAACCGCCGCTCGCTCTCGTTCAGTGCATCCTCTGCCCGTTTTCTCTCGGTGATGTCACGGATGGATTCGATGGCGCCGATGAGCTGCCCCCTGCGGTCGTACAGCGGCCCCGCCACTCCCATGAGGGTAACCTCCCTTCCTTTCGGGCGGGGAAGGGTGGTATCGGCAGTAAGGAGATTCTTCTGGCGGATGATATGCGAATAATTTTTGGCTATGACCTCTTCCGGCTTAAAAATCAGGTCGATCAGGATCGGGCGGCGGGTGTTGTAGAACGGGAGAGCATACTCATAATCCCCTTTCCCCAGCATTTCGGTCGCGGGGATGCCGGTCATATCCTCGATGGCGTGGTTCCATGCGATCACCTTCCCGTCCTTATCGATTGCAAAGGTCGCGTCAGGGAGGAAATTAATGATATCGGCAAGGCGTTTCTCCGAGTCTGAGAGCGCTGCCTCGGCCCGCCGGCGGGTGACTGCCTGCCGGACCTTGTGGGCCAGTTCGGCGAACTGTGACCGGGGATCCCCCCCTTTCTGGAGGTAAAAATCAACGCCGTTATTGATGGCTTCAATGACCACCTCCTCCCTTCCCCGGCCTGTGAAGAGGATGAACGGGATATTCCCATAGGTCTTCCGGACCTTCTTTAACAGCTCAAGGCCGTTCATCTCCGGCATCTGGTAATCGGAGACAACCGCGTCGAAGTCCTGAGATGCAAGGTACCGGAGGCCCTCCTCTCCCGAAAGGGCTGTGGTTACCCTGAACTCCCCGTCGCTTTCCAAAAACAATTGTCCAAGATCCAGAAGCCCCTGTTCATCGTCGATATAGAGGAGGGAGAACATACCGGACCCCGGAGCAGGCCGGCCGGGCCTGCGGATGGTTGGCAATTGTTTTAGTAATTAATCAACCTTACGTACCTGCACGGTTAAAAAAACAGGAAAATGTTGTTTTTTTGAATATCCGGGATAATATATTGCGAAAACGGCTGTACCCTGCAAATCCCGCGAATTTTTACGGGCACGGTTCACGGGGTGGACCGGAACGCCCCGTACGGGACCGTTATCTCGAACTGCACGCCCTTTCCCGGCTCCCCGTTCTCGGTGATGGTGATGCCCGTGATCGCAAGGATCTCCCGGGAGAGGAAGAGGCCGAGGCCGGTATGCTTGCCAAACCCTTTCCGGAAGAGCTTCTGCTTGTCTTCAGCGGAAATTCCCACGCCGTTGTCGCGGTAGGTGATGACCAGCCCGTCTGCCGTTTCACGGGACGAGAAGGACATCTGTGTCACCCGCTCCCCGTGGCGCAGGGAATTTTCCATGAGGTTGAAAAATACCTTCACGATCAGGGGATCGGCGAAGATCTCGGTGCCGCTGACGGCCACCTGCAGGCCGGCTGCCGAAAGGTTGAGCTGCCCGGCCGCTTCCCGGATAACCGCACCCGCATCCTGCCATTTCGGGGCATTCACGCCGATGTCCTGGTAGTACCGCGTGAACTCGATCTGCCGCTGGATGGCATCTGCCGCCTGGTCCTCTTTCTCGATGAAAGCTTCGTGCTTTGTCCCTTTCAGGTCCTCCCGGGAGAGCTCGAGGAAGGTCCGCAAGCCGGTGACCTGGTTGAGGATGTCGTGCCGGGTGATGGAGGAGAGCATGTTCAGCTTTGTCAGGGCATTTTTCAGCGATTCCTCCATCTTCTTGCGCCCGGAAATATCCCGGATAATCCCCTCTTTCCCCTGGTACCCGCCGGATTCATCCACGTGAGCGTGCCCGCTGATCGATGCCCAGAAAACGGTCCCGTCCTTTTTCTTCAGTTCGGCTTCCCAGTCGGAGACAAAACCCTGCTTTTTCATGATCTCGATCATCCGGGTGCGTTCCGCGGGATCCTTCCAGATGGCAGTCGCATGCAACCCGATCATTTCTGCTACGGAGCCGTACCCGAATACCGGGATACCGGACGGACTGACCATGGTCAGACGGCTGTCCCGGTCGAACTGGAAATACACGTCCTCGATATTTTCGATAATGGTCCGGTACCGCTCCTCGCTCTCGCGAAGCGCATCCTCGGCCTCCCTCAGGCGCGTAATGTCATGGATAACGCCCTCCACGCCAAGGATACTGCCCTGCGCATCGCGGTAGAAGTGGCTGCTTATGGTCACGTGCCGTACCGACCCGTCCCGGACCCTGAGATCCAGCGGGAACGCGTACACGGATCCCGTCTCCGTCAGGGCCGCGAGCAGTTTTTCCCGGTCAGCCGGGTTGACATACACCATGCTCACGTCCCGCCCGAGAAGCTGGTCAAGCGAATCGTACCCGGCAAGTACTGCCGCAGACGGGCTGAGCATCGTTATCCTGCCCTCGTTGTCAGTCCGGTAAAAGATGTCCTGCATCTCGTTGATGATCGTCCGGTACTTCTCCTCGCTGTCATGGAGCGCCCTCTCGGCTTCCTTTCGCGGGGTGGTGTCCCGGATGATTGCCCACATACCCTGCGGATGGCCGTCCCCGCCCGCGATAAGGGCTGTCCGGAGCTCGACGGGAACGATGGTCCCGTCCTTCCTCCGGTACTCTTTTTCATAGATGTCGGAATACCCGCGTATCATGACCTGGGTCTTCAGGATCTCCGATTCGGCGGCCTGCCATCGTTCCGGCGTCAGGTCGTTGAACGTCAGGGTATAGATCTCATCCGGTGAATACCCGACCAGTCTCTCGAACGCGGGATTGAAGTTGGTGATCCGGCCTTCGAGGTCGACACTGGCAAAAGCGTCACGCATGCCCTCGTAGAGCTGGCGGTACCGCTGTTCGGTGCCGGCGAGGGCCTCTTCGATCCGTTTCCGCTCCGTGATATCCTCGTGCACCGCTATCCAGACCCTGCCATGGATCGGGTGCATGTAAGTCGAGACGATGGCATGGCAGAAGAACAACCCGCCGTCTTTTTTCCGGTTCCGGATCTCGCCGGCCCAGATGCCGTATTTTCCCAGTTCGTCCTCGATCTCCCGTGCAATCTCTGCGGCAGACCGCATGTCCGGCGCATTGATGATGGAGATCGGCCTGCCGATCAGCTCGCCTTCGGTATAGCCGAACATCAGGCTGAACCGCGGGTTGGTGAAGACGATTGTCCCGTCCGCTGCCCGGACGAGGGCAACCCCCTCGGCCATGTTCTGGAGGATCTCCGAGTGCAGGAGGAGCTCGACCTCGGCCTGCTTGCGGTCCGTGATATCCCGGGCGACATGGATGCTTCCGATGAGCTTGCCGTCATCGTCACGCAGCGGCGAGACCGTGACAAGGAAGTCGCCGCCGAGCCGGTCTTCATGGATCTCGGCGGTGTGTTCCCGCCCGTCTTTCAGGAGCAGTTCGTGCGGGCAGTTCCCGGGGATGGTTGCCGAGGCATGGACCACTTCATAGCACCGTAACCCGGCTGCCTGTTCCGGTGTCACGCCGATGCTGTCGGCCATGGCCTTGTTGACACGGAGGATCCGGTGGTCTGTGCCGATGATGGCAATCAGGTCCGGCACGCCGTTGAAGGTCTTCTCCCATTCCTCCCGGGCGCGGGTGAGCGCCCGCTCCCGGGTGCCTACCCGTTCCGAAAGGAAGGAGATGATGAAGGCAATGAACACAAAGACGATGCACCGGGCACCGGCCGGGATTATGTCCTGCTCCCCGCCGGGGCGGACTGTCAGCACCATGAACAGGTAACCGGCCGATATGGCAAGGGCGGCGATAACCCCGCGGCGGGGATAGAAGTATGCTGCAAGGATGATGGGGATATAGAAGAGGTGCGGGACAACGATGGAAATACCCCGGGAAAGCCCCCAGAGGTTGACGGCAACGGAAACGATGAGGGTCAGTGCGACAAGGGACGGTATCGCATAGGGATTATCGTGAAGCCGTGAGGATAGTGGCGATGTCATGGCGTCCGACCGGAATTATCTCTCTGGAATCCGTGTTTGTATGCGGAAGTTAAAAAGGGGAGGGGTGGGCCATAACGGGCAATCCCGTATCATGCCGCACCGTGTACCGTACCGGTATCCCCGCGGGACTTCGTGCCCTGCGGCAGCACAGACCATTTGAGAGCCCGGTTTTTGTGGGAAGCATCTCCCCCCGCCATCGCCGAAAACCCCTGATACCGGCATGACGGCAACAGAACCGGAATGTATCGGGAAACGGGAAAAACGCGAGAAAACGGGCCTGAAGGGATTTGAACCCTTGACCTGCGGATTAAGAGTCCGCCGCTATGCCGAACTAAGCTACAGACCCGCTGTGTTAGGCCTTATAGTGTGGTCGATGATGCCGAATAAAGGTTACGGATGCTGAGGGTTCAAGGAACCCGAAGCAGGAGAAGAGCCCTTCGGGCTCTTCGACTTAAACGGGAAGGCTGCAGGTTCCAGGGACCGGATGCAAAAAACGCGAGGGCCGTTCCCGGGCAATACCGGGAGGAATCCCTTAATTATCCGGAAAGCGACATCTTCAGTACATGGCGCAGGAAGCCCCGATCGGGCCGGGACCGGTGAAATACTGCATTTTCGGGTGCGGGACGAACGGGTACAACATCATCCTCGAGCTTGCAAAGGAGCACGAGCGCGTAATCGTGGCCGACCGGGACGAGACCCGCGTCCGCCACCTCCGCGACCAGAAGTTTGAGGCGTACCAGCGTGACATCACGTCTTCCGACATGCTAGCAGGCCTCCCGCAGTTCGATATCGCTTTCGTCATGACCGGCGACGGCGACGCGAACCTCGCTGCGGTGCTTACGCTGAAAAAGCGTCTCCCCTCCGTGCAGGTCGTGGCCCGCTCCACCGACCCGGTGAACGGCCAGAAACTGACCGCAGCCGGCGCCGATTCCGTCATCTGCCCGCAGGAAGTGGTGGCACGGCAGGCCGTCCTGCAGGTGAAGAAGCAGCACGCGAGCCGGATCTCCCAGCGCCTCTTCTCGCTGCTTGCCGGGTGGGAGGGGACGCTGGGGATCATCACCCACAACAATCCCGACCCGGACGCGATCGCGTCGGCCGTTGCACTTGCGGAGATCGCACGGGCTGCCAACCCGAAGACCCTTGCCACCCGGATCTTCTATGACGGGACCATCGGCCACCAGGAGAACCGGACGTTCGTCAACCTGCTGGACATCAAGATGGAACACCTCACGCCCGAGGCCCTTTCGCAATGCAACTACCTCGCAATGGTCGACTGCCCGGGCCCCGGTGCCAACAACGAGGTCCCGCCGCAGACCAGGATCGACATCGTCATTGACCACCACCGGGAAAGTAATCCCGGACCTGCCCCGGGGAGCTTTTCCGATATCCGCCCGGGTGCCGGTTCGACGGCAAGCATCCTGACCCAGTACCTGCAGGAACTTGACGTGCCGGTCAACAGGAGGATTGCTACAGCCCTGCTCTATGGTATCCGCACGGACACGCGTGAATTCCGGCGCAATGTCACACCGCAGGATCTCAGCTATGCCGGGTTCCTCCTCCCGCTGACCGATGCCAGCCTGCTGGACAAGATCATGTCCCCGTCGATGTCGCAGGAGACGCTGGACGTTATCGGCACCGCTATCACGAAACGGCGGATCCAGAGCGGGTATCTTTTCGCGAACGTCGGGTACGTTATGAACCGTGATGCCCTTCCGCAGGCAGCCGATCTCCTCATCACGCTCGAGGGTGTGAACACGGCGCTCGTGTACGGCATCACCGACACCGCGATCGTGATCTCGGCACGGAACCGCGATGTCCGGCTCCACATCGGCAACGCCCTCTCGGAAGCGTTCGGGGATATGGGAGATGCCGGCGGCCATCCGAACATGGCGGCGGCCACGCTCCCGCTCCATTACTTCGGGAAGGTGGAGGACAAGGCACGGTTGCTGGAGATCGTCATCGAGCCGGTGCTCAGGAAGTTCCGCGACCTTGTCGGCCTCGAGAACGAAGGGAAGAAGAATGGCAGCCCGTGACCAGCCGTTCCCCGGCTCTGAGATATCCGCCTGCACAGGAGAATCCGCATGAAATTCGCTGACTGGGAACCGTACTATACCGGGATCACTGAGTACTTCGGGTTCGACCGGGCGGCCGATGAGGAAGCGGGCCGCCTCCTCTCCTCGCTCCTTGAGCAGGACAACCTCCTCTCGCTCGCATCGCTCGTTGACGGCAACCCGGTAACGGTCTGCGGGAACGCCCCGTGCCTCAAAGACGAGATCGGGAAGATAACCGGTGTTGTCTTTGCCGCCGATGCTGCCGCGGAGGTGCTCGATAAAAACGGCATCCGCCCCGACGCCATCTTCACGGATCTTGACGGGGCGACCGACCGGTTCATCGAGCTGAACAACGAGGGGACCATCGTCGTGATCCACGCCCACGGGGACAACATGCCGCTCCTGAAGCACTGGGTGCCCCGGTTCCGGGGCCGTGTGGTCGGGACAACGCAGGCCGCCCCGCTCCCGAGGGTATACAATTTCGGCGGGTTCTCGGATGGGGACCGGGCAGCGTTTGCCGCGGACGAGCTGGGGGCGTCCTCCATCACGCTCGCGGGCTTCGACCTCGATGACGGGAACGTTGACCCGATGAAGCGCGGGAAACTTGTCTGGGCGCGCAAACTCCTCGCCCTGATCGGGCTGAAGGCATGAGCGGCACGGCATTCATCCTTGACGGGTACGTGGACGAGCCGGCCTGCCTTGGCGTGCCCCCGTATATATCGCCGTATATCCGGACGGTTGCGGGGGCGCTTATCTCCCGTCACTACACGGTCCGGTACCTCACCATCGACCAGCTCCGGAAGGATCCGCTCCGTACCGCAGACCTGAACAGGGCTGACCTGCTGGTGATGGTCGCAGGTGTCACGGTGCCCGGAAAATATCTCGGGGGGACGCCCGCCACGCTCACCGAGATACAGCAGGTCGGGCACATGGTCCGCGGGCCGAAAAAGCTCATCGGGGGCCCGATCGGGTTCGGGTACGCCGGGGAGGGCGGGCAGAAGGCTATCCGGCAGTCGATCAGCGGATTCGATGCCCTGCTTGAGGGGGAGCCTGCCATCGCTCTCGACAATTACCTTGCCGGGAACGGATCGTCGGGTATGCTGGATTATGCCCGCACCGATCCATGGAGCATCACGGGGAGCATCATCATTGCACAGCACCCGTCGTTCCCGTTCGCGATGTGCGAGCTCGAGACAGCCCGGGGCTGCTCCCACGGGGCGGCCGGCGGCTGCTCGTTCTGCACGGAGCCGTTCTACGGCATGCCGCGGTACCGGAGCATCCCCGCCATCGCAAGAGAGGTTGCTGCACTCCACAGCAATGGAGCCCGGCACTTTCGGGTCGGCCGCCAGCCGGACATCCTTGCTTACGGGGCAGGGAGCGGTGAATACCCGGCGCCGGAGCCGGAGAAGCTCGATGCCCTCTTTGCTGCCATCCGTACCGCGGCACCGGACCTGAAGACGCTGCATATCGACAATACCAACCCGGCAACGATAGCCCGGCACGAGGAAGCCGCACGGGAAGCCCTCCGCGCAATCATCCGGCACCACACGCCCGGCGATGTTGCGGCCTTTGGCATGGAAACCGCGGACCCGGCCGTTGTCGCGGCAAACAACCTTAAGGCGGACGCGGACGAGGTCTTTCGTGCGGTCCGGATCGTGAATGAGGAGGGCGGGAAGCGGCGGGACAATGTGCCCGAACTCCTGCCCGGGCTCAACTTCGTGTGCGGGCTTGCAGGAGAGACGGACACAACCTATGAACTGAACGAGCAGTTCCTCGACCGTGTGCTGAAGGCCGGCCTCTCCGTCAGGCGCGTGAACATCCGGCAGGTGATGCCGTTTCCGGGAACGCGGGCGTACACTGAGAACACCCTCGGGGAGCATGACCGGCGTTTTAAGCAGTTCAAGGAATACGTGCGGAACAAAATCGACCTCCCGATGCTCCAGCGGGTCTTTCCCGTGGGCACGGTGCTCCGCGATCTTATCATCGAGGAATCCGGCGACCTCTCGTTCGGGCGGCAGATGGGGTCGTACCCAATCCTTGCCGGCATCCCGCTGCGGCTGCCGGAGCGGACGGTCACGGACGCCGTGGTCGTTGACTGGGGGATGCGGTCGGTGACGGCGCTGCCGGTGCCGGTCCGGGTCAACGATCTGCCGGCAACGGCGCTCCGCTGGCTGCCGGGCGTGGGGAAGAAGAAGGTGGCGGCGGTGATCGCGAAGCGGCCGTTCCGGGATCTCGCGGCGTACCGGAAGGTTGCGGGGAGTTCGGCAATTGACCACCACCTCGCTTTTGATATCCCCGGACCCAAATAAAGCATTCATGCACCTCCTCCTCCCGCTGGAAGACGGCCCGCGGTTCTCCTCATCGAAGGGAGCCGCCGCCGCGATTCTCCTCGCAGGCTCCCTCTCCGTGCTCTGCGCCGAGGTGTTCTCCGGGGCATCCGTGCTCTGGTTCATCAACCCCGCGAGCTGGGCTTTCATGTTCCCGCTCTACCTCGCCCACCTGCTCCTCTTCTTCAACCTCGCCGTCCTGTTCCGGCGGACATCGCTCTCCTCCCTGTACCTGTGGGGCGTCCTGTTCGGTATGTACGAGTCCTGGATCACCAAGGTGACGTGGGCCGGCTACATGGGCCAGCAGCCCCAGTGGGGGACCGTGCTGGGGTTCGCCCCCGCCGAGTTCCTCATCATCGTCCTCTTCTGGCACCCGGTCATGTCGTTCATTGTCCCGATCTTCCTGTTCGAGACCCTGACGATATCGAAGGATCCATCCTGTCCTGTCCTGGCCGGCCATGCTGCTTTCCTGCAGAGGAGCCGGCGGAGTATCGCCCTGCTCATCCTCCTCGCCCTGATAGGTGCCGCTTTCCTGGCGTTCAACGCGAAGTTCGATACGGGATCAGCACTGGTCACGCTTGCCGGGACTGCTGCAATCATTGCAGTACTCTGGTACGGCATAACGCGATGGAACGACAACCCGGTTTCCCTCTTTTCGCTCACGCTCTCCCGCCGGGGATTTTCTGTCCTGCTGATCTATTGCATCCTGCTCTATGTCCTGAGCTTCTTCCTCCTGCTCCCCGAACGGATCGCATGGCCGCTCACGATCCTCCTGACCCTCCTCTTTTACGCCCTCGTCATCCTGCTCCTGCGGCTCGATACCCCGGCCGTGCAGCCGGCTGAACAGATCATGCCGGGCCAGGTGATCATTGGAATACCGGACCTGCTCCGCGCCCTTTGCCTTGCAACCGGGCTTGTTGCACTCTTCTGCCTGCTGTCTCCCGTCGGGACGGCAGCCGGTATCATCCTCTATGTCGTGTGCACTGCCGCAGGACCGGTCTTGGCAGCCTGTGTCGTTCTCCGGATTATGTGGAAACACCGGTCCGGGGGGCCGGATTGAGCTGGGAAGCTAACCCTTTTGCGGATAACCGGGAGCAGGAAAGCCTGTTGAGGGGGGTCGGATATATTTTTCCCGGGCCCGGCCGGATCCGGGGAATCAGGAATTCGCACTTCATAAAAATTCAGTTTTCCGGAAGGCCGGCAGCTCCGGAAATGATAAAAAAATAAATCCGACCCCCCATGGCGACCCCGAAATTTTCCTGCAAAAAGAGCCATTCTTACGACAGTGACAGTATTCAATTCCGGTTTCAGGAGAAAGGGGGGGTCGGATTTAATTAAGCATACCGGTCCCCGGGATCCTGCCTGCAGGCTGCAGGTGAATATCGTTCCCGGTTCTGAGGATCAGGCTCAAATACAATCATTACGTGAATAGTTCATAATCCTGCATACTCCAGACAAGTCATGTCGTTGAATAACAGGGGGAGCACCAGGCATGGACTTCACAACGGCTGAGAAAGAACGGGAACGGCTCCTGGCACAGCTGACTGCCGGGCAGATCACGAGCGAAGGATACACCGCTGCCGTCAACGCCCTGCGGGTGACTGATGCGCAGGGCCGGTGGTGGCAGCCCCATCCTTCCGGGAAGGGCTGGCTGGTCTGGGACGGATCCGCATGGCAGCCGGGCTCGCCAACCGGTGCACCCGGTGCCTCAGGCCTCCAGCCGGGCACACCCAAGAACTTCGTTGAGTTCCAGTCCCGGCTGATGACGGTCGATGAGTTCAAGAAGATGTCGAAGGAGGTCCCGCTGGCAAAACGCCCGCAGAAGTGGTGGGACCTCCTCTCCATCCTCGGCGGCATCGCCTCCGCGATCCTCTGGCTGCTCTATTCGGGGATCCGCGAAGGGTTCGACTTCCTGACCCCCCTCCTGATGATCGCGATCCCGGTCTTCATGATCTGGTTCCGGGAGGACCTCGACGTGGCGCTCCTCGGCCTCCAGCCGCACCGGAAGGACGTCAACAAGCTCCTGCTCGTCGGGATCGGCATAGCGTTTCCGTTCCTCACCGCGTGGGTCCTGTACAATATTTTCCACATCACCCAGTATTCCCTCATCCAAGCGAACATGATCGTGGGGACGTTCGGCGCATATGCCATCACCCGGAACCCGGTCATCAGAATGCCGGGATCGGGTGTACAGCCGGGAACAGCTCAACGCCCGGGTCCAGCTGCCCACGGAATTCTCATCCTCATTGCTGCAGCCATCGGCACGTTCCTCATCATCCCGGTCCGGGCCGACGACTGCACCCGGGATATCCTGAACGCCCAGGACTGTCTGCGGACCGGCGGTTATGCCGAAGGCATCTCCGGGATCGCAGCATCCGCTGTCTCGACGTCCGTCAATGGCCCGACCGTGGTCCAGACACTCTCCGGCGGCGGGACCCAGGCACCCCAGACGCCGGCACAACCTGCACAGCCCGCGCAGCCGGCCACACCGTCCACGCCCGCGACCCCGGCCGACCAGGCCGGGACCGGGGGACAGTCAGCCGGTCAGTCCGGTCAGACTCCGTCAACGCAGACCCCGTCAGGAGCGGACCAGGCCGGGACCGGGGGGCAGTCAGCCGGCCAGTCCGGTCAGACTCCTTCAACACAGACCCCGTCAGGAGCGGACCAGGCCGGGACCGGGGGACAGTCAGCCGGTCAGACTCCGTCAACGCAGACCCCGTCAGGAGCGGACCAGGCCGGGACCGGGGGGCAGTCAGCCGGCCAGTCCGGTCAGACTCCCTCAACGCAGACCCCGTCAGGAGCGGACCAGGCCGGGACCGGAGGACAATCAGCCGGCCAATCCGGTCAGACTCCCTCAACGCAGACCCCATCAGGAGCCGATCAGGCCGGGACCGGGGGGCAGTCAGCCGGGCAGACAACCACGACAACACCTGCGACTCCGCCCGCGCAAACGACAACCCCGGCAGGCACAGACGGCCTTCCCCCCGGTAGTTCCGCACCGGGCGGAACGCTGGCGCAGGGCCCCGACAGCCTCCCGGTCAACCCGGACGACGTGCAGAATGTCAAGGAGGCAGTCGATGATATCCGGAACGAGAGGACGATTGCAGCTGCGGCCGCTGCCACGACCGCAGCCGCCGGTGCCGGCGCCGCTGCTGCCACGACGGTCCAGCCACCGGTGCCTCCCGGCATCGATCCCAACACCGGCAGGCGGATCCTCACGCCGGAGCAGCAGGCGCGGCGCGAGGAAATCCTGGCGGAGATCGAAAAGAACAGCCAGGAAGCAGAAAGCTGGTCCTCCTATGCCGACTGGCTCGGGTATGGCGAGACCGCGGCGACCGTTATTACGAAGTCAGCGGATGTCGCGCTTGACGTTGGATCGGTGCTCGCACCCGGGGCAGGAGGCACGGTCAAGAGCGTATACTCTGCCGTGAAGACCGTTGCAACAAGCACAACCCAGAGCGTCCTTGACGGCAAAGGCGCATGGGCCGGGCTGGTGAAAGGTTCGGGAGAAGCGCTGGTCGACAAGGCCCTTGATTTCGTCGGGGGAAAGGTCACTGACTGGTTTGGCGGCAAGATCCCGGGTTTCGGAAAATTCGAAGGGCCTCCCGGTGCTGATCTCGGGAACGTGAGCGTTTCGGAGATCTGGAACCGGCTTCGCGGCACCGTGGTAAAACCCGATACCGGCGATGCCATCCAGAACCTGCGCCAGCTTGCAGTGCAGGGAATCAACACAGGCGAAGCACGGGACGCGCTGGCGAACGGTGCGAAGAACGCGTTGCAGGGCCAGGCCCAGAGCTTCGTCATCTGGGACCGGGTAAAATCATGGACCGGATGGTTCGGATAACGACAGGAGACAGACATGACAGACCAGATCCATTTCACGATAAAACCGGAACATCTCGCTGTACTGGGGAAGATCTCGGGCGTGACTCTCAGCCCGGTCTCCCCGTTCAGGTACGGGAAGGAGACCGATACTGCCGCGGGCATTGCGCAGCTTGCAGCCCTCGGGATTTGCGATACGGGCGGGACGATAGCTGCGGACAAGAAGGATGCTGTTTCAGCGCTTGCCCTTGCCGAAGCGTTCACCCGCATTTACCTGACAACACCGCAGCGGGTCATCGAATACCTTGCGTATTTTGCTCCCGACGGGAAGATGGTCGGAATGACCAATGACAACGGAATGCAGCTGATAACGTTCCCTGCCCCGAATAATGCGATGCTGGAACTGGTGCGCCAGACCATCGGGGTTTCGCGTTACCGGAGTATCCCGTTTGATGCGAAGCTGAACAGGGCAGAGACCCTGGTCTTCTCTGCAATGATTGATCTCCAGCGAAAGGAGATGCTCCGGAAATTTGCCGACGGGAAGGTTGCCGGGCGTATCGCAGTCTCTGAAAAGGAAGTCCTTGAGATGCTGAGGATGCCGCCGGGCAACATCCGGTGGCTCTCCAGTGCATTTACGGATCTCTTCAGACAGGAACGGATCCCGAAAGCCGGCGCTACTGCCGGGATCTTTGCGTCGCTTGCCGCAAAGGGGCTCATCACCACGACAGGAAAGGACTATTCGCTCTCGGACCAGGCGGTCATCCTCGCCCGCAACCATCTCATGCCGTCCATGTATCTCACGCTCACTTCCGGGAAAGGACAATCCTCGGGGAAGACCAACATTGCCGGGTTCTCCTGCATCATCAGCGGCATCCACGATCTCCTCTATATCGACTACAATGCTGACGACATCGAACTCGAAGCGGTCTCCTCTGTCACGATCCATGAATATGTAAAAACATTCCTTACCGACCGGTCCGTACTTTCCGCGATGGACAGGATACCGGCAGCTCCTGCCGCTGCCGGCACGAAGGAGCGGCACTTCTGCCCCCAGTGCGGGTCCTCTCTCAAACCGGGCCTGAAGTTCTGCAGTCAGTGCGGGGCAAAGATCAACTGACACGGGCATGCAGGATCCTGCTTCAGGCAGTGCCTGAAGTTTCGCGGCAACCGGATTGGTTCGTGCCGATAGATTGTGCCATGTCCGGAATGGTATCAGCAGCTCCAACCGAACCATTTTTTTCAACACGGAACAGGGTCTTGTTGTAAGCCTCCTGGATTATCGCGGATACCTCGAGACGGAATTCTTCCGGTCCCAGGCCTGCAACATCAAAACTCCAGTTCTGCGTACCACCGGTCCCTTTGTTAATCTTGATTGTGCTGGATACATATCCGCTCCTTTGCACTTCAGGAGGAAGAATGCGACCACACTTGTCGGGTGTATACCAGTCGGGATAAATAAGGACCAGCACTTCATCATCCATCGCCAGGTTCGTTGTCCCCGTTATGGTAAATGCGTCGCCTGCATGGCGTTCCCCGATCGGATTGACACGGATCCAGGGATCTTCCACCGCGATCCGATTGATTGCGTAGTTATCGTCGATTGCGGGATCGTCAAGGGAATCGATGAGTGCTGCCGCTGCCGGTATGCCGGTGAGGCATGAGTCGCCCTGATACTCAAAGAATATATCCGGTCGGCCCTGGCCGGATTCATTTTGGGTAAAGCCGGTACAGCAGGTGTTCTTTTCGGATAATTTTACGAAATCCGGCTGGATGTCAAACCGGTCGTTCTCTCCCGGGAACTGGAGAACGATAGAATAAAGACCGGGTTCGAGATCGCTTGTGAATTCCTGCCGGATCTCATGCCTGAATGATCCGTCTTTATTGATCCATTCGACGGCACCCGATGAAAAGTTCCTGCCGAACATCCAGATGATGACAGAGGATTCTTCACTATCGTTCACCGTGCCGGAAATATAATACCGGTCCCCCCGTGCAACGGAAGGGGGTTTATTCCCCGTTTCCGGGAATTTCCGGATTGCCTTTGCGGGGATTGCCGGATCGATTGTCCGGACGGTAACGGGTGCCGGGACCGGGGTCTGCGACAGCCCGGCCTTTTGCGTTTCCTGCGGGGTGTGGGAGATACACCCGGCAGCGGATACCAGGTAAACCAGAAGAAGAAACAGGACAGATACAGATCGGAGCGGAGTCATCGGAACATGGGAATACTCTACTCAACAGGAGATTCGTTCAGGGAAATAATTTTTGAAATTGTTACTCTGTTGAAATCCTGCGAGGGATAGTACCAGAAAGTGAGGAAGCCACGGGCGCTCGGGGTCTGTCGACCCTCGCCCCGTGGAGCACGATGTGTACAGAAATCTATGGGAAAAGCCCTGTCAAAAAGGGGGTCAAGGGGGCTTGCCCCCTTGGGCTGCCTCCCCCTCTGGGGGAGTAAGGGGGTCACCCTCGCAATTCCACTGAGCGCGTTATCGGAAGGATTTCTCCAGAGTCGAAATTATCAGACTCTCTGAAAAAAAACGGATGAGGACAAGAAAAGTCCGTTGTTCCCGTCTTCAGATCTGCCGGAGCTCGGTCACCTTCAGGATATCCATCCTTGTCACGATCCCGACGATCCGGTCGTCCTGCACGATCGGGATCCGCTCGATGTCATGGGCCGACATGATCTTCAGGGCCTCGATGACCGGTGCTGAGGGCGGCAGGACAATGGGATCGCGGGTCATGATGTCCCGCACCTGCATGGCGTCGCGGTCGATGGGGGAGGTCCGGTTGACGTCGATGAGCGTGATCATCCCGACCAGCCGGTCCCGCTCGACCACGGGGAAGCCGAGGTGCTTGCTCGTGTACATCAGGTCGATCATCTGGGTGACCGGCATCGCCGGCGGCACTGCAGTGACCGGGCTTGACATCATCTGGCCGACGGTCACGTCCTGGAGCAGGTGCGTGTACTTGACTGCCGTGGACTCCATGTTTGCCCCGATGTAGATGAAGAGGGCGATCAGGATCAGGAACGGGGAGAATGCAAAGAGGCCGACGATCCCGAAGATGATGGCGAATCCCTTGCCGATGTCCGCCGCGATCCGGGTGGCCTGGTGGAGCGGCATCCGGGTCGCCAGCCATGCCCGGAGCACCCGGCCGCCGTCCATGGGAAATGCCGGGATCAGGTTGAAGAAGCAGAGGATGATGTTCAGGACGCCAAGGTATCCGAAGAGGAAGATCAGGACACCGGCCCGCCCCGGGTCAGCGACATTCGCAGCTGCTACGTAGACCAGTCCGCCGCACAAGAGCCCGAAAACGAAGCTGGTTACCGGCCCGACGAGCGCCATCGGGAGTTCGACCTTCGGGTCCGGTATCCCCTCTTCCATGCTTGCGACCCCTCCGAAGATCATCAGGGTGATGCTGTTGATGGCGATCCCTTTCCTCCGGGCAACCAGCGAGTGGGCGAGCTCGTGGACGAGCACGCCAAAGAAGAGCCCGAACGATGCGACGGCTCCGAGCAGGTAAGGCATGAAGCCGGTGGTTATCAGCGAGGGATCGATGGGCACGAGGTAAAGTTCCCTGAGCATATCGATGGTGAGCGAGATCTGGCTGCCGATGATCCACGCAAAGAGCGGGATAACGAGGATGAAGGTGTAGTGGATGTAAATCGGGATGCCGAAAATGCTCCCAATCCGAAAAGACCCGTCCATAAACAAGGGATTATCTTTTTAACTCTTAAGTATATACTTTCCTCTGATAACAATGGAAACCCAGATTACGGATTTGTTCGGGCTTCAGATCTATACGGAAAAGGGAATGTTCATTGGCGAGGTCGAGGATGTTCTCATTGACGTGGACCAGAAGAAGATCGAGTCGATCATTGTCGGGAAATGCAATGACCAGCTCTTCGAGCTCAAGAACTACAAGGGCCTGAAGATCCCCTACCGTATCATCAGCGCGATCGACGATATCGTCCTTATCCGCCACCTCCCGGGCGCCTTTACAGCCGGCGGCAGCATTCCGGAAGAGTGAGGCACGGGCAAAAAAGGACTGGCGGGAGCCACCCGGTTTTTTCCCTGTGCTCCCGCATGGTATTCGTATGGAAAACCGTGAGATCTTCGCAAATATCACAACCATTCCCCCTGTTTTTGTAAGGCTTGACGGGCGTGCCTTCCACCGGCTCGCCGACTGCCTCGGCCTCGAAAAACCGTTTGATGAGTTCTTCCACAAGGGGATGGTGACCGCCTGCACCTCCCTTGTCGCCGACAGTGGCCTCAACCCCGATCTCGCGTACACGTTCTCGGACGAGATCAGTTTGTATTTCACGAAGCTCCCGTTCAGCGGCCGGGTGGAGAAGATCGATTCGGTTGCTGCATCGTATGCAGCAAGCTCGTTCACGCTCGCCCTTGGCGGGACAACGCTCGTCGCGTTCGACGCCCGGGTGATCCCGGCAACCCCGGCCTACGCGATCGAGTATCTCGCGAACCGGCAGTCGGAGGCGTGGCGCAACCACATCAACGCCTACTGCCAGCAGGCGCTCATCGAGGAGGGGATGGACCCGCGGAAGGCCGCGGAGAAGCTGAAAGGCCTGCAGTCCAGGGATATGCACGAGATGATGCACGTCCGGGGATTCAACCTCGCGACCACGCCGGCGTGGCAGCGGCGGGGGACGATGGTTTACAAGAAACTGACGGAGAAGGAAGGGTTCAACCCGATCACGAAGGAGACGGTGATCGCGGAGCGGAGTGCGGTGGTCGCGGAGTCGGATCTGCCGCTGTTTACTTCCCCGGAGGGACGGGAGTTTCTCGCGAAGGTGCTGGGCGGGGCGTGAGTTTTTTCTGCAAATCATTCAGGCAACGCTATATATAATACGAATTAAATTCCGGATATGATAAAGCGGCGGCATCTTATTCTTGCATGTTTTGTGATTTTTATGATATTCACATCCGGATGCACGTCAGAAAAGGACGGGAAGAATCTTACGAATCCGGAGGATAATCGGTCACCATCACTCACCGACCCATCGATAAAAACATCAGCTATCTCTTCGGTTGCAACACTACCGGCAATGAAACCAGGTCAGACACCAAAAACCAGCTGGCTCATTCGGTTAGCTCAGAATGAAACAGCAGATAATCACGTCAATGACAACATGTCCTATGAATTGTCTCTCTCTGATATTTCGTTCAGTCAAGGCGGAAGACTGGGGGATACACCGTCATATGTGACAACGATAAACATCACGGCGAAGAACAGTGGTCTTGATCCGATCAAACTGACGGTTGGCGGAGTATCTTTTCTGGATGATTCAGGAGATGGATGCAGGTATTCTGCACCACACTGGTGCGGGCGTGTTATCTTCGATACATTAACCCCGGGAGAATCGCAGACGGAGACGCTGAATGTTTTCTTCTATTCAAAGAAACCGTACGAATATCTGTTGTCAAGAAAATTCGAATACCTGGTTGAAATTACTGCAGAGAACATCGGCATAAAAGGGTACTGGGGCGGGAATCCCAATTCATGGATAATTGATCTGAATTCAACTGCCTGAACCTTTTTCAACTCTTCAAATTTCTGTTCGTTGCATGGACACGATTTTGTATTGAAAATCGATCCTCAAGTTTTCCGGAAAGTTTTTTGATCGCGATCGTCATCGCGATTTGCGAAAAAAAATCGGATCCCGATTTGAAAATAAAAACCGGAGATCGATTTTGATCTGAAAAACGGGATCCGATTTTGAGAAAAAAATCGAGGATCGATTTTATGCTTCGTCTGTGAGTCTGATCAGGAACCGTGTTTTCAATCGTAGATCGATTTGAAAATAAATTTCAGGGATCGATTTTGATCCGGAAATCGCTGATCGAAATTAAAATGAAAATCGATCACCGAATTTTCCGGAATGGTTTTTGATCGCGATCGTGATCGTGATTGAAAAAAATTTTTCAGGATTCGATGATCCCCAGGCATTCTGATGACCAGTTGCATCCAGAAATCCCCGTTGGGAAAACTGGTGCAACGGAGCCTGAAACGAACCCGGTTGTACCACTTTTCCCTTATTCGCGAATCCTGGTGGGAATAAAGTACGAAAAACGCGGAATAGAGTCGGAATGATACCGGGTTCTCCGGCGGGAATGGATGAGGTCACCGTCAGACGCGTTGCAAGGGCCTGATGATGGGGGGGGTGGTGCTTTGGGATGTGGGAGAAGCAAAAAAGGGGGTTTTCCGGCGCTCTGATAATTATGAGCATACCCACCCCCTTCGGGGGTCGCTCGGCCGCCTCGTCGGGGCCTCGCTGGGCGAGGACGTTTCCGGTAAAACCGGTACTTGAAGCCGCCGCGGGGCGCCCTTCGGGGCGGCGGCAGTCGTCTCAAAAGGGGGTATGGGGGCATCAGCCCCCATTAAAATTCTTTGAAAAAAATTCGATGAGAATAGAAATCTTAAACAGGCATTCACGCCTTCCCAATCCCAATCGTCATCGCAACGCCCTCGACATCCCACTCCTTGACCGAAGCAAACTTAGCAGGATCGGGTGAAGAACCATCCTTCGAGAACCCGAAGAACTTCGCCCGGACCTCGTCCGAGATCATTGCGATGACAGCATTGTCCATGAGCAGGGCGAGCACCCGCTTGTCGCCAATCGAAGCCTCGACATTGATGTTGTCCTCGACCGCGAGATCGAGCTGCTTCCTCATGTCCTGGATCCGGCGGATCACTTCGCGGGCGTATCCCTCGGCCTCGAGCTCGGGCGTGAGGGCCACGTCCACGTAGACCGTGGCGTCGGTCATGGGCGCCGAGAAGATATCGGCCGGGAGCTGCTCGGTGAAGGTGACGTGGTCGGCGCCGATCTCGAAGCTCTCCTTGCCGTTGCCGAGCGTGAAGGTCCTGCCGGCATCGATGGCCGCCTTGATCGCGTTGCCGTCCGCTGCTTCGATCAGGCCCTTGACCTTGAACGAGTTCTTCTGGAAACCCTTGCCGAGCGCCTTCATCACCGGCTCGGCATGCCAGCCGACCCGGTCCCAGCGTCCCATCACGACCGATACGTTCCGGGCATTGGCCCGGTCCATGGCCACCGCGTTGAGCCGGCCGATGGCGTTCTTCACGGCATCGGAGCCGGTGACCACGACCACTTCCGCAACCGGCCAGCGGAGCTTCCGCCTGCCGGTCTGGCGGGCGTTCTGCACGGCCTCGTCAAACGATCGGACGAGGGCGACTGCTCCCTCGAGTTCGGCATTCACGAGCGCTGCATCGCCGGCATTCCAGTCCAGCAGGTGGATGCTGGCCGGGTCCTTCTCGCACCGGAGGTTGCGGAAGATCTCTTCGGTCAGGTGCGGGCAGTACGGTGCGAGCAGGCCGGTGAGCCGGCGCATCACGTAATAAATCGTCTCGTAGGCAAAGACCTTCTGTTCGCTCTCGCCCTCCAGCCACATCCGCGGACGGACCAGCTGGACGTACCAGCGCGAGAGATCCTCGAGGATGAAGTTCACCAGTTCGCGGGTTGCCCGGTGGAGCTGGCAGGTCTTCATGGATTCGTCGACAACCATTGCCACCGAGTTGATCCGCGAGATGATGAACCGGTCCTCGTCCGGCATCCGGCTCAGGTTCGCCCGGACAAAGCTGTCGTCCCAGACGCCGTCCTTTGACGCCGGCTCGAACCTGTCGAGGATCATGTACGGGAGCGGGAAGCGGTACACGTTCCAGAGGATGTTGACGGCGCGGTTGATGGTCCCGACACCCTCCCAGTTGAACTTCAGGTCGTCCCACGGGGCCGAGGAGGAGAGGACATAGAGCCGGAGGACATCCACGCCGACCTTGTCGATGACATCCGAGGGATTGACCACGTTGCCGAGGCTCTTGGACATCTTCTTGCCCTCGGCATCGAGCGCGAAGCCGTGCATGCAGACGCTCCTGTACGGCGCCCTCCCGAACGCGATGGTGCTGGCGCCGAGCTGCGAGTAGAACCAGCCCCGGGTCTGGTCCTGCCCTTCGGTGATGAAGTCCGCAGGCCAGAGGGCGTCGAACTCTGCCGTCCTCCCCGGGTACCCGAGCGTTGCCCACGAGGCAACGGCCGAATCGAACCAGACATCGAAGATGTCCTCGACCCGTTTCATCGTGCCGCCGCATTCGCACGGGATCGTGACCTCGTCCACGTACGGGCGGTGCGGATCGGCGAGCGGTTTGCCGCTCTTCTTCTCGAGATCCTGGATCGTGCCGATGACGTGGTATTTGTCGCACTTCTGGCAGACCCAGACCGGTATCGGGATGCCCCAGTAGCGCTGGCGGGAGATGCACCAGTCGCGGGCTTCCTTGATCCAGTCGTAGAACCGGGCGCTGCCGGCCCATTCGGGATACCACGTGACCTTTGCCACTTCCGAGAGCATCAGGTCCCGCATCTCGGATGCCTTCAGGAACCACTGGGAGGTTGCCCGGAAGATGATCGGGGTCTTGCACCGCCAGCAGTGGCCGTACCGGTGGGTCACTTTCTCCTGTGCGAGCAGGTGGGATCCGAGCGCAGCGAGGACCTTGTCGTTCGCGTCCCGCACGTACTGGCCGGCGAACTCGCCGGCCTCGTCCCGGAACTTCCCGGCGCCGTCCACCGGGCAGACGATGGCGAGCCCCTCCTTTGTCCCGAGCACAAAGTCGTCCCAGCCGTGGCCGGGCGCGATGTGGACCATACCGGTATTCTCGAGCGCAACGAAGTCGGCGGTCACGACACGGTGCGCGATGTCGCGCTGGAGCGGGACCTGCGTCTTCAGCGGCGACTCGTACGTCCAGCCCGCAAGGTCGGCGCCTTTTTTTGTCCCGAGGACCGAGAAGTCCTTGTACCGGGCCTTCTTGAGCACGGCCTTCACGAGCGGCTCGGCGATCCAGAGGATCTCCCCGGGGCCGTCCTTCTTTGCCTGGACCTTCGCATAATCGAAGTCCTTTGCCACCGCGACCGCGACGTTGGCGGGCAGCGTCCACGGGGTTGTTGTCCAGATGACGAGGAACTCACCCGGATGGTTCGTGAGGGGGAACTTGACGAAGATCGAGGGGTCGCTCTCGTCCCAGTATTCGACTTCTGCGTCCGCGATCGCGGTCTCGCACCGGGGGCACCAGTTCACCACGCGGTGGCCGCGTTCGAGCATGCCCTTCTCATCGGCCTTCGCAAGCGTCCACCACGCCGCCTCGATATACTCCGGCTTCACGGTCTGGTACGCGTCGGGGAAGTCCAGCCAGACGCCGAGCTTCGCGAACTGGTCGTCCATCAGTTTCTTGTTGGTGGTCGCAAACGTGCGGCACTTCTCGATGAACTCCTGCATCCCGTACTTCTCGATGTCCTTTTTCGAGGCAAACCCGAGCTCCTGTTCTACCTTCACCTCGATCGGGAGCCCGTGCATGTCGTAGCCCGCACGGTCAATCACGTGCCGGCCGTTCATGCGGTGGTAGCGCAGGATGCTGTCCTTGAGAATTTTATTCCACGCGGTGCCGAGGTGGATATGGCCGGTGGTGTACGGCGGACCGTCAACGAAAAAAAACGGCTTTCCCCTGCTGCGATGCTGTTTCACTGCCTTGTACGTGTCGCGGGCGTGCCAGTATGCCTGCACCTCGCGCTCGATCGCCTTCAGATCGAAGTTCGCGTCAACTTCCTTCACAAAACCCCTCTTCCACTCTGGACGCAGTACTATTGCGTGAAGCAATGTTGGCTTCATGACACAAAGTAGTTTTTCTCTCTCTGGCACCCGGCACACGCACGGCTGCGGAACGCCCAACCGGTCCGCGGGCAGGATCCGGGCTGGCGGCCGATCACGATCGTAACCAATATATGGGAATCTCCTGCATTGAACATCATGAAGATCCACGGGTATTTTGTGCTCATCGCAGTGCTTGTCATCCTCCTGGCCGTTGCGGCCGGGTGCACGACACCGCAGCAGCCGGCTGCAGCAACGCAGGCCCCGCAGACTCAGGCCCAGCAGGCAGTCGCCCAGCAGGTGGCACCGACAGCCGCAGCTGTCCGCACCTCCTCAGCAGCGCTCGACACGACCATCAATGTCCACCGCAACGAGCTGGTCTGTATCGATATCCAGGAACGGATGGGCATTGACTACCTCTACCCCGACCAGCAGTTCAGGCTCGAGGTCTCGAGTGCCGGGTCGGGCACCATCAACCCGACCATCACCCTCGTTGACAAGAACAACGAGTTCCGGATCCGGGAAGTCGAGCGGCAGTGGGATAATGTCCAGAAGACCTGGGTGTATGACGGGGTTGTCACGGTCCTGAGACTGTCGGATATCACGAAACAGACCCAGAAGGAGTTCAAAATCAAGGACCAGGGCAAGTACTACCTCTGCGCCGATGACCGCGGGGAGACCGGTTCAACGGACACCGTATACCAGGTGCCGGTCAAACTCATAAAACTCTGATTGGCCACCCCTCCCAATCCCGCTTTTTCGTGCCATGCTCCCCGGGGAGTATGTTATTATGGATCCCGACGGGAGATGTACTGGGAAAAAGGCATCCGGCTCCCGGCACAGGGTGCTGTGGTGCGTTAAAAACCCGGTGCGAGCGTGAGATCCATGAATGATCCCTGTCCCCTGCTGATCGGTGGCGTGAAGAAACAGACAAAGGAGATTCAGAATGTACGGTTCCCGTACACGGGCGAGGTGTATGCAGAGGTCTGCCTTGCAGGGCCCGGCGAGCTCAGAAAGGCGGTCGATGCCGCGTGCATGGGCTTTGAAGAAACCCGGCAGCTGCCGTCGCATGCACGGGCAGCGATCCTGCAGAGGATTGCTGACGGGATCCATGCACGTGCGGAGGAACTCGCCGACATCCTCGTCATGGAGGGCGGAAAGACCCGGAAGTTTGCGACAAGCGAGGTCGCCCGTGCGGAGACGACCGTGCGTCTTTCGGCGGAAGAAGCCAGACGGATGTACGGCGAGATCGTGCCGCTCGACCTTTCCCCGGATACGGAAGGGCGGACGGGATTTGTCCGCCCCTTCCCGCTCGGACCGGTTGCGGGCATCGTCCCGTTCAACTTCCCGCTCAACCTTGCCTGCCACAAGCTGGCGCCGGCCATCGCCGCAGGGAACTCCGTCATCCTCAAGCCCGCGTCCGCGACACCGGTCTCTGCCCTCGTCCTTGGTGACATTGCGCTCGAAGCCGGCCTTCCCCCGGATGCGATCAGCGTGGTGCCCTGCACGGGCGCCCGGGCTGAGCAGCTTGCCCGCGATCCCCGCATCGCCTTCCTCTCGTTCACCGGGAGCTGCGCCGTGGGCTGGCACCTCCGCGAGATTGCCGGGAGGAAGCGGGTGGGCCTTGAGCTCGGCGGGAACGCTGCTGTCATCGTCCACAGCGATGCAAACCTCGACTACGCGGCCCAGCGGATAGCAACCGGCGGGTTCATCAATGCCGGGCAGGTCTGCATCTCGGTCCAGCGGGTCCTCATCCACCGGCCGGTGTACGATGAGGCGCTTGCGAAGATCCTCGATGCGACAAAGGCGCTCCGGGTCGGCGATCCCCGCGACCCGGCAACGGATGTCGGCCCGATGATCGACCGGCAGAAAGCGGAGGAGGCGTACCGGAAGGTCCAGGAAGCAGCCCGGCAGGGTGCAACAATCCTGCTTGGCGGGACGCTTGGGGATACCCTGTTTGCACCCACCATCCTGACCGGCACCACGCCGGAGATGCGGGTGAACAGGGAGGAGGTCTTCGCGCCGGTCATTTCCGTCACGCCGTACGATGCCTTCGATGAGGCGCTCCGCATCGCGGATACCGGCGAGTACGGCCTGCAGGCTGGCATCTTCACGCAGAACATCAACCGTGCCATGCAGGCGTTCTCCGCCATGCAGGTCGGCGGCGTACAGCTCAACGATATCCCGACCTTCCGCTCCGATGCGATGCCCTATGGCGGGGCAAAAGGCTCAGGGCTCGGCCGCGAAGGGCCGCGGTATGCCATCGAGGAGATGAGCAGCATGCGGCTGATGGTCATCAACAGGGCAGGCGGGAGTGATTAGGCAGTATCATGAACATGGCAGCCCGGATATCCTCTCAATTTTGTTATACTTCTGTTCATTGAACGAGAAAAAACGAGAAAAAATCAGTAATAGTTCAACGATTCCTGGGTCTCCTGAAAAAGAGCACGACACCAAGGAATCCGGAAATGATTGCTGCGGGAAGAACCGCAGTCGGGAATTCGGGTACGACAACACTTTTTTCCTGATAATATTCATCAGGGCCCCTCACGAGGATGTGATTGGTCAGGAGCGTTCCTTCCGGAAGAGTGGAATCAATAACCTGAAGCGTCATGGTCTGACCGCCTTCATAATCGCCACCATAACAATCGTCAATTCCATCCCCTGTAACATGATGTATACAGCATTGCATCGGTTTAACGAGCTTCATCTGCAGCGGATTCCATGACATGAATACGCTCCATTCGGGTCCCGTAACCCCCAGATAACCATAGTATACGATGAATGTGATCTGACAGTCGGTTAAATGTGCGATACTGCATGAATCGCGGTCTACGCTGAATCCGACATACGGAATTGAAAAATCATCAAAAGCTGCTGCCGGGGCTGTTACCAGGCAAAGCATGCCCGCCAGAATCAATAATGCAGAGAACCGTCTCATCTTTCCACCCGTGTCCATGAAAATATCACCATTCTCCTCCCAATGAAATCCCTCGCGATCAATGGCATAACGGTAAAATGGTCAGAATACCGTCATTTTTTATGAAGTATTAAAAAGTTGCAATGCACTGGTGCTTGGCAGCAGTTTTCCCCACTGCGATATCCTCAGAACTTCCCCCATCCGATCCCGGACCGTGCGGGTTCTCTACCGAATTCAGGACGGCAGCGTGCAGGCGAACGACATCCCGGCCGTACGCTCCGACGCGAAGCCCAGTGGCTGTGCCAGGGATCCGGAGCACGGCAGCGCGGGATCGTGGTACGGACGAGAGGAGATGAGCGCGATGCGGAGGATTATGCTCGACAGCCGGGCGGTTATGGTGTAAAAGACTCCTGTTGATTATGGGAAACGGGGAACAGGATTATTCCACCAGGATCTTCTCCGGGCAGAAGGACTGCATCAGCTGCTCGATGTGGGTGAAGGACT
>Ga0302253_1000372_pt1 | contig 38881 bp, 33 predicted proteins | sample AAG_RA_Trp_MG_FD_193537 | JGI IMG/M metagenome (GOLD analysis project Ga0302253, IMG submission 193537) | Enriched activated sludge microbial communities from anaerobic digester in WTTP, New Holstein, Wisconsin, United States - AAG_RA_Trp | ecosystem: Engineered > Bioreactor > Anaerobic >...
AAGCAGTGGCATGGCAAGATATCAGAAATAACAAAAATGCAAAGGTAAATTGGCAATTCGCTACTGCCGATGCCAGAGTTAAGCTTTCTCGTCTTTATCCGACGTTAAATAGTTGACGCGACACTAGTACCTCTGCTTAATTCTTTAAATTACCAAGTTATAAATTTATCAATACATTTTATAACACTTTATAATTAATACTCATTAACGATTGTATCTCTTGACTCATATCAGTATTAATATCCACCGTAGTGTATATAATATAAAATTGGGGGAAAATTTGCAATTATATTATATTTCTTTTTATATATTATATTATTTATATATTAATTAATGCTTTTGCTGATATCAGATTCGGATCTATCTACCATATCATTGATCCACCAGATTTATATCCTATTTTAGACCATATAATTGTTGCTGGCCACAACAAAATAGTTAAATTGAGCTAAATTTGTCTCAATCTTTTTAAAAAAAAGGTAATGGTGTAGGAGGGAGTCGATGAAGCGGAGCAAGGATTTAATTATATCCCAGATATTGCTCGTTTGTGCCAAGGGAGCAAATAAGACCAAGATAGTATATCAGGCGAATCTCAACTTCAGAACGGTGGATCCGTATTTGAAGCTTCTAATGGAGAGAGGTCTGATAAATGCCAAGAGAGAGCCTAATCTGATCTATCAGACCACGGAGAAGGGCGAAGAGTTGCTGGGGAGCTTGAAAGCGATCCAAAGGGAGATATACTAGACATATCTCCTCGCTTGCATCTGCAAGATAGCATATCCTAAATGCTATCTTTGCCTTCTTCCCTCTGGCAGAGGAATATGTGGCGGATTAGGCTGCGGTGCACCCTATCCAAATGGCTTTGAATGACTCTGAATCCGGCATTTGATATCTGGGAGTCAATCGGGCCATCGGCTACGATAACCATGCGTCTGCCAGGTCTTATCACACGAAATAGCTCCGATAGACTCTCTTTTAAGAGATCCTCCTTGGAAGAGGCGAGGATCCTGGCAGACCTTCCATAAGGAATGTCGAGCACTGCACCGTAGATAGAAGCATCCTTCAGAGCAAGGCGTTTGGCATCGCCTAATACCAGGGCGCAATTCATATTCTCCAGGTTGCATATTGCCCCCTTCACCAGCCGGCCTTGAGCCTCTATCCCCAGGCACTCTATGCCCATCAGACAGGCCTCAACCAGAATCCCGCATGTTCCGGCAAACGGGTCGAGCAGCCGCTCCCCAGCTCGGATCTGAGTTAGATTGACCAAAGAGCGGGCCATGCGGGGCATGAGGACTCCGGGATGAAAAAACGGCTTCAGGTGGGGACGGCGGGCCTCAAAGGAGCTGCGATCTACCCTTGCCACTTCCACTCCCAGGATTATCTTGCCGCTTGTGATAACTGCTCTCAGCTCTATATTGGGGCTTTTCAGGTCTGCCCGGATGCCTTTTCCCAAGAGCACCCTTCCTATCTCGTGCTCCACAGCATCCGCCCTGGGAGAAGCGTTCTTGATCCTCCTTGCCCGAATCCTGTAGCTCTCATCGGGAAGGGAGAGGAGGGCAACGGATCTGGCAAGATCCTCGAGGTCTGCCTCGCATATCGCCATGACCTCGATGATCCGGTGGGTCATTGCCAGCCGATCTCCTAAAGCCCGAACATCCAGGCCCTCGGCCTCGACTATCAGGCACTGGTCCAGATAGGATTGCTCACGATAGCGGTCGGAGAAGATCTCCACCAGTGCAATAGCCTCACATCTGGGCAGAGACTCATGCTCTCCAGAGAGCTCGAAGGCATAGCTCTTCATTCTTTTTTAGTCCAGATAGGAGTTCACATCCCGATAATTGAACCGCTCTGTTGCCAGAACGTTCTCCAGGAAGTTGAAGAGAGCCCTTCGAACATCGTCCGAGAGCAATGGATACCAGGTTGGACTGGCCACCACAGTCGCCCGGAAGGCAAAGAATGGGGCTATGACCTCTAAGAGTTCATCGTCGCCGGTCTTATCCAGGTAGTTCTCAAAGAACAGCTCGAACAGGTCCTTGAGGTCTCCGGTCAAACGCAGGCTCTTTTGCACTGAGTAGAAAATGTAGTTCATGGCGAGAGCAGTGATGTCATCCGCCGCTTCGCCCCACTCCCCCCGGCTCCGATCGAGTACGGAGAAATCGGTGCCTTCCCGGAACATGATATTCCAGGGATGGAAGTCGCCATGGACCATGGATAAGCGGTGGACTTTGCTGCGAAGCTTCCAGCGCCATTCCACGCAGACCTTCTCGATCTCCTGCAGCTCATCGGGATCCAGGAAGGTGCTGCTATCGGGATAGTCGTCCAGGATGCCGAATATGCATTCTCCGTCTCCCACGGTCTCTCTGATCTTGCGCTGGTATAAGGGCGGGCAATCCTCCTTTGTGGCATGGATCTGGGCCAGATAGCTGGAGAGGGCAATGACCCGATCATGATCCAGGTCTGTTGCTCCCTCCTCTTTGACTCTTTCCAGGTCGAAGAAGTACTCCTTTCCCTCGATCTTCTCCATGAGGAGGAAATACTCGCATGCATCGCCAGCAGAGACCAGCCTTCCATCCGGGGTGAAGTAGCCCACGTCCAAAGATCGGACGTGCTTGGGAAGGCTAGCGAATGTGGCATTCTGCCAGATTAGGATCCTCGCCCGGTCTGAGAAGTGGTCGTGGCCGAAGCCATGCTGCACCCGCATGGTGGAGAGAACGCAGGATGCCTTTTTGCCCGAGAGCTTATAGTCCACCATCAGGGGCGATCCATATCCAAATCCCTTTACATCCTCCGCCGTGGGAATGGTCTCCCCCAGCTTTCGAACCGATACGATGGAAAGGCCCTTACCATACAGGCTCCTCAGATAGGCCTCCAGATTTTCCCTTAACAGATCCATAGCCATTCCCCTCTTATCATCAGGTTCCCATCTGCCAGCTGTGCAGGTACTTCTCCTGTTCTGCGGTGAGCTTCTCCGTCTCCAGGCCCATTGAGGCGAGCTTCAGCTCAGCCACTCTCCGGTCGATCTCCACAGGAACAGAGTAGACCGACTTTTTCAGGCTTCGGCCTTGCTCCACAATGTAGCGCACTGAGAGCGCCTGGTTGGCAAAGGACATGTCCATGACCTCTGGGGGGTGGCCATAGGCCGCAGCCAGGTTGATCAGGCGGCCCTCTGCCAGCAGATAAAGCCTGCGGCCGTCGGGGAGCTTATACTCGGTGACGTTATTTTGTATCTCATTCTTCTCCCCGGCCATCTTCTCCAGGGCAGGGATATCGATCTCCACATTGAAGTGGCCGCTGTTGGCGACGATTGCCTGATCCTTCATAAGGGCGAAGTGCTCTTTTCTTAACACATTGATGTTGCCGGTGAGGGTGACGAACAGGTCTCCCAGGGGAGCAGCCTGTCCCAGCGGCATGACCCTGTAGCCGTCCATGGCTGCCTCTAAAGCTTTGCGCGGCTCGATCTCAATGACGATGACGTTTGCTCCCAACCCCTTGGCCCTCATGGCAAATCCCCGGCCGCACCAGCCGTAGCCGCATACGACCACCGTCTTGCCGGCAAAGAGGAAGTTTGTGGCCTGCATGATGCCATGCAATGTGCTCTGTCCAGTGCCGTAGCGGTTATCGAACATCATCTTGGTCTCGGCATCGTTGACCGCTATCACCGGATAGAGCAGAGCCTTATCTTCGGCCATGGCCCGGAGGCGGACGACGCCGGTGGTGGTCTCCTCGCAGCCGCCTAACATCTGAGCGGCAAGCTCCGGATGCTCCTTGTGGATTATGGCTATGGTGTCTGCGCCGTCGTCCAGGCTTACATTGGGCTTGAGCTCCAGGGCTTTTTTTATGCAGTCGTAGTACTCAGTCTCATTCTCTCCCCGGAAGGCATAGACGAAGAGGCCCCGGGCGGCCAGGGCTGCAGCCACTTCGTCCTGGGTGGAGAGGGGATTGGAGCCCGTCACCGCCACCTCTGCCCCCCCCGCCACCAGGGTGGTGATAAGGTTGGCCGTCTCCACAGTCACATGCAGACAGGCGACTATGCGAGCGCCCTTCAGGGGTTTCTCCCTCTCGAACTCCTCCTTTATCCTGTCCAGTACCGGCATATGCCTGCGGGCCCATTCGATACGCTTCTCTCCTGCTTCTGCTAAGGCAAGATCCTTGACCACGCTCTCCTGCAAAATATCACCTTGAATTCTCTTAGCTTGACTGATCTGCTTGATCAATTTGTTGATACTTAAACCCAACCCCGGCCTTGCCAGGGGCTTTTGCATCTGTCAAATTCAGGTTATGGGCCTTGAAGCCTCTTTGGGCTGATATTTTGATTCGGACAGGTTGCCATTCCATGGGGCGGTTCAGCAGCTTCCTGATTGCCGGGCAGTCGCGCAGGCAGGCATCCCGCCTCGGGCTATGGCGGCGTGAGATGGAATTCTCTCCCAAGCTATGATTTCTGTCCGCGTCGCCCTCTTCCATCAGGGCGGCAGGCTCGCCCCCCTTCGCGGGATGAGGACGAAGTGGGGAGAGTGATCCAGAGGATGGGGTTTCCTTGCTGTTCAGCACGGGTGAGCTTGGCAGTGGATCTATCTTTATGCCTCCATGCTATTTGCTATGGGTGAACTTGAATCGCAAAAACTCTATGTCTCTGTGCCTCAGTGGTGAACCGCTACGCACTGACCCAACCATGGAGATGCAGAGGAACAAAAGACCATAGTCCCTGCCTTAACTCACCCACATAATTCAGCGAAGAGCCAAGAGAAAGTCCCACTTATGTTGCACGAAATGGTCTAATCCTCAGATGTCAGCCTAATGAATCGCTGCTGCGCTTTTTCCAGGATCTCCTCTTCTCCAGGGATGATGCCGTTTTGCATCAGCACCCGTCCGTTGACGATGGTGGTGTCCACTCCTCCCGCCATGCTGTAGACCAGATGGGATACGATATTCGACTGCGGATAAAACCAGGGTTTTTTCAGGTCGATCAGGGCCAGGTCGGCATTGGCGCCGACTGATATTCCGTTGTTCAATCCGAATGCCTGATAGGCGTTATCTGTGGCGAACTGCCATATCTGCTCTGCAGTGAATGCGGCAGGGGTGTGGTAGGCATTCTTTTGCACTATGGCCGTGACCTTCATATCCTCAAATAGGCTTAGGTTGTTATTGCTGCATGCGCTGTCCGTTCCCAGGCAGACGTTAACCCCGGCTTTCATCAGGGTGTTTAGGGGGGCAATGCCCGAGGCTAACTTCAGGTTGCTCGCCGTGCATGAGACTACATTGGCCTTTCTCTTCTCCAATAGATAACAGTCCTCTTCAGAAAGCCAGACGCAGTGGATGGCCGTAAGGCGGCTATTCAAAAGGCCGAGCGAGTCCAGATACTCCACCGGGCTTTTGCCCCGGCTTAGCAAGAATTCATCCACCTCCTTCCGGGTCTCAGAGATGTGCATATGGACCATAGCCTGGTGCCTGTCCGCGATCTCTCCTGCCCGGAGAAGGGTCTCCTCAGAGCAGGTGTAAGCGGCGTGGGGGCCCACAGCCGGCCTTATCAGCTCGTCGTCCTTCCAACGCTGGATGAAGGGCTCCACCTGAGACAATAGCTCGGGCAACATGTCGAAGACGACGCCTGAGATAAAACCCCGCAGCCCCATCTCCTTTGTGGCCTGAGCTGTCACATCCGGGAAGTAGTACATATCATTGTAGCAGGTGATGCCGAATCTGATCAGCTCCAGGCAGCCGAGCTTCACTCCCCAATAGACATCCTCCTCTGTTAACCTGGCCTCCAGGGGCCAGATCTTCTCCTCCAGCCACGGCATCAGCTCCATGTCGTCGGCATAGCCTCGCAGGAGGCTCATGGCCAGGTGGGTGTGGCAGTTTACGAGGCCGGGGATCGCCAGCTTCCCCTTGCCCTCTATCTCCTCATCGCCACGCTCTTTTTGCAGTTCAGGGCCGATCTGCTCGATCTTGCCCTCCTTGGTTCTGATATCCTGCCCCGGCACGAGATGCCCGGACTGGAGTATGGAGACATTCTTTATGAGCATCCGAGAAAAATTGGCTCTGAAGATAAAAAAGATTGTCGATTTGACAGATAAAGTGTAGGTTTTTGGGCCGGCCTTTAAAGGTGGGGTATCGTCAGGCTTAAGATCTATCGATTCCAAGCATGAGGGCGTGCTGAGGTAGCCAAGCGGCCTACGGCGCTGGTCTTGAGCTTTCGTCCTCTTTCCAGGAGGGCGGAACGGGCAAACCAGTGGTGCATCGCACCTCGTGAGTTCAAATCTCACCCTCAGCGCTTGGGCTCCTGCAAAAGAGGAACACGAAAAAGCCATTTAAGGTTTATTTTGCATCGTAGTTGATCTTTATGCGCTGCTGATGATAATCCTTCTGCAGTGGCAGCCCGGGTTGATGGCGTCCTGGGGCGGAGGGGAATGGGAGAGACTGTGATCGATCTATTTGGGCAGGAAGATTTGCGCTTGCGCCCGGTAGGGGGTGCCGATTCACGGAAGCGATAAGGCATAGCAAGAAGGTTAAGGCTATTATGCTGGACTTCAAGATGAATATCTATCCCATGACTGCTCACGACAGCCATTCTACCTGGAGGGTGAGAATGGAAAGAGACGCTGGTTATGAGCTAGGGAGTGGTTAGGAGAAGGTCGAAAAGGAGGGGGACCTATTGAGATGAACTGCTGGATAAGGCAAAAGATAACGTGGAATTCGTCTTGACAGGCGGGCTTCCGGAGGGAAAAGAAGGGTACAAACGCTGCCCGCCGATTTAGAGTATATTATAAATATATTTATTTAAATACTAGAATGCATATAATTAAAAGAGATTAAACATGAGCAATGCGTGCCTCTGTGGAGCTGATCTCAGGGATGCAAATCTCAGGTGGTCTGATCTCAATAGGACGATCCTTCGGTGGGCAAATCTAAATTAGAACAGATTTCTATCAAGCGAATAAATGCTAAAGATTTGTTTCAGCTACTTTCTCCTCCCTTAGCCTCTCTGTCTTCTCTCCCAGGTCTACCCCTATACCATCCCCGGCTCGATCCTCTTGAAGCCGGCGTACATGATGCACAGCAGTTCCAGCGCCGAGAAGATCCTCCCCAGCAACACCCGCAGGACGCGCGTCCCCTGGGGGTCGTAGATGTCCGGCCCGTACTGCCCCAGCATGCCGATCTCGAAAGTGATCTCCTGGATCTCCTGCAGCAACTTCCCTCCAAGCCAGATCGCCAAGGAATTCGTTGGCTGGATGAAAAGCGGACCAAAAGACATTGGAACTGCCAACATTTGAAACCTTGAGGATCTGCGAGAAGAGTATGAATTACTGGGATGGAGGATTATCCTTCCGGAGGCAACGACCCGACACGCCGCTAACGATCTCTCAACCGTTAGAGAAAAAGAGACCCACAGGAAAAGTGATAAATGGTTGCAGCGCGAAAATCATCGAAAATAGGAGAACTCGTATGACTATGAAAGTAGAAATCAAGGATAACAAGCTCTTTATAGAAATTGACCTGGAAGAACCAACCCCATCGTCATCCGGTAAAACCCTTGTTGTTGCAAGTACACATGGGAATATCGTTACTACCGCTAAAGTTAATGATAAGCCGATCACCATCGGCTTGAATGCTTATATTAAGCCTTGAGCAACCGCAGAGCTGCTCTATACCATGTGGCTGGCTCAGGTCGAGATGAAGGTAGGGGTGGGTTATGTTTCTCGACCATAGGCCCTCGTTTGTGACCTTTGAGAAGGGCCTTTACTATCTCGTTCGAGCATATGCCTGAGGGCAGCTGTGCTCGGCCAGTCCGTCCCATGGGAGTCTTTCTTGGCCCTTGTGGCTTTTTGCTGGCGTTTTCACTTGGAAGCGTGGCAGTTCTTAGAAAGCTCAGTGTGAAGAGAGACTGGAGTGAATCCTCTGGATGGACAAAAAGCATCTCAGAAATGCACGAGTGCATTAGAATTTCACGCCGTGCGTTTACCGTGCATTTTCTCCGATTCTTCTCTCGTACTTCACGCTTCGTCCCTTTGTCCCAATCGGAGTGAGGTGCCCTTCCCGCTCCAGCTTCTTCAGCAGTCTGTAGGCCTGCGGCCCAGATATATGGCACAGCTCAGCAACTTCAGCCCGTGATATTTCTCCGTGCTTTTCCACATATTGAAGAACCATCTGCCCCCACTGCAAAGGCTCGAATCCATGAGTACGAATATAAGCCGCCCTCTCGCCAAGCCTTCTGTAGGTGGATGCGCATAGATGATATGCTCTTGCTTTTCCTTCACCCGAAGCTTCCAGTAAGCCGCCTTCAACCAGGCGCTCCAGCGCGGCACGAGCTTCGTTCTCAGGCTTTTGAATAATCTTTGCCGCCTCCTTTGCCGTGGTTCTTCGTTCGAGATACACATGATTTAAAAGAAGCAAATCATCCAGCCGGAAGGGCTGGCCTGCCTGGTTCTCTTCCACCACCAGCCGCACGAAATCCCGGTTTGCTTTCCCTCCTGGCAGGACCAGAATAACATCTGTTTCAGAGCTCCGCTCATAAGATGGAGCGGGACGGCCATTCCGAAGCTGCTCAAAGAAGATTGTATCTATCCCTCTGGCAGTACGCTCCACGATTCCGGCTCTCTTGAAGGCATCCGCAAGAGAGGGATTGCGAGGTCTCGGTGGTGTGACCAGCAAATTATCCAGCCGGACGCCTTCCGGAAAGCCGCCCGGATTGGAGATCTCAATCCTGTCCTCGTGCCACTGCACATGCACAGCCCCTAGTCTGGAATAATCGCGGTGAATCAGGGCATTGGCCAGCCCTTCACGAAAAGCCCGCTCTGAGTAATCAGGAATTCCGATGCGAAAGATGTTCACCATCAGCTCTTCTTCTCGGTTCCTGGCCTGCAGCCTGGACAATAGCTCCTCCATTATCCTCAAAAGGGGCCATCGGAAGAATTCGTTGACTACAATCCTGGTGTCGGAAAGAACCTGGAAGGCCACCTCATGAGTGGGGAGGTAGCGATGGACTGCGTCCTCTCTTCCGAAGAGCAAAAGGCCGAGGACCCTAACTGCAGACACCTCGTGGTTCGCCTCCACTGCGCCAAGGGCCTTAGCTATCTCCTGGTCGGGAAGCTCGGCCAGGGCGGCATCGCTTCTTCCCCGGCTCTCGCGTATCATTCTCCGAAACCGTTCGAACTCCAGAGGGTCCAGATCCTCCCAACGAGCATCGGGCACCACCAGAGCGGAGTAATCCTGTATCCCCCGGTCTGCCTGGCGGGCGAGCATTTCGGGGAAGAGATAGGGCATGCACTCAGGCTTTCCCTTGCCCCCTATCGCCCGGCGCTGATACTTGCCTTCCGGAGTGCTCACCGGCGTTCGGGATGTGGGCACCTCGACAACGAGAACATACCGACCATCAATCTCGATGATCTCTACACGGCAAGCCAGAGACGGACGGGTGCGATTTGCAATGAGAGCTGAAACACGATATGTATCGGTTTTTTCTCCAGAGTGGCGCGGCCTGGAGCCTGTGATGCGGCCATCGTCTTCCACGCCGACCAAGAGCCATCCTGGCTCCACTCCCGATCGGTTGGCAAGGCATATGACCGCTTCCACCAGTGCTGAATCTGACAGGGATGCCTTCTCCTCGCCCTTGAACTCTACATTCAGGCTTTCGCCTTTGGCTATAATTTCGCGTAAGAGTTCTGGTATCATGCTTTTTGCTCGCACCTAATTCCGGCTGATATGGAGTGGTATCTCACAGAAAGGTGATAAAGGCTTCTGCCTGGCTTGAGCCGTTTTCGAGATATATGAACAAGATGAAGCCTGTAAGGAGGAGGAGCTGGTTAAGATCCTGTGGATCGTGACCATCAACAAAGCGCATAAACTCTACAAACATTTTGAGGTGTGAGTTATGAGCATAAAATAGGTTCAATTTGTGGAAAAATCAGGCCATTTTACCGGTAAAAATAAGCTGAAGTCTCACCCTCAGCGCTATTTTACAGGTTGAGAAAGCAGCACCCTAAAAGAGATTAAAGCCGGAAAATCATACACAATCATATGCAAGGACCACGGAGAATGACATCGGCTCTGTACGTCACCAGCGACAGCGCCTTTAGGCGGGCTCATCCCATTAATCCAATCCATGAGATTGCCCTTTTCGGCCATACCTGAACCGAGCTAATGTCTCGGGTCCCCATAAGAACACCACGATCATGGCCGTGATCGTTATGAGCCCATAGGCAATAGCTGCATCGCCCAGCTCTAATGCTGAACGACTGCCGGGAAACACACTCCTCCCTGTATTGGTCACAGCATGAAAGAGTATGGCCGCAAATACGCTATTACCAGTGTTGTTATAGAGCCAGACGGTCAGGATCCGGAAGCTAACGGTCAGTATGCTACCCCATATGAACAATCCCGGAGCCATGCCCATCGAAATCATCGATGGCCAATGCCATATCGCATGGATCGACCCTATGATGAGACAGGCTGCCAGTGCGCTGTACAGGGCTTGCATGGGATCGGTGACATACCCCGTATAGCCAATCTCTTCTAAAGCCGCGGCGAAGAAAAAAAGCCCAAAGATGAACGGCGTCAGAAGGGGCAGATGCCAAACGGTGGGGACCGGCAGCCCCACAAGACGCATTATCCAGTAGGTCAACACGTAGATGAGCGGCATCAAAAAAATGATGGGAATATACCAGATCTTTCGTGTGATCCTCTTATAATCGAAGGTTCTCCCCAAGAGCTTCCGCACCCCAAAAAGCTTCTCCTCCCTGTACACAAGGATCAAGGCAGCTATCGTCGGGGCAAAAGTGGCTGCAATGTCTGTCACGGGAAGGTTATCCACGGGAAGCTTAATTGGAAAGATGGTATTGAGCACCCAAAAGGGGATGGAAATGGCGTAAACCAATACAAAGAATAGATAAGGTGACCCTTTTAATGCCGTACTATTATTCATAGCTGAAATCTCCTAAATGGATTAAATTAGTTTTGATTGTATAAAGAAATATCCTTTTGGATTGCGCAAATGAGCATTTTCATCTCGTTTGCTCAGCGTGCTCCCTAAGCGCCTGGTTCATCTCCTGAAAGCTTTGTTCAGTATCGTTGAGTATAGCTCCCGAAAACGGCACCAGAATCCCTCTGAAAGTCTCGCTCTGAATGAAACGCACCCTGTTCGCACCAAGAGGCTCGATGTTGAGGCTATGCTCACCGTCGAATATCCCGGGGATGGAAAAGCGGCCGAGCCAGCGCAACTCCCTTTCGGGCTGCATAAAAAGGACGGTTGGATTGAAGGTCATTGTGCGACCGCTTAAGTTCAGCTCAATTATCAGTTGCTGCCCTGGTTGGATTGCTCCATCTATCTGACGGATAAAGGGATTCCATTGAGGATATGCCTCAAAGTCCGTCAGCACCTGCCAGACTTTAGAGGCTGTTGCATTGATGGTGACCTCGGTTTGGATGGTCCTCTGGGTGATTGATGTGTTTGCAGCAACAAGCATCGCTATGTAGAGAATTACCAGGAGGATAAGCACTCCCAACGCCGCACGAGCAATGAGTTTCGTCATAGTATGATCCTTTTATAGGACTTAATTTTTTATATACTTTTTCTATCTGTAATTGCTGCTTTGAATTGCTCTTTTGCCCTGATGCTCAGCTGCGGTAAGCCGCCCTGCCGTTACAGCAATCAAGACAATCAGGAACTCGGCAACATCGACTTGAAGCTGAGCGAGCATACCTGAACCGAGCTAGTGTCGTAGGACCCCACAAGAACACTACGATCACAGCCGTGATAGCAATGAGCCCATACCCGATAGCCCCATCCCACAGTTCGAAGGTTAAACGACTGCCGGGAAATATGCTCCTTCCAGTATTGTTCACGGCATGAAAGACTATGGCTGCAAAGACGCTTTTTCCAGTGTTGTTATAGAGCCAGACGGTCAGAATCCGGAAGCTAACGGCCAGCATAACTCCTCCTAATATAATTAATGGCTCCTCGCTATTTTGCATGGGTGAACTTGAATCGGAGATTCTCTGTGTCTCTGTTTCTCTGTGGTGAACCGCTATGCTCTGACCCAACCACAGAGGCACAGAGGAACAGAGGCCATATTCCCAGCCTCAACTCACCCACATAATTCAGCAAAGAGCCGAAAAAATTGAAGGGTTTATTTCTCCATCACTTCGCCCAATATCTTCATGCCTTTGGTGAAGGGCGGCATTCCCGACGTGAGGAGAACGACCCTCAGTACATCCACTATCTCATCCTTGGTTACGCCAAACTCCTTTATGGCGCTTATCATCTGCTTCTTTGTAGCCCTTTCGTCGGAAGCAGCTGCATTGATCCCCATGGCGATGAGCTTCTGGGTCCTGTAATCCAGGACCTTGCCGGTGTAAGCTGCCTCGTTCAGGGCTACTATGGCCTCATACAGATCCGGATAATCTCTCTTTACCATGGCCATGCCTTCGCCGAAGAATACCTGTTCTTTCATGCAATTCACCAATTAATTTACTACCTGCCTGAAGTTATAGATTGCTGTTAAGAGGATGTCTCTTTGCAGCCGTTGACCTTCAGACTCGCTTGGTCGAGAAAATACAAGTCAGTTGCCTGTACCATGTACCCCGCTAAGTCGAACTTGGATTGGGCAACAGTGTAGTAGTCGCGGACTGCGTCGAATTCAAGCCTGTGGAGAACTCGAAGGTGCTCGATGAAGCAGGAAGCCCCTGCCCCTTCAGGGACAAGGGAAGAAGTCACCGCACTTTTTGTCCATGCTACTTTGTAGCCTCGTCCTGGCTTCTTTTCATCTCCCTCTCATAAGCCCTGATCACATCCGAGCGGGTGATGATGCCAATCAGCTTCTGAGGATCGTCTTTTTCCACCACTGCCAGCCTTCCAACGTCATTTTCATACATGATATCCATGGCCATCTTGGCCGACTGGTGGGGATTAATGGTGATAGGAGCCCTGACCGCCACCTCCTTTACTGTCATCTTCTCCTGCTCATGCGGGGGAATTCTCCTGATATCGTCAAAGGTTATCATCCCAACCAGACGGCCTTCATCCACCACAGGGAAACCGGTATAGTTGCAGCGGTAGATGCCATCTCTCACCTCCGAGATCCTGCAGAGGGGGCTGACGGTGATCACCTCTTTGTGCATCGCCTCCCCCACCGATACTTCGGAGAGCACCGGCTGGGGAAGATCGAGATAAATGCCCTTTCTCATCAGCTTGATAGTGTAAATGGACCCACCCTTCAACAGAATTCGAGCCACGGTATAGCTGGTGATGCAACAAATAATCAGAGACGGCAAGCCACTATAGTTGCCGGTCATCTCCGTGATCATGAATATACAGGTGAGAGGTGCCCCGGCTGTCCCGGCGAAAAGAGCCCCCATGCCCAGGAGCCCGTAGTCCAGAGGATTGGCAATCTGATCGGGCGCCAGGATCTCAGCCAGCATGCCCGCCGCCAGGCCGAACATGGTTCCAATGTAGAGCGTGGGCGCAAACACCCCGCCGCTCCCTCCGGATCCGACGGTGGAGGATGTTGCCAGCATCTTCAGCAAGCCCAAAGCTAGGAGCAGAAGGAGCAGATCAGTGGCTGGTGCTCTCGCTGCCAGCATGAAGATGTTATTGATGCCCTCATAGCCCACTCCCATTATGCCGAACTCGAAGAAGAATATGCCGCATACTCCTGCTGTTAGCCCGCCGACCGCCGGCTTCAGAATGTCAGGCAGAGGCAGATCCTGGAATCGGTCCTCAAAGAAGTAGTAGCCTTTCACCCATAGGAAGGAGAGAAATCCAAACAGGGGCCCGATGAAAAAGCAGAGAACCATATCGAAGGTGGTAAAGTAAAAGTTGGGATTCACGAACTCCGGCACGGGATCGATCAACTCCGTTGCTACCGCTTTTCCCACCACCGCCGCCAGCAGAATGGGTACAGCATCAAGTGATGTGAACTTCTTGCTGATCACCTCCATGCTGAATATCGCCCCGCCCATTGGTGCATTGAAGGTGGCGGCAATCCCCGAGGCCACGCCGCAGCAGGTGAGCACCTTCAAATCGCGTGCAGACAGCCTTATGGCTTTGCCGATGGCCGAGCCTGCTGAGGCTCCAATCAGGGCAATGGGCCCCTCCCGCCCGGCGCTCCCACCGCTGCCCAGGGTTATTGCGGAGGTGAAGATGAGAACCAGACCGGCTCGCTTTCTGATGTCGCCGGTAAACCTCTGCAGAGCGATCATGATATGAGATATGCCGTCGCCCTTCGCCTCCGGCGCCAGCTTGTAGATCAGAGGTCCGACGATGAGGCCGCCAAGGACCGGCAGCAGAACGACGAAGTAGCTATTCGGCAGGAGAGGGAGGAGAAAGCCGAAGAAGAAATCGTGGCTAAGCTCCACCAGCTTTCGGAAGGCCACTGCCCCCAGGCCCCCGCTTATCCCTACCACAATGGAGAGAAGGTCCAGGTAGATCCATCGCAGATCTTCTGTGAGCTTCAGATGGATATTCATCCACTCGCCATAGGCTAACACATATTCAGATGGTGATAAAAAAGCTTTTCTTTTGGAGGTGACTACTCCGAACTTAAGGAAGGCTTGATCAGAGGGATGGAATGGATTTGAATTTATCGATTATCTTCGTTCTTTTGGCTGCGAGCGCTGCAATCTCGACTGCTGCTCCGGGCGGAGAATCAATGATTGCTGATCTGACCATGATTCATGCCATCCAGGGAGATGGACAGTCAAGCCCATTTCAGGGGATGAAAGTCTCGATAGAGGCTATTGTTACCGCTGATTTCCAGGGAACAGATAAGCTGGAAGGATTCTTTGTCCAGGAAGAGGACAGCGATATAGATGACAATATTGAGACCTCAGAGGGCATCTATATCTATGATCCTGGACGGCTGGGAGTGAAAGAGAATGTCACCAGAGGTGATCTGGTCATAGCCAGGGGGCATATCGAAGAGTTCCATGGCCTGACCCAGATGAATTTAAAGGAGATAAAAAAGAAAAAGGCTGGCAAAAATGAGACTAAGAGCACTTTGACCGCCCACCAGCTCATCCTGCCGCTAAAGGAGGATTCGCTGGAAAGATACGAGGGAATGCTCTTGATGCTCCCTCAAGATCTGGTCATCACCGATATTGAGAATTTCTCCGCATATGGGGAACTGGCCATATCTCCCCAATCCCGGCTGCCTGTTCCCACCAACGTTGCCAAGCCCGGAGCCCCAGCCGCGCAGGTCCAGGAATTGAACAGTCGCAGCATGATCATCCTTGATGACGGCAGCAGCCGAAGATTCCCCGAGTCTTATCCATTTCCAAGAACCATTCGCTGTGCAGACACCATCCAGGGAATTATGGGGATAATGAGCTATGGCTACGGAAATTATAGATTGGAACCTTTGAATATCTCTAAAATCATAATATCCAATCCCCGGCCGATGAATCCTGAACCAGTGGGCGGCAGATTAAGGATTGCCAGCCTGAATCTGGAAAACTACTTTAACGGCAATGGAGCAGGCCGTGGTTTTCCCAGTGCAAGAGGAGCCAGATCGAATGGCGAGTTCGAGCTGCAGAGAGCTAAGATCATTCAGGCTATCACTGATATGAAGGCGGATGTGATCGGTCTCATCGAGATAGAGAATGATGGCTATGGAAACCTGAGCGCCATTCATGATCTATGTGACGGGCTGAATGCTCGTGAAGATGGGATTGGGTTGGAGAATTATTCATTTGTAGACCCGGGATCACCAAAGCTAGGCGATGACCTCATATCAGTGGGATTGATCTACAACAGAACAACGATCAGACCCATAGGCAAGGCAGCGACGACATCCATGGGCGCTTTCTCATCGGGCAACCGCCAGCCTCTGGCCCAGACCTTCGAGGAGATCAGCACTCTTGAGCGGCTTACAGTCGTGGTCGTTCATCTGAAATCCAAGAATCCGCCAGGAGGGGATGAGGTGGCGAATGGAGACAATAGGGATTGTGGAGATGGTCAAGGATACTGGAATGGTGACCGCACAAGGGCCGCAAATGAGCTGATAGATTGGTTGTCTTCCGATCCTACTGGAAGCCATGATCCCGACTATCTGATCCTGGGGGATATGAACTCGTACAGAAACGAGGATCCCATCATGGCCTTGAAGAGGGCCGGATATGTTAACCAGATTTCCTCTCTGCTCGCCTCTAATTCTTACTCATATGTGTTTCAGGGCAGATGGGGGGAGCTGGATCATATCCTGGCAAGCCCAAGCCTGACCGGACAGGTAACTGGAGCGAGCATCTGGCATATAAATTCCGATGAATCCCCTGACTTCGGCTACAGTGGCATTTGGAGCAGCCCAGACAAATATCGCTGCTCGGATCACGATCCATTGATCGCAGGAATCAGTCTAACCTGAGCCCTGGGCTCTCAGGATCAAAGCGGCATTGGTCTGCCAGATGGCCCCAAAAGCGACCAGACAGAATCTCAATGCCTCCCATCTGCTCCCGCGAAAGCCATGCCGCTTGATGGCAGCTGCATTCCTCAAAAGCTCCAGCTTCTGCTCGCTTGATAGACCTAGGTTCTTCTCTAAAAGAAAGCGCAACCGGTCGAAGACAGCATTCTCGAATTGCGATGCTTCGGCAAAGCTTCTCATCTTCTCCTGAGGGGGAGGAATCATGCTTTTCTGGTAGATGTTCACCGACTCCACCTCATAGAAGAGCGCCTTGACTGCATAGCCTGTTGCCTTCTGAGGAAGGATCAAGGCGAGGACAAAAGAGGCAAGAGCAATGCTTTGAGGCACCATTATAGCTTTCAGTCTTTCCCACCAGGTGAAGTGGGGATTTATCTCCGGGCGAATGTCCCGGCCGAAGAGAATCTTGCCCTCATATTTCATTTTGTAAAGCAGAGTGAGCTGGCTGGCGACGAGAACAGCACCCGGCAAAAGGTCCGGCCTCTTGACCAATCCTTCACTCCAATCGATATCATTCGGTCCAAACACCTCAAAGGGCTTGTAGAGCCTGACATGCTTTTCCAGAAACTTGATCGATTCTTCCAGGATGCTTTCACTCATGCCTGTTGATAGAACCTTCTCAAACTGCGTGCCATGCTTTTCATTCAGTCGCCAGAAGAGAGATTCAGCAAACCTTTCCACCCTGCGGACAGCAGCATCGCTCTTTGTCTGAATGATGAGATCTACATCGCTCTTTCCCAGGATGAACTCGCCTCTGGCTGCACTTCCGAAGAGAAGGATAAAATCTATATCATCCTCCATTGATCCCACAAGCCCAGAGACGAACTCTTCCAGGAATAGTTCAGCTCTCTGCTGATCCGCTGTCTTCAGGTTATTTGTCATATTTCCACTCATTATTATTTATATCAATCTGTTCTTCAGGGAAAAAAGCCTTGTCATATCAGCTAAATTGGTCCATTGTCGCTCGGGCATTTCAGAAATTTCATTTAAAAATAGAAATGTTATTTAAAAAATTTCAGTAGCTCAATCCAGTGAAATGAGTGCGATTTTCCTGTTTCCATGCCCGCTACCTTCCGTAAAATAACAAATATATATTAAATAAGCCTAAAGCTATTTATCCTAAACTCCCCATAAATTAGGCATATTAAAGTAATTTTCGTTATCTATGACCGAAATCTATAAATAGTATTATGTGCCTAAATATGCATATGAAATCGTTTACCCGAATCAAAAAGATAAATGGCCAGGAATACATCTACGAGATTACACCCTATTACGACAAAGAAAAGAAGCAAATTCGCCAGAAGAGCAAGTACCTCGGCAAGAATGTTAATGGAGTTCCTGTCAAGGTCCGCTCCCAAGACCAAGTACCGAAGAAAGTTCTGTCGCATGGCGAATTTGTGCCGCTAAAAAAGATCGCCGAAGACCTTGAGCTGGAAAAGATCCTATCTGGTGTTCTGCCTGGCAAGGAAGTTTGGCCAATTCTGACTCTGGCAATGAATTATGCTACACGTCCTCGAGCCCTAACCCACATCCAGAGCTGGTACGAAGGTACGACCATATCCGAAGACCACCCAGATCTACCCTTATCTTCTCAGAGCCTTTCCCGAATGCTAAGCCGTATCGGCGAAAGCACTGCGAATCTGGAATTCTCTCGCAAACTCATCCAACAGATATCGACATGCAGCACACTGGTCTATGACATAACGTCTCTGTCATCTTACTCCCAGAGCATCAGTCTCCTGGAATACGGTTATAATCGAGATGGTCTCGATCTGCCACAGATCAACTTGTCTCTCATCGTCGATATGGATCTAGGCATACCGGTGATGTACGATCTTTATCCTGGGAGCATCGCGGACGTATCTACGCTTAAGAATACAGTCCGGAAAATTAAGGCGCAAGGCGTTCGAAATTATACAATGATCATGGATCGAGGTTTCTTCTCAACCGATAACATCGAAGAGCTGGTGGCTGCGGATTTATCATTCATCATTCCGCCAACAAGTACACTCAAGAATGTCAAAGAAGCAGTATCCGCCATTCATAGCAGCATCGATGATCCCGAGCATCTGAAGCTCTACGAAAAAGAACCGCTGTTTGTGATGCCCGTGAGCATCGAAGTAGGAGAAAACAAACTGAGCGGATATGCGTATTACGATCAGAAACGAGAGCAGCAGGAAAGGAGCACATTCTATAAACGACTGTATGATCTAATGGAAGTGCTCAAGTCCAAGAACCTGAAACATTGGATGAATCCTGGTGAGGTTTTCAGGGCGACGGCTAAAAGGGATGCCAAGTACATCGAATGGAAAGCAATCGATGGCAGGTTTCAGGTCGCACTCAGGAAAAATGCAGTCTCGCAGGCCATTAATAAAATGGGAAAGTTTGTTCTGCTTTATCGAGGCGAGTTTTCTTGGATCGAGTGTCTTTCGCTTTATCGAAGCAAGGATGTCGTCGAGAAAGGGTTCGATGTGTTGAAGAACGACATTGAGTTGATGCCGGCAAACCTACGAACCAACAGCAGTCTGAGGGGTTATCTCTTCATTGCGTTCATTGCTCTGATTTTGAGAATGAAGCTTACGAGACTGATGATCGATGCAGAGTTGAATAAAAGATACTCCGTGGAAGGACTGTTAACGGAGCTTGAAAAGATCAAGATTATGATCTTGCCGGATGGGGAGAAGATCACAACTGAGATCACCAAGAAACAGCGCGAAATCCTGGATGCACTTCACATGTGTGCCTAAACTCTGGGGAGGTCAGGATTTATACGATCAATGAGAAAATATGCTAAAAAATATGTAAATCTCTGCTGTGTCAAAGACCAGGATCCTCCGGAGCCAAAGAGTCCTGAGTCTCATATGATTAAGTGCTGCATGATAACGGGCTGGATGATCAAGGGCTGGAAGATTTGGGGCGGGATAATTGAGGGCATTGGGGATAATTCATATGAAAAATTATAGCTGCAATAAATGGTTGATTTTGGTGATATTTTTGGCCGCGTTAACGATTCTGTGCTGTCAGAGTGCTTATTGCAGCCAACCCTGTATCGCGATGGATTTGAATGCATCCTTTGGGGGATCCTTTGACGACGAGCTATATTCCATTCAGCGAACCAGCGATGCGGGGTATATAGCCACTGGCAGAACAAAGTCATATGGCGATAACAATTATGATTTATTTTTGATAAAAGCCGATAAAAGCGGAAATATTTTATGGCAAAAAAATTATGGCGGGGCCAGAGAGGATGAGGGATATTCAGTAGAAGAGACCGCTGATGGTGGCTATATTGTAGCCGGAAGAACCAGATCCTATGGCAGCGGAATGTACGATGTTTGGCTGATGAAGGTAGATCCGTCCGGAGAGAAGATATGGGATAAAGCCTTCGGAGGAGCACTGGATGATGAAGCAAGCAGCATAAAACAGACTATTGATGGCGGATTTATCATCGCGGGCAATACAAAATCCTTTGGCAGCGGAATGTATGACGTCTGGTTGCTCAAGATCGACCAGTTCGGTGGCAAAATCTGGGATAAGACCATTGGCGGATCCCGAGATGATATGGGGGATTCGATCCAGGAGACTCGTGATGGAGGATTCGTCGTCGCCGGCACAACCGGCTCCTGGGGAAATGGCGATTCTGATGCCCTGCTGATTAAAATTGATTCGAATGGGAATGAGCAATGGAAAAAGACATTCGGTGGGCCCAGAAGCGAGCGGAATCCCTGGAGCAGAGGGTGGTCGGTCCAGCAGACTGCTGATGGCGGCTTTGCCATGCTCGGCTCCACCAACTCCGTTGGCTCTGGGGGATATGATATCTGGTTTATCAAGACCGATGCCAATGGAGATAAAATTGCAGATAAGGTTTATGGCGGAGCATACGATGAGGAAGGAGGCTCCCTGGTCAAGACAAGAGAAGGACACCATATTCTCATAGGTTCGACAAGATCCTTTGGCTCCGGGGGCTTTGATGCCTGGCTGATCATGACCGATCAGAATGGCGAAAGGATATGGGATCAGACATTTGGCAGCAAACTGGATGATAAGGGCTATTCAGTCATTCAAACGGATGATGGCAGCTCTGTCTTTGCCGGAAAGACAACGCCCTATATCGCTCAGACTACAAGAAGAAAAAGCGCATGCTACGGCGATTGTCAGCAACAAGAGCCAGCTACCTATTATGATGGCTGGCTGGTCGCTATCAGATCAGCTCATCCGATGATCGAGATCCAGCCTGCTGACTATTCAGCCTGCGAAGACCAGGAAGCAAGATTCAATGTGGTCGCTGCCGGAAATGGGCCGATATCATACCAGTGGTCGAAGAATGGATCCCAAATCGCTGGGGCTACAACAGACTCATACATAATTCCAGCCGCCAAGTTGGCAGATGCTGGAAGCTACCGGGTGAGGGTGAGCAATGCTTGCGGTTCTATCGAATCGAACCCTGCAGTTCTGACCGTCAGCTCAAAACCGGTGGTGGAGATTGAGCCGCTTGATGAGATTGCCTGCGAAGGATCGGAGGTTTTATTGAATGCGCAGGCATCTGGAACCGAGCCTCTGAACTACCAATGGAAGAAGAACGGAGAGAATATCACAGGAGCCAATACAAACCGCTATCTGATCTCCAGCATCCTGCCGACTGATGAAGGCGATTACAGTCTGGCAGTGAGCAATATATGCGGTATGGCAGAATCCGGAGCGGTTCACATATCTGTGAGATCCAGGCCAAAAATTCTGGTGCAGCCAATCAGCCAAACCGTCTGCACCGGCTCGCCGGTCTCCTTTGAGGTCCAGGTTGCCGGCAATGAGTCATATACCTATCAATGGCAGAAGGATGGCCTGAACATTACCGCAGCCAATGCCGCCGTTTTAAGCATATCAGCGGCCAATAGTACGGACCAGGGCAATTACAGTGTAATCATAGGCAGTGACCTATGCGGCTGGACTCAATCCGATAAGGCTAAATTGAGCATTAGATCAATGCCGATGATCACAGGACTGCATTTGCCTGCCAGCAAAAAGATATGTGAGGGATCGGATATAGCTCTTGTAGCCGATGTGACCGGCAGCGATCCCATCACAATTCAGTGGATGAAAGACGGATTGCAGATTCCTGGTGCAAACCTTGACTCTTTTGTCATCAAGAATGCGACCCGCAATGATTCCGGCAGCTATAGCCTGATCGTCAGCAACGACTGCGGCCAGATTGAATCAATTGCGTCCTATCTAAATATCGCAACCAGACCAGAGATTCTTGTCCAGCCTGCCAACCTGAGGGTATGCCAGGGTGCGGCAGCAACGTTCTCTGTTCAAGCCAAGAGCAGTGAGCCATTAAGCTATCAGTGGTTCAAAGACGGTATCAAGATAGATGGTGCTACGTCAGAATACTACACCATCCCTCAAACTAACCTTAGCGATATGGGAAGCTACTCGGTGCAGGTGGCAAATAACTGCAGCCAGGTCGAATCAGAGGCCGCTGGTTTGGATATAATTACCATGCCAAAGATTCTACTGCAGCCGGCAAACCTGAAGATATGCCAGGGCGCTGCAGCAAAATTCGAGGTTCAAGCAGAAAGCAGCGAGCCATTGAGCTATCAGTGGCTCAAAGATGGAGTGAATATCCCCGCTGCTACGTCTGATACGTACGCCATCCCTGCCTCTAACCTAAACGATACGGGAAGCTACTCAGTGCAGATAACAAATAACTGCAGCCAGATCGAATCAGAGGCAGCTGATCTGGATATCATCGCCAGGCCGAAGATTCTTCTGCATCCGGCCAACCTTAAGATATGCCAGGGTGCAAAAGCAAAATTCGAGGTTCAAATAGAAAGCACTGAGCCACTGAAGTATCAATGGCTAAAAGATGGAATCGAGATTCCGGGGGCAACAGATGATAGGTACACAATCGATCTAGCTGATATTGCCGATATGGGAAGCTATTCCGTTCTGGTGGCAAATAGCTGTAGTCAGATCGAGTCGGAGGCTGCCAGTCTGGATATCATCGCTATGCCTGATATCCTGGCCCAACCGACCAGCCAGAATGTATGCCAGGGGACGAGGGCAGCATTCTCTGTTCAGGCAGAGAGCAGTGAGCCATTGAGCTATCAGTGGCTCAAAGAAGGAATCAAGATAGAAGGTGCAACATCTGAATCCTACACCATCCCTCAAACTAGCCTCAGCGATACAGGAAGCTACTCAGTCCAGGTGAGCAATAATTGCAGCCGGATTGAATCGGAGGCTGCTGTTCTGGATATCATCGCTATGCCTGATATCCTGGCCCAACCGACCAGCCAGAAGGTATGCCAGGGGACGGCTGCAACTTTCTCTGTTCAGGCCAGGAGCAGTGAGCCATTGAGCTATCAGTGGCTCAAAGATGGAGTGAATATACAAGGTGCTGCGTCTGATACGTACACTATCCCTGCCTCTAACCTAAACGATACGGGAAGCTACTCGGTCCAGTTGAGGAATAATTGCAGCCAGATTGAATCAGAGGCAGCTGATCTGGATATTATAGTCATGCCTCAGATCCTGTCCCAACCGACCAGCCAGAATGTATGCCAGGGGACGAGGGCAGCATTCTCTGTTCAGGCCAAGAGCAGTGAGCCATTGAGCTATCAGTGGTTTAAAGACGGGATCAAGATAGATGGTGCAACATCTGAATCCTACGCCATCCCAGCCGCTAGCCTCAGCGATACGGGAAGCTACTCAGTCCAGGTAAGCAATAACTGCAGCCAGATCAAATCGGAGGCTGCCAGTCTGAATATAATTGCTATTCCTGAGATTCTGATACAGCCGGTCGGCCAGAGGGGGTGTGAGGGGGCTACAACAACATTTTCCGTTCAGGCAGAGAGCAGTGAGCCATTGAGCTATCAGTGGTTCAAAGACGGTATCAAGATAGATGGTGCTACGTCAGAATACTACACAATCCCTCAAACTAACCTTAGTGATATGGGAAGCTACTCAGTCCAGGTAAGCAATAACTGTAGCCAGATCGAATCGGAGGCTGCCAATCTGGATATCATCGCCAGGCCGAAGATTCTACTGCAGCCGGCAAACCTGAAGATATGCCAGGGCGCTGCTGCAAAATTCGAGGTTCAAGCAGAAAGCAGCGAGCCATTGAGCTATCAGTGGCTCAAAGATGGAGCGAATATCCCCGGTGCTACGTCTGATACGTACACTATTCCTGCCGCTAAACTAAACGATACGGGAAGCTACTCGGTGCAGGTAGCAAACAATTGCAGCCAGATCGAATCAGAGGTCTCCAGTCTGGATATCATCGCCAGGCCGAAGATTCTTCTGCAGCCGGCAAACCTTATGATATGCCAGGGTGCTGCTGCAACATTCCATGTGGAAGCATCAAGCTACGAGCCAATTGAGTACCAATGGCTAAAAGATGGAATCGAGATTCCGGGGGCAACAGATGATAGGTACACAATCGATCTAGCTGATATTGCCGATGTGGGAAGCTATTCCGTTCTGGTGGCAAATAACTGCAGCCAGGTCGAGTCGGAGGCTGCCAGTCTGGATATCATCGCTATGCCTGATATCCTGGCTCAACCGACCCGCCAGAGGATATGCCAGGGGACGATGGTAACATTCGCTGTTCAGGCCAAGAGCAGTGAGCCGTTGAGATACCAGTGGCTTAAAGATGGAGTGAATATCCCCGGCGCTGCGTCTGATACATACACCATCCCTGCCGCTAACCTCAGCGATATGGGAAGCTACTCGGTCCAGGTAAGCAACAATTGCAGTCAGATCGAATCGGAGGCTGCTGTTCTGGATATCATCGCTATGCCTGATATCCTGGCCCAACCGACCGGCCAGAAGGTATGCCAGGGAACGGCTGCAACGTTCTCCGTTCAGGCCAAGAGCAGTGAGCCATTGAGCTATCAGTGGCTCAGAGATGGAGCGAATATCCCCGATGCTACATCTGAATCCTACACCATCCTTGCCGCTAACCTCAGCGATACGGGAAGCTACTCAGTGCTGGTGGCAAATAAATGCAACCAGATTGAATCAGAGGCAGTCCGCCTGGATGTAATTTCATCACCGGATATTCTTGTGCAGCCAAAAAGCCTGGAGACGTGCGAAGGTGCGGCAGCAACATTCGGCGTAAAGGCAAGCGGTGGCGAACCGCTGGAATACCAATGGTATAAGGACGGTACAGAAATAGAAGGAGCAACATCGAATTCTTATTCGATTCCAGTGGCTAGCCCCAGCGATAGGGGAAGCTACTGGGTACAGGTGAGAAATAGCTGCAGCCAGATCGGATCCAATGCAGCAATCCTGGATATCGTAGCCAAGCCGGAGATTCTTGTGCCGCCGACCAGCCAGAAGATATGCCAGGGAAGCGCAGTGACTTTCACCGTCCAAGTGGAGAGCAGCAAGCCTTTGAGCTATCAATGGTTTAAGGATGGAATAAAGATTCCTGGAGCCACCCAGGATGTTTACACGATTGCTCGGGCCGTTCTCAACGATACTGGAAGCTACTGGGTGCAGGCGGCAAACAACTGCAGCCAGATCAAATCCGGTGCTGCTGTTTTGGAGATAGTTGCATTGCCCGAGATTCATCTGCCGCCGGCCAGCCAGAAGGTGTGTGAGGGGGCGGCAGCAACGTTCTTTGTTCAGGCAGAGAGCAGCGAGGCATTGAGCTATCAATGGTTCAAAGATGGAATAGAGATCTATGAAGCCACGGCGGATGCTTATACTATTCCAAGAACCGGCAAATTTGATATGGGCAACTACATGGTACAGGTGAGAAATAGCTGCGGCTCGGTCGAATCAAAGGCCGCTTACCTGGAGATGGTCTCAATGCCAAAGATCCTTGTTCCGCCCAAGAGCCAGAGGGTATGCCAGGGAGATGCAGCGACATTCTCTGTGCAGGCAAGCAGCAGCGAGCCATTATCCTATCAATGGTTCAAAGACGGAAAGATGATCCAGGGAGCAACTGCTGATACCTACACCATCCCAGCCGCAACCTTTGGCGATACAGCGAGCTACTCAGTGCAGATAAGAGACAGGTGTAATCTGATTGAATCGGAGGCAGCAAATCTGCAGACAATTGGGGTGCCAGCCATCTCCCTCCAGCCGGCCAGCCAGATCGTATGCCAGGGAACGCCTGTGACTTTCAATGTTCGGGCAATAAGCGATGATCCTCTGAGCTACCAGTGGTTCAAGGACGGAGTGGAGATCCCAGGAGCCATAGCTGAGGTTTATACCATTCAAAAGGCCATCACAGGCGATAAAGGAAGCTACTATGTGCAGGCAAGAAACAGCTGCGGCCAGACTGAATCAGAGGCAGCAAATCTGGATATAATCGCATTGCCTGAGATTTTGGTCCAGCCAACCAGCCAGAAGGTCTGCGAAGGATCGACGGCGACGTTCACTGTGTTGGCAAAGAGTGCTCAGCCTCTGACCTATCAATGGATAAAAGGCGGCAGGATCATTCCAGGGGCCAACTCCGCGGAGCTCACCATATTCGATGCGAATATGGAGGATATGGGTGAATACAGAGTTGCTATATCCAATGGATGCGGATTCATCGATTCAAATGCTGTGAGCCTGATAGTAGAAAGGCCGCCTGGGGATGTGGAAATTGAACCCGATTGCCTGATTGCCGACGCCGGTGAGACTGTGGCGTTCATAATGAAGGGCACCGCTGTTGGGGCAAATTCCTATCAATGGGAGAAGAATGGAGAGATAATTCCAGGAGAGGTATCACCCTCATTGATAATCCTTAATCCGAGACCATCTGATTCCGGCGGCTACAGACTGACAGTAAGCAATGGCTGCGGCTCGAATAAGTCAAAAATGTCAGTGTTGAGGGTGGTGGAGGATTCAACAAAGGTTGATCCATGTTTAAATCCGCTGTCAGCATGCTGCAATTCGAGCTGAGGATGCTCGGGGATGCGCCCGAATGTGGCTGAACCCCTCTGAGAAACTGGGGGCTCTATCACAGCCAAGCGCTTATAGTATCCCTGCACGTGCTCCCTTTTCCCTTTTTCATTCCTTTTTCTGGGCTCCTCGCTATGTAGTATGGGTGAACTTGAATCGGAAATTCTCTGTATCCTTTTGCATCTGGGGTGAACAGCGATCCTGACCCAACCACAGAGGCGCAGAGGAACAGAGACCAAAACCGCGGCCGGGCCTGACCCACATAATTCAGCGAAAAGCCCTTTTCCTGCACCTGCATTGTCTCCTTTCCTCTCCCTCAATCTCGTCCTCGAGCTTCTTCTTCTCACCTTCCCTTCAGCTCGTCTATATTCAAGGGATTGAGAGGCTTGCAGATGATCTCATTAACCCTTAGCCTTTTCAGATGCTGGCTGGAGGCGGCCTGCATCACCAGAGCGGTATCCGATCCTGAGGCGGTCCCCGCTATTGCTATTACCTTCTCTCCCGAGACCAGGAGGCCGGCATCTGTGGCCATGAGCACTATCTCGAAGCAGACCTTTACCCCCTGGCAGAAGCATCGCAGGAGGTTAGCCATTGTGGTAGCGCTGTTTGAGCCGTAGAGCCCGTCGGTATGAAAGAGCATCGTCCCAAAATGAACCTCATGCCACTCTCTGCGCAGCTCTCTCGTCAGTGGCTCAGGAAAGGCATTATGCTCCCGATGAAAATCCCATCGATAAACGATTTATGTCCGGGGGACAAAAAGATTTCAGCAGACAGTGGAGGACGATTATGCTAGATATATTGAGAGACCGGCGGAGCATCAGGAAATACAGGGATGTGAAGATCGATGAACAGATCATTGATCAGCTCAAGGAGGCTGCTTTGCGTTCACCCAGCTCCAGGGGGGTCAATCCCTGGCGGCTCTTGTTCATCACCGATAAGGATATGCTGGAGGTGCTATCTCGCGCCAAACAAAGCGGCTCGGGATTCCTGAAGGGAGCCAGTCTGGGTGTGGTGGTCATAGCCAGGGATGAGGAATCAGACGTCTGGATTGAGGACTGCTCAATCGCTTCCATCATCCTGCAGCTGACTGGCCAGAGCCTGGGGCTGGGATCATGCTGGATCCAGATCAGAAACCGGATGCATAATGATGGCCAAACCTCTGAGGATTATATCCGAAAGGCCCTCGATCTGCCGGAGGGATCGAAGGTGGAATGCATGATCGCCTTTGGCTACCCTGATGAGATAAAGCAGCCCCATTCCAAGAGCGAGTTGGAGTACGGGAAGATACTGGAATCATAGGAAGGAGTGGTTGGGAAAAGGGCATGAGGATGGTCCTAACCCCTCACTCTTTTTTATTCTGACAATTATTAACTCTGGTTAGAACTACTGAATGTCCAGAGAAAGGAGTTAATACTCATTAGAGCATATATGCTTAGCAAGTACATAGCTCAACTGTTCATTAGGAGATGAATTAATGGATTCAGTGGTTAATATGGCAATGGAACAGCTTATGGCGGGAGATAATCTCTCTATATTAAGCAGCAAAGTTGGTGCAGACGAACAATCCACCAAATCCGCCCTGGAGATGGGCCTGCCCCTATTATTGGGAGCCATGAGCAGCAAAGCCTCCAGCAATGATGGGGCGAACGCTATCTTGAGCGGTCTTGCCGATTCAGCCAAGGGCAACTCAATGCAGGACATGGCCAAATACTTTGGCAGCAGCAGCTCATCCTTTGGACCGGGCATGCTCAATTCCATATTGGGGAGCAGCATGATTCCCATTCAGCAATCGATCGCTAAAAAGACAGGACTGCCTCAGGAGGTCGTCGGCCAGCTGCTGACTATGGCTCTGCCTCTGGTTCTGGGATACTTGACAAAAGGCTCCTCAGAAAAGGAGATGAAACCGGATGATCTCTCAAAGCTGCTTGATGAGCAATCGAAGATGGCACTCACCTCGTCGCCAGATGCTGAAGCAATGATGAAGGATATCCTATCCGCACAGGACAGCGGCAGTGGATTTATGGGGATGATCAAGAAGCTGTTTAAATCTTAGCTATATCTCTCCCGAGTGGGGAAGGCTGCTCTTGCGGCAGCAGCCATGCAGATGAGCGAAAATAGCCACAAATTTTTGATAGGATTCCGGCTCTGGTGGTCTGCACGAGGCTGGATAGCTGCAGGACTGTTTTGTCAGTGAAGCCAAATATGTTCAGGGGCAGCCTTGCTCCTCCCCACAATGCTGATTTGGAGACTGCTCCCTGGCTGCAGAAATGTCCAGAATTCATATCGATGCAAAAATTGATATGTTGGTGAACATAGAAAGAAAGAGGAAGGAATAAGCTGATAGATGAGGGCGACTGCAGCATCTAAAAAAAAAGCCGTTGGTCGAATCCTCCTATCAAGGATATCATTGGAGAGTCTTGGTATAACGCCATAGGAGGTTATATTTATGAAGATGTATATAATTTCTGTATTGATTCTTTTAGCGATAGCATGCAGCAGCCAGTCGACGGATACAGTGAACATCAGCAGAGATTCTGGCATGGCAATACTGGCCAATCTGACAGAAAGCTCTTCCAGCCCCTCCGAGGCCCAGGAGAGCATACTGCAAAACCAGACAAACCAGACAAACCAGACAAATCAGACTGGCAACACCAGTCTGTTAGCGAATGATGACTTGTGGAGCTGGGGCAAGATTCCCATTGGCTATGAGGTAAGCGATAACGGAACTCTGATCAACCTGGCCGAGCAGGAATGGGCTCCAAGCATCTAAAGGGCATACTGATACGATTCTTTAAATTTTTTTGCCAGCCATGTTTTAGGCCATATGAATGATAGGAGATGCTCGCCTCATAGAGATCTTCTCTCTGCTTCCCTCTTGAGAGGCTATTACGGGGGCGAATTCATTTATCTTCATTTCCGGATTTCTCCAGGATCACTCATCTCCTCATACTCAATAGGTTATCGATCTCAAGATCCTTTTCGCCAGCTTTTTCTAGGTCTGGTGAAGAGCTGATGCGAGAAAATGGCAAGCTACAAGTCAGGAGCAGGACTTCTAATAGCCGCTTTGGTTATCGCTCTATTCATTGGATGGATGGGCCTTCCCGGCAGCATTCCCGCAACCAAGCTCAATAGCCTGGACTGGAAGGTGGAAGAAGATGGCAGACTGGACTATCTGATCTCAAAGAGAGGACTTTCGCGCTCGCTTCTCAGCCCAAGAGCCTGGTCTCCGTGGGCTGCAGGGTGCACGGTTACTGCCAGGAGATGGATGAGGGGATCGAAAAAGGGCTGAAAGGAATGTTTTCCTGATCTAGAGTGCGTTTAAGCTTTATAACGCCAAAGGGGAATTTTCTCCCCTCATATCCCTCCATAGTTTTGCGCATGCTCCCAGGCCCTGTGGCCCTCGGGGAACCGATCACGCCGGGAGTAGATCGATATATCCTCCCGGCGAAACAGCTGCCGATCCAGACCCACCGGGCAGACCTTGATGCAAATTCCGCAAGGGGATATGCCCTTCTGGTTCAGCTCATTGCTATGCTCGGCACAGCTCTTCTTATTGGTCAGACCCTGGGGGTAATCCCTCTCATCCAGCGCATTGACCGGACACATCTTGACGCAGCGCATGCATTCAGAGCAGAGCTTCTCATCTCTAATTGGGTCCGATGGAAGCACTGCGGAGGTGAAGACTGAGCCGAAGCGCACCCGAGGCCCATAATCTGGTGTCAGGAGCATATTGTTCACACCGAAGCTTCCCAGGCCTGCCAGAAAGGCAGCATGGCGGTGGGAGAAGATTGCCACTGGATTTTTCAGCAGCGCCCGGATTCCGATGTATCCATCCCTGGGAACGAAGACGGAAGGATGGCCCAATTGGGTGAGATAGCTGGCCAGGCGGTAGGTGTACTGGTCGAGAAGGGAGTTGACTGTGCTGTACAGCTCCCGGTAATAGACGGAGGGCGACGTTTCCAGAACTGGCAGGCTGATTGGCAGGCCTATGACTATCACCGACCGGGCTTCGGGATATATCGACTGGGGATAGAACTCCTCCGGCATCCAGGGCTGAAATGGGGGTTCTTTCCATCGATCCACACTGGCCACTCCCAGCAGGGGTATCTCCAACTTTTCGCACCATTTCTGGATAGCAGCTTTCAGCTCATTGCTCATGAAAGGATCATATGCAGCTCAAAGGATAAAAGGCTCACCAGGGATTATCTGCGATGCTATTTCTCATATCACATCCTCCCGGTTCTGCTCCTTGGACTTGCGGAAGAGCATCTTCATCTCATATACCCCTTCTTCTCTTCTTTTCTCTGTATAGAATCCCATCTTCTCAAATAAGCTCACCATGGCCTTGTTCTCTACCAGTGTGTCTGCGGTAAAGCCCAAGAGGCCATGCCGTCTGGCGATGTATGTCAGATAAGAGAGAAGCTCTTTGCCCACTCCCATTCCATGATACTCGTCCTTCACCACTATTGCCACCTCTGCCATGTACTTGTCCGGGTTCAGCTCGTACTGGCCAAGGGCGATAATGGTCTCTCTTTCTCTCTCCTTCTCCTTGATCACCGCCAGGATTTCCATCTTCAGGCTCCAGTCCACAATAACGAAGTCCTGCAGCCTCTTATGGGGCATATCCTTCCGGGCAGAGAAGAACCTCATGTACATGCTATCCTCGGATAGATCGTAGAAGAAGTCCTTGAGCATGGGCTCGTCCGTTATCTTCACCGGCCGGAGGAATATCTCCAGGCCTTTCTTGGTAGTCCTGTATGTCTCCAGCTCCTCGGGATACATTCCCTTCTCGCCAGGGATGAAGACCTGATCTTTGTAGATCAGAGATCTCTTCCGGGCGGCTTCGATCAGCCAGGGGCGGAACTTGGGATGGGCGATGGCGATAAGGTCCATTGCCCTCTCACGGATGTTCTTGCCGTGCAAATAGGCGATTCCGTATTCAGTCACCATATAATGCACGTCTCCCCTGGTTAAGGTGATCCCTGCTCCCTCCTGCAGGACGGGAACGATGCGGGAGACGCTGTCGTTCAGTGCAGTGGAGGGGAAAGCGAGAATGGTCTTCCCTCCGGGGCTCAGGACCGCTCCCCGCATGAAGTCCGCCTGACCGCCGGTGCCGCTGTAGAAGGTCCCTCCCAGAGATTCTGCTGTTGCCTGGCCGGTCAGGTCTACCTCCATGGCGCTGTTGATGGCGGTCATCATCCTGTTCCGGGAGATTATGAGGGGATTGTTGGTGTAGTCGATCCTCTTGAACTCGATCGATGGGTTCTCGTCCAGGAAATCGTAGGTATCCCGGCTTCCCATGCAGAATGAGGCGATGGTCTTTCCTGGATTGTGGATCTTCTTCTGATTGGTGACCACTCCCTTTTTCATCAGCTCGACGATGCCATCGGATAAGAGTTCCGTATGCACTCCCAGGTCCTTTTTGTTCTCGAGGCTGTGCACCACCTCGTCCGGTATCAGGCCGTATCCCACCTGAATGGTCGAGCCATCCTCTATGATACGAGCGACGTATTTTCCGATCCTCTGCACGATGTCGTTGGGAGCCTTAACCGAATACTCGAGGAGAGGCTCGTCATGGGGAAGGATAAAATCGATATCTTTGATATGAATGAAGCCATCTCCATGTGTTCTAGGCATGTTTTCGTTCACCTGGGCCACGACGACCTCTGCCTTTTCCAGGGCAGCCTTGACCACGTCCACGCTTATGCCCAGGCTAAGGTAGCCGTGCTTATCCGGAAGAGAGGTCTGGACTAGGGCTATATCCACCGGAACCATCTCTGAGCGGAAGAGATCGGGAACGGATGAGAGGAAGATTGGGGTATAATCCGCTGCACCACGGTTGACCGGATTTCTGGTGCTGTCTCCCACGAAGAAGGAGTCAAGCCTGAAGTTATCCTGGAACTTTTCATCGGTATATGGAGCCACGCCAAGCGTCCAGATGTGGATCAGTTCCGCATCGAAGAACGCTTTGGGATTATTGTTGACGTAGTTGACCAGCTCAGCCACCAGGAATTGAGGCTCGCCGCAACCGGTCCCTATGAAGATCCTATCTCCTGCATGGATGTGGCTGAATATGACCTCTGGGGGCAGGAACTTCTCAGGATATGTCTTCTTGAACTCTTCCAGGATCTTTTTGTCTTTCATTGCCCGTCTCTCCTCATTTGCGTCTTATGTCAATTCCTCTCGGTTCATTCCTGTTTGGATCTTCTTCTTCTTCCATAATCAGCCTATCGCTCTGAAAAGAGAAGATTATGAAGGTCAGCTGTGGTCAGATGTCATTCGCTCTTTGCACATTATTATATTATCAATGGAGAATCTATCTTAAAAGGGGAATAGATTGATATAGAAATGGTCAGCATTTAACAATAATCGGGTTTAATTGAGGAGATCGACAATGATCAACCTATTCAAGAAGAATGCTGGAGGAGAGGCAAGAAAGGATAAGAAGAAAGAAAAGCAGGAGGAGAGGCGACAGAAAGCGCAGGCCAGGGGACAGAAGCCCATAAGATAACCATTTTTCGGCTTAACTATAAAAGATCGATCTCACCAGTAGCGAGAATTCACTGGCGTGAGCGGTCAATGGTTTCCACCGCCTTCACAACGCTCTCCCATTCCGGGCAGTATGAGACCTGGCTGCGATAATCCTCAATTCCAGTGCCGTTCAGGCTCCATGGGTGCTGAAATAGAATTCCATGCCTATCGGGATCGCTCTTCACGAACTCCACTATATTGATGTCCAGATCATCGATAAGCACATCTGATGGCACATTATGCTTGGTCCCCGTTCTGGCCCAGTAGTAGCCCTTCAGGGAAGGAAAATGGGCGCTCAGCCATCGGCGGGTAGCCTCTTCGGTATGCGGCCTCCTGGCGGTCACCACGAAGACATCATGGTGGCTGAGCTTCTTTATCGCCTTTTGCGAGCCATGGATAATTGGCACTTGCATCACATATTCCGGATCCGAAAGCAATCTAGATATCTCCTCCCAGACCTCCCTTCCCTCGAAGGTCCAGTGCGCACGATCGACATCGCTCTTGGAATATATGAGGCCGTATTCCCTCTCGATCTCCCTCAGAACAGCAGCCACCTGATCTGCGAGCACCCCGTCGATGTCCACAGCGATCTTTAATGTCATTTTTTGCGGAAACCTCGTTTATTTGAGTTGGTGAATATCGATATGCAACCACTGTCCTGCTCAACTGCTCCATTCAACTGCATTATCCTATTGCTGATCCTCAACTGCCTCATTCAGCGGGTCTATTAATGCATTTAATCAGGGCACCCATATAAAGGTTTCAACCTGCGCCGGATGCACTGGTGAGGCAACGATCCTATTGTGCACCTGACTATGGGCAGTTCAGTGGTCAATGCCATGCGTACGATTCAACTCGCAGCAGCGCGGAGTTTTCATCGTTTACGGTGGGGAGGAGCGCGTACAAATATCTTCACCCAGGATAACTATATGTAGCATTAAGTGAATATACCAAATCATGCAGCTCACAAAGACCATTATCCTGAAGCTAGATGCACCGGATAATGACCTAGCAGAGCTGCTAGGAGCATTCTCCCAAGGCATGAATTATGCCTCGCAAATCGTGTTTGACATCGGCAAGCCTGTTGGAAGTGGACTTATCCAAAAAGCCACTTACAAGCATCTACGGAACAATCTTAACCCTGAAATCTCAGATGGCTTGTAATGTAGCTCGCCAGGTTTCGGGAGCTTACAAAACACTTCAGAGTCAGATCGACAAAAGAGAATCAGAATGGCAATTCCTCGATTTCGATCCAACCTCGGCTACATTCTCGTTCGAACGCGATTTTGGCTTATCCGGAGACACTTTGAGCATAACTACATTAGCGGGGCGCAGGAGATATAAGATCTTGAATTACCAGTATGCTCAGAGATACTTAGACGGGTCCTGGAAATACCTGGCATCCAAGCTTTGTTTGCACAAAAACGGAGCTTACTTTTTCCATTTGGCCTGTGCGAAGGATATTCCAGACAAGAATATAGTTGATGCATCCACTTTCATGGGTGTTGATGTCGGTATTAATTGTCTGGCGGTTGCATCTACCACGGACAAGCAATGCAAGTTCTTTGCAGGTGGTGAAATCAAGAACCACCGAAACATCCGATCCAAGGAACGCCAGAGATTGCAGAAGGCAGGCGGTCGATATTTGGGCACTCGATCTTCTATGAGAACTCTTAGAAAAATAGCAGGCCGAGAGACACGGTTTATGACTGCCGTCAACCATAAGGTATCCAAGGATCTCATAGAATTTGCTGTAGATAACGGCGTTTCGGCAATCGGCATGGAAGATTTGACGGGCATCAGGAAGAGAACGGAAAACAAAGTCTCCACAGAATTCAGGTACGAGCATAGCAGTTGGGCATTCAGGCAACTACAGGCTTTTGTGGAATACAAAGCCAAAGAGACCGGGATAGCTATAATTTACGTAAATCCTGAATATACTTCCCAAACTTGCCCCAGATGTAACCACATCAGCCGAAATAACCGCTGCGGCGTAGCCTTCAGGTGCGAAAAATGCGGTTACGAAACCCATGCCGACAGAGCTGGTGCTATGAACATAGAGCACCGAACACGAGACTTGAGGTATATCCTGGAGTCTCAGGGCGGTAATGTCAGCCCGCCAGACGCGACACGACTTTTTGCGTAGTCGCAAGCCGCGCCCTTCAGGACGCGGTAGTTGACTTGATCAAGATGGTTAGGTAAATAAATGATCAAGATGATCAGCCATGCACCATCACTGACAGAATGGCAAAAATGCATAGCCAGCAAAACACTGCAATAACGGCCAGACTCAATTGATGATAAAAAAGATATAATAAATGGATTATAAGAGGCAGGCAAAATGGATTATGTTCTTCACCCCAAGTCAGAGATCGATAGCAGGATAAAAAAGCTAAAAGATCGGATGGACGACATCGACGGAGCCCTTCTATTTCAGGCGGTGGACATGTGCTACTTCTCTGGAACCGCCCAGGACGGACTGGTCTACATACCCAGAGACGGCGAGCCGATTATTATGATGAAAAGAAGCCTGGAGAGGGCAAAAGAGGAGTCGCCCCTGGAGGTCCGGCCGCTAAAGAATATGAGAAATCTAAAAGAGGACCTGGGCATCAAAACGGGGGCCACCATAGGCCTGGAGATGGATGTCCTTCCCTGCAGCTTCTACTTTAGGGTGAACAAGGCCCTGGAGGATGCTTCTTTTGTCGATGTTGCCGAGAGGATCAAGCATATCCGCTCAGTCAAGTCAGAGTTCGAGATAAAACTGGCCAAGGAAGCAGCACAGATGCTGGTGGAGGGATTCTCCACCGTTCCGGATCATATTAAAGAGGGAATGACTGAGGTGGAGCTGATGTGCCGCATGGAATCGGAGATGAGGCTGATGGGCCATCAGGGATCCCTGCGCTTTCGCCGCTTCAACAGCATCGTTCCCATAGGCCATATAATGTCCGGATCAAGCGCTGCCATCCCCAGCTTCCTGGCCTCACCCACAGGGGGCAGGGGAACCTCGGTGGTGTTTCCCCATGGGCCAGGCTACAGAAAGATAAAGAGAAACGAACCGGTATTTGTGGACACTGTGGGCATCTGCAATGGATATATCGCCGATGCCACCAGGATCTTCTCTTTGGGCAAGATCGAGCCGGGGCTCGTGGAGGCTTATGAGGCCTCCTGCCAGATCGAGGAGGCCATCGCCAGGGAGATGATGCCGGGCAGGACGGCTAGAGAGCTGTTCGAGCTCTCCGAATCAGAGGGGGCGCGTCTGGGCTACGGCGATTTCCTGGGTGGACCGGTAGGGAGCAAATGCGGCTTTGTGGGTCACGGAGTAGGCCTTGAGCTGGATGAGTATCCAGTGCTAGCCCCGCTGGACCACGAGATCCAGGAAGGGATGACCATCGCCGTGGAGCCCAAGATCATATATCCGGGCAAAGGTGTCTTAGGGGTGGAGGACACCTTCCTGACGACATCATCTGGAGCCCTGAGGCTGACGGAGATGCCCCTGGAGATCTGGGAGGTCTGAGGCCTCCTCAGATGGAGTTAGATGGTGCAAATCCCCGGCTTTGTGACGCTTCGTCGGGACAACTTCGCTAGAGGAGCTCCGCCCCAGTCTCATTTGCCACGACCTGGATGGATCCAAAACCTCTGGAGCTGATATTCGGCGGGCGCCAGCTGTTCATGTACTGAGTCACGATCACCGGATCGTAGTACTCTATGATCCAATTCCCTTCTTTTTCAGAGGCGTTGATCGCTACTGCACTGGATCTCCACCGGAAGAGCTTGACCTGAGGGAGGCTCTCAGCTCTTTTGAGGGCTTCGTCCAATCCGTCTTTATGGAGCGGGGCATTTTGGTGAAGATAGGATGCATTATCCGGCAGCAATCCAGTAAAGATATTGAACTTGGATATCAGGAAACTATTGTTATTGCTATCGTTTTTCAGCATGATCCACTGGAAGAGATTTGAGTCCGGATAGATCTTGAAGCCGTCATCATGAAAACCATTCGCCATATCTTTGCCCTCCAGCCTTATTCCGCTTATGACCAAAAGAAATATGAGAAAGGCGGCGGACACCTTTTTATCGATTTTCATCTCTGGCCGGTCCCGGAAGAGCTTCGCCATAAATAGAAGGGTAGCGATCATTATCACGATCTCTATCCGGCTGAAGATCTCGGCTGAGTACCTGGCAGCGGTCAGAGGATAGAAGAGGGGAACGCCTCCTGAGGTGAGAAAGTCTAAGAAGAGGTGGCTGATGATTCCTGCATAGGAATAGGCCAGGGTCGTGGCTGAGAACTGCAGGTCTTCAGTAACGATACCCCTGGACCTGGTCTTTATCCAGCCGCGAGAGACCAGAAAGAGGAGGATTGCTGCCACGAAGAAGCCGAAGAGGAAAGTATGGGTGAAACCCCTGTGCACTATGAGATAAGAGGTCGGATGGATCTGATTGATCCAGACCACCAGCACGTCCAGGTCGGGAGCTATTCCGCCGAGCACCAGGGCGGCAAGATAATCTCTCCTGATCCTCAAGAAGCGGCCCAAGAGATAGGGAAGCAATGCATGGGAGAAGAAGTCCATCAAGGCAGTTTAGCTCATCATGGCTATTTTTGCTTTTTGGAAACGGCCTTTGTCCAGAACAAAATAAAAAAGTATAGATGAGATCAACTGTCAGATGGTCGCAGGCATCTGGGCAGGCTCCTGATTTACCTATGATTCTGCGCCCCAGGCACCTGGCTACCCCTGGCCTTGATCTTTATTGTGCCAGTCCAAATGTATTAACGGGTGGCTCTGCTGAGACAGAGTCCGGGGATAGGATTTGATCTGTCTGATTCATCTGCCCCGAGATACCCTCCGGATCTGCTTGATCAGCCTGAACTGGCTGACCAGCAGGGATGGCCTGATCTGCATTGCCGGAGATGGGCTGCCCAGGATAGGGCATGATCATCAGATATGGCCCCTGGCCGCTCTCTTTAGACAGAAAGTCGATCTCAGTCGTGCTGTTGCCAATGGCCTCCAGGAGGAATGATACCTTGTCCCCTCTTCCCTTTGCCTGCATGAGCTTTTGGGAGACGTCGAAGGCATAGATATCATCGCCATCGCTATTGGTGCTCATCAGAGAAAGGTCATTTTTCACTATCAGGTTCCTGGCAGGTAGGATGTTGACCAGGAAGGTGGTTATATCGGATTGCTCATCCCAATCCGAGCCGATGGTCACCAGAGCCACAATGCCTGAGCGATCCATCTGGCGCACCGATGCTGCTTTGAGCACCAGAATTGCGATGTCGTCATCGGCAATGTCTATGCCGGAAAGGTTGAATTGTATTAATGGAACCCCGGGATAGCTGTTCAAAGTGGTATTGTTTGCATCCGGCACATTGGTGGCGCAAAGCAGTGTATCGCTCTGGTTGTATACCGTCTCATTTCCCGTTCCCAGGCTGACATAAACGTCCTGGGAAGCGGGAATCTCTGTCGCCTGGCATTGCCCGCAGACGGCGATGACCGCCGCCAGCAGCATGAGAATTATCCCCCTTCTATTCATATCTCATCTCTCCTCAATCAATTCTTATCCAGATGATATTACATAAAATCGATTCATATTTAAAATTATAGTCTGCAAATCTTTTTTGTGAAGAGAAAGAAAAATGTAGAGCCACAGGAAGCACTTCTTGGGCGGAAATGCGCGCTGGTTAACAATAGGGCCTGAGGCTGGATGGATGCTTTAGGCTTTTCTATTGGCAGGTCGTCTTGCTAGCCAGTCTCATCTGCCAGGGGATGGCTTCATGCGCGTAGGGGATTGGGCTCCGAGGAGTCTTCTCGCCCAGGGCAGCGTACTTTTCTATCTTCTCGATAACCTCCAGAATGCCAGAATGTCAAGGAGCCATTCTCGATCATTCCTCAGAGAGCCACCGCCTCATTCAATTTTAGTTATTTTTAGGGCCTTTATTTTTAAATGAATACCCCGCAGCTTGCTGCGGTTGGGATGGTCAGGAAACCGACTTAAGGAAAGGGGCATATTCTATGTTAGATGATTGAGGTTAAAAAAGCAAGCCATTGTGCCTACAAAAT
>Ga0302253_1000373_pt1 | contig 38806 bp, 48 predicted proteins | sample AAG_RA_Trp_MG_FD_193537 | JGI IMG/M metagenome (GOLD analysis project Ga0302253, IMG submission 193537) | Enriched activated sludge microbial communities from anaerobic digester in WTTP, New Holstein, Wisconsin, United States - AAG_RA_Trp | ecosystem: Engineered > Bioreactor > Anaerobic >...
CAAATGGTTCGCAGAAAAGAAGACCTATACAAAACTTCTGATGCAAGACTTGGAAATCAGGAAGATCATCGCAGAAAAACTTAAAGATGCTTCTATTTCCAAAATCGAAATTCAAAGAACAGCTAACAAAGTGATTGTTTATATCCATAGTGCCAAACCGGGTCTCATCATTGGTCGCCAGGGCGCAGGTATTGAGGCTTTGAAAGAAGAACTTCAGAAGAAATTCCATGAAGAATTCAACCTCAGCATAAAAGAAATTAATAAACCGGCTATCGACTCCTATCTGCTTGCCGAGTCAATAGCTCAACAAATTGGAAAGAGAGTTTCCTACCGCCGCGCCGCCAAAATGGCAATAGACAAAGCTATGGAAGCCGGAGCCCTGGGTGTCAAAATCTATCTTTCCGGACGTCTGAATGGAGTTGAAATCTCTAGAGCCGAACTATTCTCTTCTGGAAAAATCCCACTACACACATTAAGAGCAGACATTGACTACGCCTTAATCCACGCCAGAACATCCTATGGAACCATCGGGGTAAAGGTCTGGATCTACAAAGGTGATATCTTCAAGAAAAGAGGTGGTCTTAAAATCACAACTGAAAACAATTAATTGATTCTCGCTAAACTTACCAAATTCTAAATTCCCTACAATGAACGGTCCTAAAAAAACTAAATACAGGAAATCACAACGTCTCCGCCATTCCAATGAAGGCATAGCCACAAAAGGCTTCTTACTGGCTTTTGGATCATATGGCTTAAAGACAGTTGAAGGTGGTGAAATCTCAGCAAGACAGATCGAAGCTGCCCGCCGCGCCATGACCCGCTACATCAAACGCGGAGGAAAAATCTGGATCAGAATATTCCCACACAAGCCAGTAACCCAGAAGGCGGCAGAAGTACCAATGGGAAGCGGAAAAGGTACTGTTGAAAAATACGTTGCCGTTGTAAGGAAAGGAACCGTTCTCTTTGAAATGGACGGTGTCGAAATCGCTCTGGCCAAAGAAGCCATGAGACTTGCTTCCCAGAAACTCCCATTAAAGTGCAAATTCGTAGACGTTAATACCATTATCTAACATGCTGACCAAACAAGAAATCCGACAATTAAAAGATGGTGAACTTCAGGAAGAAATTAAAAAAACTTCCGCTGAACTCATTAAAGCCAAAATGGAAATATTGAACGGCTACAGCAAAGAGAGTCACAAGGCCATTAACATGAGAAGATACCTGGCCCTGCTCAAGACTGTCGAAACTGAAAATCGCAAAGCCGACAGCAAGAAAAAAGCATAACTATTAAAAACTTAAGAATCCATTCTCCATGAGAACTAAAAAAGGAACCGTCATCTCAACCAAAATGGACAAAACCGCAGTCATTAAGGTTGAAAACTACAAAACCCATCCCAAATACAAGAAGCGCTACAAGGTTTCCACCAAGTTTTACGCCCATGATGAAAAGAACGAAGCAAAGGTGGGAGATGTAGTAACAATCTATGAGACCAAGCCTCTTTCCAAACTGAAGAGATGGTCACTCACCAAACCGGAATCCAAATAAGCCATTTATTGAAACTATAAAGAAAAAGAACCATGATACAGCTAAGAACAATGCTAAACATCGCCGACAACAGCGGAGCCAAACTGGCCCAATGTGTTAAAGTACTCGGCGGAACCAGGAAGCGTTATGCCGGCCTCGGTGATATCGTAATCGTATCCATCAAACAAGCGGCCCCACGGGGAACAGTAAAAACACATGCCGTGGAACGCGGAGTAGTAGTACGTGCCAGAAAAGAGACCAAACGCAAAGACGGTTCCTATATCAGGTTCGATGAAAACGCTATCGTAATCATCGCCAAAGACAACCAGCCCAAAGGAACACGCGTCTTTGGACCAGTAGCCCGTGAACTTCGTGAAAAAGGCTTCCAGAAAATTATCAGCCTTGCACCAGAAGTACTATAATCTTAAACTCCACACTAACCTTATCTACGATGAAATTAAAGAAAAACGACAAAGTATTGGTAATAAGCGGAAAAGACAAAGGCAAAACCGGTAAAGTCACCCGCGTCGTCACCAAGCACGAGCAGGTTGTAGTTGAAAAAGTGAATATCAGGACCAAGCATCTTAAGAAACAACAGGGCCAGGCTGGGCAGATCATTCGCTATGAAGCACCAATCAGTGCAGCCAACGTTATGATACTGGATCCAAGCAACAACAAGCCTACACGCATAGCCTACAAGAAACTTGATAACGGCAAAAAAGAACGTATATCAAAACTTACAGGAATCTCCCTGGACAACCTCTCTGTTGAAAGCGAAAGCAAAGAGGAAACCAAGGAAGCTCCAAAGAAAAAGGCTTCAACCAAATCTAAAAAAACTATTAAAGCTTAATTAACAGAACTAAAATGGCTACCCCGCTTAAACTGAAAGATCACTACACTAAAGATATCATCCCAGCCCTTAAAAAGGATCTGGGAATCAAAAACATCCTTGCTGTGCCAAAACTAACCAAAGTTAAGGTAAACGTTGGCCTTGGACCATTTCTTTCCGCAAAGAAAGATTATTCTGAAGTCCTGGACAATCTTGCAGCCATTACCGGACAAAAGCCAGTCATTAATAAAGCCAGAAAAGCTATTTCAAACTTTAAAATCAGAAAAGGTCTGCCTATCGGCGTTTCTGTAACCGTCCGCGGCAGCAAAATGTATGATTTCGTAAGCAAACTCGTTAACATTACACTCCCACGCATCCGCGACTTCCGCGGCATACCTCTAAAATCTTTTGATGGAAACGGTAATTACAGTCTGGGAATTATGGAAAATACCGTGTTCCCAGAAATCAATCCAGACAACATCGATAAAATCTACAGTCTGGAAGTAACTATCTGCACATCAGCAAAAAATGACAAGGAAGGTATGGCCCTGTTAAAAGCATTGGGCTTCCCGTTCCAAAAAGAGAAATTATCAGCTAAAAAATAACACGAACTCAAATGGCAAAAAAATCGCTCAAAGTAAAATGTGAAAGGAATAAACAGGAATATCTTGCCTCTCTGTCAGCAGGCAAAAAACCAAAGTTCCCTACCCGGATCTACAACCGCTGCAAACTTTGCGGCAGACAGGCCGGCTACATGAGGAAATTCGGAATGTGCAGAATTTGCTTCCGCGAACATGCCGCATCCGGAAAACTAATGGGAATCAAAAAGTCTTCCTGGTAAAAATCTTCCCTTAAAAACGCTAATAATTTTTATAAACATATGTACTCAGATCCTATCGCAGACTTATTAACAAGAATCAGGAACGCTTACAAAGCACGCAAAGACGCTTTAACCGTCCCTTCCTCAAAAGCAAAGCTTTCCATACTTAAGGTATTGAAAGACAGGAAATTCATCGCAGACTTTGAGACCAAGATGAGTGGCAAATTTGAAGAAATTGAAATCAGATTAAATGAGGACGTCCGCGACATCACCCTTAAAAGAGTCAGCAAACCAGGTCAAAGAATTTACGTAAAAGCCGGCAGCCTTAAAAAGGTTAACGGTGGCCTGGGACTCGCCATTATCTCAACACCGCGGGGAGTAATGAGCAACGATGAAGCAACTAAACTTAAACTCGGCGGTGAACTTATCTGCGAAGTTTATTAATTAGAATAATCTCTTTAAAACTATGTCACGAATCGGAAAATTACCAATTAAAGTACCTGCCGGAGTAACCGTCGATAAAAAACCTGGCAATATGGTACACGTAAAAGGCCCCAAAGGCGAACTCTCCATTTCACTCAATCCTCGAATTGATATTGAAATCAATGACGGAGTTATTGTCGTAAAAAAACACGACGAATCTCAATCCTCCAGGAGTCTGCATGGATTAAGCAGGACCCTTATCAGCAACATGATTGAGGGTGTCACAAAGGGGTTCGAAAAGAAGCTTGATATCCAGGGAGTAGGTTACCGTGCCACTTTGCAGGGCAGCAAGCTAGTACTCAATCTTGGACACTCCCATCCAATTGAAGTTACTCCTCCAAAAGGAATTATGATCCAGATTGACGCTGAAAAGAAAAATATCCTTACTGTCAGCGGCGCCGACAAACAACTTGTAGGAGAAATGAGCGCTAAAATCCGCTCACTCAAGAAGCCAGAACCTTACAAAGGCAAAGGCATCCGTTATCTTGGAGAACAAATCACCAGGAAAGCCGGTAAAGCAGCAGCTAAAGAAAAATAATCTAAGTAAACCTAAGCTATGAAAACCTCAAAAAAAGTTATCGATAGGGAAAAAAGACATAATCGCATCCGGACAAAGATGGATGGTACAGCCAAAGTTCCACGCCTGGTTGTGTACAAAAGTCTGAACTTCAATTACGCCCAACTGATTGATGACGCTACCGGAAAAACACTGGTTAATGCGTCAGACATGAAAGACAAGAGCAAATCCACCAAAACCGAAAAAGCCAAAAAAGTCGGGATTGAACTGGCCAAACTGGCTTTGGAAAAAAGCATCAAGGCCTGCGTCTTTGACCGCAATGGCTTCAAGTACCATGGCCGCATCAAAGCCGTCGCCGAAGGAGCTCGCGAAGGCGGATTGAAATTCTAACTTTCCTATCAAACAATAAAACTTAAATAACCCATAACAATGCAGAAAAAAGGAAAAGCCCCAATTAAAGAAACCAAAGAATTCGAAGAAGAGGTTATACAGATAGACCGCGTTACCCGCGTAGTAAAAGGTGGCCGCAGGTTACGTTTTAGGGCAACCGTGGTTATTGGCAACAAGAAAGGTAAAGTTGGTGTCGGCATTGGAAAATCAACTGAAGTAACTGGAGCTATTCAGAAAGCCGTAAACCAGGCCAAAAAATCTCTGATCCACGTTCCAGTCATCGGGCAGACTATTCCTCACCGGGTCAGTGTTAAATACAAGAGCGCAAAGTTGTTGCTCCTCCCCGCCTGCCCAGGTACCGGTATTATTGCCGGTGGACCTTTACGCAAGGTTTTGGAACTGGCCGGAGTACAGGATGTTCTAAGTAAATCACTTGGCTGCAATAACCGCGTTACCAACAGCCAGGCAGCAATGCTCGCTCTTGCCAAACTGAAATCACTCCCATGGATCAAAACTGCAAAAGTCGAAGAACCTGTAAAACCGGTAATCAGTGAAGAATCTGAAGATGCCAGAAAAAAAACAGCTCCAAAAGCTGGACAGGTTCCATCAAAACCACAGGTAAAGCCAGCAGTCAAACCACAAACCTCCGCAGCCCCAAAAGCAGCGGAAAAGAAGACCGTACCAGCAAAAACAGCTAAAAAATAATCAATTTTACAAATGTCCAAGTTACTGAAACTTCAAGCTAACAAAGGTGCCAAAAAAAGGAAAAAAGTTGTAGGCCGTGGCAACGGCTCAGGTCATGGAACCTATTCCACCCGTGGTGGTAAAGGTCAGACCGCCAGAACAGGAAGCCGCAAAAAACCGGGATTTGAAGGAGGTCAAACTCCCCTTGCCCGCAAAATGCCAAAATTAAAAGGATTCAACAATCCAACCAGAATAAGCTACCAGCCAATCAACCTGGAAGCTCTGAACATCTTTGAAGATGGAACAGAAGTAAATGCAACTCTTCTTCATAAGCATGGAATGATCAACTACCCGGAAAGGCCGGTTAAACTGCTTGGAGATGGTGAATTAAAGAAAAAACTGACCATTAAAGTTAACAAGGCATCCGAAAGCGCAAAGGCAAAAGCCGAAAAAGCTGGTGCCAAAATTACCGAAATTCCGGTAAAAAAACCCGAAACGACCTCAAAGGAATAGTCGTCGGAAAGTAAAAAATAAATAATATCTAACTTTAACCATGAACTACCTTAGGCAAATTTGGAACTCTAAGGATCTTCGCAAAAAGATTCTTTTCACTCTTGGCATCGTAATTCTGACCAGATTCCTTGGACAAGTTACCATCCCTGGAGCAGATAAAGCAGCTCTTGATGTTATTTTTAAACAAAATGAGCTCCTGGGTATGTTCAGTATGATGACTGGAGGCAGCGCCAACAACTTCTCCATTATCCTGATGGGTCTTTCTCCCTATATCAACGCCTCCATCATTTTACAGTTGTTAACAGTCATTGTTCCAAAACTGGAAAATCTCTCAAAAGAAGGTGAACAGGGTCGCCGTGTCATCAATCAATATACCAGATTATTAACCATTCCAATCGCTTTCATACAATCATATGGAATGATTATGCTTTTAAACAGCCAGTCTGCGGTACAGATTGTTCCCAATATTGGGCACGCAACTGTAATCCTTCCAATCATGCTCGCCGTTACCACCGGTTCAATCCTTCTGATGTGGCTTGGTGAACTTATGACAGAAAAAGGCATTGGCAACGGTGTATCAGTCATCATCGGTCTCGGCATCATCGCCAACATCCCTGAGATTATTGGAAAATCCCTGGCCCTCGCTCAACAGTCATCAGACAGGCTGATTCCTTTTGTAGTAACCATTCTTATTACCCTGATCCTTACCGTACTGGTAATTATGGTTACCGAAGGCCAAAGAAAAGTGCCTGTTACCTATGCCGGAAGAAGTGTCCGCGGACGCGGGGTACAATCATCACTACCTATCCGCATCAACCAGGCTGGTATGATTCCAATCATCTTTGCCGTATCAGTAATGACCTTCCCAACCATCATCTCCACTTTCCTGAAAAACTCCAGCAGCGAATCCCTTAGAAATATTTCTGTGTTCCTTGATACCTATTTCCACCAAAACAGCATTTTCTACATTGCGGCCTACTTCCTTCTGACCATTGCTTTCACCTACTTCTACGTTTCTATCACCATGAATCCAGATCAGATTGCCGAAAACATCCAAAAACGTGGTGGGTACATTCCTGGAATCAGGCCGGGCAAAGAAACAGCTACTTACATCAATAAAATCAGTAACCGCCTAAACCTTTGGGGAGGCCTGTTCATAGCTTTCATAGCCATATCTCCAATGTTAATCCAGTTGTTTTTCTCATCAATGGCAATGGGCTCAGTTCCTACACTAATCAGCGGCGCTGGATTAATCATCGTCGTCGGTGTTGTCCTTGAACTGCTCCGCCAGATCAATGCCCAACTGGTCATGCACGATTACAACAAGCTTTACTAACATTATCAGAAAAATGGATTTAGTATTATTTGGCATACAAGGCTCCGGTAAGGGAACTCTGGGAAAACTAATCTCCGACCGGTATGGGTTTACCGTCTTTGAAACCGGCGGGGAACTTCGCAAATTAGCCGCAGAAGACAGCGACCTTGGCCGCAAAATCAAAAGCATTCTTGAAGCCGGTCAACTGGTCACCAAGGAAGTGGTAATGGAAATTATTGCAGACTTTATGAAGAAACTGCCCAGCGGCAGTAAAATCCTTTTCGATGGCATCCCCAGATCTCTTGAACAGGCTATTTCTTTTGAAGAAATGATGAGCCAAAATGGCAGAAGCTTTTTGGGAATTCTCATAGATGTACCCCGTGAAGAAGCTTACAGAAGACTTACCACTCGCCGCATGTGTAAAAGCTGCAAAGCCATTTACCCTTCCAACTACGATAAAAACAGCTGTGAAAAATGTGGCGGAGAACTTTACACCAGAACAGATGATAATCCCGAAGCCATCAAAGCCAGAATTGATACTTTCTTTGCCGAAACCACTCCCGTAATCGAAAAACTGCAGAAAGAAGGAAAAATTATAACCATGGACGGAAGCAAAGATATCCAAACCTGTCGTGATATAATCTTCAAAATCATCGACGAAAATTTTAAAGATTGATATCATGAAACTTTGGAAAGAAAATGGGATGAAAATCTTCATTAAGGATAAGGAAGAAATAAACATTATGCGCGAAGGCGGAAAGATTCTTGGTGAAATTCTTTTCGAACTGGAAAAAATGGTTCAACCAGGCATCACCACCGGAGAACTTGACGAAAAAGCCGAAGATCTAATGAGAAAATATGGAGTAAAAGCCTCTTTTAAGGGATATCAGGGCTTTCCCGCATGCCTCTGCACAAGCATCAACGAACAGGTGGTCCACGGGATTCCGGGACCATACGTTTTAAAAGATGGTGACATTATCACCATCGACTGCGGAGTCTTTCATAAAGGCTTCCACACCGACTCAGCCATTACTAAAGGCGTCGGCATCATCAAACCTGAACACCAGAAATTCCTAAGTACCGTAGAAAAATCCCTCAAAAAAGCTATTGAGGCAGCCCGTCCTGGCATCAGAGTAATGCACTTAAGCGGAATCATTCAGGATACAGTAGAAAAGGAAGGATACTCCCCTGTCCGCGACATGGTAGGTCATGGAGTTGGACAAAACCTTCATGAAGATCCATGTGTTTTCAACTTCCGTGCAAACGAACCAAGCCCCATCCTGCAGCCAGGAATGACTATCGCAGTCGAGCCAATTATCGCCATGGGAAATCACCGGATTAAAACTCTTCGTGACGGATGGACAACTGTAACCTGCGACGGATCGCTTGCTGCTCAGGTGGAACACACTTTAGCCATCACCCAGAAAGGCTGCGAAATTTTAACAGCCAGACCATCCTGACACCCCAAAAATACCCCTGAAAACATCCCTTAAAAAATCCCGAAAATTGTGTTGCAAACCAGAATAATATCATATAGAATCCAAACGCCGTTTCCTATCTTTTCCTATGGGCAAAGAGGTCATTGAAGTAATTGGAGTCGTCACAGAAACGCTTCCAAATGCCACTTTTCGGGTCAAGCTCACTGACGAAAAATATCCCGACAGAGAGCTCCTGGCACATATCTCCGGACGAATGAGGATTAACCACATCCGCATCCTGCCCGGCGACAAAGTGACAGTTGAATTGACGCCCTACGATCTAAGTAAGGGAAGGATAACGTTCCGCCACAAGGAATCGCATGGCGGAAGCCACGTGCAGGAAACCCCAGGCAGCGAACCACCAATGCAAGAAACAACTAATCAAGCACAATGAAAGTAAGATCATCCGTAAAAAAAATCTGTTCCAAATGTAAAGTCATCCGCCGCAAAAATGTAGTGCGGGTTATTTGCGCAACTAAGAAACATAAACAGCGCCAGGGTTAAAGCTAAACAAACTTATTCGTAATCAGTAATCACATATGGCACGTATCGCCGGAGTAAATTTACCTAAAGACAAGCGGGTTGAGGTCGGACTGACCGCCATCTACGGCATTGGTCGGGAAATGAGCAAAAGAATCCTTTCCGAAACCAATATCAGCCCCGACATCAGAGTTAAAGACCTGACTGAAGACCAGGTTAACAAGCTAAGAGAAAAGATCGAGAAAATGGCTGTGGAAGGTGACCTTCGCCGCAAGCAGCAGCTCGACATCAAGCGTTTAATGGAAATTGGATCTTATCGTGGTTTCAGGCACAGAAGGAACCTTCCTGTGCGTGGCCAAAAGACCCGCAAGAACGCCCGCACCAGAAAAGGCAAGAAAAAGACAGTTGCCAACAAGAAAGCAGTAACCAAGTAATCGTTTTAATCTAATAACATGCCAGAAGAAAAAAAATCTGAAGAAAAAAAGGAAGTTAAAACTGCCAAAGCTACCGAAACTGCAGCTGCAGAAGGTGAAGCCAAGGCTGAGGTAAAAGCCAAGAAAAAAGCGAAGAAACGCCTTGTTCCGGAGGGAAAAGCCTACGTTCAATCTTCTTTCAATAACACTATCATTACCATTACCGACCCGAAGGGTGATGTTATTGCCTGGAGCAGCGCTGGAGGCAGCGGCTTCAAAGGACCAAAGAAGGCCACGCCATACGCTGCGCAGGTTGCGGCTGAAAGTGCAGCTACAAAGGCAAAGGTCTACGGGTTCGAAAAAGCCTGGGTTTTTGTCAAAGGCGCAGGCACCGGACGTGAGCAGGCCATTCGCGGCTTACAAAACGGCGGTATTTATATTGAAGGTATTACCGACGTTACGGCCATCCCTCACAATGGTTGCCGTTCCAGGAAGTCAAGAAGAGTATAATCTAACGCTTAAGTTTAAATAATCTATGTCCAGATATACAGGTCCAAAAAGTCGTTTATGCCGCCGTGAGGGAATCTGCCTCTGCGGTCGCGAAAAATGTGCAGTTAAAAAGAAAAGTTATATTCCTGGTATGCACGGGCAAAAAGGAAGCCTTGGCAAACCATCTGAATATGCCCGCCAGCTGCGTGAAAAACAGAAGCTTAAGAGGCTTTATGGCATAACAGAAAGGCAGCTGGGTAATTATTTTGCAGAAGCCGCCAAGAAAAAGGAAATTACTGGTAACGCCCTCCTTAAACTTCTTGAGGCCAGACTGGATAATGTTGTCTATCGTTCAGGAATTGCCAAGACCAGAGCCCAGGCCCGCCAAATGGTTAGCCATGGACTTATTAAAGTAAACCAGAGAAAAGTTGATGTTCCTTCCTTCCAGACAAAAGTTGGCGACAAATTCGAAATCATTGAACGCCTTAAGAAGTCATCTCTTTTTGCCGAACTGGAAAAACAAAAGTTCGCTCCTGCCAAATGGCTTAAAGTAGATTACAAAGGACTTAACTGCGAAGTAGCCCGCAGCCTTGAAGCAGACGATCTTGAAAAAGCAATCCAGATGAGCCTTGTCGTTGAATACTATTCCAAGTAGTAAGAACTCTACTTAAACCAAAATAATAATAATTTATAACCATACTTCTAAATGCATCAGATCCAAGCCGAAATCGGCATTCCAAAGATCAAGACTGAGCGCATTAGCGATAACCACGCCATTTTTACGGTTAGTCCCCTTCCTCCGGGATATGGAGCTACTATTGGTAACAGTTTTAGAAGGATTCTTCTGTCCTCTTTACCTGGAGCCTGCATAACCGGCGTGAAAATCGATGGTGTCAGCCATGAATACTCAACGGTAAAAGGTATCAAAGACAGCGTATTGGACATTACCCTCAACTTAAAACTTCTCCGCTTTAAGAAAAGTAATCCCGAACCATCAATCTGCACACTCTCTGTAAATAAAGAAGGAGTAGTAAAGGCAAAAGACATCAAGTGTCCGGGCGAAGTTGAAATCCTGAACCCTGAACAGTACATTACAACCCTTGAAAAAGGCTCAAAACTGAACATGGAACTGCGCGTAGAAAAAGGTGTTGGCTACCAGCCCGCCGCACAGAGACAAAAAGAAGAACAGGAAGCCGGAATGATTATTTTGGATGGAGTCTACTCCCCTGTCAGAAAAGTACGCTATGAAATCGAAGCAGCCCGCGTTGGCCAAATGACCAACCTGGATAAACTTACTATCGAAGTAATGACTGATGGATCAATCACTCCGGAAAACGCCATTAAGTTTTCCTCAAACATCCTCCAGTCCTACTTCAACCTCTTCAACCAGGAAAACGCGCTGGTAGAAGAACATTACATGAGCGACTTCAAAAAGATTGCCGAAAAAGAACAGGAAGAAGAAAAGAACAAACCATCCCAGGAAACCTACACTCCAATTGAAATCCTCGGCTTCTCGCCAAGGACCCTCAATGCTCTTATCAATGGCGGCATCGGATCAGTTGAACAGCTCGAAAAATGCACCGAAAGCAAACTGACCAACCTGCGCGGATTCGGTAAAAAAGCGCTCGGAGAAGTCATCTCTGCACTGGCCACCAAAGGAAAATCACTAGCTAAAGAATAAATAATCACTTATATCCATGAGACACCAGGTAAAGAAAAACAGGCTCGCACGCCCAAGGGGACAAAGAAACCTCCTCTTAAGTACTCTGGCAACAGACCTGATCCTCCACGAGAAGATCAAAACAACTGAAGCCAAAGCAAAAGCCCTTCAGCCATACATCGATAAAGTCGTGAATGAAGCAAAGAGGCCAGAAAAAGCATTAGCAATCAGGTCGGTTAACCAATACCTGACCAATGAGCTGAGCGCTAAAAAGCTGATTGAAAAAATCGGCAAAAAATATGCAGATAAACAAAGCGGCTACACCCGCATTGTTCGCCTTGGCTTCCGCTCTGGCGATGCAGCACCACTTGTACAAATTGAATTAGTCTAAAGCCATGAAAACATATTCACCAAAGAAATCAGACATCAAACATGAATGGTATGTGGTCGACGTCAAAGGAAAAACCCTTGGCAAGGTAGCCACCAAAATTGCCGATATCCTCCGTGGTAAAAATAAACCAATCTTTTCACCACATCTGGATTGCGGAGATTTTGTCATCGCCATCAATGCCAAAGAGATCAAACTTACGGGTAACAAATTGACAGACAAAGTTTACCAACACCACACACGTTATCCAAACGGTCTCCGCACCTATTCCGCACAGGAATTGCTCAATGACAGACCCGAAGAAGTATTATTCCAGGCCGTTGCCGGAATGATTCCTCACACCAAATTAAAAAAAGACATTTTGAAGAAATTCAAAGTCTTCCCGGGCAGCGAACATCCACACACCGCCCAAACCCCAAAAACCCTTGAACTATAAGATAATTAAATAACGCACCATGATCAAAAAAGCAGAATCCGCCACTAAAGCTGAACCCCAAAAGAAACTGAACCTTCAGGAGTATTATTATGCTTCAGGACGCCGCAAGACTTCCGTCGCCCGCGTGAGAATATATCCAAAGGGCAAAGGAATGATTATGGTCAACAACAAACCACTCAACGAATATTTCACCATGATAACCAGCAAGGAGATTATCACTTCTCCTTTAAAACTGGCTGGCGTAAGCAAAGATTTTGATATTTCCGTAAAAGTAACCGGAGGTGGAGCCAACAGCCAGGCTGAAGCTGTCCGCCATGGTATCGCCAGAGCTCTCCTCTGCTTTGAAGACACTCTGAGACCAACCCTTAAAAAAGCCGGATTCCTTACCCGCGACGCCCGCGCCAAGGAAAGAAAGAAGCCAGGTCTCAAAAGAGCAAGGCGCGCACCACAATTCAGCAAGCGCTAAATCAACACACTATCAAAAGGCTCCTCTATGGAGCCTTTTTTTATGCCGTTTATCTTTTTTATGGTAGAATCAAAACACTTACCTATCCCATCTTTCACCATGCGCTTTGACCTTTTAACTATTTTCCCGCAGATCTTTGATTCATATCTAAACGAAAGCATTATTAAGCGTGCCGTTGCCTCCGGAAAACTGGAAATACATATTCACGATATCCGTAAATACAGCAAGAATAAGCATCATAAAGTTGACGACCGGCCTTATGGCGGAGGCCCGGGAATGGTCATGGCCCCGCAACCAATCTTTGATTGCATAAAAGAGGTTAAAAAGAAAAATAAGGGCCCTGTAATCTACATGAGCCCACGCGGACGAATCTTAACTCAAAACAATGCAGAGAAGCTCTATAAACGCCTCACCCAGAACATAAAAACTTCTCTACGCAAAGTGACAAGAAACGCAAGTAACCCCAGAGCCGGCCTGATCATCCTTTGTGGGCGTTATGAAGGAGTGGACCAGCGCGCACTTGACCTTTGTGTCGACGAAGAACTCTCCATTGGCAAATACGTTTTAACCGGCGGGGAATTGCCAGCCATGGTACTGCTGGATGTTTTAAGCCGTTTTATTCCGGGTGTCCTGGGTGATGAAAACTCCGCTGAAGAAGAAAGCTTCAGCAAACTGCTAAAAGGTAAAAAAGAATATCCGCACTATACCAAGCCTCCCGTTTTTAAAGGCAAAAAAGTGCCGGAGGTACTGCAAAGCGGAAACCACGCCCTCATCAAAAAATGGAGGATGGAACATTTAAGCTGACCCAGTCAGATTTAAGCAGGCTTAACCTGAATTATTGTCCGTATGCCCCCGTCCGGAGTAGCAAAAGCAAAATCCACACTTTCCAGCTGAATATGACGGAATTGTGATTGCCATGATTTGGCAGGGACAGCTTTTTCTTCGGCAAAGCAACAACCAACCAGAAAAATACCGCCACGGTTAAACCGGTTCTCGTAATCTAGCATCAATGGTTTTTCTTTCTCCAGCAGGTACGTAACCGCCAGCCAGATATATTCTTCAGGGGTCATTCCCTTCTCCTTTGCATATTTTTCGGGATCAATAAACTCATTTTTATCATTAAGCGCATCCATAAATTCCCGGACCGAAGAATATCCGTTCACTTCCTTACGGCAACTCCCGTGCCGATCAATCTGCTGCCTACCGCCAACCACCAGGCCTTCATCTGGAATAACCGGAAGATCCTCCACAAAACAAATCTGCCATGCCCCGTTAATCTTTATGACCTCATTTTTAGATAAAGGAAGGTTCTCCCCTTTATTACCTCCATTATTATCGCCCGGATAATAAAGCAATTTTTTTTCATCCCATGAATCCATAACATCGCCAACCGGATAATCCACAAAATAATTACCATCTACATTTTTCCTTTCAAACTGAATCTTTTGGCCCTGCGCATTGAAAACACCCTTATCAGGATCATCAGTTCCATCAGCTTTAATCCCCTGCTGGTCCAGTTCAAACAACTTATTTTTCCATTTACCAACCATCGTCTTCAAATCATAACCAAAAGGAACAATCAGCATTTTGGTAAACCCCTGCCTGCTTTTTTCTTTGATCAAATCCCGGTTTTTAATTATCGCCTGATGGACCTTGGGCCAGGACGGCATAACATATTTTTCATCATCACGCTCAATCATCGGTAATCCATGCAGTGGCGTCTTCTGGGGCCACTGCGAAACAGTCGATTTCTTAAAAAAACCTGAACGCCAGGCAACCCGAAGCTGGGATTCATACTGTTCCTTTAACTTCAACTTATGAACCTCCCGGCCCTCCCTGACCTGGTTAAGCAGACTGTCCGGATCTTTTATCAGCTCTTTAATCCGCTGCTGCAGATATTTGCAGGCACTGAAATCTCCATTTTGTACTGCAAGCGTATAGGCACGCACAAACTGGATTCTCAACCTTTTTAACTCGATCAAGTCTCCCGCAAGTAACTGGCATCTGTTTTTTTGATTATCTCCCAACATATCCCTGTTTAAATTATTTAAAAACCGGTCTTCATCCCGGGGAATTACCTAAAACAACCGCGGTGCGAACTCCCAAATACGGATCACTACTTTCTGGACTGGCACAGGAAATTTCAATCTGCCTTTTCTCTTTATTCCATTCAAAAACAACAATCCCACGGTCCACGGTATTATATCCTCCCAACAGATATGTACCTCTTTTTTCACCATTTTCATAATCCATTAATACTGGCTTATCATCGCCCAATAAAGAAGAAAACTGCATCCAGAAATAATGCTCGGAGGGCATTACCCCTTCATTGTTATAAGCACCAGGCGCAATTACGCCTTCTTTGTTACCCGCCAAAAACTTATTAAATTCATTAACCGCCGGAACCCGGTCTTTTTTGTGTTTAGATTCAATCCATGTCCCCACCCGGTCAAGCCGCCGCCGTCCGCCAATAACATTCCCTTCAACATCGGAATCCAAAGGAATAACGGGCATATCCTCCACAAAACAGATCTGCCAAACCCCATCAGAAGTAATCACTTCGTCCTTGGTAAAAGCATTGGTGTGTGAATCGGTAATCCCGGCATAATCACCGGAATAATAATCAGTAAAAAAATCATCCAAAAGTGTAGTTCCCTCCATATAGCTTGGCTCATTTTCCAAATCGATATTTATTTTATTGCCAGTCGCATCAAAAATTCCTCCGCCTTCCTGCAACTCCACTATTTTCGCATACAGCTTTTCTGCCATCACCTGTAAATCATAGCCAAATGGGACAATCAGCATTCTGGTAAACCCTTGGGCGCTTTTTGCTTTCAGGATCTTTCTGTTTCGTTTAAGAATCCTCTGCACCTGAACCCACGAAGGCATAGGATAACGCTGGCCGTCACGCTCAATTACCGGCTCACTCTCAAACAGACCCGATTCAAGAGCCACTTTAACCTGCTGATCATACTGTTTTTTCAGTTTTAAACTGTTCAAACCCGGAGCAACCAAAGTTTCATGCAAATTTCCAAGCGCACTACTGGAATCTTCCAAAAGATTTTTAATTTGCTTTTTTACATATTCCAGCCGGGTAAAATCTTTTGACACAACGCCCCTTTCATAAAACACCTCAAATTCATTCCTTAATGTTTTAAGTTTTTTAAGTTCCAAAACTACTTGGTCACACCTGTTCCTGTCCATATTAATGACATTAAACATCTCTTTATTATAGCAAAATCTGGCCAAAAATGTTAGATTAAGAGCACCATAGATTTTACGATCCACACTGCTATTACATGCCCAATCTTTTTTATAAATACGATTCCCATCCCAGCGGATTATCCTCTTCCGAAGCCACAATTCGCCTCACAAAATATGGCTCCAATCAGCTCAAAGCCCAAAAACGTCGTTCGCTGATTCTGGAATTCCTGGATGAATTTAAAGATCTGATGGTTTTGATTCTGATTGGCGCAACAATTTTCGCCTTTGTTAGCGGAGAAACAACCGATGCTATCGTAATCATGGTAGTCGTACTTCTAAATGCTGCCATTGGTTTTGGCCAAAAATACAAGGCTGAAAAGGCCATTGAGGCGCTAAGAAAAATGGTAAAACCCTATGCCCGCGTCCTGCGTAATGGAGAACAGCACAAAATACCTGCTGAACAAATTGTCCCCGGCGACATTTTAATTTTGGAAGAGGGTGATTCCATTGCCGCCGATGCCATTTTGTACGAAACCAACGAACTAGAAACCCAGGAAGCCATTCTCACCGGTGAATCCATGCCAGTAGAAAAACACCTCGAACAGCTTGTTTACATGGGAACAACTACAACTCACGGAACCGGTCGCGCTATTGTTGTTAAAACCGGTATGCAAACCGAGATGGGCAAAATAGCCACATTAACCACCGAAACCAAAAAAGACAAAAGCCCACTGGAAAAAGAGATCCAGAAAATCGGGGTATTCGTTGGAAAAATAACGCTGGTAATAAGCGCCATCCTTTTTGTTGTAGGATATTTCATCCAGGGCAGAGAGCTTGTTGACACACTGATTTTCGCAACTGCTGTGGCCGTCGCCGCCGTCCCAGAAGGGCTTCCCGCAACTATCACAATTTCCCTGGCCATTGGCGTACAACGCATGGCCAAAAAGAACGCCATCATCAAACAGCTCTCTTCCGTTGAAACCCTGGGGGCCACCACTGTCATTTGCACCGACAAAACCGGAACCCTCACCAAAAACGAAATGACCGTTAAAGAAATCGACTTTAGCGATTATCAGGGACAGATAAGCGGAACAGGCTATGAACCGTTTGGAGCCCTCCATCTGCAGTCGGAAAAACGCCAGGATGTAGTACTTGGAACAATAAAAACCCCGGATCCTGAAAAACTATCCACCCTTAAATTAGGCACAGTTCAAAAGCAGCATCCGGATCTTTACTCCGAACTGGAACAGTTCATGTTAATCGCCGGACTATGCAACAATGCCGAAATTGTAAATGAAGGAAAATCCTACAAAGCCCTTGGAGATCCTACCGAAGCTGCACTCATCAGTCTGGTTGAAAAAAGCGGTTTCAAAATCAAAGACCTTAAAAAGAAATACCAGAAAGTTCATGAATTCCCCTTTGATTCCACCCGCAAAAGAATGACCGTTATTATCAGGGAAAAATCCAGCGGCAAATACTTCGCGCTAACAAAAGGCGCCCCGGGCAGTATTTTACAGGCCTGCTCAACTATGCTCTTCCAAAACAGCCATCGGAACCTGACAGAAACCGATAAAAAAGATATCGAAAACCGCTATCAGTTAATGGCAAAAAAAGCTTACCGGTGCCTATCCATGGCCATCCGCCCCTTAACAAGCCGGGAAATTTCCACCATCAAAAAACACGCGACCGACAAATCTGCCCAAGGCAGTTTTCCCTTTAAACTTGGCCAGATCGAACACAGCTTCACTTATATTGGACTGCTCGGCATGCTGGATCCGCCCCGGCCCGAGGTCGCTGAAGCCATTGAACTTACCAGAAAGGCCGGCATACGTGTTTATATTGTCACCGGCGATTACGGTCTCACCGCTGAAGCCATCGGCCGCCAGATAGGACTTATTAAAGGTAATGACCACCTCATCGTTCACGGCGATGGACTTTCGGGAATGACAGATAAAGAACTGCAAAAACTGCTTTCCAATAAAAAACGGCAGATCATTTTTGCCCGCGTTTCACCGGAACACAAACTTCGCATTGTAAGCGCACTCAAACGACTGGACGAAATTGTCGCCGTCACCGGTGATGGCGTAAACGACGCTCCCGCCCTTAAGAAAGCTGACATTGGTGTAGCCATGGGCATAAGCGGCACCGACGTTAGTAAAGAAGCGGCCAATATGGTTTTAAGCGATGACAGCTTTTCCAGTATTGTAGCTGCCGTTAAAGAAGGCCGTACAATCTATGAAAACCTGCGCAAATTTATCTTTTATGTATTTTCATCCAACATCGGCGAAATCTTCCTGATCTTTTTTGCAATCATCCTGGGACTGCCGGCTCCGCTCTCCGCTGTCTTAATACTGTTTATAAATCTCACTACTGATGTCTTCCCTGCCGTCGCCCTGGGCGTGGAACCTGCCGAACAGGACGTCATGAATAAAAAACCGCGTTCACCTTCCGCCAAGATTTTAAATGCCGGCTTTGTTAAGAGGATTTTATTCAACGGCGCAATTATCGGAACGCTCTCTTTCGCCGGATTTTTCTTTGAAATGTGGCGCCATGGAATCCTCTGGCAACCACTCACCGAAGCCAATATGGTAGGGTACGCCGTCGCTACCAGCCTTTCTTTTCTGCTAATGGTCACAATCGAACTTGCCAACGCCCTAAGCGCCCGCAGCGAAGATAAAAGCATCTTCAAAATCCCGCTATTCTCAAATCTTTCACTACTGATGTCTTTACTCTTTTCCTTTCTTATCGCCATTATCATCCTGGAAGTGCCGTATTTGGAACAATACTTTAAGACCACCCACATGGGACATCTGGAATGGATTATCATGGTCGCCGCCTGCATCTTCCTTCTTGTTGCAGAGGAAATCAGAAAAGCCGTTAAAAGAGCAAAAAACGCTACATCGCAATTATGATCCAAAATATTTTAAAACAGCTCCATAGCCAAAAATCGGTTACCTTCCAGGCTAAAATAACACCCAAAAGCGGCAAACATGAAATCAGCGGAATTATGGCCAATGGTACTGTTAAAATAAAACTAAAAGCAGCGCCGGAACAGGGCAAAGCCAATGAAGAACTTGTTGAACTTTTAGCCGATGAATTAAACCTGTCAAAAAAGAATATCACCATCATCAAGGGACAAACATCTCCTAAAAAAACCATCCAAATCAACCAATAAAAATCCGCTGAACATGATCTACAACAACAAACAGGAACTGCTGGAAATGCTCAGGAGAAACGGTCACTATCTGCAAAAACAGCTTGGCCAGAACTTTTTAATCAATACCCACGTAATTGACCAGATTCTGGCGGCGGCCCAGATAAACAAAAATGACCGCATTGTGGAAGTTGGGCCGGGAATGGGAATCCTCACCAACGAACTGGCTTTGCTGGCAAAAGACGTCACTACTATAGAGTACGACCGGTCAATCCTGGATACGCTCCACCACAACCTTAAAGCACATACCAACGTCAACATCATTAACCAGGATGCGCTCAAATTCCCCTTACCCGATTATGATTATAAACTAGTCGCCAACATACCGTACTACATCACCTCTCCGCTGCTTAACCATTTCCTCAATCCGCAAGCAGCAGAAGACGGAAAAGAAGCAGCTGATGGCAAAGCAATTGCAGCTTCCAAATCAGCGCCCAAACGCCCCTCTCAAATTGTGTTATTGGTACAAAAAGAGGTAGCCGAAAAAATCTGTGCCAAAACCGGAGACCACTCCATCCTCTCACTCGAAGTACAGCTCTTCGGCTCACCCAGCATCGAAACCAAAGTCGCCAAATCAAGCTTCTTCCCTGAACCAAAAGTAGATTCCGCTATCCTCAAAATCGAAACCTATCCTAATCCGCTGGTCGAAGACACTAAAACCTTCTTCCGCCTGATCAAAGCCGCCTTTAACCAGCGCCGAAAAACTCTCCATAACTCTTTAAAAGGAGGGCTGATGCTCAAAAAAGAAGAGGTCGACGCTATCCTTAAAGAAGCCGGGGTTTCCCCAACAGAACGCCCGCAAAACCTGGACCTTGAGTCCTGGCAAAAACTGGTCGAGGCATATAAAAAGCGGGCCATTTAAACCTTTCCGGCCCGCTTTTCTTTCTTACTCAATTTTATTAGTAGTCCCGCTTAAATTATTCGGCTACAGGTTCTGTTGATGTATCGGTGCTTTCGCTGGAAGTATCTGTTTCAGTATTTGAAGACTCGTTGGCATCAGCCGTGCTTGTATCCTTACCATAGGACATTGAAATGGTCGATAAACCACCCTCGGACTTGCCACAGATAAGCGTGAGCGTCCGGCCTTCCTTGACCATGGTCTTCATTACGGAATCTTCAGAGTCAAAATTGAAAGCACTCTTTTTATCAGTCCAGCCGGCCTGGCCTACCATTGCATATGCAGATTGGCAGGTGGCCTTGAAATCAGCAGCCTCGATTTCATAGTTGAAGATGCCGCTTTCCTGATTGCCCAACCATGAAAAATTCTTGGCGTTGGGAAGATTTGGCAGGTCAGCCGGGACGGTTGAAGGTCTTGCATCGCCACCGCCTACATTGGCTTCCCCATCTTTTGTTTTAATAACCATATTGCCAGATTTTTCATCGATCTTAACATCCCCACCTACAGCCTGACCGATAGCGCTTTCGGCAATTTTTTTACCGATCTGTTCTTCTACACTCTGACAACCGGCCAGAGCAACAAGGGCCAACAGCCCTACTCCAACTACAACCTTTCCTTTTTGCATAATAAAAGGATTAAAGAATAAAATGCCCATCAAATATAAGTGGCATATTAGCAGGACTCAAGCTCTTTTTTCATCTTAAGAACGGCTTCCCTTGCGGCCTGCGCATAATCGTTCTCGGTATATATATCAGAATCTTCCCAGGCAAAAATAATCCCCCTGGAAGAATTAATAATCGCCCCTAATCCGTCCTTATTAAAACAGTTTTTAACATCTTTGGCTGTCCCGCCCTGCGCACCATAACCGGGCACCAGGAAAATGCTCTGCGGCATCAACTCGCGCAAACGTACCGACTGGGTAGGAAAAGTTGCCCCCACCACTGCGCCAACAAAACTGTATCCGCTCTCCCCAATCTCATCGGCACCCCACGAATCCAGATATTGAGCCATGATTTCATAAAGAGCTGCATCATTTCCTTTTTCCTCCGCTTTCTTTTTGAGCTGAAGATCCTGCAAATCCCCGGAAGAAGGATTAGATGTCTTCACCAGCACAAAAATCCCCTTACCATGTTTGCGCGCAACATCAACAAAAGGTTTTATCCCATCCCAGCCTAAATAAGGAGCAACCGTCACCGCATCGCAATCAAAAGAAAAAACATCCTTCCCGAACAAATTAACTTTCCCCAAAAAGGCCTTAGCATAAGCCTCCGCCGTTGAGCCAATATCGCCGCGCTTAATATCGGCCAACGTTAAAAGTCCCTTTTGGCGGGCATAATGAATTGTTTCCTCAAACGCCCGTACTCCTTCATGGCCATACTGCTCGTAAAAAGCGATTTGAGGCTTAACGATTGGCACAATATCCGCAATTTCATCAATAATTCCCTTATTAAATTCCAGAATCGATTCGGCTGCCGCCACCAGGGCGTTATCGTACTTGCTGAAATGCTTTTCTTTAATAAAATCCGGCAGCTGTTCCAGTCGGGGATCCAGACCAACGCAAATCGCGCTCCCTTTATCTTTAATAGCCTTATTCAGCCTGTCCGCAAAGTGGAAAGGATCTTGGGCTTTTTCATCCCTGGTCTGCCTTCTAGCTACCTCTGCGCGCTTTTCCGCAGCCAATTTCTGAAGTTTTTTAATCTGATCTTCTTGCATATCAAATTATTAAAAATAAATTTAGACACCATATTGTTTTCGATAATCCTCAATCAACCGTTTCTTATCATCATCCAGGAAAACCTTTCCGTCAATCTCACGGCCATGCAGATATTCCACAATCTCCTCAATCGTCACAATCGAATATACCTGAACCCCGAATTCATCTTTTACTTCCTGAATAGCACTCTTTTCACCCTGCCCCCGCTCCATGCGGTCCACAGCGATCAAAACACCGACTACCTGCGGATTCCCCTCCTTTGAAAACAGATCAAAAACCTCACGAACTGCAGTCCCGGCAGTCATCACATCATCCACAACCACAACCCTTGTATCCGGAGTCATTTGCGCCCCAACGTACAAACCGCCCTCTCCATGATCTTTAGCGACCTTCCTGTTGTAACTAAATCCGACATCCTTATTAAAAAGCTTAAAGGTCTGGGCCGTTGTTGCTACAGCCAGTGGAATACCTTTGTAGGATGGACCAAAAATCACATCATATTCTTTAACACTGTTATTCAGTGCTTCTGCATAGAACTTCCCCAGTTCACTAATCTGGCTGCCTTTATAAAAAGACCCCATATTCAGAAAATACGGGCACCGGCGACCGCTCTTTAAAGTAAAATCACCGAACTTAAGCGCGTTGGAACGAACCAGAAACTGGATAAATTCTTCCTTATAGGTTTGCATTTTTAGACTTATTAATGGATTGGAATATATTGCTTAGAGGGAATCAAAAGCCGAGCGGGCACGGTTTTTCGCAATAGCGAAAAGAGCGAAGCTTTTTGTTTAGCGAAGTGTGGCACGCTGGGCCACACGAGCGTCCCGAGAAGCAATATATCCCAGTCCACAAATAAATTTTCAAAGATCAAAGTTCCTTAATTTTTCCAACCGAGTCCCGATGGTACTTGCCAAACTCCGGATAGCTCCGTGCTTTTTCGTTGCTGACCACAGGACCTTCCTTACACATCCGCTCGCCCGATTCATCCACGCAACATTGCCCGCACACGCCAAATCCGCACTTCATATACCGCTCCAGCGAAACCTGCGCCGGAATTCCCGCTTCCAGGCACATGTCTGAAATCCGCTTCATCATTTTTTCCGGCCCGCAAGTACACACACAGGCAATTGAATTAAAACCGTCAGTACCTTTTTTTGAAGCATTTTCCTCAATCAGTTTTTGCAACAAAACCGTATTAAAACCTTTCTCCCCCATCGATCCATCATCTGTAGCAATATGCAATTTCACTCCCGGCAATTTTTCAATGCGATCCAAAAACAACAAGTGCTCTTTCCCCCTTGCCCCCACTACAAAATCAACTTCGCAACCATCAGCCGAAGCTTTTTCCGCCAGATTATAAAGCGGCGCCGCACCATAACCGCCACCAACCAATACCAGCCTCTGTCCTTGTTCATACTGGTACCACGAGCCATAAGGCCCGCGAACACCAACAAGGTCACCCTCCTTAAGCTCATGCATTTTTTTGCTAAACGGCCCCACCGCAAAAACTGTCATCCAGAACTCATTTTCACCGCAGTAAGAAACACTAATCGGCTTTTCATCCAGACGCGGCAGCCAAAGCAGCACAAACTGCCCAGGCCTAGCTCCCAAGTCTCCATCAAACACAAAAGTCTTCACAAACTCCGTTTCTTTAATGATTTTTTTGATTGGGACAGAGCGCGGAATACCCTTATAAAAATCAGACATAAGCAGAAAAAATTTCTCTTTCCCGCACAATACTAAAACCGCGCCAAAAATCAACAAACTTCTACCCCAAAAGCCAAAAGATGTTACTTAATATCCACCGAAGAGCGAACGCCATAATTGTCATCCCGATCATCAGTACCGTACCCGCCCAAATCGACCCGACGACCCATCCTGCTCCAACCGACGAACGGCACGAAATCCGAAGCAACACTATAAGACTGTGTCAAATGCGCGCCTCTCCATTCACTACTCTCATAGTCCATTAAGATCGGTTTTTCCTTGGAGAGTAACGAGGTTAACTGCATCCACAAATATTTTTCAGGTGTGAATCCTTTTTCATGCTGATATGATTTGGGATTAACCAGTTTTTGTTCATCATCCAAAGCCGCTTTGAAATCCATGATTCTTGGGGTTTCTGTTTGGCCTTTAATGAAACTTCCTTTCCTGTCCATTCGTTTTCTTCCTCCGATCACATCTTTTTGATCATCAGATTGGAATGGAATAACTACCATCTTTTCCAAATCTTCCACAAAACAGATCTGCCATGCACCATTTATCTTAATGGCATCTTCCTTGGTTTTTCCGCCATGATTTTGTTGATCATATTGTTTTGGATAATACACCATTTGCTCCTCAGTCCAGCTGTCCCAGATATAGACAGGATATTTATCATCATCTCTTTTGAACTCTACTTTCTCACCACCCACCCCAAAAATCCCTTTGTCAGGATTACTACTACCGTCTGCGTTTAACCCCGTTTGATCCAGCTCCCTCACTTTTTCCTTAAACTTGCCGCACATCGTTTTCAAATCATACCCAAACGGTACAATCAGCATTTGAGTAAATCCCTGCGCGCTTTTTTCTTTGATGATTTCACGATTTTCAGGCTTACGCAGAATCTTTTGCACTTCTTTCCATGTGGGCATTGGATATTTTTGATCTTTGCGTTCAATTAGCGGCAATCTACTCTTCCTCGCTTCCACCTGCCCGTACAAGCTTTCTCCAAACAACCCGCTCTTCCAAGCCACCCTCACCTGCGATTCATATTGTTCTTTTAACTTCAATTGCGGTGGCAGCACAGCTTCCCTAAACCTCACCAACTCCGTATCGCCCTTCAGCAAAGCATTAATAACATCCTTCAAATCCACTAAATTCTGCCCGCTTAAATCCCCACTCGCCTTCCCCACTTCAAACTCACGCGCAAAATCATTGCGTAACCCCTTCAGCTCTACTAATTCACTTCCCAATTGTCGGCACTGTTCATTCATAATTAATCATTCATCCGTAATTTGTAATTATTTTTTTATATCCACCAAAGAACGAACGCCGTAATGATCATCCCGATGCGAAGGATTTTTTCCTCCAAAACGGAGTTGAGAAGGAAAATCGTACCAGTGAGCAAAGGTCACCAAACCTGAAACAAAGTTGTAACATTCCATTAAATAAGTTCCACGCCAATTATTGTTTTCATAGTCCATTAAAACGGGTTTTTCTTTGGCTAGTAAGAAAGTTAGTTGCATCCACAGGTATTTTTCGGGTATAAACCCTTTTTCATGTTGATATGCTTTGGGATTAACCAGCTTTTGTTTTACATCCATGGCAGCTTTGTATTCATAGATTCGGGGCTCATTTTGACGATCTTTAAACTCTTTTTTAATAAAACTACCCTTCCTATCAATCTGTTTTCGTCCCAGGTTTTGACCAGCACTCTCAACTAATATTTCCCCATTTAAAGGTATCAAAGCCATCTTTTCCATATCCTCTACAAAACAGATCTGCCAGGCCCCATTGATTTTAATAACATCTTCTTTGGTTTGCCCGCCATGTTCTTTTTTATCGTATTTCTTTGGATAATAAACCATCTGATCCTCAGTCCAGCCGTCCCAGATATCAACAGGATAATTATCATCATCTCTTTTAAACTCCACTTTCTCCCCACCGGCTCCAAAGATACCTTTCATTGGATTGCTGCTGCCGTCCACGTTTAGGCCTGATTGATCCAATTCCCGCATCTTGGCCTTAAATTTTTGAGCCATCGTTTTCAGATCATACCCAAACGGTACAATCAGCATTTGAGTAAATCCCTGCGCGCTTTTTTCTTTGATGATCTCACGATTTTCCGGCTTGTGCAGAATTTTCTGCACTTCCTTCCATGTGGGCATGGGATATTTTTGACCTTTACGTTCAATAAAGGGCAGACTGGTTTTCCCTGCTTCCACCTGCCCGGGCAGACTTTCCTCAAACAAACCACTATTCCAAGCCACCCTCACCTGCGATTCATATTGTTCTTTTAACTTCAATTGCGGTGGCAGCACAGCTTCCCTAAACCTCGCCAACTCTGTATCGCCCTTCAGCAAAGCATTAATAACATCCTTCAAATCCATTAACTCTTGCCCGCTTAAATCCCCACTCGCCTTCCCCAACTCAAACTCACGCACAAAATCATCGCGCAGCCCTTTCAGCTCCGCAAGTTCATCCCCCAATTGTCGGCACTTTTCATTCATCATTAATCATTCATTCGTAATTTGTAATTCGTAATTAAATAATTATACTCCTAAAAAGCCCTTTAATAAAGGATTGTAGCCCATATTTACAACTAAAAACCAGCGCCCCATCACCCCACCGCGCCCACCATTTCCACGACATTCTCAATTCCATGTTTCCCGCACCACTCCGCCATTTCCCCTGCTACCAGGCCAAAACAATTCACATCACGATAATAAACGGCCGTCCCCATTCCAACCAAAGTAGCACCCGCCATCATCATTTCAATCGCATCAGCACCAGATAAAACACCTCCCGTGCCAATGATGGGAACTTTTGGTAAAGCCTTATGAATATCGTAAACCGCCTTCACCGCAATCGGCTTAATGGCAGGGCCACTCACCCCGCCCACTTTATTGGCCAACACCGGCTGGCGGGTTTCAATATCAATCATCATTCCCGGACCCACGGTATTTATAGCGCAGATTCCATCCGCGCCCGCATCAACGCAGGCCCGCGCAATCTCCGAAATACTTGGCACATTCGGTGACAACTTCACCACCACCGGCAACTTCGTGCGGGCGCGCACTACCTTAGTCACCCTCCCCGCATCCACCACCGAACACGCAAACGGCTTTCCAAACTGGTCCTCCACATTCGGGCATGAAATATTCACTTCAATCAGATCAGGATTCAACGCGCTAACCTGCTCCGCCACCTGCGCGTAATCATCCACTTTTCCGGCTACAATACTGGCAATCAAGGGCACCCGTACCGCTGCCCCACCACTAACAACCGATTCCTCCCGTCTCCCCAAAAACTCCCCGATCTCCTTTTTTGCCTTCTCTATCCCCGCATCCGGCAAACCCACTGCATTAATCATATAATGATCCGTAGCCACCATCACTGGATTAGGATGGCCCACGTGTTCATTCAGCCAAATCGACTTGGTAGTCACACCCCCCGCCCCGTGCCGTGCCACATTCAACAAACTGGACGCAGTTACACCTAAGACTCCGGAAGCAAGAACCAGCGGGTTTCTGAACTTTACGCCGCAAAAATCCACCGAAAGATCTGCTCCCTCTCTCTCACCTGAACCTTGCATCATAAAATCAACTTAAATTGGCAACATTTAAACATTATTTACCCACTAATTCAAACCGTTCACTTATTGACAAAATCGACAAAATCTGTATAATCAACATCTATTGTTTTTACCTAAATGGAAAGCCCAAAAGCACCAAATAACGAGCTACAACAGACAACCGTCACCCCAAAAACGCCTAACATCCCCAAAACAACCGTTCAATTAGAGGGCATCAAGCGTTATGTTAGAAACCTGATACGAAGAGTGAATCCTCTTGCCGTTGCCCTTTCAGCCTCCCTGCTTCTGCACACACCCTACCTGGCCGGACAACTCATACCTAGAACCAATACCGCCGCCACTGCCAATCTAAAAAAATTCAAACTGGGCACTCCTAAAACTAAAAAAATTGCCGAATTAAACAAGCAAAGAGAAAAAAATAAAGAAGCTCGAAAAGAGGAATTAGCCTTGGCAAAAGCAGAACTGGTCAGAAAAATTAATGCCGGAGAAGATATCGACCCAACGCAGGTCATTCTGGACACAATTGAATACCTGGAACAGGGGGTCGAACAGGAAGTAATCCAAAATGCAAAATCCAATCTGCAAAAAAAGACTACCGGATTAACCGCTACTTTACCCAAGGAGCCTGACCTTAGGGCTTTAAAAACAATCATGGAAAGTTTCTCCCCTGCCCAATCCTGGGATCCCCAGGAAATAAGAAGTGTCGCGGCAGATTCCCTTGCCTGCAATATCTGCCCGGAAAGCCAAATCTGCGATTCAGGCAATAAAATAATCGTCATGGCGTTTGCCAAACTCTACCCCGGATATAAAAACAGCATCTATATCCAAAGATTTCCCAAACACATTCGCCCCCTCATCAAACTTGGGGGAAAGACTTTCGTCATGGAAAAAGATGAGGAGAGGAACATCCATGAACTCCAACAAGACAGTCGGACCAGACTGGAAGATAACGTCATCATGAGTTTCACCGATTACCTTAAAATCTGGACAGGGCTCGACGCTACCACTTTGACCGACACCCGTTACAATAAAATCAGCCCAAACTCCACTCTGGAAACCCTAGACAGAAAACCTCCCCGAAACACCGATTCTTTAGTGGATGACCAGATAGGAAAAATATTTCCTCTCGCTGCCGCCACCCCCGATGAAGACAAATCTGAACCTGTCATAACAATCCAGGAAACCCCGGAAAAAATTGACGCCCAGAATTTGGACATAATACACCTAAGCCAAGACACCCTCACTCAAGACCAAATTGACTCCTTTGACCTGGTTATTAACCTTCAAAATAATCCTGAACTGGATTTTCAAAAACCCGGAAAAACACCCGAAGAAATACCCGCCATCATTTCACCATCTCCGGAACTGATTCAACGTCTCATTAAAAACAGCAGCAAAACCATCGCTCCAGGCGATGTTACTTTCTATGATCCTTCCTTGCTGGAAACACTGCTCACCGATAAAACACCCTCAACCTACCCACGCAATTTTTACTTCAAGGGACTGCCATCTGTCCTACTAAACACCCTTAGGAAAATGGACAAAAAAAGTGCAAGAGGCATGGACATATCAATTAATCTGGAAAACTACACCTTCAACCCGGAAGAATTTGAACAATTAGCCAAACTGCCTTTTCCTATAAAACTCTTTATAACATTCAATAATCTCGATGATTGGGAAGCTTTTTTCACCACGAAAAACATCGACACTCTGGCTAAATCAAGATTCCTGGAAGTAACAATCGCAAGCAGCACTCCTTTCTGCCTGGATTGCGAAAAAACCGTCCAGGCCCTTCTTCACCTTCCTCCCTATTCAGACTACAGCGTAAAACTAAGCATTTTTCATCAACAATACCTAAGCCTCCTCTTTCGCTATCCCGGACTTACACTTAAATCAATCCAACCATGGGGCATCAAACTACTGGAAGTCAAAATTGATGAAATCCCTCCAGACAAAAGAAATAATATCAACGATATCATCGAAGCTCTGCCCAAGGCCGAGCTAAAAAACAACGTCTACGACAGATATATTACTTACGCTCTTTATCATTACCTGCAAACAATCCCTGCAGGCAAGTTCGCCCCTCAGGTAAAACAAACTCTGGAGCGGCTCCACGCTACATTCATGATAGACATGAAACTTACCAGTCCGGAATCAGAAGCCTTTCAAGAGCTGATAAGATCATTAGCCGAAAAAGATTCCACGGCAGTAGTAAACAGCCAACTCAACACCCATTTCCCAAGTTCAACGCAGCAGCAACCTGCTGACTAAAACGCAGGCAAGCGGATTTAGGTATATTCCACCTCAAAGCCCGCCCTTTCACCAAATTTATCCCGCCACTCATACATAATTTCGCCATTCACCAGCGTCATCACCGGCCAACCCTTCAGCTTCCAATCGGCAAAAGGCGACCATCCGCATTTACTGAATAAAAACTCCCGTTCCACATTGCGAGCCAAATCCATATCAACCACAGTAAGATCGGCATAATAGCCGTTCTCTATAGCTCCCCTATCCTTAATTCCAAAACATCTGGCCGGATTATAGGAAGTAAGTTCCACTACCTTTGAAATGCTTAACTTGCCCTCATTCACCGCATTAAGCAAAAGAGGCATCATCGTCTGTACACCAGGCAAGCCGCTCGGGGCCTCGGCATACGGGCGCATTTTTTCCTCATACAGATGCGGGGCGTGGTCAGTAGCAACCATGTCAATCAGCCCCTCTTTAATCCCCTGCCAAAGCGCTACCTGATCAGTCAACCCCCTGATTGGAGGATTAACCTTAATCAAGTTTCCATACATTTCATAATCCTTATCAGTCAAAAAAAGATGGTGGGGAGTAACCTCCACGCTCACCTTTTCATCTTTGAACTTTTTGATAACTTCAAGCTCCGCCATTGTACTGCAATGGGCAATATGCACCCGCGCCCCGTATTTTTTAGCCAGATGCAACAGATTTTTGACAGCAATCTCGGCGCAGCGGGGTGCCCTTACCAGCGAATGAACTTTTGCATCACCTTTTGTTCCGGAAGCCCGGCTTATTTCATCAGCATGAACAATTTTACCTTCCTCAATACATTCTTCATCTTCGGCATGTACCACCATCAAGCCCTGATATTCAGACAAAAACTTTTCCAACACTTCCTTTTTATCAACCAGCAAATTCCCCGTTGAACTACCCATGTAAATTTTCAATCCGCACGCCCCGTGAACCTTTTTAATCTCTTCCAGATTATCCAAAGTCGCCCCCACATATAAACCGTAGTTCACCAAAGACCTGCCTACAACCTCACGTTTTTTAGCATCAAGACTGGCCTGATCAACAATCAGTGGCTTTGTATTCGGCATATCCAGAACCGTTGTCACACCTCCCGCCAAAGCCGCTTTCGATCCTGTCACAAAATCCTCTTTCTCCGTTTGTCCGGGCGTACGGAAATGCACATGGACATCAATCGCCCCCGGCAACAAATACTTTCCCTTAAGATCCTTCACTTCACCTTTCACCGGTTTAAAATCACCCTTCAGTACCTCCTCAATTTTACCATCACGTATCAACACCCCGCCGTCAAAAACGCCCCGATGAGTAACAACTTTAGCGTTAGTTAAAAACAATTCGGACATAAATAAAAGGTTAAAGATTAATTAACCCCTTTGTAAAGCCATGTAAAGTTCCTCAATCTGTTTCATCAAACTGGCCATATCTCCGGTATTAACCAACGTATAATCAGCCATCGCAATCGGCCCACCCTTTTCCACATTTTCAATTTCAGCATAATCACGCTTTACAGAATCAGCGTGCGGGATTGGTCTGATTTCGCGTTTAGCCAACCGGTCGTGACGCAACGACGGTGGTGCATAAACAGCCACAATTACCAAATCATCACCAAATTTTTCCTTCAAAACTTTATACTCCGACCAGCTGTAAAGGCCGTCAGCAATCACATTTCCGCTCTTCAATCCCTCCTCAATTTTGGGAAGTGTAAGGATGGCGTAAGCAGCCATTCCATGAATTTTACGCAGATCTTCACGCACAAACCTCTCATTTGTTTCATTCACCTCCAACCCGCGCCGCTTTAATTCATCCATCGTCACCCCGCCAAAATAAACATAAGCCCAGTTTTTACTCTTAAAAAAATCACTAACCACCGACTTCCCGGACCCGCACATTCCCACTAAAGCAACAACTTTATTCATAAGAAATTTTTGTTAATTATTTTTGATCATGATCCGCGCAACAACCACCGCAACAGGATGATTTCGCCTCTTTCAATCCCTCACCGGTCTTATACCCGGCATTATATTTCTGGGTATCTTCCACCATATCACGCTCAGCCCATTCCCTTGTCCAATCTTCAACTTTATACTCCACAATATTTCCCTTCTCATCATTACCAAAAACATGGTTAATGCCCGCATTCAAAATCATCTTCTTACATATAAAACATGGGTATGCCTTCACCAAACCTTCCTGCCCATCAAGAACTCTTCGTCCATACAAATATAAATCCGCGCCAAGCAGGCTGACACCAGCCCTTGCCGCATTAATAAGCGCATTTTGTTCACCATGAACACTGCGACAGGTTTCATACTGCGTCCCTGACGGAATACCCAACTTACGACGAAGACAGAAACCAAGCTCCATACAATCTTTGGTTTTACGGGGAGCACCATTATAACCGGTCGCAATAATCTGATCATCCTTAACCAGAATACAGCCAAACTGTGTACTAAGACAGGTTGATCGCCTCGAAACTTCTTCCGCAATATTCAAATAATACTGTTGCTTTGGGATTCTTGCTGTTTGTGGCATAAAGATTTAGGTTATTGACTTTGGATCCAACAGTTCCGGCCTCAGATTAGCACAAAAAAAGTCCGGGGCAACTTGCACCACAGTTAAAACACAGCTAATTCAATGCAATCCACAAAAAAATGAGTTATAATAATACTGAAAATTGTAAATAACCGCTCCAAAAATAACCCGCCCAACATGTCCAAACTCCGCGTCGGATGGTTCTCCTTCAGCTGTTGCGAAGATTCCTCCATCCTCATGACCGAACTTTTAAACGACCACTGGGAAGAGTGGAAAAACCAGATCGAGTTCGTTCATGCCCGTATCCTGAAAAGCAATAATATCCTCAAAGACATTGATGTATCTTTTGTAGAAGGAGCCATTGCCAACAAAAAAGATCGCGAAGAACTGCTGCGCATCCGTGAAAACAGCAAAAAACTGGTCGCCATCGGGTCCTGCGCCTGCACCGGCATCCCCTCCGGCATGCGCAACCAGTTCCCTGCCGATGCCAAAGCTTCCATCCAATACCTGCTGGACCGTTATGGCTACGAACAGGAAGTTTTACCCCTGGAAAAAATCGTCCAGGTAGATGACAAAATTCCCGGCTGTCCAATGGTAGAAAACACCTTTCTTAAAATTCTGAATAAATACCTGGCAGAATTCGGAGTAATACCAAAAGCAGATCCTGCATAAAAATTAAATAATTTTACACCATGCACCGAGACCTCGACCTCTCCATTAATAATGTCAGCAAAATCGAAGGCCACACTGCCCTTGAACTCAAAATCCGTAACGGCATTGTTGAAGACGCCAAACTTAAAATCACCGAAAACCGCCGTTTTTACGAACAGGCCATTAAAGGCAAAAACTACCGCGAATTACCGCAAATGGTCTCCCGGATTTGCGGCACCTGCTCCATTGCCCATCTGATGGCCGGAATCGAAGCCGTGGAAAAAGCCCTGGGCTACAAACCAACACCCCAGGCCATGATCATGAAAAAATTACTAATATATGGCCTTTTCCTGCGCGACCACGCCCTGCACCTGTACATCTTTGCCCTGCCTGATCTTTTTAACAAAGATTCGCTTCTGGAGTTCGACGACAAAAACGAACTTGAGCACCAGCTTGTCCATGACGCCTTTGATCTTAAAAAAGCTGGTAATAATCTTTCTACACTCATCGGCGGACGCGCCGTACATGCCCCCATGCCAACGGTCGGAGGATTCCTGAAAATTCCCACCAAACCAGAAATCGAAAAAATCATCAGCGAACTCCAGGCCGTTCGTCCTAAAGTGCAGCTGGCCATGAAAACCTTTGCCGAATGCCCTTTTAAATTTGAAAGGAACACCCACTTCATCGGATTGACCAACAATGACTTCAACTTTATTGAAGGCGAAATCTGCTCCACTCAGGGCATGTGCATACCGGAACAAGCGCTTAAAAATCACCTCAAGGAAGTAGTAATACCTTACTCCCAGTCAGCCGGATACATAGCCCAGGGCAAAGAATATATGGTCGGCTCCCTGGCCCGCATCAACCTTAACGGCAAAAATCTGCACCCCAATACCCAAAAAGATGCCGCCGCATTTTTGAAATTATTCCCGTCGTCCAACATTTTCCATAACAACCTTGCCCAGGCCATCGAAATGCTCCACTGCATCGACGCCAGCATTGATCTACTGCAAAGCACCCAATTCCAGCCGGAACCGCCCACCCCACTTACCCCCAAAGAATGTGAGGGCGTTGGCGTAATTGAAGCCCCCCGCGGAACCCTTTACTACAACCTGCAAATGAACGCCCAGGGCATTATTACTGGCGGCGACATTATTGTTCCAACTGCACAAAATCAGATCAATCTGGAAAACGACATCAAGAAACTGGCCCAAGACAAAATTGATCTCCCGGAAACCGCCCTATCTTTTGAAATCGAAAAACTCATCCGGGCATATGATCCCTGCATGTCCTGTGCCTGCCACTTTTTAAAACTGAAATGGATTTAAGACGGCTAAACTCCAAGTAAATCATTCAACTCTTTTTCCAACATTCCTAAAATTCTATCCGGATCACCCACCGCAGGAACACCTAAAATGATGACCTTAGGCAATTTACCCAACTTCTTAAGCCACTTAAGATGAAAAGCAAGATCCGCATCATGTACTGAAACATGTGGGGCATCGGCCAGCTGTTCAACATCTTTTATCACCACCACCTTATCTATTCCAATTACCGTATCAACAATATAAACCGGATCATCCTCCGGAAAATTTTCAGTAGGATCAAACGCAACCAAATTAAGCCTTGGAAAAAGCTTTTCCAAATCATTTTTCAAACGCAAAGGCATATCATCCGCCTTAACAATTTCATTCCCACAAAAATAAATATTCCTCACGAATACAACTTATAAAGCAGCACCTATTTTATACAGATGCTGCTAAATCTCATCAAGAGACTTATCGTCAAGCTGCATTCTAACCAAAGCTCCATAAGCCGCACTTATTTTTTTCAAAACCAACTTAACCGATTCAAGCCCATCAGGAGAACTTGCTTCACGCAATAAAGTATCAGCCTCAACGGTTTTTGCCTTAAGCTTTTGTAAATAAGAAACAGCCAATTTACGGGCTTCCGGCTCCTTAACATACTTCAAGATACTATTTTCTCCACTTTCAATCCGGGCCAACTGAACAGCAGCCCCATAAATTTCCCTGTCTAATTTGTCTCTAAGTGTCATAAACCATTATTATTTATAAATTATGTGCAAAAACTATACCTTAATTTTAATAAAAGTCAAGGATTAATGTGCGCTGCAGCTATTCAACCACCTCTACTGCATGAGCCTGATGAACCATTACGCTGTCTCCAACCTTCAACTCACCTACAATCTCTGTTAATACATTTCTCTGCTTCCCATTCTCAAAGCGGACTGTGGCAAACTCACCGCTAACTTTAATCACGCTGGCCTTAAGAACCTTGCAAAGCTCACAGACAACATCTGGAGCCCCTTCATAATTTTCAGCCCTCTTATCAATAATCTGCTGATGACGCACCCAGAAATATTCACGGATTAAGGCCGGATCGTCCCATTTCATACACTTTTCTTTGGCAAACATCTTCAACCGTCTGGTCGCATTAGGAAACATCCTGACCAATTTTTCTTCATCAAAACCCTTTCCAGCCACCACCGCAACCTTTAATTCCTCATACTCAGGCTCATTCATTTGGCCCTTCGCCAAAGAGATCCCCGCGCAGGGAAAAGAATATTTCAAAAAATAAGCGCTCCCGTCTTCACCTTCAAAAACATTAGTCTTTTCCAACATATTCATTCTTTAAAAAATCCTGCCATTTTCTTATTTGGACCTTCGGAACCTTTTCCACCACAATTCCTCCCTGAACAATCACATAATCACCAACCTTTAAAGCGGTTTCCAAAACCGCGGCCTCACGCACCTCCGAACCGTAATCAACCTTCACTTTATTGCCGGCCCTGCTTATCACTCTGCCGGGAAAAGCCAAACACATAACAATTTTATTTAAATACTATTGAAAAATTTTTCCCGAACAAATATACCTTACGTCAGCAAAAAAACTAAATCAAAAACATGGAACAGCCAAAGTTAAGCGCACAGGAAATGAGACAGGTAGAAGATAATCTGATTAAAACCCGCACAAAAAAAATTCACGCACTGCCCTTCCATGGGGAAAACGGCTGGCTCATTCCTGAAATTGTAAGCACTCTTCAACAGGTCGACAGACTAAACATCAACGTACACACCCTTTCAGACTGTAGTGCCATTCTGGGACAAATTGATTCTATCCGCGGCAGAATAGCCCTTTTAAATGAACAAATCAGATTGGCTAACAGAGCCTTATCTCCCAAGGACAAGAGCCAGTAAAGCCATTCTTAAAGCAATTCCATTCTGGGCCTGCCTAAAATAAGCGGCATTGGCCAAATCATCCATATCATTATTGATTTCACCAACCCTTGGCAAAGGATGCATCACCGTGGCTTTAGAACCCGTTTTTTCCATTAAGGCACGATCCAGCACAAACACATCTTTTAGGCGTTCGTACTCGGCAGGATCAGCAAAACGCTCTTTCTGAATACGGGTCATATAAACAACGTCCGCTACCTTCAAAGCATCCTCAAGAGATTCCGTTTCCTCAAACCCGATTCCGCTAAAGTGCAGAAACTCTTTAACTTCCTCCGGGACACCCAGCTGCTTGGGTGAAACCAGAATCAACTGAACCTTAAAACGCGAAAGCAAAAAAGCCAACGAATGAACCGTACGCCCATTTTTTAAATCTCCAACCAGTGCGATTTTAAGACCATCTATTCCTCCACGCTCCAGCTTCATAGTAAGTGCATCCAAAAGCGCCTGCGTGGGATGCTCCCCTGTCCCGTCGCCACCATTAATAACAGGAATACCAGCCCCGTCCGCCAGTTCTTTTACCGACCCAACCGCGGGGTGACGCATCGCAATAACATCAGCATAACCATCAACCATTTTTCCCGTATCATACAAAGTTTCACCTTTTTTTACCGATGAGTTATCAAGCCCGATTACATTTAAAACCTTCCCTCCCAAACGCAACATCGCCGTTTCAAAAGAAAGTCTTGTCCGGGTGGAAGGCTCGTAAAAAAGTGCCGCCAAAACTACACCTTCCATCAAATTTAAAGTTTTCTGTTTCCGGGCCACCGGCAAAAACTCTTCGGCTCTCGACAGAATGAATTCAATTTCTTCCCTTGTTAAATCTTTAGTGGAAAGAATATCCGAACCGGCAAAGTTACGCATAAGACAATAGGTTAAGACTTGAGCTTTATATACCTTCATGCCGGGTCAAAAAAAATATCCCAGACAAAATCCAGCTTTACAAACACCGGAAAAGTTTTACAGGGGAGTAATTATAATAATCGTTATGAATTATAATGTCCGGTGACCTGCTAAGATGACCTGCTAAATTGACTCACTTAAAAATATATAACTTTTATCATCTAACAAAAACCTATATGCACCGCACCCACGGGAAAATGGTACCGCTAATTCTTGGTACCATCGTCCTATCCACGTTCTTTAACTTTCCTGTTGTCCAGGGACAAACCCAGGCAACGGCGGCTACACCCTTTCCTGATGTCACCATAGACAGCGACACCTACGACGCCATTTCTTACCTTAAGACCAATGGCATCATTCAGGGTTATCCTGACGGCGAATTCAAGCCGGCCAACGAAATCAACCGCGCCGAATTTACCAAAATTATTATTGGCGCACTCACCCAAACCCCCGCAGGCAAAAACTGCTTCAGCGATGTAAAAGAAGAATGGTTTGCACCATATATCTGCGAAGCCAAAACCAGGAATATTGTCAGCGGCTATGAAGACGGTTCTTTTAAACCTGCTGACCGCATCAAATTCAGCGAAGCTTCCAAAATCATCGCTAACGCTTTTGGATTAAGCTCAGACGACAACGATCCAAACGTCTGGTACAAAAAATATGTATCGGCACTCGCCGGCAAGAAAGATATTCCACTCTCCATCGAATATTTTGACGAAGAAATCACCCGCGATGAAATGGCCGAAATGATCTGGAGAATCAAAGCAGACGTATCGGACAGAGTAACCCGCACCTACGATGAAATCGCCGGCAACGGTCTTTTAAGCGGAAACACCTGCGCCGAACTACAGCAAAGATTTGCTTCAACCAGCACCTACCGGGGAGGAGTAATGTATAAAGATGTTGTCGAAGAAGCTCTTCCTGCACCAACCGCCCCCCCTGCCAATGCAACCGGCGCCGCAGCCGATATGAGCGGAGCATCATCCTCATATTCCACCACCAACATTCAGGTTGAAGGAGTGGACGAAGCCGATGTCATCAAGAATGACGGCAAATATATCTACCTTGTTAAGGGAAGCACCGTCCGCATCGTTCAGGCCTATCCTGCCGACACCATGACGGAACTGGTTACCCTGCAATTGGGCGAAAAGACCGAATCTTTTACGCCAAGTGAACTTTATGTTTACGGCGACCAGATGGTTGTTATCGGTCACGTCTATCACACCTACCCGGAAGTAACCGATTCATCCACCCAGACAACCCAAACCGACACCGTCACTTCCAAAATGATCGCCCCATACTATCCTTACTACAGCAGCCAGAGAACCAAAGTTTACATCCTTGATATCAAGGACCGCGCCAAAGCTGTTGTTTCACGCTGGGTAGAATTTGACGGCGACTACACAACTTCCCGCCGCATTGGTGACACCATGTACCTGGTACTCAACAAATACGTCTACTTCCCGCCACTTTACCGCATCATGGAAGACAGCAGCGGTTCCACCTCTGGCAGCTCCCAGACCACTCAAAACGTTGATCCAGCGACCCTGGTTCCTCAAATGATGGATTCCAAAACCAATAAGGACGAACCAGCTGCAGCCTGCACCGACATCAGAATCGTACCAAAATCCCATGACAACAGCTACCTTATAACAGCTGCCATCCCATTAAATGATCTAAGCAAACCGGTAAACAGAAGCGTTGTTATTGGTAGCGCGCAAAACGTTTATGCTTCATTAGACAATCTCTATGTCGCTTCCACCGACTGGAGCGGAGGTTTCTACAAACCGGAAGGATATAACACCACCTCACTCTACAAATTCGCACTTGGCGACGGTAAAATTGAATACCAAGGCACAGGCTCAGTCCCTGGCACAGTACTTAACCAGTACAGCATGGACGAAAAAGGCAGTTACTTCCGCCTGGCTACAACCAAAGAAGAATCTGTCTGGGGTAGAAGCAGTAACGCTCTTTACG
>Ga0302253_1000374_pt1 | contig 38677 bp, 32 predicted proteins | sample AAG_RA_Trp_MG_FD_193537 | JGI IMG/M metagenome (GOLD analysis project Ga0302253, IMG submission 193537) | Enriched activated sludge microbial communities from anaerobic digester in WTTP, New Holstein, Wisconsin, United States - AAG_RA_Trp | ecosystem: Engineered > Bioreactor > Anaerobic >...
TGAGGGACCGACGAATATGGGAGAAAGCGGATGCAATGCGGACATCCATAGAACAATCCGCATAGCCGGCGTTGCTGGCTGATGTATTTCAGCGTCAGCGCCCCGGTTGACTTTTTATAGGAGGAGGCCAGAATGGCAGCAAAAGAATATCCCAGGCTCAAGCTCGACAGATCGATGCAGATGTATACCGAGGCAAAGGAAATTTGCCCGGGTGGCATAATGGGCATCCGCAGGCCATACAACTTTGTCGAGGGAGAGTACCCGATTTTTCTTGAGCGTGGATATGCCGGCCACATTATCGATGTGGATGGCAATGACTATATCGACATGCTGTGCGCCTACGGGCCGATAATTCTCGGGTACAATGAGCCCGAGATTACCCAAGCGGTGCAGGCCCAGCTCGAAAAAGGCTTCTGCTTTTCGCTGGTCCAGCCTATCCAGAATGAACTCGAACGCAGGCTTGTGTCGCTGATTCCCTGCGCTGAGCAGGCAATTCTTGTCAAAACCGGCTCCGATGCAACGAGCCTTGCGGTTCGTATTGCGCGCGGATATACGGACCGCAAGTATATTCTTCGCTGTGGCTATCATGGCTGGCACGACTGGTGCGTCGAGGTGCAGGGCGGCGTGCCCGAGGAAATTTCGAGCCTCACCATCGAATTCGAATACGGAAAGCTCGATGATCTCGAAGAAAAGCTGGCTGCCCACAAAGGCGAGGTAGCCGGAGTGATCATTACCCCTGTAGGGCATCCGAATGCAAAGCCGGTTATGGCCCCGCCTCCAGGCTATCTCGAAGCAGTAAAAGAACTTGTGCACGCCTATGGCGCGGTGCTGATCTTTGACGAAGTCCGCACCGGGTTCAGGGTTTCGATGGGTGGTGCGCAGGAGCGCTATGGCGTGACGCCAGACCTTGGCACCTTTGGCAAAGCGCTCGCCAACGGCTATGCAATCAGTGCGGTTGTCGGAAAGCGCGAGGTAATGCAGGTCGCCGAAAAGAAAGTGTTTGTGTCATCGACCTTTTTCCCAAACAGCCTTGAAATGGTCGCGGCCACGAAGTGCCTCGATATTCTCGAACGAGAAAAAGTGCCCGATTCGCTCTGGAAGCGCGGCACACAATTTCTGGCGCGGCTTCGCGAAATCGCTGAGCGCTCGGGCATGCCGGTGACGGTTTCAGGCATTCCGCCCATGCCGTATATGACATTCAACCCTCACCCTGCTGACAAAGAAAAAACCTATCGCGCGCGACGCGAATATTTTTACACCCAGACCATACGCCGCGGGCTTTTCATTCAGCCGTACCATCATTGGTATATTGCTCACCGGCATACCGATGCTGATCTCGAAAAGGCGCTGACCGCAATCGAAGAAGCGCTCGATCTCACCGCCAGGCGATTCCCGATAGGCAGCTGAGGAGGCCATATGGATAGAAAAATGGTGATCACGTGCGCGTGCACCGGCGCAGAGACAACCAAGGCCCAGAATCCCGCCTTGCCCGTCACACCCGAGGAAATCGCCGACGCCGCATACGATGCCTGGCGGGCTGGTGCTGCGATTTTGCACCTCCATGTCCGGGATGAGAAGGGCAACCCCACCATGAGCCCGCGCATCTTTAAAAAAACGATGGAGCTCATCCGACGCAAATGCGACATTGTAATAGAAATCACGACAGGCGGTGCAGTTGGCGACAGCCCCGAAGCGCGCCTTGCTCCTCTCGTCGAGCTCGAACCCGAGATGGCCAGCCTTGATTGCGGCACGGTCAATTTCGGCAACGACTACATTGTGAACCCGCTGCCGGTCATGCGGCGCTTTGCCGAGGCTTTCAGGGAGTCCAGAGTCCGCCCGACGCTCGAGTGCTTCGATGTGGGGCATGTGTATGCCTCTCGCATCCTTATCGATGAGGGGCTTGTCGAGCCGCCCTTCCATTATGGTTTTGTGCTGAATGTTCCCGGGTCGGTGCCATATTCGATTGAAAACCTGCTTGCTTTCCAGCACGCGCTTCCTTCAGGCTCGTTTTTTACTGTGATGGGCATCGGCCGGGCCTCGTTGCCTGCTCAATATGGAGCGATTGCTGCAGGCGGATGGATCCGAGTCGGCTTCGAAGACAATGTGTATTACGCAAAAGGCCAGCTGGCCGCATCCAACGCGGAGCTTGTCGAGCGTGCCGCGCGCATTGCAAAAGAAGCGCAGTTCGGCATTGCAACGAGCGATGACGTGCGCTCCATGCTCAAGCTCAGGAGATAAACATGCAGGAATTTCCTTCGTTCGACTGGCGGCGGATCCCACTCTACAAAGAAGTGACTGCTAAAGAATGGTACGACTGGCACTGGCAAATGGCCCACAACATTCGCGATATTGATACGCTGGCACAGGTTGTCCCGCTTACTGACAAAGAGCGCCATGATATCAGCGAAGTGCTCAAAGTGTTCCGCATGGCGATTACGCCCTACTATGCGTCGCTGATCGATCCAGCGAATCCCGTGTGCCCGGTGCGCCTGCAAGCAATTCCGCGCATCCAGGAAACGCACTTTCTCGCTTCCGACCAGGTCGACCCTCTGCACGAAGATGTCGACTCTCCAGTGCCGGGGCTCACGCATCGCTATCCCGATCGCGTGCTGCTTTTGGCTACCAATATCTGTTCGATGAACTGCCGCCACTGCACCCGCCGCCGCTTTGTCGGCCACGAAGACGCTCATCAATCCGAAGAGCTCATCGATGCCGCAGTCGAGTACATCAGAAAAACCCCGATAATCCGCGACGTCCTCATTTCGGGAGGCGATCCCTTCGTCATGTCGACCGAGCGGCTCGAGCGCATTATCGCAAAAGTGCGGGCAATTCCTACCGTCGAAATTATCCGTATCGGCACGCGAACGCCTGTCGTTATGCCCATGCGCGTTACCGACGAACTCGTGAACATGCTCAAGAAATACCACCCAATCTATGTGAATACCCACTTCAACCATCCAAAAGAACTAACAAAAGAAGCCAAGGAAGCCTGCGAAAAGCTCGCCGATGCCGGCATCCCCTTGGGCAACCAGAGCGTGCTTCTGCGCGATATCAACGACTGCCCGGTGCTCATGAAAAAGTTAGTGCAAAAGCTTTTGGTTATTCGCGTAAAACCTTACTATATCTATCAATGCGATATGTCACTTGGGATTTCGCACTTCCGGACCACCGTATCCAAGGGCATCGAAATAATCGAAAACCTGCGCGGCCACACCTCCGGAATGGCTGTGCCGACCTTTGTCATCGATGCACCGGGCGGCGGCGGCAAAATTCCAGTCATGCCGGATTACCTCATCACATCGAACGAAAAGCGGGTCATCCTGCGCAATTACGAAGGCGTCATCACCTCCTATGAGGAGCCCGAAACATACCACGAGGACTGCGGCCAATGCCGCATCTGCTACGATGAGCCCTGGCTCAATCCCACCTGCGGTGTTGCAAAGCTGCTGAGCGGCGAAGAGAAAGTGCTTGAGCCGAAAAATCTCAAGCGCGGGAAATGCTAAAGCCTATGTCGCTTGATGCTGCGCTTTTTGCAGGACGCGTGAATTTTATTGCAGGTTTTGCCGCAGCAAGCGGGAAGACCATGCTGGCGAAGGCTATACTTGCGCTGCTTCGCGAAAAAGGCTTGAAATGCGCGCTGATTTCTGCGGGGTACGAGGGTGGAGGCCGGAAGCCTGCGGGTGCGCCTACCTTGAAAATGCCGAGCTCGGAAATGCCGACCTTCGAAGTAGAGAAGGGCGAAGTATTCTCGACCGCCGCCAACGCGCTGCCGTTTCTCGATTGCATGCCGGAGCTCATCGCAGGTCCGGTGGGTTCCAGTGCGCTGGGGCCGATAGTGCTAGCTCGCGCAGAAAGGTCTGGAAGCGCGATCCTAGCAGGGCCAGCCCGAAGCGAAGCGCTTGCAACGCTCGTCGAAGCGGCGCGGCACCTGCGCGGGATCGATGCAGTCATCATCGATGGGACACTGGATCGCCTAACGCAGATATCAGTGCTTCCTGACCCGCAATTGTACTGCGCGGTCCGCGCTGATCGGGCGGATTGCCAGCAGATTGCAAAACGCATGGCTACTTTTTATCAGCTTGTCCATTTACCTAAATGGGATGCGTCCCGAGCACGAGAAGGCGAAGCACTGATTTTCGAAGGGGCTCTTTCGAGCGCCACACTCGAAAAGCACAAAAGCGCAAGGGACATTCCGATACTCATCAAGGACATCACGCGCGTTTTTCTCCGCCCGGACGAAATCGCGTCGCTTTCAGCGCGGGGCAGACTGTTTATCCAGCAAGAAATTTCGTTTCGCGGTTTCGTTGTCGCGCTCAGAGATATCGAACCGGAAGAATTCATGTTCTATCTGCCGCACGATGTCGCCAATTCGATTCTCAGCTGGAACCCATACGAGCATGAAGAAGGTTCGCGCTTTACTCAACAAGCGCAAGCAGCGGACATCGGGCGTTCAGCCCGATACAAAAGGGGCGATGTATGAAAAAACCTTTGCCTGTGCCGCCGCATGTCCTGTCCTTCAGTCAAGCTGATTCGCTTTTTGCGCGCCTTGCGCCCCTGAGCCCCTATGGCAAGGAAAGAGTGGCGGAAATCGGATTTTTCACCGATTTTGAGGCGCTGGAATCATTCTATGACGATATCGAAGCTGCAGGCGCGGCTCTGGATTCGCTCGAAGATGCCGCACGCCGCGACAAGCTCTTTTGGCACCTTTCGAGGCTGACGCGAATCCCTGAATCGCTGGCTGCAACATCAGGAAATAGTGCCCCCGGCAGCTCCGGTGCGGCCAATTTTTCCGCGAGCAATTCCGCCGCAAAAAAGATTTCCGCAAGCAGCCCATCCAATGCCGATGCATGGGGCCTCATGGAGCTTTTCCTTGTCAAGAAATTTCTCGTCCATTACAAAGGCATTTTCGAATTGCTCGATGATGAAGCGCGGACACGGTTCGGTTTTTTCTTCAGTACCCAGGAATTGCTTGATGTGTTGGCTGCAGGAGGCTCGGATGCCGAGAGCTTTTCGATTTCCGAACGGCATGAGCCAGCTCTGGCAGCAGTGCGTGCGAGGATCGCCAGATTGAGCGAAACAGCCCTCGAGAGGCGCAGAAAGCTCCAGGAGGCTGCCCGCACAGCATACGGCATCGATTTTGCAGGAAGAGAGATGCTCATCCTGCCTGTGGATAAGGCGCTCGATGCGATGGGGAAAGGGCGTCTTGGCCAAGGGCCTTTGCTGGCTGCTGACCCCTACGATTCGCGTTCGATGATGATTCGGCTTGTACCGGATACCGAACTTCTTGAAGCTGAAGAAGCGCGACGCAAGGCGCGGGATGAGGAGAAGCTGCTTGAGCAGGCAGCGATTGTGCGCCTTTCGGCCCTCGTTGTTGCAGCAAAAGACGCATTGCAATCCTATTGCAGGGCCGTGAAGCGGTTTGATTATTCTCTCGCGCAGTGGAAGCTGGCACAGGAATTGGGTATGGTGCGCCCCCGCCTGCGTGCGCGCGGGACGGCTTGCATTCAATGCCATGGCGCGCGTTTCATTCCGCTTGAGGAGGAATGCCGCGAGCGCGGCGTGGCGTATATGCCGCTTGATTTCGAACTGGATACGCCGGTCGGTATCTTGAGCGGATCAAATATGGGCGGCAAAACCTGCGTCCTGCAGACGCTGGTGTTCTTGCAGCTTCTTGCGCAGTGCGGCATGTTTGTGCCGGCTGCGGCATTTGAAACTCCCGTGTTTGGCTGGATCGATGTGATCGGCGCGGCCGGAGAAAGCCGGGGCAGGGGGCTTTCGGCATATGGATTTGAAATTCGGAGACTGATCGAGGTTTTACACGCTGCTAAAAATGAGCCGGGTTTTGCTGTCTTCGACGAGTTTGCTCATACCACGAGCGCAAAAGAAGCCCAAGCACTGATGCAGGCGGCTGTCGAACAGCTCGCTTCGCTTTCGGGAACTGTGGCCTTGTTTGCAACGCATATTGAGTGCTCGCTGCCTGAGGGCAAAGGGACTGCGTACCGCATGGCCGGTCTCGATTCAGAGCGGGCTCGGAGCATAATCGAATCGACACCTGCGCAGAGCGAGCGCTCGCTGGATGCTCTTTTGGCGCAGATCAATTCGCTCATGCGATACAAAGTGATTCGAACCGGCAAGGCGAGCGCACATGCGAAATCCGATGCGCTGGCAGTGGCGCGCCTTCTTGGTCTCGACAAGGATCTCGTTGACAGAGCCCAGGAGTTGCTGGCTGAGAGTGATACGCGGCGGGCTCCGCCGGCTCAGGACAAGCAGAAAGAACGAGGAGCTGAATGATATGGTCACCAACAAGCTCAATTTACCAAAAGAGAAAATCGACCGTGCGCGCGAACTGGCAAAAAACATTTGCGCGCCAGTGCTTGATTTTATCGATGCGCACACGACCGTCACCGTCGAACGCGCGACACTGCGGCTCCTCGGAACGGATGGCGTTTCGACAGAAGGAGCGCCCGTCCCGAACCTTGTCGTCGACGCCCTGCGCGACAGGCTTGGCGAAGGGGCCGCGGTCTGGTACGCGAATGCGCTTGTGCAGACTGGCCTTGAGCAGGGCGAGCTCGACAGGCGCATCGCCGAAGGCTTCAATATCGCGACCCTCCCCATGGGCGACCGCCAGAAGGCCAAGGAGCTTGCAGCAGCGCTCGCGCGGCGGCAATTCTCCCACATCGACGCCAACCGCGCCTACCGCGAATCCAAACTTGAAGAATTCAAAGGCCGCAGCCACAGCCCCCTTCTCTACCTCATCGTCGCCACCGGCAACATCTACGAAGATGTCAAACAAGCCCAAGCCGCCGCGCTCGCTGGTGCCGATGTCATCGCCGTTATCCGCACCACGGCACAGAGCCTTCTCGATTACGTACCCTACGGCCCGACCACCGAAGGCTTTGGCGGCACCTACGCAACCCAGGAAAACTTCCGCATCATGCGGCAGGCCCTCGACGAGATCATGGAGCGCGAGCAGCGCTACATCTACCAGACCAACTACGCATCGGGCCTCTGCATGCCCGAAATAGCGGCGATGGGCGCTCTCGAGCGCCTCGACATGATGCTCAACGACTCGATGTACGGCATCCTTTTCCGCGACATCAACATGTACCGCACCTTTGTCGACCAGCGCTTCAGCCGCATGATCAACGCGTATTCGGGCATCATCATCAACACAGGCGAAGACAACTACCTTACCACCAGCGACGCCTTCGAAAAAGCCTATACCGTCCTCGCTTCGCAGTTCCTGAACGAGCGCTTTGCTTACGCCGCAGGCCTCAAGCCCTGGCAGATGGGCCTCGGCCATGCCTTCGAGATGGATCCTTCAATCGAAAACGGCATTCTCTACGAGCTTGCGCAGGCGCAGATGGCGCGCGAAATCTTCCCGGAACACCCGCTCAAATACATGCCGCCCACCAAGCACATGTCCGGCGACATCTTCAAGGGCCTCGTCATGGACAACATGTTCAACTTTGTGTCCAAGGCGACGGGGCAGGGCATCCACCTTTTGGGCATGCTCACCGAGGCAATCCATACGCCCTTTATGATGGACCGCCACATCGCTGTCGAGACCGCGCTCTACGTGATGAACGGCATCGAGTCCATCATGGACGAGATCGAGTTCAGGCCTGATGGCCTCATTGTGCGCCGCGCTCATGAGGTGCTCGACCGAACGGTGCGCTTTATGGAAGAAGTCGAGCGCATTGGCCTTATGGAGAGCATCGAGAAAGCCATGTTTGCGGATATCTCGCGCTCACGCACGGGCGGGAAGGGTTTCGAAGGCATTGTGGAGAAAGGTGAGGGCTATTTCAACCCTGTTGAATCGATGCTTGAGCGCTCGCTCGGGCTGGCGTGAAGCCGGGGACGGAATACCGGCATAGAGGAGGAAGTCAGTATGGCGCACATCATCAGACCTTACGGCGACACGATGGACGATGGAAAAGTCCAGCTTTCGTTCAGCCTTCCGGTTCCGGCTGGTTCGCGGGCTCTCGAGGCAGCGCGGCGAATTGCGCTGGCCTGGGGCTTCCATGAAGCGGAAGTGGTCCATATGGCGCCCATGTCGGACGAGTTTACCTTCTTTGTGGTCTATGCGGCGACGCAGCATGGCATCGACTGGGACACAGTGGAAGGCGATCGCGACGATTCCGAAAAGCCCATGACGATGGACGAAATCAATGCATTCATTCGAGCTCATATTGGAAGAAAGGTCGTGGTCGTCGGCGCCTGCACCGGCTTCGACGCCCACACTGTCGGTATCGATGCAATCATGAATATGAAGGGCTACAACCATCATTACGGCCTCGAGCGCTACGAAATGATCGAGGCGCACAACCTCGGCGCCCAGGTGCCGAACGAAACACTCATCGACTACGCGGAGGCCCACAATGCCGACGCCATTCTCGTGTCGCAAGTGGTCACTCAGAAAAATTCACATGTTCATAATTTGACTGAATTTATCGAGCTTCTCGAAGCGAAGGGCGAGCGCGGGAGGTTCATCTGCATTGCGGGCGGCCCGCGTATTTCCAACAAGCTTGCGGCCAAAATCGGCTTCGATGCGGGTTTTGGCCATGGGACGTACGCAGAGGATGTCGCCACATTCATTGTGAAAAAAATGGTCCAGGAGGGCAGGAAATGAGCAAAAAGTGCTTTCCTTTCCGATCGCGCTCAAGAATGACACTCGGTATCCAGTGCCGCACCCAAAGTCAGGTGCGGCATTTTCATACATAGGAGGCTTCATATGGAAAACTTCGGGATTCTGGCATTGTTGCCACCGGTTCTGACGGTGCTGCTGGCCATCTGGACAAAGGATGTCATTGTCAGCCTGTTCTTGGGCATCTTTGCCGGGGCGATGACGGTTGCTGGCGGCAACCCGCTGCAGGCGCTCGTACGACTTACCGATCTGCTCGCCGAAATGCTGGCGGACGGCTGGAACATCCGTATTATTCTGTTCTGTGCGCTGCTGGGGGCGCTTGTCGGCATGTGGCATAAAACAGGAGCGGCCTACGCATTTGGCTCATGGGCGGGCAAGAAGGCAAAAAGCAAAACCAGTGTACTGCTCTTGACCTGGATTTTCGGCATCATCATTTTTATCGATGACTACTTCAACAGCCTTACCATCGGCGCCTGCATGCGGCCGGTCACCGACGAAAAGAAGATATCGCGCGCCAAACTTGCCTATATTCTGGATTCCACCGCCGCGCCGGTATGCATTATCGCGCCGATTTCGAGCTGGGTCATCACTGTGATGAGCTATACCAAAGGCTCCGAAGGTTTCGACAAGCTGGGTATCAGCGAATTCACCTATTTCATCCGCACCATACCGAACAATCTCTACGCGCTTTTCGCTATCCTGATGGTCGCATTTGTCGCATTCAAAGGGCGCGATTTCGGTCCCATGGCGCGCTCGGAAGCCAGAGCCGAAAAAGGCCTTGGGCTTTTTGACGAGAAAAAGTACGGGATTGTCGCAGGCAAGCTCGATCAGAAAGCGGCAACCACCAACGCTACCTGGTTCGATTTTCTTATTCCGCTTGTGCTGCTCATTGTCTGCGCGGTTGTGTTCTTCCCGGTCACGACATGGATGGGCTCGATCGATGGCGAAAATATTCACAACATGGGTGAAGCGATGGCCTCGATGTCCCTCGGAGAGGCTTTCAACAATACCGATGCGTCGAAGGCGCTCTTTTATTCAATCATGTTCGCGATTGTCTTTTCCTATATCTATTTTGTGCTGAGAAGGCTGCTCAATATTTCGCAGAGTGCCGAAGCGATTGTCGAAGGCATCAAATCGATGGTGCCTGCCATTGTCATTCTCTCGCTTGCGTGGTCTATCGGTTTCATCATCAAGAAATCCCCGGAAGATGGCGGCGTGGGGCTTGCGAACTATCTTGCCCAGGCGGTGCGGGGCGGCAATTTCCCGCTCTGGCTTTTGCCGCTCATCGTATTTTTGATTTCCTGTGTTATTTCATTCTCGACGGGGACGAGCTGGGGTACGATGGCTATCATGATCCCGATTGCAATGCCAATCGCGGTCGCGCTGGGCGAGAAAATGGGGCTCTCCGGGAATGCTCTCATCAATATCACGGTATATTCGACGGCGTCGGTAATGGGAGGGGCGGTCTTTGGCGACCATTGCTCGCCGATTTCCGATACGACAATCCTGTCGTCAACGGGCGCGAACTGCCCACACCTGGAGCATGTGGCAACGCAGATGCCCTATGCGGTGTTTGTGGCCATTTGCGCGGCGTTTGGCATAGTCACGCTTGGAATAACTGACAGCACCATTCTGGCGCTCCTCGTGACTGCAGTGCTGTTTGCGGTTGGCATTGCGGTGTTGCCCAAGGTATGGGGCGTGCAGAAATACAAGCTGGAAGACTGAGCCATGATTGCGAAACCCGTTATTAGCGCGCGCGAAGCGGCAGCGCTCATTCAGCCCGGTTCTGTAGTGCATATTGGCGGTTTTCTCGGCTGCGGCTCGCCCGACGCGATTATCGCTGCACTCTGCGAGGCGCACATTGGAGAACTCACAATTGTGTGCAATGATACGGCTATCTACGATCCGAAAACGGGCAGAAAAACAGGGCTGGCGCCTCTCATTCTCAACCACCTTGTCAGGAAGGTCATCACATCTCACATCGGCACCAATGCAGAAACCCAGAAACTCATGAGCTCTGGCGAAATCGAAGTCGAGCTTGTGCCGCAGGGAACGCTGGCAGAGCGCATACGGGCAGCGGGGTTTGGGCTTGGCGGTATTCTGACGCCTACCGGCGCAGGCACAGAAGTCGAGCAAGGCAAGCACGTCTTCGAAGTGAATAGCAGAAAGTACCTGCTCGAGCTTCCGCTTCCCGGCGATGTCGCGATTATTAAAGCGAAGAAAGGTGACCGGGCAGGGAACCTTGTCTATGCAAAGACTGCGCGAAATTTCAACCCGATTATGGCGCCCGCCTGTTCGCTCGTGATTGCGGAAGTTGAGGAGCTGGTAGAAATCGGAACAATCGATCCAGACCATGTGCACACGCCATCGATTTTTGTTGATTACCTGGTGACGGCGTAAGGAGACCGCAATGCCCGAATACATCGAAAACAAAGAGATTATTGCGCAGCGCATCGCGCGTTTTTTCAAAACGGGAGATGTGGTCAACCTGGGGATTGGCCTTCCGACCCTGGTGGGGAACTATATTCCGAAAGAGGTAACGGTAATTCTCCAGTCCGAGAACGGGCTTATCGGCCTTGGGCCTGAACCCGCTCCCGGCGGGGAAGACAAGGACCTGACCAATGCAGGCGGAAGGGCCGTGACAATCCTGCCAGGCGGCTGTTTTTTCGATTCAGCGACAAGTTTCGGGATCATTCGAGGCGGGCATGTCGATTATACGGTTCTCGGCGTGCTCGAAGTCGATCAGGAAGGCAACCTGGCCAACTACAAGATTCCCGGCAAAATGGTTCCAGGGATGGGCGGCGCTATGGATCTTGTGGCTGGCTCACGGCATGTCATCGCAGCGACGACGCATTTCGAGAAATCGGGAGCGAGCAAGCTCAAACGGCGATGTAGCCTGCCGCTCACGGCGGCGCATGAAGTGGACTATGTGGTGACGGATCTAGGCTTTTTTGTGGTAAGCGGCCACTCTTTTATTCTGAAGGAAGTGTTCGCGCCATGGACAGCCGAATGGATTATCGCGCATACCGAAGCGGATGTGGAGCTGGCAGAGGACATCCTTTTATGGGAGCCGGCTTAGCTGGCTGCGGCCTTATTGCCTTTTGATTTGATTGCGTCGAGTTGGGCCAGCGCTGCTCTCCAGGCGAGGGCGGCGCATTTGACGCGCACCGGAAGGCGGGCGATGCCCTTGAATGCTGCAGCATCGCCATAGGCATCGAGTTCATCGACGTCGAGCTCGCCACGGAGTACCGCAAGGAAGCGCTCTACCTGCGCTCGGGCTTCTTCCGGGGTTTTCTCTATAAGATCTTCGGCAAGGATGTCTGCGGAGCTCATGGAGATCGAACAGCCTGAGCCATCAAAGGCTGCGCTGGCAATGTGTCCATCATCGCCCACCTGTATCGAGATGCGCACGCGGTCTCCGCATGAAGGGTTTTCCGCATATGGCAGTCCTTCGAGGATTCTGCGGTATTTCGGTTTTTTGTAGTGCTCGTGGATAATTTCTTCGTATATTGCCTGGTAGGGGTCGCTCATAGTGCCTCCTGCGCATCGGCCAGAGCCCGTGCTGCGGCATCGGCGTCTTCGGGCAGATTATAGGCGCCAAAGCTTGCACGGGCTGAAGAAACAACACCGAACCGGCGTGCCAGAGGATGCGCACAATGGTGCCCTGCGCGAACTGCAATCCCGCGCCTGTCCAGATAGGCAGCCACATCGTGCGCATGCGCGTTTTCGAGCGTGAATGCGACAATGCCTGCGCGCTGGCGAGCACTGCCCATAACCCTGAGCCCCGGAATGTCTTTTATCGCATTCAGAAAGCGGCGCGCGAGGGCTGACTCATACTCGCCCAGGGCCTCTAGTCCAACGCTGGAAAGCCACTCGGCCGCTGCTTCAAGCCCGATTGCCTGAGCGATGGGCGGTGTTCCCGCTTCGAACTTATACGGCAGCTCATTGACCGAAAAACCTTCCAGCCTGACCTCTGAGATCATGTCACCTCCCCCGAGGAATGGCGGCATTCTGTCGAGCATTGTTTCGCTTCCCCAAAGAATGCCGATACCAAAAGGCCCATACATCTTGTGCCCCGAAAAAGCCACAAAATCCGCCCCAAGCGCTTTCACATCGAGGGGCATGGATGGCGCTGCCTGTGCTGCATCGAGGAGCACCGGCACCCCTGCTGACCTCGCTGTTGCTACAATCCTGTCGATCGGGTTGATTGTGCCCAGCACATTCGACACCATGGTCACTGCCACAAGGCGCGTTCTCAGGCTGACAAGTTTTTCGTATTCGGCAAGATCGAGCTCGCCAAGATCGGTGACGGGGATGAATTTGAGCACGACACCCCGCCGCTCGGCAAGTTGCTGCCAGGGCACCATATTCGCATGGTGTTCCATCACGGAGAGAATAATTTCGTCGCCTTCGCGCAGCGTCTCGCCAAAGGTGCGCGCGACGAGGTTGATGGACTCAGTTGTTCCGCGGGTGAATATCAACTCTTTGGGGGCAGCGCCGATGAACCGCGCCATGCTGGAGCGTGCTTTCTCGTAGCGGGCAGTCGCCTCTTCCCCTATGGTATGGATTGCGCGATGCACATTCGCACAGGATTGCATGTAAAAATCGCGCTCAGCATCGAGCACCGACAAGGGTTTCTGGGTGGTCGCGGCATTGTCGAGATAGACAAGATTGGGGAGTGTCCTGAAGATTGGGTATTCTTTTTTCAGTTCGCGGGCCACAGCAGCGTTTATGCTGATATCGGCGCCCTCAGCCAGGGCAGAGAAGGTCGTTTTCATATGCAGCTTCCTTGCGCGTTCAGGCCAAGCGCCGATGCCGCAATGTCTTCCATTTCCTCGGCGAGGTCGGGCGGCAGCCTGTTCAGCACCGATCCCAGATGCCCCAGCACCAGCATGTTTTTTGCTGCTGCGCGGTCCAGCCCTCGGCTCATGAGATAAAAGAGCTCTTCCTGGCGAGGCCCGCCTGTGGTGGCCCCATGGCTGCAGGCTACATCGTCTGTTTCGATTTTGAGCTGTGGAAAGCTTTCTGCGCGTGCTCCATCCTCCAGTACGAGGTTTCGGTTCGCAAGGTACGCGTCTGTGCCGCGGGCTGTGTTTTCTACATGGATAAGGCCCCTGAAAGCAAGATGGGCCGAATCTTTCAGCGCCGATTTGAGAATAGTGCGGCTTTTGCTGTGCGGCGCTGTGTGGTGAATCGAGAGTGCGTGTTCTCCCTCAGTAGTGCAACGAGCCCCATAGGCACCGGCAAAATCGAGTTCGCTGCCTTCTCCTTCGAGTTCGATTCGGGTGGTATAAAGGCCATTTCCTTCATCGAACACCACATTCGTCCAGGTGAGCACAGCGCCTTCGCTCAGCGCGGCGTGGCTGAGCGCCTCGCGGGAAAACGAAGCAGGCAGGTTTGATAGCACATAGAGGTTGAGTCGAGCATGGGCTGCAAGGCGAATATGCAGGGACGTCGTGAGACGCAGGGAGCCAGGAGTTTCCGGGTTTTCTGCGCGCGCCAAGCGGGCGTCTTGCATGCGTGCCGGTTCGTCTGCTGCGCGATCTTGAGATGCAGCACCGGCAGCCACAAAGCGCACAAGGACAGCCGCTTCCGCTCCCGCCCCCAGCTCGATGGAAGCTTCCCTGTATTGTTCGTATTCTGCCGGTTCTTTCGGTTCTTGTGGAGCGCCTGACAGCGCTCCCGAAGCGGGGCTCGAAATCGCAATATCAAGGCGCTTCAAGCCGGAACTTTTCGAGTCCGCGGGGAAAAGGAGCGCCGCAGCGTCGTTTGCTTTCTCGCGCCTGGAGACCTTCAGTGTGTCCAAGATTGTGCCGCTCATCCTACTGATCCTTCCATTTCCAGCTCTATGAGACGGTTCAGTTCGACTGCGTATTCCATCGGCAATTCTTTCACAAGCGGATCGATAAAGCCGTTTACAATCATAATCGCGGCCTCTTCTTCGGAAAGGCCGCGGCTCATGAGATAGAAGAGCTGTTCTTCACTTATTTTGGATACCTTGGCTTCATGCTCCATGGTAGCCTGTTCCGACCGGATATCCATTGTAGGATAGGTGTTGGAGCGGGAGTGGGGATCAAGGATGAGCGCGTCGCATTCTACCTTGGACTTGATGTTCGTGAGCCCTGCTTCGACTTTGACGAGGCCTCGATAGCTCGCCGTCCCTCCGTCTTTCGAAATGGATTTGGAGGTGATGACGCTTGAGGTATTCGATGCAAAATGGAAGATTTTCGCTCCCGTATCCTGCTCCTGACCCTTGCCCGCAAACGCAATCGAAAGCACTTCGCCTCGGGCGCCCGGGCCCATGAGAAAAATGGCTGGATACTTCATGGTCACTTTGGAACCGATATTGCCATCCACCCACTCCATAATGGCGTTGTCGTAGGCAAACGCGCGCTTGGTCACAAGGTTGTACATGTTGCTCGACCAGTTCTGTACTGTGGAGTAGCGAATCCGCGAATTCGGCAGGGCAATAATTTCCACCACCGCCGAATGCAGGCTGTCCTTCGAGAACACAGGCGCCGTGCAGCCTTCGATGTAATGCACAAAAGATCCTTCGTCCGCGATGATCAGCGTCCGCTCGAACTGGCCGAAGGCCTGCGAGTTGACTCTGAAATACGCTTGCAGGGGTATGTCGACATGCACGCCGGGCGGCACATAGACAAAGGAGCCACCCGACCACACCGCGCTGTTGAGCGCAGCGAATTTGTTGTCATCGGGCGGTACGACGGTTCCGAAAAAGCGCTTGACTAGGCCAGGGTGTTCGCGTACGGCCGTTTCTACATCGGAGAAGAGGATGCCTTTTTTCTTGAGGTCTTCGCGAATATTGTGATAGACCATTTCGGAGTCATACTGCGCTCCCACGCCTGCCAGAAATTTTCGCTCCGCTTCGGGCACACCAAGCCGTTCGTAGGTCGATTTGATATCAGCAGGCAGCGCATCCCAGGAATCTTCTGCATTCTTAGTGGGCTTCGAGTAATAGGTCATTGAGCCGAATTCGAGCTGAGAGAGATTCGCTCCCCATGTGGGCATCGGAAGTGTCTGGAAGAGGTGCAGGGCTCGGAGTCTGAAGCGCAGCATCCATTCAGGTTCATCCTTGGTTTTGCTGATTACGCGGACTGTTTCTTCGGTCAAGCCCTGGCTGGTCTTGACGATCGAGCGGTTCGGCATCGAAAAACCGAAGCGCTCGGCGTAGCCTTCCCCTATGGCTCGGATTGAGGTATCAGGCTGGAGGGCAGCACTTTCAGTGCTCATACACAGCCTCCCGGACTTCCGGATTCGCCGGATTCGCGACAATGCGGCGAATGCCGTCATACCCGTCGCGCTCCAGAAGCTCGACGAGCTCGAAGCCCCCGGAAGCTACAATGTGCCCTTTTTCCAGAATATGCACCTTGTCTGGTTTGACGAGATCGAGAAGGCGCCGGTAATGCGTAATCACGAGGGCGGAGAAGCCAGGCCCGCGCATATGGTTGATGCCTGCTGCTACAACTTTGAGCGCATCGATATCCAGGCCCGAATCGGTTTCGTCGAAAATGGCAAAGCGAGGCTGGATTGTCAAAAGCTGGAGAATCTCCATCCGCTTTTTCTCGCCGCCGGAAAAGCCATCGTTGAGATAGCGGTTCACAAGGGCCGGCTCGATATCGAGCATGCGCAAGTTTTCTTTGAGCTCGCTTAAAAACACCGAGGTATTCCTGGGCGGGTTTCGCCGCAAGTCGGCGATGCGTTTCAAGAATTTCGATACGGTGACACCGGGGATCTCTGCTGGGTACTGAAAGGCAAGAAAGAGGCCTTTTCGCGCTCGTTCCCACACTTCCAGATCAAGGAGATTCTCTCCATCGAAGAGCACTTCGCCTTCCTCGACGGCATAGCTGGGGTGACCCATTAGAATGTTAGCGAGGGTACTTTTGCCATGGCCGTTTGGCCCCATGAGGGCGTGCACTTCTCCGTCGGGCACTTCCAGATCCAGCGCATCGATAATGCGCTTATTTTCGAGACCGGCCGAAAGGCCGCGAATGATCAATCCTTCTTGCATAATGGTTCCTTCCTCATAGTGTTCTGAACCTTGGGTAAAACCGGACGGCCGCTATCAATGGCCGCACGCCCGGCACCAGTTCCCAGCTGCTACCAGATCGCATAGCCCATGTTCAAGCGGATTTCATCGCTTGCGCGATCTATCGTCCATGGTGGATTCCAAACCAGCCGCGCGCGCACCGGACGAATGCCGGTTTTTTTCTGTAAAGTCCGCTCAATGTCCCTTCTCAGCTGAGCCTCAAGCGGGCAGCCGATATAGGTCAGGGTAAAGTCGACCTCAATCCCGTCTTCGGTCTGTTCGGCACGGTACACCAAGCCCAAATCGACAATGGAATAGCCCAGCTCGGGGTCTTTCACCGCCTTGAGCATTTCCAGTAACGCTGCTTCCGAAAATTTCTCTGTTTTCTCTGCCATATACTATACTAATATAGTCAAGTTTGTGTATATATTCTAGTTGTCAAGTAGGAATTTAGCAAAAATTTTTGAGGGAGACGGAATGAACGCTTTAGTAATATTGGCTCAGCCCAAAAAACAGAGTTTCAACAGTGCGATAGCTGCCGAGATTGTGCGCTCGCTTGGGCAGCAAGGGTACGATCCTGTGGGCTTGATCGACCTCTATGCCGATGCTTTCAACCCGGTGATGCCCCAGGAAGAGCTGCCCCGCAAGTTCAGTTTCGATGAAACGACGCTTCGCTATCAGGAGCGGATACAGGCAGCTGACCGGGTTGTTTTTGTCTATCCGGATTGGTGGGGAGGCCCGCCTGCTATTATGAAGGGATTTCTGGACAGGGTGTTCCGGCCGGGCATCGCATATGGATTCAGGGAAGCGGATTTCAAAAACGCTGATGCACCGGGCCTGTTCTCACAAAAGCGATTCGATGTATTCATCACGACGGACGCGCGAGAGCCGGAAAGCGGCATACTAAATGATTGGCCGCCCGTTATGGTCTGGAAAGAGAATGTGCTTACATTTTGCGGCGTAACTGAAGCGGATGTCCACGTGTTCTGGAACCTCCGACACAGTACCTATGCCCAGCGCAAAGCCTGGCTGGACAGCATTCACAGCATGCTGGCTATTCAGCCCAGATCAGCACAAGATTGATGATTGTTTCGACCGCGAGCGCCATCTCCGACACGGAAGCCCATTCGAAGCGGCTGTGATAGTTGTAGCCGCCAGTAAAGAGGTTTGGCGTAGGGATGCCCATCTCGGTAAGGCGCGAGCCATCGGTTCCTCCGCGGATGGGTTTCATGACCGGCTCGAAGCCAGCAGTCTTGATCGCCCGCTCAAGTTTTTCGAGCACTGCGGGCTGGGCATCGAGCTTCTGTTTCATGTTGAGGTATTGCTGGGTGATGGCTAATTTTACCTGTCCACCGGGGAACTGGACTTCGACTGCAGCAGCAAATGCCTTGAGCGCCGCGATGCGCTCCTGCATGCGGTCCGAGGAAAAATCGCGAAGGTATACTTCGGTCCACGCATGGTCGATGGTACCTGACACCTCGATGGGGCAGTAGTACCCATACCAACTGTCGGTGGCTTCGGGGCTTTCGGAGCGCGGCAGCATGCCGATAAAACTTGCAGCCATAGCAACCGCATTCGCGAGCTTGCCGCGCGCGGCGCCGATATGGATTACTTTGCCGAAAAATTCGGCCTTTACCGCATAGGCGTTGAAGCATTCGGCTTCGATTTCGGGCGCTTTCCCGCCATCGAGGGTATAACAGGCGACTGCCCTGGCTTTTTGAAGGGGGAAGTGGTCCATCCCCTTGCCGGTTTCCTCGTCGGGCGTGAAGTAGATGTCGATGGGGCCATGCTCGAGTTCCGGATGCTTGATGAGCCAGGCGATGGCCGTCATGATCTCGGCGACACCTGCCTTGTCGTCTGCGCCAAGGAGGGTGCTTCCGTCGGTCACGATAATGGTGTCATCCACATGCTCGGCAAGATCGGGGAACTCGGCAGGATCAAGGATGTACTGCTCCGAAAGTTGTACCGCTTTGCCATCATAATCACGGATTATTCGAGGCTTGACGCCGCTTCCCGAAACATCGCTCGCGGTATCCATGTGCGCCATAAGCCCGATGCAGGGAGCTTGCTCTTTGCCGGGACTTGCAGGCAGGCGAGCAATCAGATAACAGCGATCGTCAAGTTCGACATGGGGCACACCCATCTCGCGAAGCTCGCGTTCGAGTGTGCGCGCGAGGTCCCATTGGCCTTTTGTGGTCGGCGTTTCTTCAGCGTGGCGATTGCTCTGGGTGTCGATCTTCGCATAGCTGACAAAGCGGTTCATTACTTCGTCCGCATAAGGACGGGAAAGAAATTCGATTGTTCTGTTCATGATAGTCTAATATGGCACCGATGAGTGGGGTCGCGCAAGGGTGGAACTGGGGTAGTGTTCTGAAGCTTGGGTAAAAACCAGGCGAACATGCGATTATGGGTATTCTTGTCTTGTCGTGCCCTCTTCGGTAGTATATTCATATAATGATTCCGACTTATCCTGAGTTCGCGCCCCTCGAGCTCGATGCAAGAGAGGCTTTATATCCTAATCTCAATCTCTTGCCTGACGGCATTTCAGAGTTTACGTTTGCCGGGCTCTATCTGTTCCGCCACACCTATAACTATCGAATTTCCCGCCTGCCCGACGGGAATCTTGTTATTTCCGGGCATCGCAGGGAGAAATCCTTCTTCTATTTGCCGTGCTGTTTCCCTTCTGTGGACCTTTTTGACAAGCTGATGCACCAGTATGATTACATGCGCCACATGTCCGAGACGCAGGCAAATCAGCACCGCATCGAGCTTGAAGCGCGCGGCTATCTTGTTTTCGAGGACAGGGACAATTTTGATTATCTCTATAACCGCGAAGATCTGGCAACGCTCAATGGGCGCGCATACCATAAAAAGCGCAATCTGGTAAATGGCTTTGTGAGTTCGTATTCCTGCGAGCAAAGAGCGTTCACAAAAGCGCGGATCAAAGATGCGCTCGCTGTATTGGAAGAATGGCGGACTGCGAAGGGTGTCGATGGCGACTATGCGGCGGCGCGCGATGCTTTGGAGCATTTTGAAGTTCTGGGGCTTCGAGGCGCTGTGTACTATATCGAGAATGAGCCGGTCGGCTGGTGCCTTGGTGAGCCTCTCGCGAAAGGCAAGATGTTCGCAATCCATTTCGAGAAGGCCTGCGACCGCTTCAAAGGTATTTATCAGTTTATCAATCAGGCATTCGCGCAATCGCTGGCAAAACACTACCGGTACATCAATCGCGAACAGGATCTCGGAGACGAGGGGCTCAGGCAGGCCAAAATGACCTACCGCCCTGTCGGTTTTGTCAAGAAATACATGGTATTCCATCCTGATCGTGCTGATTTTGCGCCGCAGCCGCTTGAGCCGCCTGCCGAATGCGGGCCGGGGACTGTTCATGAGTGTTCAGATGACTGAAATGGCGAATACACATGACGTTGCAAAGACCGCCGGGACAGCCGGCGCGCCAAATGCAGCAAGAGCCGCCAGCGCAGCTAACGCCATAAACGCAGCTCCATTGTTCGAGGCATTTTCTATGCCCGAAAGCCCTGTCGATGAATCAATGCGCCGCGCCTTATTTGTTCAGCTGACTGCTCAGCTGCTGCGCAGTGCCTTTGCAGGCCGCGCTCTATCGATCACTTTTTTGGCAGGCGCGGGCACGCGCTGGAAAGCTTCACTCCTCAAGGCAAGAGAAAACCCAGGCGCATGGCCGGCAGGCGAGGTCGCTGCCTCCTTCCCTCTCGATGCGCCGCGCGGTCTTTTCCCGGTGCCCGATTTTATTCATGGCGAAAAGGGTGAAGGGCGCATTGCCATGGCCGCGTATGCAGTGGAAGCGGTGCGCGCAATCAAAGAGCATATCCTTGTCGTGCGCGGCTGGGAGCGCGAAATTGAAGCGCAGGTATTGAATCCCCTTGAGATGCCGCGCTCTCGAATTGCTTTTTTCACTCAAAAAGAAGGGCCCGATGGCCAGGTATCAGGCCATGGCGATGCTGCTCTGCAGTGCATGAGCCTGTGGCAGAATGCCCGGTATGTCGTTACGAATTTTGCCGGCGATGCCAATTCGCCCCTGACAGTCGAGCTTGTATTGCGCGCTTTTGCTGCCTTCGATGCGAAAGGTATTGAAATTGGCGTCATTATCCCCGTTGCCATGACCGAAAAGCCCGCCTATCCTGTATTTCTTGAAGAAAATGGCCTGCCTGCCGGGTTCTGGCACGAAAAACTGGCGGGCTCGAAGCCGAATGCAGCGCCAACCAGCCTTACCAATGTAGGAATCCGCGTGTACCGCGCTGACTGGCTGCGTCGGGCTCTACTTTTATTGAAAGAGCGCTACTATGTCGAAGGCCAGGGACCAGACGCAGGCTGGCATATCCCCGGCAACGATCCATCCAAACGCGAATGCGCGCTTGATAATGTCGACAATCTGCTTGCTGAAATGCGTCTGGCGCGCGTCATGCCCGTTTCATTGCCTCGCGAGCTCACTCCGCTCAAATCGCTTGGAGAGTATCCTGCTTTTGTTCAAGCAGTCAAAGAAGTCCAGCGCGAATGGCGGGAAATTCGGCGCGAATAGCAGGGAGCACAGCACCGCCAGCGCGCCTTGGGCTCGTGAAATCCTTTGTTTTAGTGAAGTGCGCCAATCAGCATATTGAGCGCGCCCGCTCCGAGAATCACATAGACCGCATTGAGCTTAGTGAATGCCGTGATCCCGAAGGCGGCAAGCGCAAAAATCCAAGGCATTGGCAGCGCTGTGCGTGGCAGCAATGTCCAGAGCGTCATGAGAATCATCGCCATGCTGCCCGAGCGAAGGCTTTCGTCTGCGAGCGAGCGCTTGAGCGGAATATATTTGGCAAAAGCAAGAGCAGAACTCATTGCGAGCAAAGGAAATAAAATTACAGAAAACGTTGCGGCAAGCGCTCCCAGAAAGCCGGCTTTCTGCCATCCCACCAGCGTTGCTGCATTGAGCGCAATCGGCCCGGGCGTTGACTGCGCAATCGCGATGAGCGAATTGAAAGCTTCAGCATTCATCCATCGCGGGACAATCTCATGTTTGATGAGCCCCACTACCGACCAGCCGCCCCCAAACGCGACTATGCCGATCTTGAAAAATGCAAGCGATACACTCAGGATTTCCATACAAGCCGTCCGATATAAAATACTGCAATGCCACCCAGCAGAAGAAAAAATGCTGCTGAAGGAAATACAACCAGCAAAATCGCGAGCCCGACCACCTCGATCACTGCGCGCACCGACCATTTCCTGTTCTTGGTGGTTCTCCACAGCATGGAAGCGACAAGGCCCGGGACAACCGCACCTGCGCCACCCAGGAACCTTTTGAACAGCTCAGTATTGCCATAGAGGCTTATAAAGCCTCCCACAAGAATGAGCGCAAAAAATGGTGGCAGCACAGTACCGAGCACCGCGGCTATGGCTCCCGGAACACCTGCGATTCTATACGATGCAAGAAAGGCTGTGCTGAGGGCTATTGGTCCCGGGAATACCTGCGCACGCGAAAAAATGCGATAAAATTCTTCTTCTTCAATCCATCCCTGTTTTTCGAATGCATTGCCGATTGCTGGCACAATGACATATCCACCACCAAGTGTCAGCGTATTGATTTGAGCCAGAACCAGGAAAATATGCCATGGTGTCGGTTCGGTTTTGGTGATACCTTCCGCCCTTGCAGGCATTCTCATCGGTTTCTCCTCGAAATGTGAATGTATATCTATACCTTATTCCTGAGCGGCAGCCAAGGCCTCACAATAGCGCGCGATTGCGGATTCTTCAAGCTCTCCCTCGATCCATGCAAACGTGCCGAATCGCAGATACACAAGACCGGCGCGAACCCGCTTGTCCGGAAAAAGCTCTCGGATCGCTTTCTGGTATATACCGAGCTGAAGAGCATAATCTATCGGGGCAAAGCGTGCATCTGTTTTCAAGTCCAGGATGATAACCTCGCTGCTTTGCTCGATGAGCATATCGATTCTGCCTTCGAGCGTCCACGGGGGAATAGAAAGAAGGAAAGGATATTCAATAGAGACTGTATTTCCTTGTAAGAGGGTTTTGAAGCAGTCGCTATTCAGAAGGGGCACAAGTTCGCGGTATGCGCGCGCTATTTCGTCCGATGGCTTTTTCTGCAGCTCCGTCCATGTCAGGCTGCGGCTTACGCTGGCAATTTCCGCTGTATCTTCGCGAAGCGAATTCCTGGCTGTGCGGTACATCGCTGATGGCGAGAATGTTTCAAACGGTTTGCCTGAAACAAGATGCGCGAACAGCTCATGCACCAGCGTGCCAAAAACAGCCGGATCTGATGCTCCTTCTTGTGCCGCCCGTTTTTTCTCGAGCACTTCCGATGCAGGCTCGAAGCAGGTTTCCTGGATGATGCGAGGGGAAAATGCTGGCACAGGGGCTTTGGATCTGACCACGTGCGCTTTAACTGCGCTCACCGTCAACTTGCGCGCAGGCCTTTCGAGGTTGACTATGCGTGCTCGTTCGTACATGGCCGCGACCTGAGCAAGATCGGGTTTCTGAGTCGCTCTGCGCTCTCTGTGCACTTCCTGTTCGAACGCGAGCGGTTCGAAACTGAGCTTTATTCTCGCTAGGTGCCGCGAGCTTGTTGCTTCTGCGTGCTTGGCTGCTGGGCGCTCTTCTTGTGGATTTTCAGTTTGCTGGCGCTCGGCTTCCGGATACCCAGCTGCTGAAGGATGAAGCTTATAGGTGCTCTGGAATAGCAGCGCATGGAAACTGTCGGTATCATAGGACCGAGAAGGCGCCGCGCCAAACAGAATGAGGTGATCGATTGCGCGCGTACATGCGACATAGAATAGGCGCTTTGTCTCGGCATGTTCTTTTTCGACACGCAAGGTGCGAGCCTGCGTCTGCAGAATGTTCGAACCGTTATCCGCGCGGTCGTGGAATCCGATATCGATGGTGAAGTATCTGTCCTGGTTCGTATCCGGAGGCGCATCGAGCACGCCCCACAGATCGCTGCCTCCGCTTTTGTTCGTTCCGGCTTCCATCCATGGGATGAGCACAATAGGGAATTCGAGGCCTTTGGATTTGTGGATGGTCATAAGCCTGACGCCCTGCGCTTCTTCTTTCTGGATTGTGCTCGAATCGAAGAGCCTTTTCTGGTCTATGAAAGCCCGAAGCGTTCTGAGGAATTCAGGCACGTGGCCGCCCTGTGCTTCTGTCTCTGCGGCAATTGAGCGTATCGCGTTCCAGTGTTCCAGATACGGGTGGCGTTGGGGATCGGACAAAATCGAAAGACCTATGAACGCACGTTCCCAGGCAAACGAGATGATCTCCATAAGCGGCAGATGATCGGCGATCGCGCTGAAGGCATCATAGAAGAAGACCATGCGTTGAACAGCTGCCTGGTCTTCCGCACTCAGCCCTGCAAGCGCCCCGGAAGGCGACCTGGCACGAAGCTCCGCAAGGCTGAGTTTTTCTGTCAATATCGATACATAGCCATCATTCGTGATTCGGCAGAGAGGGCTTCGCAGCACCGCAGCAGTCGCAAAAAGATCGTGGCTGTCGAGCAACAGGCGCAATATAAAATAGAGATCATTGACCGGTGCCTCAGTGAAGAGGCTTGCAGTAGTCTCGGTGACAAAGGGAACAGCGAGCATGCGCAGGTATTTTTCGATTTCGTATTGGCGGCTTGTGGTGCGCATCAGAATTGCGATATCGCTGTATTCGGCTTTTCTGAGACTATCTTTGCATCGGATATACAATGGCGAAGAGGATTCGACAGCATTGCGGATCCACATGGCCATGCGGAAGGCCATGGATTCTCTGGCTGAGAGGGCTGAGCCAAGCTTCGCGACGCGAGCGGCTGCGCCAGAAGAAGTTGCAGCGGACGAACCTGGGCCAGCCTCTTCTTGTAGCGAGGTCCCCTCCAGCGGCACTTCATCTGAAACGAGGTGGTATTCGATACGCGGAACAAATCCTGGCGGCTCGGGCTCCGTGCTCGCTTCCATCCGTTCGTAGATCGCTTCGAAAGCTTGCGGCTGAGTTGGGTCAGCTGGCTGCAGAACTACAGCAAACACATCGTTGAAAAAATCGATCAGCGCTTTTGCGCTGCGATAATTTCGGGCAAGCGCGAATCGCTCAGCTGCCAGTTCGCTTGCCAGCGCTTTAAACACGCTCACATCGGCCCCGCGGAACAGGTAAATCGATTGCTTTTCGTCGCCGACAAAAAAGAGTTTGCCTTCGGCAATCTTCGCTGGACGTCCTGCTCCTGTCGAACTCTCCGCGCTCGCCGGGCCTGGCTCAATCCCCGGCTCCTGGCTCAGTAAGAGCAAAAGCCGCTTCTGGATCGCATTGTTGTCCTGAAATTCATCGATGAGGAAATAGCGGAACCGCGATGCCCAGTACTCTCGGATATCTTTTTGTCGCGAAAGGATATCGACCGCAAGCGCTCCAAGATCCTTGTAGTTCATGATATTGGCGCGGCGCTTTTCTTCGCACAGCGCGTCCGCATATTCGTCGAGGCGTTCCATCGCGGTGCGGTATTGCGGAAGGAACAGCTCGAAATCGATGATTTGCCGAAGCTTTTTGAGCAGCTTTTTGTCTCTTAACAGTAGCTGCCCCTGCTCCTTGATTGCAATTTCGATGTCGTTTTTCCCGACACGCTGGAAGTTGACACTGTTCTCGGGCTTGTCGATGTAGTCGAGAAAAGCCTTGAGGCGAGAAAATCGCTGCATGCTGCCTGTGCCGGGCTCTGGGCTAGCCCCGTTTTTTGACGCATCCGTATCGAGAGCCTTGAGCAAAACCTGCGCGACGCGAACAGTTTTTGCGCTCCCTTCTTTGAAATCGGAAATCGTGCCCTTGCCGGCTTCATCGAGTATGCGCGCCGCGATTGCTTGCATCTGCTGGACTACACTGGTGCCGGTCTGTTCGAATTCCCGCATGCCGATCTCGAAGGATCGATGGCATACATGCTGGCCTATCCAATGAGGTTCGACATTCGCGCTTCCGAATGAAGCAAACAAGTCGCTGACTACCGCATCGAAACCAAAGGCGCCAAGGAGCTCGCGCAGCCCATCCGCTTGCATATGCTCGAGGACGTAGCGGTATGCGGTTTTGTGTGCAACCTCGGCACAGGCTGTTTCGTCTATGACAAAATCGGGCGTATAACCGTACAAAGTCGCGCAGCCAGCCACAATTTCCCTGCAAAACGAATCGAGCGTCTGAATGTGCGCATTCGAGAGTCGGCTGGCAAGATCCGGGCGAGCATTTTCTGGGCGGCCGAGCGCTTCATACACGCGCTGGAACATTTCGGCTGCGGCCTTGCGGGTAAACGTGAGTGCGAGAATCGATTCCGGCTCGACATGCTCTTCAAGAACAAGGTAGAGAAAACGGCCAACGAGCGCCCGGGTTTTCCCCGCGCCGGCTCCGGCAGTGACGACTGCGGTCGATTTCGTGCAGGCCGCGAGTCTCTGCGCACCATCGAGGTCGAGCTTATTCATTATGACTCCAGAAAATACCAATATCTGCAGAGCGCGCGGAACGGGCAGTCGCCGCAGGATGCGCGATCGAGTGCTAGGTCGATCAGCTCCCCATTGCGGACAGCCATGCTTGCAGCAGCGAGCGTTTGCCGCAGTACCGCGCGGACATCAGCAGTTTCTGAGGCTGTTTTGAATGCTTTTGCGAGCCCATAACCTGGTGGAAGGGCGGGAGGAGCGATATACGCTACGCCTTCGGCTTTTTCAATCGACCAGTACAGCGCTCCTTCAACCAGCTTGCCATCTAGTTCTTCTGCAAGGGCGTAAAGCGGCACTTGCAATTCCTGAACAGCCATCGAGCTCGCGGTATCCTCTATATCATCGCTATCGTCGACCACCCCTGATGATTCCTGGCCGCGCGGGCGCATTGCAGAAGCTTTCGGAATGCTGTTTTTTTTGTAATCGATAATAACCAGGCATTGGGCATTGCCCGCGCTTTCGTCGATCCGGCTGAAAATGCAGTCGATTCTGCCTCTCAGGATCGCTTTTTCGGAATCGAAAACATGCTCGAAAGGCAGCTCGAAGCCTTCTCTTCGATATGGCTGGAATGCGAGGGCTTCGAATTCCTGGAGTGTTTTCAGACGGTGGCGCGCTCGATCGAAATAGGTCATAAGGGCAGGCCGGATGCCTGGACCTTTTGAGGCAAACATTTCCTCGGCCGTCGTTTTGGCCGCCTGCTTGAAGATATCGAGGAAAATGTCATCCGTGACCTCAGAAGAAGTCGATGCAGAAGCGTGCTGCATAAGCGCGCGGACGATGCGCTGGTAGGTTGTATGCAGAAAATTGCCCAGAATCATGGAAAGATCATCGAGAGCGTACATATCTGCAGCACCAATGCGCGAGACAAACCAGCGAAACCCGCAGCGCATTCGATCTCTCAATGAATGCGGGCTGAATATGGCGAAATCTCTGTCGAAATCAAAGCTGTCAGTGGCCTTAAGGAAACGCTTCGCGATGGGCGCATCTAGCGGGGCGGGGTGGGCATAGGTGCGCGTATCAAAGGCAAGGTGGCCCGGGAAAGCAGAGAAGCCCTCGGAAAAGCGCTGTTTTTGTCCTTTGGTGAGCGCGAGCGGCGTATCGCTTGCCAGCATGGTCGTCGATTGCCATATCGCACGCTCGACACGTCGAGGCACCCGAGACAGAACAGAAGCTGTCCCGTTGCGCATTGCATTCGCGTTTTCAGCCAAAGCGGCTCCGAAAAAAGGATGGGCGACTTCATAGCCATCGAAACTTTCACGCGCAAAACTGAAGTGGGCATCGCCCAGGCTGTGCAGGGCAACGAGCTCCTCGATGCGATATGTTCCGTCCAGGCCCAGCAGCGATGCAAGTTCACTGCGAAGCGCGGTCTGATTTTCGAAATATGCGGCCAGGCCATCCTGCGAAGCGCCGATTATGTACTGCGAAATCGCTGCCAGGCCGGCGGTGGTGCCGAAATCGAATACACGGACAGCATTTTCCGCCATAACCGGTATGTAATTTTTTGTGCTCAGAGCTGCAAGATATACCTCAAAGGGCGAAAAATGGCTTGTCTGAAAAGCATCTTCGCGCTCGACGAAAGCCTGCAGTTCATCGAGCGCCATGCGCATGGAGCGATCGGTATAGCTCTGTGCGCTCAGTTTGGTTGTATCGACCCAGCGTTCGAGAAAACGGAGTATTGCTAGGTAGAGCCCGGAGAAATTCTTGCTCTGCGCAACCTCTGTAATGTCTTTCCACAGCGCGTCGTACTTTTGCACAAGGTTGAGAACACTCATGCCGATCTGCGCCGATTCCTTCCAGAGCCCATGAACATACGCCGCATTCGGCGAAGGCGAGGGGATATGCGCGCGAGCGGCAGTTATCCGAAGCTGTCTCCATGCTTCAGGATCTCGATTCTGGATGCTCGTAAACGCTGCGAGCGAGTCCAGCGCATCGAGGGTCAGTCCTTCCCGCGACGCCTGCTGAATGGCCCGCAACAGACGCCCGAATGGGGTGGAAGAAAGCGGCGATCCCGAGCGAATCGATACTGGCACTCCGCAGTCTGCGGCAATCTGGCGGATCCATGCGGCTTTCTGCGGATTCAGCCTGCAGACTGAAATGGCAATATCTTCCGGTTCGAGACCCTGCTCGATTTCTTCAGAAATAGAAGCGAACACATATTCGATTTCGTCGATTGCAGAATCGAATTGAATATAGGGAGGCAGGCGTATTCCAGAAGAATCTGGCAAGGCGCTTTCGGGGAAGTATAGTCTGGATTGCTCATGTTCGATCCCGAGCCCGAGGCGCGCAAAATCTCTTTTAAGTCCGTAGGCGCGAATGTGATGCCCTGACGACAAGCTCTGATCCTGCGCTAGGAAATGATAATCGATGATGTTCTGGTCATTGAGAAAATCGCGATAATGGCGCGCCAGCGCCTTTAGGTCTTCGAGCTCCTCGCGCAAGAAGGCGAATTGCCTTTGTTTTTCGGCGCTGCCAAGTGGTTCTTTCCTCGATTGCCGGGCATAGGCATCGATTTCATATAGTGCCGGAACAAGCCTCACAAGGCGCAGAAGATGCGAAATGCTATATGACTCGCCGCCGGGCAGAGTGGGCAAAATTCGTCTCAGAATGAGCGAATGTCGCGCTTCGCTGCCTTCGAGCGATTCAAGCGCCCGTATCGCCCATGCCCATCGGTCAGCATGCTGTGCCATCCGCGTCCCGGCGCGCTCGCTCTCTCGTTCTTGCTCGTCATCGAGCCCGATTGTACGCAATAGCGGTTCAAATCCTAAAAAACGATCGAGCGCCACGGCCTTGAAGACCTTCGAAGCCAGGAGCGCGCGAGCCCATGAATCCGCTGCATCCTGGGAGGGGAAAGCGAAGATTACTGTATTGTCCCGCACGTATTGCTCGATATCAGAGCCGATTGGGGTTTTCAAAAGCTCAGCGTAGCGCGCGGCGCGCCTGTCCATTGCTTCGACCTGCCTCTTCATACCATGCCAGAAATATCAGCGGAATGCGTGCTCCAGAAATTCGTGCTCAAGCCAATTCAAGGCGATGCATGTGCCAAAACGTTTTCCAGAAGCGTTTTAGTCAGATATCCCGAATCCGCCTCATGCGCAGCCAAGAGTTCTGCACGCAGATGCCAGAATTCGACAGCGTCGACATCGCCTTCAGGGAAGATTTGGGTAATCGAGTCGATCCACCCAAAGGCAGGCAATAGTCCGATAAACGCCTCGAACCGCTCTCTGTTGAAGTACTCTGTTCCGCGATAATGATTGACACCGAGCGCCGCGCGCATAAGCGCGTTCGAGAAGGCCCATTCGAGAATGTCGTGCGCACTGGGACTCGCGCCGACCGCGCTCTCTTTTTTGCCGGAATCGCTCACCGCGCTCGCCGCAAAAAGCTTTGCATCGGCGCGCAGTGCCCACGCGATGGCGATTTCAGCTTCCGCAGATGGATCTATGCTGTTTTCTGGTTCGTCGGGTATGGTCCTGCTCAGCGCAACCGCAAATTCTCTTAGTTTCTTGGTGATGCGGTATTCCTCGACGACACGGCCGATATCTTCACTCAGGCCATCAGCGGCGAACGATTTGGCGAGCGCGGAGATGAATGCATACACCAGAAGTGTCAGTCGCTTGCGCGGCGCGCCGATCCTGTATGCCGCGAGCGGAGCCTCATCCAGAATCTCAGGATTATAGAGACCGGACAAGACCGAACTCATCCAGGAGACCGCCCGGCGGATCGATTCAGCGCGCGAGGCAGGGTGGGTATATTCGCAGCCAGCCGTGGCGCAAAGCCTTGAAAAGAACATTTCGGAGAATATGGCGGCGCGTGCGATTGCTTCGCTCTTTGACAGGCTTTCGACGGTTTCGACCGCATTCAGGCTCACTATGGCATTATGCAGGGCACGGAAGAGGTCTGGTTGGTCGGCCTCGAGCAGGGCATCGTCGAGATCCGCAATGCCCTTCGAATCGACGATTTCGTACAGCCGCGCATAGCGTCCTTCGGTGTCGTGCACGCTGGAAATTTCGAGAAACACCTTGCTCTGGTAGCCTTCGAGCGCAACCTGCAGTCCGCTCGAAGCGATTTCTTCGCTTCGATAGATGAACCACAGTCCCGAACGGATTTCATGCATGATGAGGTAATTATCGGGCGATGGCTCGACGCCGAGGGCTTTTGCTAGGGTTATGGTTTCGAGGTGTTTCTTGCCGCTCGGGCTTTTTTGCGTAAAGGCGCATGAATTGTGAATGCGGCCAGATGTGCGCTCCCAGCAGTTGTTGTAGAGGATGAGCGCGCGCTGTTCGCCCTGGCCATTCGTATAGGCAAAGACATTTTCGTCGATAGTGCCATCGGCGCGCATGTAATCGTAGAGAAAAAAGTGCTCGATATCGGAAAAGAGCGGCCTTGTTCGAAGAAGCGGGAAAATTTCGCGCTCGTGGCGGGCGATAAAGTCGCGATCGGGCGTTTCGTCCTTGTACGAGCGCTTGAATTCCATGCCGTATTTCTCGGTGAAGCCTTCGATCTGACCGTGGGCGATCATGGGAAGCCCTGGCATGGTGGCGAGCATGGTTGCGACGCCGAAGTACTTGTCGCCCTTGCCGAATTGGGCTACAGCCGTCTCCTCATCCGGGTTGCTCATGAAATTGACAAAGCGCTTAAGAATGTCCCGATCGAATTCCTGGGTGTTTTTTATGGTCAGGCGGTAGAGCGAGTTCTTTTCTTCCTTGAGCATGTTCATGAAGGCTGAGTTGTACACGCGGTGCATGCCGAGGGTGCGGACGAAATAGCCCTCCATGAGCCAGAATGCCTCCGCAAGAAGCAGCGTGTCCGGCGCCTTTTCCGCGCACAAATCGACCACTTCGCGCCAGAATTCATTCGGAATCGCCTTGTCGAAGGCTTCATCGCTCATCGCATGTTCCGAGCGCGAGGGAATCGCGCCGCCTGCGCCGGGAGCAGGGTACCACAGGCGCCTGATATGCTGCTTGGCCAGCACCATGGCCGCGTCGAAGCGGATAATGCTGAAATGCGAGGCAACGTGGAGAATGCGCTCTTTGACCGCTTCGCGCGCTGCCGGATTGAGAAAATCGATCTGGGCAGTGTCGTTCCAGGGCATGCCGGTACCGTCGTTGCCATGGTAGATATAGCGGACCTCTCCTGTATGCCGATCGAGCCGCTTGAACACGACAGCTGCATCGGTGCGGCTATAATAGTGGTCTTCGAGCCAAATGCCGACCGATGGGTCGCTGGAGAGGTCGGGTCCGTTGAATGTATAACTCGGAAATGGACAGTAGGGCACGCTCATGAAAAGCTCAGGCTTGGTTCTTACCCAGAATGAATCGATACCGGTATGATTGGGCACCATATCAGCCGCAAGCCGAATGCCGAATTGCCGGCATTGTTCCCTGAATGCGTCCAATGCCTCCCAGCCGCCCAGTTCCGGGCTGATTTCGTAATCGAAGAGCGAGTAAGCCGAAGCGGCCGCCTCCGGATTACCGCAGAGCTTTTTGATTTTTTCGCTGGCGGGGCTTCGCTGCCAGATACCGATGAGCCACAGGCCGTTAATGCCCCTCTCCGCCATCGTGATGAGCTCTTCGCCGGGAATCTGATCCAAGCGCGAAATCTCTCGGCCATAGAAAACCGACAGTTGGTGCAGCCACACGAGGGTGTTCTTCGCTAAAAGCACAAGAGACGGCATCCAGTTGCGGTCCGCGCTGAATTTTTCGTATTCATGCAGGCTGCTGCGATAGTGGTATGCGTGCGCCGGCCCCGGACCAGCCGGAAAACGCGGTGCGGTTTCCTCGTTGATCATATCGATGCCCGCAAGGAGGGCAAGGCGGAAATCCCCCAGCAGCTCGCCCCAATTGTCGACAATCCATTGCAGTTGCGCTTTAAGCGACTGTGGCGCGCGCTTGGCAGGCTCCCTGAGGAAACTTATAAGGTCGAGCGCCTTGCCTTTTTCGTACGAAAGTCCCGGGAGCGCCTTGAGTGCTTCCTCGAGTTTTGAAAAAACGGCCAGATACGGCGTTTTCGCCGCCAGGCTTCCGGCTAGTGCTGTTCCTGCCGGGGAGACTCCATCGTCAAATAGCGGCCTGTATGGTGCGCAGGCAGGATTTTCGTTGAAAAGCCGGACAAGAATGAGCTGTTCGAGAGCTGCTTCGCGGTGGGAGAGCATTTTGCCGTCTTTTGCCCGGCTTGACGATTCAAGCCAATCCGAGGCGTCAGCGATACCATCGAATACTTCAGGAGGCGGAAATTCGAGCGCGAGCTCTTTGAGCACATCTGCAAGCGCCGAACGATCTTTCTCTGTCCCCATTGCTGATTCCGCGATATGCCTGAGCATTTTTGACAATTGCTGGCGGTACAAATCGATAATGATGCGCGACGCATCGTCGATGAGGGATAACGCTCGCAATTCGCTTGCCGGCAACTGGAATTTCTGCGCGACCACGCGCGCCGAAACAGAATCCGGTATCGCAATTGCTCCAGAAGGCATCCAGAGATGCTTCGGAGGAACATTCACCGATCGCAGGGATCTGCTGATCTGCAACGCCATTGTTTTTCTCCTACGGTAACTATACTCGGAATTTGGCCTGCGGGCAACGAATGATGTACGAAAAATGGGGAATATGGTATAATAACATATCGACAGAGGGGGTCATTTTGTCTGGACAGGTTGCTCACGAAAAACGCAGGCAGGAAATTCTCGAAAAAGCGCTCGATGTGTTTATTGAAGAAGGATACGAAGACACCACCTTCCAGAAAATTGCCGAACGCTGCGGCATCACAAGGACAATTCTCTACCTGTATTTCGAGAACAAAAAACAGATATTTGCTGAGAGCCTCAAGCGTTTTCTCGGTTCAGTCGAAATCGAGATCGCGGTTGTCGCGCACGACGAAAGCATGAACAGCGAAGAAAAAATCCTAAAAATCGGCGAAATGGTTGTTGAAGCGTGCGAGAAGGAATCGAAGCTGCTGTCGGTAGTGCTGGATTACTTGCTCAGGCTCAAGGCAGCAGGCGGAAATCCGGACGAAAAAGTGCGCAGGCGCACGGTCAGAATGCGGCACATTCTAGCAGATATTGTAATCGAAGGCAAAAAGCGGGGGGAATTCAGCGAGACCTCTTCGGTGAAAGGCACAGTGGAGATATTTTTTGCCCTGGTTGAGGCGACTGTATTTCGCCTCGTGGTGCTGGGGCGCAAAGAAGCGACAGGGCTTGCTGAGGCGCTCACTCCCTTCGTGCAGAGCATGCGACCCTGATGTGCCTTGGGCGATAAGACGCCGCGAACAATAAATGTGGCATGCTGCATGCAATAGATGCTCGTGTATGCTGCGCGCAAAATATCAGAGCGGATTGCCGCTCAGCGCCATGCTGGCAACAAAGAGATCCATAATCTTCCGTTCCATAATCGAAACTTCCGAAATGTACTTGAATGTGACGCCGGGAATGCCTTGCTCGGCAATGCGCGTAATGCCGGCATTGTACGCGGCAAGCGCAGTGAATTCATCCTCGCTGAGGATGAGGTATTCTTTCAGATGGCTGATTCCAATCCTGGCATTGTGATAAGGGTCGAAAACCTGCTTCTCGCTTATTTTGTCGAATACCGATGAATTAAGCTGAAAAAGGCCGCTGCTGAGGCTTCCGCTCGTATTGACCGAACGGGCTTTTGGATTGTAGCGGCTTTCGACATATGCAACCGCAAATGCAAGGCTAGGCCTGACGTTATGCGCTATCGAATTGTCAAGAATCGCTTTTGCGACGGGCATCGAATTTGTAATTGCAGAGAAGAATTTTAACACCTGATTTTTTGTTTTATCATTGATATACAGGCGCGAAACAGGATCGCTATAGGATCCATTATTCTTAAGGGTGACGGCAAACATAATGCTGGAATTTTTATTTTTTGTGCTTGCAAAAATACTGGAATCGAATAACGTCGCTGAAGATGAAATAAGAAAAAATGAAGCAATACAGAAAGAAGCAGCAATAACAAGCCTCGCAGCCTTCTTCCTCGTTAAAAATACTGACTTTTTTTCAGATTGCACTCTGAAAATCCTCCCCAAAAAACCGAAATATTCGCAGTAAAATATACCGCAAATTAAAAGAAAGTGTAATGAAATGAAAAAATTAGTCAAGCAGTATTGACAGAAAATTAATTTAATAACTGCAAAAACAATATTTATATTATTAACGATAACGTATTAAATAATATGCTGGAATATCTCTGCGCGGCATGGTACTATACGGTCATTATGAATCCCGAAGCTATTCGCATTATTGTTACTGGCGGCACATTCGACAAGCATTATGACGAAATAAAAGGCGAACTGACCTTTACCGAAACGCATGTTCCCGAAGTATTGAAGCGCGCACGAGTATCGGTGCCCGTTCAAGTCGAGCTCAACCAACTTATCGACAGCCTCTACATGCAAGAGGCAAATCGCCAATCGGTACTCGATGCGTGCAAGAGAGCACCAGAGCGGCACATTATAATCACCCACGGAACCGACACCATGGCGGAGACAGCAAAGCTCATCGGCAGCGCCCGACTCGATAAAACCATCGTGCTTACCGGCGCCATGATCCCCTATAAAATCCTCGACTCGGATGCACTGTTCAATTTCGGCACAGCATTCGCGGCAGTCCAGCTGCTTCCGGCAGGCGTCTATATTTCGATGAATGGCCGAATCTTCGACTGGAACAGGGTGCGCAAAAACAAAACCCTCGGCGTTTTCGAAGAAATACAGGAATAACATTCATGCCTCGACCCAAAACCGAAGAAAAGCGCAAACTCATCCTCGATACCGCAAAGCGCCTTTTTGCGCTTGAGGGAGTTGGTGTATCCATGAACGAGATGGCGGAAGCAATCGGCATTCCTGTCGGCAGCATCTACACCTATTTCGAATCAAAGCAGGTGCTGGTCGAGACAATCATCGAAGAAGGCTGGAATGAGTATCGATTGTGGCTTGAAGAGGGAATCGCTGCGATCCAGCTTGGCAGCCAGAACGCCGATGCAAGACTCATCGCGCTTAAAATCCTTTCGTTCCTTGTGAATAAGGCGCTGCCAAAGCTCTTCAGCGATGTCGAACTCATCATGCTGTTGCTTGCCGAAGCGGGGACGACTGCGAGGCTTGAAGAAAAACTGCAGTATTTTTCTTCCATGATTACAAAGCTTGTTTCAGAATGCCAGGTTTCCGGCGCTGCAGAGAATGATCCGCGCCAATACAACACGGGCATCACGGTGCTCCTGCTCGGCGCGCTCGAGACCCTGCGTCTTTCTTCCAAAACTGATCTGAAGCTCGGCGCAGACGATATTCAGGCTTTTTTCAGACTAATTGTGGAGAACGCACTCGGCCAGGGCTTACCCGATACGGACTGAGGGAACGCATCCAGGGCTTGACCACAAAGGCCGCAATGCTCGCCAAAGGGCGCAAAAATCGCGTTCGCCATTGTACCTCAGAATAGTAATCCTCCAGAGTCTTGCTCCTGAAATGCAAAACCGCCTCCGCTTCATCCGAATCCACAAACCAGCCGCAGTGAAAGTTGCATTTTGCAAAGAGCTCATCCGGCAAAAATGAAGAGCTGCCCAGCCCGAAAAGCCGCATGAGCCGGTCGAGGTACGCGCGATACGTTGTCCGGCATGCGGCTCCGCCTCCTATATTGAAAATTCTTCCTGCAGCATCCGGATTCTGGCAGGCTGCCGCGAACGCTCTCCCCGCATCTTCGGTATGCAGGACCTCGAATCGTGTCGCAGGCGGTACTTCGAATAGCATGGGATCGAAGGGCAGCCAGTCGCTGGAAACAACATAGGAGAGGCGAAGAATAACCCAATCCAGGCCAGCGGACCTGATGAGAGCTTCGCATTCCTGTTTTGTTTTGCTATAGGTATCGTTTGGCAAAAGCGGATCCGTTGCGGAAATCCATGGCGAAGCAAGACGGTCGCCATACAGCGCGATGCTGGACGCAAACACAAAGCGAGGAGGGCGAGGCAAGATCGAGCAGACAGCGAGGAGCGCCCTCGTTCCTCCCACATTGATGCGGTATGCCAGCTCAGGATCTCGATCCGCGAGAGGCGGAATGATTCCCGCTAAGTGAATCACCGCATCTGGCCCTTCGGAAGATCCATCGATTCCAAAACAGGCCATTGCTTCAGAAAGCGCTGCTTCGTCTGTAATGTCGCCAAAAAAAACCTTGAGCTTCGAACCTGATGCCTTCAAAAGCTCGCGCAGGCGCGCGGAACGCTTCTCCTTAGCAGAAGGATGCTCGAACACGCACACCTCGTGACCAGCGGAAAGAAGCGCACGCACCGTGCTTATACCGACATTCCCGAACCCCCCACTGACAAACACGCGCATTATTTGCCTCCAGAAACAGCCTACGAATATAGCTTGACGCCCGATTCTTGCTCGTCGCCAGCGTAGTATCGCTGTATATAATTATAATGAATGAGTGTTCATTCAGCAACAATCAATTAGTGTTCTCAACCTTGGGTAAAAACTGAACAAAACCTTGACCCCTCCCCAAAAACCTTTATCAGCGCCCATCAGCGGCCCCTCTCATTGACCTGAGAAAGAGCTTTCGGTACACTGGCTGGGCTATGATTACAATCCATGAATTACGCAGAAAATACATTGAATTTTTCAAGGCCCGCGGGCATTCGGAGATAAGCGGCAAGTCCCTCATCCCCGAAAACGATCCCACGGTGCTCTTTACCACCGCGGGCATGCACCCGCTCGTTCCGTACCTGCTTGGCGAGCCTCACCCGGCGGGCAAGCGCCTCACTGACTACCAGAAGTGCATCCGCACCGGCGATATCGACGCAGTAGGCGATCCGAGTCACCTCACTTTTTTCGAGATGCTCGGCAACTGGTCGCTCGGCGACTATTTTAAAAAAGAAGCAATCCGCTGGTCGTACGAATTCCTGACAAGCCCCGAGTACTTGGGCATCGATCCGGCAAAGCTGTCGGTGACTGTATTCACTGGCGACGAGGGCGTTCCCCGGGATGAGGAATCGGCTTCGATTTGGCGCTCGCTTGGTATACCCGAAGAGCGAATCTATTTCTTGCCGCGTGAGGATAACTGGTGGGGTCCCGCAGGCGAAACTGGTCCATGCGGTCCAGACACCGAAATGTTTGTCGATACCGGCAAACCCGCATGCGGGCCCGACTGCCGTCCCGGCTGCCATTGCGGCAAATACTTTGAAATCTGGAACGACGTGTTCATGCAATACAACAAAAAAAACGACGGCAGCTATGAGCCGCTTGCGCATCCCTGCGTGGACACGGGCATGGGCATCGAGCGCACCGTCGCCATGCTCCAAGGCAAAAAATCGGTCTACGAAACCGAAGCCTTCACACCCATTCTCGCCGTGCTCGAATCGATCACAGGCAAGCGCTACGGCGCGCTCGACAACAATCCGGAGACCGATCGCAGTTTCCGCATCATCGCGGACCATATCCGAGCTGCAACATTCATTCTCGGTGACCCGAAAGCCGTGCTGCCATCGAATATCGGAGCTGGCTATGTTCTTCGCCGCCTCATTCGGCGAGCCGTCCGACACGGGCGAAAACTCGGTATTGACGGCATTTTCCTCGCCAAGCCCGCCGAAGCGGTCATCGAAATCTACAAAGAGCCATATCCCGAGCTTCTGGAAAACCGCGCGCATATCCTCGAAGAACTCGAGCGCGAAGAACGAAAATTCCTCGAAACCTTGCAAAAGGGCGAGCACGAATTCGAAAAAATGCTGCCAAACCTGCTCAGAAACCCCGAAAAAATCATGCCCGGGCGCCTTGCGTTCAGACTTTACGACACCTATGGCTTCCCCATCGAACTCACCGAAGAACTCGCGAGCGAAAACGGCCTGGCCGTGGATCGCGCGGGCTTTGACGAAGCGTTCAAAAAGCATCAGGAACTGTCGCGCGCAGGAAGCGAGCAAGTGTTCAAGGGCGGCCTTGCTGACCATTCGGAGGTCGTCACGCGCTATCACACTGCAACCCACCTTTTGCACAAGGCTCTTCGCATCGTGCTCGGCGAACATGTCGCGCAGAAAGGCTCGAACCTGACTGCCGAGCGCCTCCGCTTTGATTTCTCCCATCCCGCGCCGATGACTCAAGAACAGATTGCCGAAGTCGAGCGCATCGTCAACGAGCAGATTGCCCGCGACCTGCCGGTCTCAATGACCATGATGCCCCTCGAAGAAGCCAAAGCCTCGGGCGCCATAGCCCTATTTGGCGAAAAGTATGAGCCCGTTGTAAAAGTCTATACTATCGGAGATTTTTCGAAAGAAGTGTGCGGCGGGCCGCATGTCACGCACACAGGGGAGCTTGGGAAGTTCAAGATAACGAAGGAACAGTCGTCGAGCGCAGGCGTACGCCGTATCTACGCGATCCTTGAGTAGTGCTCTCAACCTTGTGTAAAGAATTGAAGCAAAGATAGTCAGTTTGTGCGAATACCTCTATGACCGCCACTGCGGTCAAGGAGGGTATTCGTGCACTGGTTTGCCTTTTGTCCTAATCCGAACTGTTCCTACCATCACGAGG
>Ga0302253_1000376_pt1 | contig 38519 bp, 43 predicted proteins | sample AAG_RA_Trp_MG_FD_193537 | JGI IMG/M metagenome (GOLD analysis project Ga0302253, IMG submission 193537) | Enriched activated sludge microbial communities from anaerobic digester in WTTP, New Holstein, Wisconsin, United States - AAG_RA_Trp | ecosystem: Engineered > Bioreactor > Anaerobic >...
TAAGTCGGTAAAGAAAATAAAATTTGCGCCCAATGAATCTGTGATTGCTGAAATTAATAAACCAACAAAAAAACTCTTGGAGAAAATGAAAATATCTATTACCTAAAAATTTAGGGTTTGGGTTTAATAGGCTCGGTACTTTTTAAGGAACGACTAAATATAAAAATTCAAATAGCAAATATCAAATATCAAATGTAAAATTTAATCCCAAACCGCTAATAAAAGAATGAAATGAATTTTGTCTCGTCAGCAATGACGAGATGCCGATAGACTAACTGTTTTAAAACAAAAGCGAAGTGAATTGTTTTAATGAACTTGTTAGCAAGTCGGTATTACATTCATCTTTTATATTACAACTCCATGCTCCCTGTTGTTTGCAAACATGTATCTTTACGGGCTGTGATTGAAGTTGAGCAAGCCATTTGTTTGCCTTCGCCAACGGGCAGGAACTGTCTATTACAATCTGTCTGGTATGTACTTTTTTCAATAACTCCGAAAGATTTACATTGGCATAATGTTGCAATAATATCATATCCACGTTTATGGAATTTTGAATTTCTGTATTATTAAACCTGCTATCGTTAATTATCATAATTTTATATCCATAAAAATTCAAAAAATTATTCTGAACAAATAAGGTCTGCTGAGGGTATTTCGTTTGATGTTGAGCCGTATCAACTAAATGCGAAAAAGGAATAATATTACTCTTCGAAACCTTTAATGCTAACCAGTTTCCCTTTACAGCATATAAAATTTTGTCTGAAATACTGTCGCTGAGAATCAAAACATTTTGATGACCATCTATTAAATCAAGAACAGACGAACCTTTGATATTATACACGTATATTTTTTTCTGATGGACGGTTTTTGCTTCATAATAAAGTATCGATGTGGAATAAAGAATAATCATTATCAACGACCAACGTAAATAGGTAATCTTTTTATGAACAAAAAAGAGCACCAGCGTAAAAATAAACAAATAAATAAGCACGAGTTGTATTTTATCCAGATAGATATTTTGAATTGTGGAACCGGGTAAACTTTCAATAAACAGTACTACGGAATTCATAAATATGACAAGCCATTTCAGTACGAATGCGAGTACCGTTGATACTAAAGGCAACCATGATATACAAAGACAAAAAATAGCCAGATAGTTAACCAGAGAATTGACAGGTACAAGCACAATTCCCGAAATCATAAAATAGGTAGGAAACTGATGAAAATAATACAGCGACAAGGGTGTTGTAACTATTTGAGCGGCTAAGGTAACACATACCAATTCCCAAAGAGTATTCAGCACCTTATTTTTCACATACAGCAAATTTTTAAGTTTAGGTTGCAAATAAACAATTCCAATAAGTGCCACATAAGACAACTGAAAACCCACATCAAACAAAAGAAATGGATTAAACAGTAAAAGAAAAACCGCCGACGCAGCCAGTGTATTATACAGATTGGCTTTTCGGTTTATATGCTTGCTAACAACGATAAAACTGAACATAACCGTTGCTCGTAATACGGATGCAGAAAATCCCGTAACGGCTGCATAAAACCACAGCAATGCAAGCGTTAATATCATCTTTAGCCATAATTGTCGTTTGTTCCGTTTCAAAAAGAAAAGCAAATAATCTATTACCAGATAAATAATACCGACATTCATACCGCTGACAGCCAGTAGATGCGTAGCACCTGCCGACATATATGCCTGTTTAATTTCTGGATCCACTTCGTTTCTATAACCTACTACAATGGCAGAAGATATGGAAAGCACATCATCTGTCAATCCTAAACGATTTAATGTATGAACAAATGTATGTTGCAAGCGTGATGCCAGATACATAATATTAAACGTTCTTTCTCCGGTTAATTTTTTCCATTCATTTGCCGCCGCATAAGCGGTATAGGAAATTTGATTGTACATTAAATAGTGCTTGTAATCAAATTCGTTAGGATTGCCATTATTGCTCGGTGATTGCAATTTCGAATATACAGCAATATTGTCGCCGGCACGAAGATTTATGGCATTGCTGTCTTTGGGAACATACAGCAACCCATTTTTATCAAACGCAAACCATGTATCGTTAATTTTTACCGACTTAAACCGTACGGAAAGTTTAACATGAGATGTTTTTATTTCAGGATTAGATTGAACTTCTGCTAGTATCAACTTTTTGGACGATAAATCTACCTCATGTTTATCAAACGGATATTTTATCTGACATAACGAAAAACCAAACATAAAAAGCGTAATGTTCAACCCTACTCCCCACCATCGCAACAAAACGGGCTTAAAATATGCTGTAACAATAAAATGGAAAAAAAATAAAAGGATAAAACACAACGTGGTTAAAAAAGGTACAATGACATTAAACGACGGATAAAAATTAAACAACACGATTCCCAATGCTAATGGAATAAAAATTCGCACAAAGGGAATAATTCCATAAGGATTGAAATTATATTTGTCTGACATTTAGGGAGCAAATTTTCTATAACCACTGGTTTCTACGTTGCTTTTATGTTCGGCTCTGTCGTACATGTAAAACCTAAATTCACAACTGTCCCACAAAACAGGCAATTCAATATCCAAATCAACACAGATAGTACATTTCAAAACTTTGTTTATTCCCTGTGGTTCAATATATACAGTTCTATAATAAAAGGGAGTTTCCAATGGAATAAGCGTCATTTGCCCATTTACCTTGGTATATAAATCAATATAAAGATTATTGTAATAAACAGAACCTGGATTATAAGGTGCTACCGTATCATAATCGTGTAAGCCAATATCTCCATCGCCGTCCTGTAACGAAAATGTTAATTTGGCACGACGAACATGGGTTCCAAGTTCATCAACGGTGTCTTTTATAGGAACGTTCAGAAATTTTATTTCAGGAATTTCAGAAACTTTTTCCACTTTTTCACAGGAAAAAGAAAAAAAGCAGATTAAGCAAAAAATAAGTATGATATGTATCCATTGTTTTATCATAAAACTGCTATTTCTTGCGAAAATAAATTTCGATAGGACAGCCCTCAAAGTTATATCTTTTTCTGATATTATTTTCAATAAAACGTTTATAGGGTTCACGAATATATTGAGGTAAATTGCAATACAATACAAACGACGGATAGGGTGTATGTAGTTGTGTTGCATATTTTATGCGAATATATTTTCCCTTGTATGCTGGTGGTGGCGTTTGTTTTACAAGTTCCAAAATAAATTCAGTCAATTCATGGGTAGGTATAATATATTTACACTGACGATATACTTCCAATGTTTTTTCCAATATTTTATAAATCCGTTGTTTTTCGAGTACAGACGCAAAAAATACAGGTACATCGGTAAAAGGAGAAATCTTGCTCTCTATTACTTCCTTATATCGTGTATGACTGTTAGTATTTTTTTGAATCAAGTCCCATTTATTCACTACCAACACTACGCCTTTATGGTTGCGTTCTACCAGATGAAATATATTAACATCCTGCGTCTGCATGCCCTGTTCGGCGTCTATAAGCAACAAGCAAACATCTGAATGCTCTATGGCTTTGATAGTTCGCATTACCGAATAAAATTCAAGGTTATCGGTAACCTTTTGTTTTTTTCTCAACCCAGCCGTATCTATGAGGTAAAACTGCATGCCAAACTTGTTGTATAATGTATAAATGGCATCACGCGTAGTGCCTGCTATGGGTGTAACAATATGTCGTTCTTCACCCATCAATACATTCAACAATGAGGATTTGCCTACATTGGGACGACCTATGATGGCAATACGTGGTAAATCGCTTTCCGCTATGGGTTCTTCATCGGGAATATATTTAACTATTTCATCGAGCAATTCACCTGTCCCGCTTCCTGTCATGGCAGATACGGGAAAAATATCGCCCAAACCCAATTTATAAAACACCGATGTATCGTAAATTTTTTCATACGTATCCACCTTATTGGCAACCAGAATTATTTTTTTATTGGATTTACGAAGTATTTCTGCTACAGAACTGTCTAAATCGGTTATATCGGTTGTTGCATCTACCATAAATAATACAACATCCGATTCGTCTAATGCTATAAAAATCTGCTTTCTGATTTCACGTTCAAATACATCTTCCGAGTTGACAATAAAACCTCCCGTGTCAATCATGGTAAATGTTTTTCCTTGCCACTCGCATGCCCCATAATGCCTGTCTCGTGTTACTCCCGGCGTTTCATGTACAATGGCTTCACGACTTCCTACCATTCTGTTAAAAAAGGTGGACTTTCCTACATTCGGTCTTCCTATGATGGCTACTATTCCTGACATTTCTAAAGTATTTAGTATTATGTATTAAGTATTATGTATTATGTATTATGTATTATGAATTAAGTATTATGTATTAAGTATTTAGGCATCTTGCATTAAGATTTTAGTGAATGTTGAAGTTTGAATATCATATTCCGGATGAGTTCTATTCGAATTAAAAGTTCGTTGTAATCAGTATCATTAATGTATTTTAATTTATTGGCTATCATTAACTGAGTTTCAATTTCACAAGCAGAACCGTTTGATATATCAAGAAAATGTTTAAAATCGCCATGAGTACCTCTTCCTGCACCTTCAGCAATATTACTTGAAACTGAAACACCCGCTCTCCTTAATTGCGAAGTTAATCCGTACAACTCATCAGGGGGAAACTTTTTAGTAATCTGATAAATATCAACTGCCAGTTCAACTGCCTCTTGCCATACTTTCAGTTCTTTGTACCTGTGCATATTTTTGTTAAACTACTTAATACTTTGTATTTAATACTTTCTATTTTATATATCCAAGTTTTTTCAACAACTTCGCATCGTTTCTCCAGTTTTTTAATACTTTTACCCGTAAATCCAAATATACTTTCTTTGATAAAAACGATTCAATATCTTCTCTTGCCTTAATTCCAACATTTTTTATTGCTTTTCCCCTTTCACCAATCAGTATCATTTTTTGTGATTCGCGAGCAACATATATGGTGGCATAAATTTTAACCAAGTCTTCTTCTTCCAAAAAATCAGTTATCACCACTTCCGAAGAATAGGGTATTTCCTGTTGATAATAATTAAATATTTTTTCTCGAATCAGTTCACTTATAAAGAAACGAATATTTCTGTCCGACAGTTCATCGGTTTCAAAATAAGGTGGATGTTCGGGTAATAATTCAATGATATGTTGAAGCAATGTATCCAGATTAAAATTGAAGGTAGCCGAAACGGGAATAATATCCACATTCGGGAGAATCTTTTTCCACTGCTCCATCAAGGCAGTTACCTGTTCCTGTGATGTTGATAAATCTATCTTGTTCAATACAATCATCCACGGAATATGGATGGTGGCTAATTGCTCGGGTAAAACGATATGCTGCGGGTTTTCTTCCATAGAAGTGAGATAAACCAATATGTCTGCATCTTCAAAGGCTTCATTGATTGCCTCAAGCATGCACTCGTGCATTTTATACTTTGGATTCAATATACCCGGCGTATCCGAAAAAATAATTTGTACCTCGTCTGTTGTATAAAATGCTTTAATTCGATGACGTGTTGTCTGTACCTTTGGACTCGTAATACACAACTTTTCTCCCAACAACGCATTCAACAACGACGATTTACCTACGTTGGGATTACCTAAAATATTTACAAATCCTGATTTATACATACTATATCAACAGGCAAAGGTAAGGATTATTTAGTAGATATAATTCATTTCATTCTCTTGTTAGCGGTTGGGTATAAATTTTAATTCTGAAATTTGAATTCTGATATTCTTATAACCACCAAGAACGCAAAAGAAAATGTGAGAATGTGAAAATGTGAGAATGTGAAAATGTGAAAATGTGATAATGATGAAGTAGGTTTGTAAATATTTATTTATCAGTTTAAATCTGTTACATCTGTGTCATCTGTATGCTATTTTTTTAAATTTTAATTTTGAAATTTGAACTTTGCTATTTTAATTTTGTTACTAATACTTTATGTACTGCCTGAACAATGGCATCTGCATTCATACCATATTTTGCCATTAATTCTGCAGGTTTTCCCGATTCGCCAAACGAATTATTCATGCCTATTCTTTTTACAGGTACGGGATAATTGTCAGCAAGCACTTCGCAGACAGCACTACCTAAACCACCAATAATTTGATGTTCTTCGGCAGTAACTATACATTGCGTATGTTTAGATACATCGATTATTGTTTTCTCATCCACAGGTTTAATGGAATACATATTCACTACGGTACAAAAAATACCTTCCTGCTTCAACTGTTCAGTTGCTAAGAGTGCTTCCCAAACCAAATGTCCCGTTGCAATAATACCGCAATGTTTACCTTCGGTTAAAACAACAGACTTTCCTATTTCAACAGATTCGAAAGGATTGGTAAAATCGGGGACTGCTTCGCGTCCATATCGGATATAGACAGGTCCATTATATTGTTCTATGGCAGCCATAACAGCCTTTTCGGTTTGCGTTGCATCAGCAGGAGACAATATCACCATATTGGGCAATGCTCTCAATGCCGATATATCTTCGAGTGCCTGATGAGTAGCGCCATCGGGTCCCACAGAAATACCTGCATGAGCACCCCCTATTTTTACAGGCAAATGGTTATAACAAACAGATACACGAATTTGGTCTAACGTACGCATGGCTATAAAAGTAGCATACGAAGCCACGAAAGGAATTTTTCCATCGCATGCCATACCTGCAGCCATGGTTATGGCATTTTGTTCGGCAATACCTACGGAGAAAAAACGCTTCGGAAAATTTTCTGCAAAATACGACATCCCAACCGAAGCCGTGATATCGCACCCCAAGCCTACTACCGAAGGATATTTTCTGCCTGCCTTTACCATACCTTTACCAAATCCTTCTTTGGTAGCAACAAGTGCTCTATAATTCAAACTACTCATGGGTATAGTTAATTTCTAATTCCTTAATAAAATTAATCATTTGCGATTTATCGGGTGCCTTGCCATGCCAGCGATAATCGTTTTCGATAGATGAAACACCTTTACCCATCATGGTTTGTGCCAATATAACTTTGGGTTGTTTTTTTACAGAACGAACTTTATCGAACGCTTTTACAATTTCTGTTACATCATTTCCATTACACGTAATCGTGTACCAACCGAACGATTCCCATTTTACGGCAAGTGGTTCCAGTTCCATAACTTCCGAAGTGCGTCCGTCAATTTGTACCCCATTTCGGTCAACAATGGCTATAAGGTTGTCTAAATGATAGTGTGAAGCCGCCATGGCAGATTCCCAAACAGAGCCTTCCTGAAGTTCACCATCACCACAAATACAAAATACACGATGTTGCTTTTCGTCGGTTTTAAATGTCAATGCCATGCCTGCTGCCATAGATAGTCCCTGTCCTAAACTACCCGATGATATTTCGAGCCCGGGCAAACCGTGATTTTTTCCGGGATGTCCCTGCAAACGTGAGCCTAACTTGCGAAGCGTTAGCAATTCCTCTACAGGAAAGTATCCAGCGTATGCCAATGTTGCATACAACACCGGTGCAACATGCCCTATAGAAAGAATTACCCTGTCGCGTTCTTCCCACAAGGGATTTGCAGGCAGATGCCTTAATTCATCAAAATATAGTACCGAAAAAATATCTGCTAAACCCAATGAACCACCCAAATGCCCTGAGCCTGCCTCTGCCAGCATTTCGATTACGCTTTTGCGAATGACAAAACTTTTCTGACGTAACGTTTGATATTTTTCATCCATATTCATGATTAAAGAGATGGAAATGATATCAAATCTTCAACAATAAAGGCAGAAGGATATTGCGTTTGTATCTCCTTAAAAAGTTTATATGCTTCCATTTTTGTTCTAAAGTCTCCGATTCTTACTTTAAAAAAAGGTGTTTCGTATATCAGATAATTATCATACTGTGGAAAGGATGATTTTAATTCTGTACGTAACTGCTGTGCTTTGGCTTTGGCTTCGTTGCCAGAACCAAAATAAACCTGAATTCTGTATCCCTGAAACCCTTTGGCTTTTTGATTAATACTGATATGTTTTGAAATAATATTTTCCGCATCGCCACTATATATAATTTGTACTCTGCCCCATCCTATACCATTTCTATTCAGCGATTGAAAAATAGCAGGCTCTTGGGCATTTATTATAGATGAAATAAAAATAAATATAACAGATACAATAATTTTATACATTTTATAAAAGTTAAAATGTTTTGAAGCCTGATAATATTTATTTAAACATATACAAAACATAATCGAAAAGAGGAAAATAGAGATTGTTAGAGTTTAAAATAACATATATAATATTCATTTTCATTGTTACTATTATTTAATACTCCAATAAAATTTCCCGTTTTTTAAAAAACATTAGGAGAAAAACTGATAACAGGAATGGGCGAATGATTAACAATTTCCTGTGCATGAGGTCCCAACCAGAAAGCAAGCCGATTGAGTTGTTCCGTCATAATGGCAATGAGTTGAGCATTATGTTCCTTTGCATAATTGATGGTAGATTCAGAAATATCATTTCCTAATAGCAGTTCACGGGTGGTAGTAATATTTTTTTCCTTTAGAAAACTTTCTACCTGCAAAGTATAAGTATTCAATTTTTCGCGTACATCATCTGTTTCTAATTCTGAAACGCCAATAACATCAATTTGTGCATGAAACAATAAAGCAAATTCGGTAACAAAGGGAACTTTTTTACGTGTATCTTTGGATAAATCTATGGGCAACACTATACGCTGAGGTTCTATGGGTGCGTATTTCTGACTTATTGTAATAATAGGACACGGTGCATGAACCACGACACGATATGCATTGGAGCCAATAACCATTTCTTCAAAACCACTTGCACCATGTGTTCCCATAATTATTAAATAAGCGTCGTCGTATTTTGCCTGATTGCATATTTCCTTAAATATTTTTCCTTCTCGTACTTTGTAATCCATTCCATGCTTTGCTTTATCCTTGTATTTATCTAAAATTATTTTCATAAAGTCATCAATAGTATTTGCTGAAGTGGAAGAAAAATCATTAATAATAAAGGGGGGTTCAAAATTTTTTGATTTGACTACATGCATTAAACGAATTTGTGCTTCTATCCTGTTGGCAATAATAATAGCATGTTCCAATGCATTAATAGAATCGGTTGAAAAATCAATAGGCACAATAATAATCTTCATAACGTTAAAAAATTTAATTAATTCAATTGCTCAAAAATACAGTGAATTGTTTATTTTACCAAATCGTTTTGATTTTTTAAACATATAGAAAAAAATTTCATAATATTTGTACTGAATATCAATACTATATAAAATTTTTTAAAAATATTTTAAAAAAAATTTGGTTATGAAATGTAACGGTTATATTTTTGTAGCGTCTTAGTATTGTATAACACTAATAAACTATTACATTATGGTAAAAATTACAGATTTAACGTTTGGTTACTCGAAAAAGAAAACATTGTTTGACGAGTTAAACCTGAACTTACACAAGGGTCATATATATGGACTCTTTGGTGTAAATGGTGCAGGAAAGACAACCCTGCTAAAACAGGTTTCGGGAGTACTATTTCCGAAAAAAGGAAGTGTGGCATTTAAAGGAAAAGAATTAACCCATCGTCCGGTGGAACTGTTACAGGATTTGTATATCATTCCTGAGACTTTTTCTTTACCGCCCATTTCCATTCAACATTATTTTAAAATTCATGCTCCTTTTTATCCTAAAACAAGCGAACAGAAATTTCATGAATATTTAAAGGAATTTGATTTGCTTGAAACACAAAAACTTCATCAACTCTCGTATGGGCAGCAAAAAAAATTCATCATTGCTTTTGCTTTGTCCACCAATGTGTCGCTAATACTCATGGATGAACCTACCAATGGGCTTGATATTCCTTCAAAAAGTCAGTTTAGGAAACTACTGGCACAATACATTCATGAAGAATCATGTATTGTAATTTCTACTCATCAGGTACGCGACCTTGCCAGCCTGATAGATTACATCATTATACTGGATAATGGAAAGATTAAATTTTCTTATGATTTGAATGAAATTATTCGGCATCTTCATTTTGTTTTATTGGAGAATCCAGCCGATGATGTGTTGTATTACGAAGAACAGTTTGGTGGAATAAAAGCTATTTCACGTCAATCGAACGAAAAAGAATTGGACGTGGACTTTGAACTTCTGTTTAATGCTGTTATTCACAATTCTGAATTAATTAATAATGAATTTAAAAATTGAGATTTATGAAAAATATTTTGAATTTTAATCGTTTAAATTTAATGATTCGTCGTCAATATGCCTTATCGGCAAAGTCATGGCGCATAGGTTTTATTGCTTCCGTTGGAATTAATTTCGCCATCAGTTTACTTATTTTGTTTGCCAGTTCCAATCCTGCCACTGCTTTACAATCGTTAAAAGTTTCACTGTTGATTACTCTGGTAATTCTTGGATTGGTTTTTATCTCCACTTCTTTTAAAGAATTACAGGACAGTCAAAATGCTGTTAGTTATTTGACCTTGCCAGCAAGTATTTTTGAAAAACATTTGACAGCATGGCTTTTTACATTTCCTTTTTATTTAATACTAAGCACTATTGTTTATGAATTGACGTATCTTTTATTGTCTGTTACGACTTCTGTATTTTATGGAACCTCCATCTCAATGGTTCCTGTTTTTACAGACGATACGCTTACATTTTTATTGGTAGCATTTATTGTACATTCCATCTTTTTTCTGGGTGCTGCATGGTTTAAAAAAATTGCTTTTTTTAAAACGTTGCTTGTTCTGTTTATCATTAGTTTGGCAAACGATTTATGGGCTTTTATATGGGGAAGCATATTGCTCCCCGTAAACAGTTTTGCAAAAAATGAATTTGCTTTTAGTGGCAATTTGTTCGTAAATCAGGAACAGTTCAGTCATACACTAACAACAGTTATGATAGTTTTTATGATGATGATTGCTATTTTATGTCTGATTACATCCTATTTTAAATTAACAGAAAGGGAGGGATAAATATGAACTTTGCCAATAATCAGGCTATATATTTACAAATAGCCGAAGAAATATGTTCGTATATCCTGTTAAAAAAATGGGCTCAGGAAGAGAGGATACCTTCTATCAGAGAATTATCGGTACAATTGGAAGTAAACCCCAATACCATCTTGCGTTCGTTTGATACGCTTCAAAACGAAGGAATTATATACAACAAGCGAGGTATTGGTTATTTCGTTTCAGCGGATGGTATGGAAAAAGCAAAAATATATTTGAAGCAAAAATTTACCGATGAAGACATGCCTCAATTTTTTAAACGGATGAATTTATTAAGCATTCCATTCAATGAACTTGAAACCTATTATAAAAAATTTATTAACAAAAATAAAAATTAAGTATATGAAAACGAGTATGAAATTATTAATCGTAACCATTGCCGCTGAATTTATTCTTACATTAGCCGGCATAGTAGTATTAAGAAATACTATTCAAAAAAACATTGTCTTTGGGAGTAATAAAATTATTTCAGAAAAGACCATCATTAAACCCTTTCGTGAACTCTCTATTCAGGGAGATATTACCGTTCACTGGAAAAAATCGGACAGTGCTTATATCCGTTTAAAAATGGATGAAACACTGGCAAAAGAAATTACGGTTAATTCCAACGAAATGAAACTGTTTATTAAAGGTCCAGACGTATTTCGTAAAACAAAAACCGTGATAACCGTATTTGGTCCTTCTTTTAGAATGTTGAGTATGGATAAGGGTTGTACTTTTTTTACGGATGATACGTTATGCAGCGATACCATTCATATATGTTCCATGAACGGTTCGAATGCAAGATTAAAAACCAACAATCAACTTATTCATATAGAATCGATAAATGGCAGCGATGTTCAAATAATCGGAAAGACAGACGTTGTTGAGGCAGAAGTAAAAAATGGGAGTGTTGTAAAAGTTGACCACCTTCAAATTAGAAAAGCAAATGTACAAGCCTTTTCAGGGTCATCGGTCAGCATTATGGTAAGCGATACCATTACAGCAACTGCATCATCTGGAAGTAACATAGACCTTTATGGTAATCCGATATTTAAACAAATCCATACCGATGAAAGCAGTTCAATAAACCAGTAAAAAATGAACATAAAAAAGGCGGAAAATTTATTCCGCCTTTTTTTTATTTTTGTATCTTTCAGATTAAAGGACCAACGAACAACGTTTAAAAACCACTACCTTTATTTCCTTATCAACACTTTGAAGGTATTGTCTAACTGTCATTTTGCTGTCTTTAATAAATTCCTGATTAAGCAACGTACTTTCGTTGAAAAACTTATTTAATTTGCCTGTAGCAATTTTTTCGAGCATGGCTTCGGGCTTGCCTTCACTACGTGCCTGTTCTTTTCCTATCTCTATTTCCTTTTGAATCATCTCTGGGGAAACATCATCTTTATCAATAGCAATAGGATTCATGGCTGTGATTTGCATGGCGATATCCTTGCCAATTTGTTCATCGGTAATCATTTTATTAAACCCAACCATGGTTCCTATTTTACTGCCAAAATGGATATAGGAAAAAACGTGTTCTGCCTGAATAGTTTCATAATAGGCAATATCCATACGTTCACCAATGGCAGCTATTTTTTCCATAATTCTATCCAAAATAGTAATGCCGTCCACTTTTATCTGTTTTAGAGCATCAATATCTTTTGGATGTTGTTCCAAGGCTGTTTTAGCAATCAAATCAGCCAATTGAATAAAACCTTCGGTTTTAGCAACAAAATCGGTTTCACAACTTAATGCAGTCATTACACCCAAGTGTTTATCATTGGAGACCAATGCTACCACGCGTCCTTCGGTTGTTTCTCTATCGGCACGTTTCATGGCAACAGCCTGACCTTTTTTGCGAATAATTTCGATAGCTTTATCGATATTCCCTTCAGATTCAGTCAATGCATTTTTACAGTCCATTAAACCTGCGCCTGTCAGTTTTCTCAGTTTTGTTATATCTTCTGTAGTAATTTGAGACATAGTATAAAAATTTTAATTAATCATTCTTTTTCATGTTCCCGATAGGGTCTGCGTGCATTTGATTTTTTATGAGCAAATTTAGGTTTCTCCTTATTTTCATTTGATGGCTCACTAGTTTCATTATTTTCTTTTTGTTCTTTTGATTTTTCTTCCTGTGCTTCCCTGTCATTTTTTCTTTCTTCAAAGCCTTCTTTCATAGCATCAATCACTGTATCTAAGATTAATGAAATGCTATTGCATGCATCATCGTTGGCAGGGATGGGGAAATCAACCAGATTGGGGTCAGAATTGGTGTCCACAATTGCAATAATGGGTATTCCAAGACGGCGTGCTTCGTGAACAGCAATATGTTCTTTAGAAATATCAATAATAAAGAGTGCTGCTGGCAACCGTACCAAGTCGGAAATACTACCGAGGTTTTTTTCCAATTTTGCACGTTGACGATTCACTTGCAAGCGTTCACGTTTTGACAAGTTATCAAATGTTCCATTGGCAAGCATTTGGTCTATGGATGACATTTTTTTAACTGCCTTGCGGATAGTAGGAAAGTTTGTCAACATACCACCGGGCCAGCGTTCTGTAACGTAAGGCATGTTAATGTTTTTTACTTTTTCGGCAACAATATCTTTGGCTTGTTTTTTTGTTGCTACAAAAAGAATTTTACGATTAGACTTGGCTATTTGCTTGGCAGCATTACATGCTTCATCAAGTTTTGCCATTGTTTTGTAAAGGTCAATAATGTGAATGCCGTTTTTCTCCATAAAGATATAAGGAGCCATTGCCGGATTCCATTTACGTTTCAGGTGTCCAAAATGTGCACCTGCTTCTAATAATTGTTCAAAAGTTACTTTTGTCATGATTTAATAATAATTAAGTTTATATTGCAATTGACAGGTAGTTCCACTCATAGTGGAAGTCGTGCCAATTTGAACTTTCAATAAATAGTAGGAGATTGAAAACATTAACGTTTGCTGAATTGAAAACGTTTGCGTGCTTTTTTCTGTCCCGATTTTTTGCGTTCTACTTCACGTGGGTCGCGCGTAAGGAATCCTTTTGCTTTGAGTGGGGGGCGGTTTTGTTCGTTCAACTTAACCAGTGCACGTGAAATAGCATGGCGTAATGATTCGGCTTGTCCTCTTATGCCTCCGCCATCCAATATAGCTTTCACATCATATTTATTTTCCAATTGAAGGGTTTTAAAGGGACTTACTACGATGTTTTGTAAAATATCGCTGGGAAAGTATTCTTTAAATTCACGATGGTTGACTGTTATTTTTCCATCACCTTCGCTCAGATATATGCGGGCAATGGCTGATTTTCTTCTTCCAACAGTATTTATTTTTTCCATACAGATTATTTAATTTTATCAATATTAATCAAGACTGGTTGTTGTGCTTCGTGTGGATGTTGGGTACCACTATAAATATGCATATTTAGAATGAGACGACGTGATAGTTTGTTGCGTGGAAGCATTCCTTTTACAGCATGTTCTATTATTTTGGCAGGATTTTTCTTCATATATTCGGCTGGTGTAGTAAATCGCTGACCTCCCGGATAGCCCGTATGGCGAACATACTGCTTTTGTTCCATTTTATTTCCTGTAAATAAAACCTTTTCTGCATTGATAACAATAACATTATCGCCTGCATCTACATGAGGCGTGAAGCCTGCTTTATGTTTGCCACGCAATAACATAGCAATAACTGACGATAAACGTCCTACCGGTACATCGGTAGCATCAATCAATAACCAATTTTTCTGAACGGTTTCCTTGTTCAACGAAACGGTTTTGTAACTTAATGTGTCCACGTTTTAACTTTTTTAATTATCCTAAATTTTGGACTGCAAAGATACATATTATTTTTTACAAAAAATACTCTTTGATAATTTTTTTATTCATCTATCGGTAATTATTTATTTTGTAAACCATAAATCATGTTAGCCTTGCATTATTTTAGGGAACTTCAAAAATTCAAATAATAATATAACCGTAATGTTCGCTAAGAAGGCGCAAAAGTCGCAAAGTGTTGATATCTATTTCTTCGCACTCTTTGCGGAAAATCTTGGCGTTCTTTCTTGTCTCGTCATTGCTGACGAGACATGTGCGGTTTTAAAAAATACAAATTTTAGAAGTGCCCTTTAATATTAATAACGGTAAAATAAAACTTTACCCCCAAATAATTTTTGTCTTAAACCAATAATCAAATTCATAAAAATACAATTTTAGACAAATAGGGTTTGCCAGCAATAGTATTGAGTTTATCGAGCAAGTCATCGTGCACCAGATTGAGTTCATTTTTAATAATTGACGAATATACCTTTACATAAAGAATATGATTATTAATATAAATAGATTGCGTGTTTTTGTTAATGTATGAACCTGCAACATCTTGCCAAGATTGAATAATACGGGTTTCCGTCAATTTATCGTTTAAGCGATAGGCATCCAGAAATTCATGAATAACATCGCCAATGGTGCGTGTACTGTTTCTGTGTTGTTTTGGATTCATTTTATAAAACAGTTCCCATTCATGACTTCAAAAATACTATATTCGCACGAAAGATTTTCTGATATTTTTTTTATTCGGTCATAGTTCGTATCGGTAATAAAAACTTGGCTGCTCAGTTTTGAAATATGGACAAGCAAATTCAAAACACGTTGTTCATCAAGTTTATCAAAAATATCATCCAGCAATAAAATGGGACTGATATGTGTCTTGTTTTCCATATATTGCATAATAGACAGTTTTAACGCTGTCAGATAGGTTTTTTGTTGTCCCTGTGATGCAAAATACCGAATGGGCTTCTGATTCAGAAAAAATAAGATATCGTCTTTGTGAATTCCAGAGGTTGTGGTTTCAGATATTATATCCTTATTTTTATTTTCCTGCAAAAGAACCGCCATACTTTTTTCTGTCAATTGGCTTTGATAGGAGAGTTGAATATTTTCTTCCTCTTTTTGAGATAATTCACGATAATTGCTGTTGAAATAAGGAATAATGTGTTCCATAAATTCTTTTCGCAATTCAAAAATATATTGTGCTGGTGTTTCCAATTGTTCATCAAAAATATCAAGCATATCCCTTTTTTCAGAATCGCTTTTTACTGAATCGTTTTTTAATAATGCGTTGCGTTGTTTCAATAATTTATTGTACCGAATAAGATGCCCCAGATAATTTTTATCAAATTGTGAAATGGTTGTATCCATTAGTTTACGGCGGACATCGCTGCCATCAGTAATAATATAATGGTCTAACGGTGATATGCTTACAAGCGGTATGGTTCCAATGTGAGCAGAAAGTCGAGGATATTCTTTTTGAAAATGCTTAAAATGTTTATGTTCCTCCTTTTTTACCAAACAGGAATATTCTTCTATGGATTGATGCATATTGTATTTGCCACGAATGTGAAAATAATTCTTCCCATTTTGAATATTGTCCGTATCTATATTATTAACAAAACTTTTGGTTAGAGACAAATAGTTGATGGAATCGAGAATATTTGTTTTACCTGTTCCATTAGCACCGCATAAAAAATTCATTGCTGGAGAAAATGAAATCTCTGCTTCTTCCATATTTTTAAACTGATAAAGATAAAGGTCTTTCAACTGCATATCGAAAACTTCATTTGTTACATTATTGTTATTTTAACAACTTAGGGTAATATTTCTGTCTAACCATTATTTATTAGCATATTGAATCCAATTTTTAATTTTTTGACTTAACGGAGCGCTGGCTGGTACCAATGGCAAGCGAAGTTCATTTTGAATTATTCCCAAATGCCACAAGGCGTTTTTTATTCCAGTTGGATTACCTTCGGCAAAGGCTAAACGACAGAATTCTAACAATGTATAATGCATTTTTCGTGCTTCTTCTATTTTATTAGACAGGGCATGATGTACCATTTGCGAAAAGAGTGCAGGAATAGCATTTGCTACCACAGAAATAACTCCTTCAACACCAACAGATATAAGGGGTAGCGTAATACCATCATCGCCAGACACTACTTGAAAATGGGAGGGCTTATGTTCTACTATATACATAATCTGGTCCAGTGAGCCTGAGGCTTCTTTAATGGCTTTAATATTCTTGTACTGATGAGCCAGTTTTAGCGTTGTTTCTGCCAGCATATTGATGCCCGTTCTGCCCGGTACATTATAAAGAATAATAGGCAAATCGGTACTTTGTGCAATAGCACTGAAATGTTCGTACAATCCAGTTTGATTTGGTTTATTGTAATATGGGGTTACCGAAAGTATGGCATCTGTTCCCTTATATATTTCGGCTTTTTTTATTTCCTTAATCACTTTTGCCGTATCATACCCTCCTATACCCAACACAACCGGTACACGTTTATGATTGGCTTCCAATGCGGTTTCTATTACCGACTGTTTTTCTTCTTCGTTTAATACGGGATTTTCGGCAGTAGTACCCATTACAACCAAGTAATCAACACCGCCATCAACCACAAAGGTTACCAATTTTTTCAAGGCTTCCGTATCTACACTTTTGTCGTGTTTAAAGGGAGTAACCAATGCCACTCCAACACCTTTAAAATTCATCATATTATGAAGATTTAATAATATTCAAATAATGTTTTAATTGTTCTACAAAGGCTTCGCTGTTGACAGGGTCGTTCAGTTTTATCATAAAATCGTAATATCCGTTATCATTATTTTTTAAACCCAGTTTCATTTGTGCAACGGAAAGTGCATTGATGGCATCCAGATAGTAATTGGGTTTAACGTGAAGGTCTATCAACATATCGAAATCAGTATCAATAAAATCTATTAAGGGATCGCTGTTAGGATTTCCAAGCAACGAAAATTCCTTTTCCGTAAAAAAAGATAAACCTGTATAACTAATAACCAATTCTTCCAAATCATAGGGACGTGCATATCCCATGCCTCTGAACTTGATTTTATTCTCCTGTAAATATTTTGCCAGAAAACGTGTAGTGGTATAATTTTCTGTTTGCGTAGCGTCAAATAAAATGCCGATGGAACGTGCTGTCTCAAAATTATAAAACGCACGTGTACGTATAATTTTTTTTGCTCGATGGGGCAAAAATTGTTTCCCAGTATTGGTTTTTATAATATCGCGTAATCCCATAATTATTTCAATGATTTTTTAAAACATCTTTTCCGCTTATGTTGAATATGTTCATAATTTTTCCAGTGATTAATGGCTTCATGATTTGTTTCAAAAATACCTGTGGTTTCAGCATATTTAACGCCATGTTCCAGCATAGATTTTTGCAATTCGGTAATCAAAATGGCTGACACACCTTTGCTCTGATACGATGGTAAAATACCTGTCAGCATTAAATCTACTACTTGCGGATGTTTTTTGGCTTTTACTATGTGTATAAAACCGAAAGGGAACAGTTTACCTTTGGCTTTTTGAAATGCTTCCGATAAGGAAGGCAAGCCAATGATAAAGGCAATTAATTTTCCGTTTTCATCTTGAATAAGTTTGACAAATTTGGGATTTAAAATTTTAATGTATCGGTTTGTAAAATAATCTTTCATTTCGTCATCAAACGCTACGACACTAAACAAATCGGCAAATGCTTCGTTTAATACATCAAATATTTCTCTGCCAAAAGGCAATAATTGACTGGATGTATGAGGTGTTAATACCGTCAGTTTTAAACGTTGCTTTATCAGTTCGTTGAGTTTTAATGCCTTTTCAGGAATTTCCTTAACCGTCAGTCTAAATTCTATCCAGTCTATTTCTTTGGTATAACCCAATTTTTCGAGTAAGTCTTTGTAATAGGGTTGATGGTATTCGGAAGCAATAGATGGCAAATAATCAAAGCCTTCTACAAGCATGCCTTGATGGTCGAGGTTGTTAAATCCCAAGGGTCCCATAATTATTTCCATGCCTTGTTCCTTAAGCCAACTTTCTGCTCGAAGTAATAATGCTTCTGCAACTGCCATATCGTTTACACATTCAAAACGAGAAAAACGTCCTGTTGGTTGATTTGTTTTTTTATTATAATCAGCATTGATAATAGCACCTATTCTTCCTACAACAATATTGTTTGAATAGGCAAGCCAGAATTTTGAAGTACAGCGTTTCATGGCGGGATTGAATTCAGGCATTAGGCTTTTTACTTCATCATTGATAAGAGGCGGCACCCAAAATTTATTACCTTTATATAATGAAAAGGGAAATTTGACAAACTTTCGAATATCATTCTTTGAAATTACCTCACGAATTACAACATCCATAACAGAAAATTATGTACAAATATAGAGGTAATTTTTCAATCAACGGTGAAAAAAATAATTTGTGTTTATGCAAAAAAAATCATTTATCTTTATCGTCAGAATTTTTAATAGTTAGTATGAAAATTGGTATTATACTCGAAACAAAAGAAGTTGAAAAAGCATGGAACGCATTCAGATTTGCCGTTACTGCCAAAAAACAGGGACATGAAGTAAAGGTGTTTTTAATGGGTGAAGCCATTGAATGCGAAGGGTTGTACCATGAAAAATTTAATGTGGACGAACAACTTAAAACATTTGTATCGGCAGGTGGACAAGTTCTTGCTTGTGGCACATGCCTTAAAGCAAGGCAGCGTAGCGGTACAGAGACATGCCCAATTTCTACGATGGTTGATTGTGTAAATATGGTAACATGGGCAGACCGAGTGTTAACATTTTAATATTTTTGTGCCATAATAGTACACTGGCATTCTAACATGAAAAAGGTATTAGAAAGTTTATTTATATTAGTAGTATGGATGGGGTGTAATGGCTCTTTAAATACGAATGAGGATGACCTGTGTCGGAATATTCCCCCTAATGCTTTTCCAATTATCTTCAACCAATATGTTATTTCAAATGGCATGATTGATAGTGTCGAAGGTAGTTTTATTATAGATTTGGCTTCCAACCAATTCATTCTTGACAGTATATTTACCTGTACCCATTATTTAAAAAATTTCAAAAGAAGTCATTCTACTATTTCCGGCGTTGGAAGCCTTATTCAAAACATTACCGAAATAAAGGACAGCATTTCTTTTTCATTAAACAAACAAAACTATCAAACGGCAAATATTCCTGTCGTTAATTTAAAATCTATCGGTGGAGACTTGGTTGATGGATTAATTGGCACCGATTTTTTAAAAGATAAAGTTCTTTCCATTAATTATATTAAAGAGTATGCTTGTCTTTCAAACGATATCGATTCTATGGACACAACTGGATATCGTATTATTCCCATGAAAATAATAAACTCTTTTTACTGCATTCCACTTACCATTGAAATAGAAAATGGCACTCATATTCATGGCTATTTCATTGTTGACACAGGGTCTCCATCAAGTACTTTAACTTCTGCCATAGCCTATAAACATAATCTTAAAAATAGTGTCCAACGCAAGGTTCGGTATTATACCAGTTATGGCGGTGTAGGAGGTGAATCATCGGGATATGACTTTTATACCAAGTCCATAACCATTTCTAATTTTTGCCTGAAAAATACCATTATGTCGTTTAGTGAAGATACAGCAGGTTTATTTGCCGAAAATAAATGTCTTGGCATTGTAGGCAATGATGTGCTTGAGCATTTTGATGTTATTTTTGATTTTAAAAATAATGATTTGTATCTTAGACCAAACAAGGATTTTAACAAGCCTTTTCGTTACGACAGGTTTGGATTTTTTTATGTGGACAGAACAAAAACATTAGGCGGTTGGCAAGTTACAGGTTTGGTTCAAAACAGTCAAGTTGAAAAATTGGGATTAAGAATTGATGATATTATTCTTTCACTCAACGGTATGACCGTAGATAAAATTTCATATCACGATGAAAAAGATAATTTTCCGCAATTGAAAAAAGTTACTTTTTTAGTTAAAAACGGCACTGGTACCAAAACCATTTCCTATAAATTAACACCCTTGTTATAAAACATCATCAACGATAAAAATTATAATTTTTCAAAAAGTACAACAACTAACTAATGGAATATTTTGTTATAATTTCTTTACCAGGATTAAAATATCCATGATAAAGCCATGGATAATCGGTTTTAAGTTGATTAATAAGTGATTTAATATCGGGTTGAAGCGTCGAAACAGTTAATTCCAGCGGTTGGTCTATCCAATCAGGGTCTATATTAAAATTTCTCCACTGTAACATATTAAAGTGATACTGTTCAATGGCACGACGCAGGGCATTTATTTCATCGGGATGATTGGTATAACCGGGATGAACAAAATAATTGACAGACACCCAGCAATGAGCATTACGTAACAAACGAATAGATTCCAATACATCATCAAATTTGTAATTTACGGGATTATAATAGGCTTCATAACGCTGCGGTAAAAAACTGTTAATGCTAATGCGTGCACTGTCCAATCCTGCTTCAATCAATTTTGCTATACTTTTGGGCTTGCTGCCATTGGTATTAAGATTAATAATGCCGTCTTTTGTGTGTTTACGAATTAACTTAATGGCTTCGGCAATAGTATCCGATACCATGAGTGGCTCGCCCTCACAACCCTGTCCAAAACTGACAACCGGATTAGGTGCAACCTTAATATGATTAATGGCAACCTCAGCTATTTCTTCTGGGGTAGGAACAAATTTTATGCGTTGTTGAGTAGAACAAAATCCACTGTCTTTTGGCTGGTAGGAAATACAACCCTTGCAGCGACTGTTGCAGGTTGGAGAGGTAGGTAGCGGTGCTTCCCATCGCTGTAAAAAATAATTTCGTGCAGCAGGACATAAGTAAACCGTTGCACAATGAACCAAATGTTTTACCAGTCTGTTTTGAGGATATTTTTTAAGAAACTGTTTCGTGTTTTTGATGACCGTATTTTGATTAAACTGCTGAACATCCTGCCGAATATCGGGGTCTATGCGCAAGCATGTTGCATAAAATTTCCCTTTAAGCCAACCCACAGCAGTATAAGCAAACAAGGGTAATACAGGAGCATCCTTTTCTTGTTTCCAAGCAGCCATGTAGGTTTGCGTATAGGCAGGAGCAACAAAAGCACTCACCGCACATCCCTTTTTCGATAGTTCGAGTTTTTGTGTTTGTGGATTATAACCTACCGGTCGTCGCTTGGGCAAATAAAATAAATCACTCCCCTCGGGCAAAGGAATAAAATCGTTCGGTTTAAGTAATACAACATGATTACCTTCACGTCCCACAAACTGCAATGAAGTATCCTCAAAAATATTTCCCTTTTCGTCTGAGACTAAAAGAAAGGGTATAGAGTTCATGGCTATGTTGTCTGTTTTTTTGCCCAATTGTCTTTTAACGACACTGTTCTGTTAAATACAATATGGTCTTTTACACTATCCGAATCTACCGAGAAATAACCAATGCGTTCAAACTGGTATTTTTGATTGTGTTGCGAAGTTTTAACATAAGGTTCAACATATCCTGTAATTACTTTTAATGAATCGGGATTTAATTCTGTTTTAAAATCGTCGGCAGCATCGGGATTTTCTGATTTGAACAAACGGTCATATAATCGTATTTCGCATGGTACGGCATGTTGAACCGATACCCAATGTATGGTTCCTTTTACTTTTCTGCCATCGGGCGACTTTCCACCTTTGGATTGCATATCGATAGTGCCACGCAGTTCAGTAATTTCACCTTGTGCATTTTTAATCACTTCATTGCATTTTAAAAAGTAAGCATAACGCAAACGAACTTCACCACCAGGTTTTAAGCGAAAATAATCTTTAGGCGGATTTTCCATAAAATCATCACGTTCTATGTATATCTCCCGTGAAAAGGGCAAATCGTGTGTACCTGCTTGTTCATTTTCGGGATTATTTATTGCCGTTAGTACTTCATAATAATCATTGGGTAAATTGGTAATGACAACTTTCAACGGATTTAATACAGCCATTAAACGGTCAGCCCGCTTATTCAAATCTTCACGTACACAAAATTCAAGCAATCCTACATCAATAATATTTTCACGTTTGGCAACACCTATACGGTCGGCAAACATGCGAATGGATTCGGGAGTGAAACCGCGTCGTCTTAAGCCGCATATAGTAGGCATGCGTGGGTCATCCCAGCCTTTTACATAATTACCCTTAACCAGTTCGAGCAATTTACGTTTACTCATAACGGTATAGGAAAGATTTAGCCGTGCAAACTCAATTTGTTTAGGGCGTGGATGTGGCAATCCGATGGCTTCCAAAAACCATTCGTATAGTGGGCGATGAACTTCAAACTCAAGCGTACAGATGGAATGCGTAATGCCTTCGATATAATCGCTTTCACCATGTGTAAAATCATACATGGGATATATGCACCATTTATCGCCTGTTCGATGATGACTTGCATGAATAATTCGATACAAAACAGGGTCTCGCATGTGCATGTTGGGCGATGCCAAATCTATTTTTGCCCGTAACGTACGACTTCCATCCGAAAATTCACCTGCACGCATGCGTTTAAATAAATCCAAATTTTCGTCTATGCTGCGATTTCTGTATGGACTTGGTGTTGCCGGGAGCGACGGTGTGCCACGCATGGCAGATATTTGCTCTGCTGATAAATCGCATACATAAGCCCGTCCTTTTTTTATTAAGACGATTGCCCATTTGTACAATTGCTCATAGTAGTCGGAAGCATAACACAGTTTGTCCCATTCAAAACCAAGCCATTTCACATCTTCCATAATTGAATCTACATACTCCACATCTTCAGCAACAGGATTGGTATCGTCAAAACGCAGGTTGCACTTACCCTGATATTTTTGCTTTAAACCGAAATTCAAACAAATGGACTTTGCATGACCTATATGCAGATAGCCGTTAGGTTCTGGTGGAAAACGCGTATAAACTTCTTTTACATAGCCATGTTCCAAATCTGCATCGATAATTTCTTCAATAAAATTCTTTGAATTTTCTGTTTTTTCTGTTTCGTTCATATCGCTTAACTTTACAGCGACAAAATTAGTTTTTTTTCATTTAAACGTAAAACAATGGCAATTATTCATTTGGAAGGTATGGAATTTTATGCCTATCATGGACATTACAAGGAAGAACAACAAGTAGGCAACAAATTTTTAATCGATATACAATTAACTACCTGCATTAAAAAAGCATCGGAGACAGATAATTTAAACGATGCCCTTGATTATTCAAAAGTATATGAATTGATTGCTACCGAAATGAAAAATACTTCCCAATTACTCGAAAATATTACAATTCGTATAGTACGTACTTTGTTTACTGCCTTTTCACAAGTAGAACACATAGCCTTGAAAGTATCAAAACTAAACCCACCCCTTGGCGGAAGGGTTGAAAAAGTTTCGGTTGAATGGAGCGGGAATCGCGAAATGTTTTTTCAAAAAATGTAATTTTTTTCAATGTATAGGCTAATTTCCATTTTTCATTTATCTATAACTTTTTAAGCGTAATAAAAATAAGGATGCTATTTTATACCAAACCGCTAACCAAAGCGAAGCGAATTGTTTTAATGAACTTATTAGCAAGTCGGTATTAAAAAATTCTTATTTCACTAATGGCTTTAATGGCTCTGTCAGAAAAATAATCCTGTGCAGGGAACAAGGAAAATGCACCGTATTTTTTATCCGTTTTTTTATCAATTAAAAGAACTTCGGCGTAGTCATTGCGATTAAACAACTCTGAAAAAGTATAAACACAGCGAAAGCCATCTTTGGCAATCACAGCAATAATTTTATGTTGAATATTTTCTTTATTCAGTGTTACATATTTCTTTAGTACATCTTTTAACATAACGCCTTTAAATTCGTTGATGCCATGAATGCCTTTACCTCTACCATAAAATACGGTTGAATATTGCTGCTGAAACAATTCTTTCGGATAGTTGGTGATAGAATCTACTATTTGTTCGTTTTTATAAATGTGTATAGTTGAACTATAGACACTGGCTGCTTCTTTTATAAGAGGATACGATTTTTGAAATGAGTGAACCGTTATTTTGGTTGGACTGGTAATGTTCCGTTCAGAAACCAAATCAGATGCTACAATCAATTTTGATTCGGTGGGCAATGTCCAGAGGTCTTTGGTTTTGGTGGGCACAATACGCGAAACACTGCAAGCAATAATAATTTCGTTACGGTGAATGGGATAATATATTTCGCCCATGCTCACTACTACTTTTTCGTTTTTGCTGTTTTCTATTTCAACCCAGCAATCAATCATTGAACTAAATTCGGCTTCCAGTTTCTTTTTAATTACAATTTGATTAAGAATATCAAACAGCGAATAGCCGTCGTACCGATATGCTCCAATAAAAGTATCTCTGGTGCCAGATAAAACGGCTTCCTTAACTATAACTGAACGAAGCGGAAGTGTGGTTATGTCAATCATTTGTGGATTGCCCACTTCACCCGATACCTCCATGGTTTTTGAAAAAGGAAGTTTTACCGTAGGAGAATTGTCATAAAAATCGTTGGTCTTGTCGTCAGTATCCTGTGCTAAAACAGAAAATGACCATAACGTTACTACTAAAAACAATGCTAAAAAAATGCTTCTTTTCATACTTCAAAATGTTTAAATTAATACTATCATAATTGTTTATTAAAATACATATTGCAATGAACCGGTAATAAGTCTTCCCGGACAGGTTTGTGCGTCGCTGGTTACATAAATTTTATCAAAAATATTTTCTATACTCACACCGACTGTCATACCTTTAATAATTTTTCGTTCCAAACGTATATTGAAAGTAGTATATTCAGGATATTTATCTTTGTTAAGATAATCTATATCTACTATATTCAAATCGTTTATCCATGTTTTGCCAATGAATTTGAATAAAACAGTAGTGTTAACAATCTTATTTCGCCAGGTAATGCCTGCACTAACCTTGTTAGTGGGAACATCGGTAAGGTATTTTCCGGTGAGGTTGGAATCTACTTTGGTATTATTAATATTATTTTTGGTTATTTGAGCATGTGCATAAGCATAGTTTGCAAACAAAGATAACTGTTCTTTGGGATTGTATTTGAGTTCCACTTCTGCTCCATATATTTTAACCTGATTAATGTTTTTCATGGTCATTACGGGTGCCAATTTATATCCCATATTTACAGAATCTCCGTTACTGACCAGATACATAAAATCTTTGCCAATGCTGTAATAGATGGAACAACTGGTGGTTAATTTGTCAACCATTTTTTTATCTCCTCCTATTTCATAGGTTGTAATTAGTTCGGGCTTAAGGTTGGGATTAGCAATACTAAAACCACCCTTCTTTTTCCCGGTACGTGTCATATCATCAAGAATGGGAGCACGAAATCCTTTTGCCAGAGAAAAATAAATTCTATCGTTATCGGAAAATAAATATTGAGCCGAAAATCGTGGACAGAACGCATTCCAGTTTTTAGAAGGAACAGACGTGTTTTCAAAATTTTCATAAAATTCTATGGAGTACGACGGGTATTCAATGGTAAAAAGTCCATTATAAAAATGGGCAGCATCGTATCTTAATCCTACGTTGATATTGAGTTTATCTTTTAAGAATTTCATTTCATCTTGCAAGTAAACAGCAACCGTTTGCATGTTACCAGCATTGCTTATAATATCGGTAGAAGTATAATACGTATCTTTTCCGTTTACACTACCCAACTTGTAATTAAAACCAATGGTTATTTCACTTTGTAAAAATTTATTAGCCGTAAAATCTACATTATAGCCTATATCCCGTCTTTTAGAATCGGCACCGTACAATTGATATTCGCCTTCCTTCATATACTCATACTGTCGAATATAATTTTCGAACAGATTGAAAAAGTTGGCACTCCATTTAAAAAGGTCCGCTTTGCCCGAATAATTTATCATTTCTGAAAATGTTCTATGAGTAGAATATGCTCCCATATCTTCAAAAACTTTGACACCGTTTCCACGAATATCGTCATAATAGTTAAATTGTCCTTCTATAGTATGGTGGTTGTGAATATTGTATCCAGCCTTGGCAGTGGCGTTCCACTCTTTAAGATAGGTAGGCACTAAAATAGAATCAGCAGCCGTTCTGTAAATATCCAGTTCGGTAATATAACCGTCGCTTTTTCTTCCCATTCCATTCAGTCCCCAATAAAATGAATTACTGGAAGCAGAATCGCTGGTTGTGCCACTTATATCAGCATTTGCCAGCATGGTATTATACGTACCGTATTCTGTTTGCACATCTCCCTGTATATGTTTATCGGGCTTTTTAGAAATCATTTCAATTACGCCACCCATAGCACCGCTTCCATATTTTGCAGGACCAGGTCCTTTGATAATTTTTACCGACTGAATATTGTTTTTATTTATCATATTCCAATTGACAGAGCCTTCGTCGGACTTATTCAGCGGTACACCATCGAGCAATACAAGTGTACGCGACTGATTGTTGGAAGGCAAGCCGTGCAGCGTTACTATGGTCTTACTCGAATAAATGCCAAAGGTATTGTTCAGATTGATGCCCGGCATATAATCTATCAGTTCGGGAATACTGTGAATGGGTGCACTGGCAATGGTACTGTCTGAAATAACGTTTATGCGATTTGATTGTTCATAAATATTGATTTTTCTATTGGCATTGACATTAATTTCATTGGCAGTAAATTGTGTTTCGAATAGTTTGATAGTCAATGACACTGTTTGTCCTTTTTTGACCTGTATGTTTTTACGATAAGATTGATATCCCATATAACTTACCGTTAGTGTATAATTTCCTTCAGCAATGTGGTTTAGTGTAAATTTCCCATTTTTATCGCTGATAGTACCTGTTTTATCTCCTTCAAGTACAATGTTGGCATCTGTCAAAGGTAAATTAGTGCGATTGTCAAAAATTATACCGACAATGGTTCCATATTGCACACTTTGACCAACACAACATAAAGGAAAAAGAAGAAGTATTAATAAAACTTTATACATCCGTTATTGTTGAATTTTCACCGCTATTTGCATTATTCCTGTGTCAACAGAATCGGCACGAAGAACATGAATTAATCCTAATTTTCCACCTCCCGTAATGAACGGAATTATTTTTCCGACTGTTGCCCATTTGAATTTCTTTTTGCCCCATATAGGATGATAGGCAACAATAAGCAAACTGTCATTTTGAGCAGCATTAAAATCAGCCGCTGTTAAGGGAGCATTATTCCCATTGTCAAAACTGATGTCCCACAAGGTATAGTTTCGAGGTTGCCAGTTGGCAATATAAGGATAATAGGTTTGGGCTTCGGTGCTCGAGTTGTCCATTTCGCCGGGTGAAGAAAGCACAGGCGAAGGCAAATTATCACTTAAAATAAAATAAGTAAGTACATCTATCATATTGCAATGGGTTGTTGCCGAATCGGCTGTATAAACAGTTCCTGTAGATGGATTCAGAAAATGTCCATAAAGCGTATTATTTTGATATCCCAGCGTGATGGAGGGATAGTAGTAAATTCCGCCATACGCAGAGTTTGGGTCTTTATAAACCACCATAGAAATCTGAGCCATCATTCGATTTCGGTCCATAACGGTAAATGTCCATACGGCTCTGTTCTCTACGTTTTGATAAAATACTTTATTTACATCAAGAATTAACGAGTTTAGACCTGTATCCATCATGGTTACCACAGTTCCATTTTCAAGTGTTTTTTTTATGGTAAAATTGGTAATGTTTTCTGAAGTACCACGTGCCTGAATGCCGAAATAAAGTCTGTGACCTACGGCTACCGTATCATTATTGTGCGTATATTCGTTGCCCACTTTAAAATTTATGGCAGGCGGCAAATTATCGTCCGATTTCTTCTTACAACCTATTATAAAGAAAATCAGGATAAAAAATAACCCAAAAATAGATTCTGCTTTCATTTTAATAATGAATTAAAGTATAAACAGGGTTCATCACCCTGCTTATACTGATTTTTAATAGATTTTAATTATTCAACTATTATTTTTGATGAATAAATTTCATTATCCAAAGTAGTAAGTTGAATAAGGTAAAGTCCCTTGTTATAATTTGAAAAGTTCAAGTTTTCGTTCAATAAATTTTCCTTTTCAAACACACATTTCCCAAGTATGTCGAAAATCTTAACCGTTTTAATATTTTTCAAATTATCCATGGTAAAATTTCCGTGACAGGGATTGGGATAAATATGAACAAAATTTTCATAATTATTTAACTCAACTCCGTTAAGTGAAACACCTGTGATAATAATGTCATCTATTTCGGAAATGCCGGATGAAGTAACCGTACCGCCCGAAATATCTGAATTAGAAATCATGAGCCACCTTATAGATAACTGCCCTGATTGATTGTTACATTCAGCAGGAAGTTCCAGTCCATTGGCAACAGCAGAAGTCCAGTTATTGGAGCAGGTCATAATGCCATTGGTAATATCAACCCATGGATTTGAACTGCCAGACAGTTTGTATTGAATTTTATAATTAGCAGGACCGGAGGCATCAGAAAATTGTTTAGCATATAACTTTAAGGTACCATAACCGGTCGTTTTAAATTTTGTCATCCAGAAAGATGAATCCTTGCCGTCGTTCCATCCTGTTGCCATAGCACATTTATCAGGAGTTCCGTCGGCACCGTCGGCAGTGTAACTGATGGTTATCTTGTGATAAGAAGGAAATCCTGATGTGCCATATTGAGCACTAATATAGCGGGAAGTGTTAAGTGTTCCGACACTGTAATCGGCAAGTGAATCGGCAGAACCCGAAGGGAATTTCCATCCAACAATGGTATCCTGTGCGAATAAATCGCTTCCCCATAAGGAAAGCCCAGACATAAACAAAAAAGTAAAAAATTTTTTCATACGCGTAAAAATTTAATTAAACCATAAAATTAATCCGTTATGCAAAATTATGCATGTCGCAAAATTAATATCAATAAATGAAATGGTCAAAAATTTTTATAAATATTTTTAATACCGACTTGCTAACAGGTTCATTAAAACCATACGCTTTGCATTTGTTTTAAAACTATTAGTCTGTCAGCATTAACCAAACCAAGGAAAAAATTTTATTAAACCTCGTATTTTCGAAGTTTGGTATTATACTAAGTTGCGTTCATATATGAAAATAAGTGAAAAGTTCAAAAAATGATGGTACTTTGTGCTCTCTGTGCCTTCTTTGTGTCCTTTGTGGTTGAATATAATATTGTACCTATGAATGCAACATGGTATTATCCCGATGCCAATTGGTATAATATTTCATGAAGTAGTGAGATTCAAAATTTTGTATCTTTACTTCATATTATATTTATTATCTCTGTATTCCCCTTCAAACCTCATTTTTTAAGTTTAAAATCCGATATATAAAATAAATTTGGAAAATGAACAATAGTTTATTATCTTTGCAGCGAACTATTGTTTAATTATGTCTCCAAGGATAAAAATAATAAGAAAAGTATCAAATCCCCCTGTTATTAAGGGTTTTAATCCTTACGGTCCAGAATTAGGTAAACAAAAATTAGAACCGATTAATTTACTATATGAGGAATATGAAGCCATACGTTTAAGCGATTATGAAATGCTTAATCATTATCAGGCATCTGTTATGATGGGTGTTTCAAGACCCACTTTTACACGAATTTATGCTTCCGCTCTTCAAAAAATTGCTAAAGCGTTTGTTGAAGGCAGGCAAATTTCTATTAAAGGAGGTAAAGTTTATTTCGACAGCGACTGGTATCATTGTAAAAGATGTAGTTGTTATTTCAATAATCCTAAAAAAGAAAAACCTGTTAATAATTGTCCGTTATGTGGAAGTCAGCAAGTTTATAGGTTTGATTTTAAGAATACCTATGAAGATGTTACTGATAAGACTTGTTATGATATGTGTGTTTGTCCTAACTGCGGGTTTGAACAAGAACATCAATACGGATATCCATGTAGCAAACAGATTTGTCCACATTGTAAAAGTTTTATGAAAAGAAAAGGAAGTCCAAATTGCAGAAATTTTAAAAACCAATAATATGAAAGTTGCCATTACATCTACAGGAAATACATTAGAATCAACCATTGACCAACGATTTGGTCGTTGTTCTTACTTTGTGGTTTACGATACAGAAAGCAAAGCAATAGAATTTATTCCTAATCCGAACAAAGATTCAGAAGAAGGCGCTGGTCCTGCATCTGTGCAATTAATTGCCTCTCGAAATATAAATAAAATTATCTCCGGTGAGTTCGGGATAAAAATAAAATCGTTGTTAGACAGCTTAAAAATTCAAATGATTGTTCTAAAAGAACCTGAAAAAAAAATTAAAGACATTATTGAAATGTTAAATCATTAAAATAACGAATTATGCCAAAACTTGATGGTACAGGCCCTGATGGAGATGGTTCTCGTTCAGGACGTAAATTAGGAAAATGTAGTAAACTTTCAGACAAAGAGAAATTACAGAAACTAGGAAAGGGAATGGGTAAAAAACGCAAGTCGGGAGGTGGAATAGGAAAAGGAAAACGCTTAAAAAGCGGTAAACAATAGTATTAACAATTTAAAAAGGAGGTTATTATGCCAGGTTTTAATCAAACAGGTCCCAATGGACAAGGTCCTATGACAGGACGAAAAATGGGACGTTGCACCCATTTCGGTGCGAATCTAAAAAATCAATCTGTATCAGAGCCCAACGAAAATCCTAACAAAAACAATCCTGAAAATATTCAAGGACGTGGTTTTGGTTATGGAAAAGGCTTTGGTAGTGGCAGAGGTCGTGGTATGGGACGACAAAATCGTTTCAGAGGCAACTTATAATTAATTAAGTAATATGAGAGGCTAAAAGGAATCTCTCATTATTTTTAGTAAACATTTAAATTTTAAAAAAATGAAAAAAATTATTGCAATCCCATTAGAAAATGGAGTTTTATGTGCTCATTTTGGTCATTGTCAGACCTTCGCTATTGTAAATGTAGAAAATGGCACTATTAAAGAAATTAAAGAAGTAACACCGCCAGATCATGTGCCAGGCTTATATCCTAAGTGGATAGCTCAATTTGGCGTAACTGATGTAATAGCTGGTGGCATGGGACAACAAGCCATTATGCTTTTTAATGAGCAGAATATAAATGCTTTTGTCGGTGCACCTGTTAAAACTGCTGAAGAATTAGTAATTGATTTTTTGAATAATAATCTAAATTTGAACGCAAATTATTGCGATCATTAATAAATAAAAAAATGAATGTTAAATGTGAACAATGTTTTTTAAAAACTTATACCAGTTTATTAAATAAATTCAATGTTCCTTTGAAAGCAAAAAAAATTTTTTTATCATATTATAAACAGATAATAATAGAAAATAATGATTTATCAAATCCAGAAATTCAAAAGATTTTAACGGATAAGTTTAATACATTACTTGAAATTACTGACCCTTTCGCAGAAGAGAAAAAGTATTGTAATCAACTAGCCCTGCTATTATATAATGAATGGAAACCCAAGATTATAAATTCTAATAATCATTTTGATCTAGCTTTAAGGCTTGCATTAGCTGGTAATATTATGGATTATAGCGCTAATGACAAATTTGATATTCATCAAACTATTAACAATGTTTTATCTGCTAAATTTGCAATAAATGATTCTGAATTATTAAAAAACAAAATTAACACGGCTAAAACCGTCTTATATATTGGTGATAATGCAGGTGAAATAGTTTTTGATAAACTTTTTATCGAAATTATGAATCATGATAATGTATATTATGGAATAAAAAGTGCTCCTATTCTGAATGATGTAACTATAGATGATGCCATTGAAACTCATATAAATTTAGTAGCTAAAGTAATATCTAATGGATGCAATTATCCATCTACTATACTCAAAAGATGTAGTAAAGAATTTATGGAAATTTATGAGTCAGCAGATCTTATTATTTCTAAAGGGCAAGGGAATTTTGAAGGACTAATGCACGAAAACGATTCAAGAATTTTCTACCTGATGATGGTAAAATGTGATGTAATTGCGGAAAGATTAAAAGTTCCTAAACAAAGTTTTGTTGTTTTTAATCAAACAGAAACATAAATGAATACTTTTTATATAAATACTATAATCTCATTATTCAAAGTAAATTAATGACAAAAAAACTTAAAAATATTATCTCAATAACATTGGTGTTTATTTTCTTGGCACCAATGACAATTAAACTTTTTGATGGACTTTTTCATCATCATGACCATTTTTATTGTACTGCAAAAAATGAGAAGCATTTTCATGAATATCATAAAAAATGTCCAATTCCAAGTTTCGAACTTTCCTTATTTTCCGTTGAAAAGCATATACAAACTACACAAAAACACTTTTATCGTATAGAACTAAATGACAATTACAATTTTGTATATTGTTGCAATAATTCAAAGTATTCATTCTTATTACGAGCACCACCAATTTATACAGGTAAAACAATGACATCTTAAATGATGTAATAAACTTATTTGTAAAATTTAAAATCGTAATAAAATGAAAAAAATCGTTTTAATTTTCTTTGTGTTGTTTCTTTTCATAAAAGTAAATGCTCAAAATCAAATAAAAGGCAAGGTGACGGATATGAACAATCAACCTTTAGTAGGAGCAACTGTTTTTTTACCTGAATTAAATAAAGGGACAGCGACCAATCAAACAGGAGAATATTTAATAAATAATGTTCCAAATGGGAAAATAAAAATTCAATTTTCATTTATTGGATATAATACTGAAATAAAAACAATTAACGTTTCACAAGTTGAAACCAAAGTGGATGCTGTACTGACAATATCTATTATCCAATCACAAGAAGTTGTAATTACTGGTGGATATGTGAGCTCTCAACATGAAAATGCTGTAAAAATTGATGTATTGAATAGCAAGGATGTTGTTTTATCAGGTACGCCTAATTTCATGGAATCATTATCCAAAGTACCAGGTGTTGATATGATCGCCAAAGGACAAGGCATTTCAAAACCTGTAATACGTGGTCTTTCAATGAATGATGTTTTGGTTATGAATAATGGTGTAAGAATTGAAAATTATCAATTCAGTGAAAACCACCCGTTAGGAATAGATGACAACGATGTAGAAAGGGTAGAAATTATTAAGGGACCTGCTTCTTTGCTTTATGGTTCGGATGCTATAGGTGGAGTAATAAATTTTATTAAAGAAAAGCCTGCACCTGTAGGCAAAATACTTGGCGACTACCAAATGCAATTGCATTCTAATACACTTGGAATGAATAATAGCATAGGATTGAAAGGATCTTCTAAAAATTTTTTTGGTGGATTTCGTTTTGGAAATAAAACTCATGCCGACTATTTACAAGGCGGTGGAGATTATGTTCCAAATTCTCGGTTCAACGAAATGACTCTAAAAGCCAATGCTGGATATACAGGAAAGATTGGAACTTTTAAACTATTTTACGACTATTTTAAACAAAAATTAGGAATGTCTGTACCTGATGTAAAGCCATTGATTACAGAACGAGGAAGAAAAAATGAAATTTGGTTCCAGGATTTGGAACATCAATTACTTTCATCTCAAAACAGCCTCTTTTTGGGCAAATTCAAATGGAATATTAATGTGGCTTATCAAAATGCACTGAGGAAACTTCAAACTACACTTGATGTCCCTTTTGTTGAAATGAATTTGAATACCATTACCTATGAATCTAAATTGTACTTGCCTTCTAACGATAAGTCGGAATATATTATTGGATTACAAGGAATGTCGCAAAATAACAGAAACCTTAACAATCGGGCTTCTCAATTTTTGCCTGATGCAAATATTAGTAATATAGGCTTTTTAGGATTGACACAATATACTTTTTTCAAAAAATTAAAATTACAGGGTGGTTTGAGATTCGATCTGTATAAAACTGAAACTTTTGCATTGGGAATAGGAGGAACAAGCAGTTATCATGCTCCTGTAAATAAAAAATTTTCAAGTCTTAACGGGTCAATTGGTACCACATATAATGTTACTGAAAAATTAATGTTCAGGGCAAATTTTGCAAAAGGCTACCGTGTACCAAATTTATCTGAACTTACTTCAAATGGAATGCATGGAAACAGATATGAGATTGGTAATGAAAATTTATCACCAGAAAATTCATTTGAAACAGATTTAAGCATGCATTATCATGGTGAATTTCTATCCTTTGATTTGGCTGGCTTTTATAACCAAATTAATGATTATATTTTCATTTCCCCAACGACAGATACTACATCAACTGGAGTAAACATATATCGTTTCTCGCAAACAAATGCAAGGCTCTATGGTGGGGAAGCAGGGCTTCATTTCCATCCTAAATCATTACCATGGTTGCATATTGAAGGAACTTATTCCTTGGTTATTGGCAAGCAAGAAAATGGTAATTATTTGCCATTTATCCCTGCAAATAAGGTACGTTATGAAATTCGGGCAGAAAGAAAAAAAATTGGTTTTTTACATAAACCAAATATAAAAATTTCTGCTTTGACGGCCTTTTCGCAAGACAATCCATCGCCTTATGAGACTGCAACAGACGGATATACTTTAGTAAACATAAGTGTGTACTCCGAAATTTTGATTTCAAATCAAACATTAATTTTTGGACTGTCAGTTAATAATTTGTTTGATAGACAATATTTTGACCATCTTTCAACATTAAAACCATTGAATTATTATAATCAGGGTAGAAATATTAGTTTATCATTGAAAATACCGTTTGGGATAAAAAGTAATAGTAAAATATAATCATTATGTCAAAAATTAAAATCGGTATCATTATTTGCAATCGGTATCATACTTGTGCAGGGGGCAAGTGTTTCAGGGCATTGCAAAACAGAGAAGGTGCTTTTTCTGAATACACAGATAAAGAAGTAGAAATAGCTGCTTACACAACCTGTGGCGGTTGTCCGGGTGGTAACATTGAATACGCCCCCGAAGAAATGAAAAAAAACGGAGTTACGCATGTTCACTTTGCTACCGGTTTAATTGTCGGGTATCCCCCATGTAATCATATTGAATACTTTAAAAAGTATATTACAGAAAGATATGGAATGAAAGTAATTATAGGAACCCATCCTATTCCACAAAAATACTTCTTAACACATAATAAACTTAAAACATGGCAAAGTAAGTTTTGGCAAGAAACTATACTGCCCACTATTGCAGATGAACAAACTCGCTTGAAATATGATTGAACCCTTAAATATAAAAATTGCTATTGCCAGTGGTAAAGGTGGTACTGGCAAAACATTAGTAGCCACAAATTTATTCTATGCTCTTCAGCAGCTAAACTATCAAGTAGTATTAGTTGATTGTGATGCCGAAGAACCAAACGATTGGGTGTTTTTTAGCGGAGAGAAAGAAACATCTTTTGAAGTAAACCAAAAAGTACCTGTTATTGATGAGAGTAAATGTACTTTTTGCGGAAAATGTCATGAATATTGCAATTATAATGCAATTTTTATTTTACCTCCGGTAAAAACAATTAAAGTGATAGAAGATTTATGTCATGGTTGCGGTGCATGCACGGTTGCTTGTAAATTTGATGCCATCAGCGAAAAAGATGTTTCATTGGGAACAGTAACCCGTTTTTCCATAACACAACATACATCTGTTGTTGAAGCAAAGATGAAGGTAGGCGTATTCTCGCCGGTATCTGTTATTAAAGCAGCTATTAAAGAGGCAGATGATGATGGAATTATTATTTTAGATTCACCACCGGGCACATCATGCCCGTTTATACAGACTGTTAACAGAGCCGATTATGTTTTATTGGTTACCGAACCAACTCCTTTTGGGTTAAGCGATTTAAAACAATCGGTCGAAACTTTAAAAACCATGAATAAAACCTGTGGTGTAATAATTAATCGCGCAGGTCTTGGTGATAATACAGTTTATGAATATTTAAAACAAGAAAATATACCTCTTTTGATGGAAATCCCTTTTGATAAAACAATTGCTTCGTATTATTCAAAAGGCGAATTGATAACACAATTCCAGCCCGAACTGAAAGCACAATTTATATCAATGTTTAATCTGATAGTTGATAAATATGGAAATAGCAGTAATTAGCGGAAAAGGAGGTACGGGAAAGAGTAGCATTAGCGCTGCCTTTGCTACCTTATCTGAAAAAGTAGTGTTGGCAGATTGTGATGTAGATGCGGCTAATTTGTACATTCTTTTTAGTCCAATTCATGAAGAAGAACAGGTTTATATTGGCGGACAAAAAGCGGTTATAGATTATTCTCTTTGTACAAATTGTGGTTTGTGTATTAATTATTGTCGTTTTAGTGCGATTTCGTTAATAAATGACAAAGTAGCGATTTCTGAAATATCTTGTGATGGGTGTAAACTCTGTTCCCGGATTTGTCCTGTAAAAGCCATTTCTATGGCTGATAGTGATAAAAGCCGCATGTATTCTGGGACTTTTCGAAACGGGGAAATGGTATATGGACGCTTAGATCCCGGTGAAGAAAATTCAGGAAAATTAGTCAACATCGTAAGAGATAAAGCAAAGAAAATTTCTAAAGAAAATAATCTTAATACTATTATTATTGATGGACCTCCCGGTATTGGCTGTCCGGTTATATCAACTATCACAGGCGTTGACCATGTTGTAATTGTTACAGAACCTACCATTTCCGGGATGCACGATTTACAACGAACTATTGAAATTACGTCTAAGTTCAATCTTAAAACATGGGTAATCATCAACAAATATGACCTTAATACAGAAATGACAACTCAGATTGAAGTGTATTGCCGTAGTATTGAGGTTAAAGTAGTTGCTAAGATTCCATTCAATGCACAAGTTATCGAGGCTATGGTTCATTGCAAAAGCATTATTGAATTAAGCCCCAATAGTGAAATTGCTAACTTGATAAAGAATGCTTTTAAATTAATAACCAATGGATAATAATAAAACGTATATTCATTTATATACCGGCAATGGCAAAGGCAAAACAACTGCTGCTTTGGGATTATCAATAAGGGCAGTGGGGGCAGGCAAAAATGTGTTTTTTGCCCAATTTGTAAAAAGCATGCCCTATTCAGAATTAAATGCTTTAAAACGTTTTCCTGAAATTGTTGTCACTCAATACGGTTTAGATTGTTTTATTATTAATCGACCTACTGAAAGAGACATTTTGGCGGCTCAAAAAGGACTAAACGAAGTTAAAAAAGCCATAGAAAGCCATTCATATGATGTAATAGTGTTAGATGAAATATGCATTGCTCTTTATTATCAATTAATCTCTTTAGATGATTTAAAGAATGTATTAAAAAATTGTTCAGAAAATACAGAAGTAGTTTTTACCGGACGATATGCACCCTTAGAATTAATTGAAATGGCTGATTTAGTAACAGAAATGAAAGAAATTAAACATTATTTTAACAATGGAATACAAGCAAGAAAAGGTATTGAATACTAAACTAAATATCCTAAAATTCACCCTATTTTTATACACTACAAAAATTTTTATCAATTGCTTTCATAATTTTTTCTTGCGATTTTTTAAGCGTAACCATTTTTGTCCACTTATGATTGGTTTTAGCATCCTCAAGAT
>Ga0302253_1000378_pt1 | contig 38360 bp, 35 predicted proteins | sample AAG_RA_Trp_MG_FD_193537 | JGI IMG/M metagenome (GOLD analysis project Ga0302253, IMG submission 193537) | Enriched activated sludge microbial communities from anaerobic digester in WTTP, New Holstein, Wisconsin, United States - AAG_RA_Trp | ecosystem: Engineered > Bioreactor > Anaerobic >...
TTTTACTTCCATATATTACTTATTTAGGTAATACAAAAAAACAACAAAAAAATTGAATAAACAAACTATTTACCCGATTATTTTTTCTTTTTTTGAAAATATATTACCTAATTTTTGAGGGTTTGGGTTTAAATTTGATATTTTAACTTTGATATTTGAATTCTGCTATATAATACCTACTTGCTAACAAGTTCATTAAAATAATACGGTTAGTTTGACGGGACAAAATTCATTTCATTCTCTTGTGAACGGTTTGGTATAAGGTGTTACTATATAATGATTTATAGAAGTATAATGGTATTTATAGAAATACCGGATACAGGCTAATACATTAATTGTTTTTTGGAATTATCACGCCAACCAGCATCGTATTTACTGTCGCAAAAATAAATGATTAAATCGGCATCGTATTTGGAATCGACAAAGTATATTTTTTTCTTGGCATCATACTTTGAATCGGCAAAATACCACCAGCCTTGATTTTCGCCTACATCATATTTAGACTGAACTTTGTAAACTACAAGGTCGGCATCGTATTTGGAATCTGCCACATAAACTTTTACATCGGCATCGTATTTAGAATCACAACTGTAAACAATTTGTGAAAAGCCGTTAAATGCAATAAATGCAAATAAAATAATTGAAATAATTTTTTTCATATACTTTTATTTTTAATAATGGGTTAAATTTAATACATTAATTGTTTCTTGTTGTTATTTTGCCAACCTGCATCGCTTTTATATTCCGAAAAATATATCACCAAGTCCGCATCGCTTTTGTAATCAACAAAATAAATTGTTTTTTGAGCATCGCTTTTGTATTCAGCAAAATACCATAACCCGTTATTGCCAGTAGCATCGCTTTTATACGAGCACTTATATACTACTAAATCGGCATCACTTTTATATTGAGCCACATAAACTTTTACATCGGCATCACTTTTATATTGACAACTATAAACTACCTGTGAATAACTGGAAAAAGCCATAAAGCCAAAGGCAACAAGTAAAATAATTCTTTTCATATAACTAATTTTCAAATGAATAAAAATTTTCTACAAAAATAAGTCCAAATATTGAAAAAAACAAAAAATGATACTACAATAATTTTATTTCAGTAATGGTTTTGTTTTGAAATGTTCTTGTGCCAATGTCTGATGGTTATAATAAAATGTATCTTTGAGTGAATAGGAATTTAATATTTTACCCGCAGAATAAAAGATTTGTATTTGAAATGGAGATGTCAAAAAATCATGCAGGTTTTCTAATGTAACAGACAGTTTTGTCTCGGCTATCGTATAGATTTCTTGTTGAAACAGGGATACTTTTCCTGGCACAGAAAATACAGAATACTTACCTTCCAATCGTTGAAAATAAGATTGCAATGGGCTGAATTCAGTGTCGTGTAAACTTGATGGAAACCAAAATTCAACTTTGTAATCTTTTTCTATGGCATTTCCGGCATTGCGGATAATAAATTTCGGATAAAAATTGATAGTATGTGGATGTCCGTTGGCAAGCAGTGCTATACCTTCCGTATTAATTACACCCACATATTCCAGTTTGGGCTGTTTTTGAGTAAGATAAAGTGTACGGATTTCATTTTCGGACAAAATACGTGGACGTGTAGATACCAGTGAGTAATATTTGCCGTCGCTTGCCATATATGGCTTGTGTTTTCCGTTTATTTGTATAACTATAACACCGTTATCATTTTCGATGAAAACAGGAGTAACGTATAAATCTTCAATAATAGGAGAAATGGATGTGCTTATAAGTGTTGACAGCCAAAATGCCGATGATGATGGCAATGGAAAAATATCAAGTTTTTGTGCCCGTTGTCGCATGGTTTTTATGCCTATAATTATTTTACCGCCACCCATGTTTGCCATGGCACAACAATATTGAAGCAATTGTATTTCTTTTTTTTCGTTGCCGGGATTCCATATAGATGAATCTAAAAACAGCCATGCATCCGAAGATTTAACATGTTGTTCAACCAGAACTTTGATATCGTCGGCAGAAAATGTGGTCATAAACGAACAGATGAAAGGGTGATAATATCTTTGGCTTCTATGCCTTTGGCTGTTTGCTGTAAGGTACAGCATTCAACGTTTATGTCGTGTTCAAAAAACAGTATCCATTTTTTTTGACAGGCTTCTTGTAAAAAGGCTGTTTTTTCATTAAGAAGTACTAATGGTTGAATATCATAAGCCGCAATCCATGTTAATGGAATATGTGTAAACGAAGGAATTAAATCACAGGGAACGGCGAGTGTGTTATTTTTCCCATGAATAATAAGAGATATCATACCGATGGTATGTCCGTTAAATAGGCGAACTTCTATGTCAGGAAACAGCCATCCATTGTTTTCTATAAAACGAAGCATACCACTTTCTTTCAGTGGTATTAAGTTTTCGTCCTGAAAGGCTGCTTTTTCACGGGTATTTTTATTATTAGCCCATTCCCATTGTGCTTTGCTTACCCAGTGCGTTGCTCGTGGAAATGTTAGTTCAATGTTTGTTTTATCAGCATTATAGTGAGTGGCTCCGGCGCAATGGTCCCAATGCAAATGAGTAAAAACTACATCGGTAATATCGTCTGTTGTTAAACCTGCCTTTGTCAGTGATTTATATAGATTTCCATCTCCATTGACATAGATATGTGATAAAAATTTTGCATTATGCTTATCGCCAATGCCTGTATCGACAAGAATGCGTTTGTTATCGGTTTCTATTAATAAACAACGATTGGCAAGATTGCACATGTTTTTTTCGTCGGCAGGATAAACTTTACTCCACATACTCTTAGGGATAACGCCATACATGGCACCACCATCCACTTTAAAATTTTCGGTTGAAATAATGCTGACCTTCATTTTTTATGTACTTTTATGGGAATTTTGGGCTTAAAATTACTAAATATATTTTTATGTGGATACATTTTATTGCAATTGGGGGAAGTGCCATGCACAATTTGGCATTGGACTTATTAAAAAAAGGATATCGTATTACAGGCAGCGACGATGAGATATTTGAACCTTCGCTGTCTCGATTAAAACAAGCAGGTATATTGCCAGAGGCATGGGGATGGTATCCAGAAAAAATAACTACACACATGGATGCAGTTATTGTTGGAATGCATGCACGTAGCGACAATCCAGAATTAATCAGAGTAAGGGAATTAAATATCCCATATTATTCCTATCCTGAATATTTGTATGAACATTCAAAAAACAAGACACGAGTAGTAATCGGTGGAAGTCATGGAAAAACAACCATCACGTCTATTATTTTACATGTCCTGAAACATGCAGGCAAATCGTTTGATTATATGGTTGGTGCACAAATAAAGGGTTTTGAACGTATGGTTTCCTTATCGGACAATGCACCACTGATGATTTTTGAAGGTGATGAATATTTGACAGCCCCTTTTGATTTGCGTCCAAAATTTCATGTGTATAAACCACATATTGCCCTGTTAAGTGGCATTGCATGGGACCATAAAAATGTTTTTCCTACGTTTGAAAAATATGTAGAACAATTTAAAATATTTGTTGATTCCATTCAACCTGATGGAACGCTTATTTGGTATGAGGAAGATAAAGAATTGAAAAAAATAAGCGATTCGTTAAGAAAAGATATAAAAGCGTTTTCATACAAGGAGCATCCAGCAGTGATTGAAAATAAAAGAACTTTTCTTTTACAAGGAGAAAAAAAATATGAGATACAAGTTTTTGGAAATCATAATTTGCAAAATATTCAGGGAGCAAAATTAGTGTGTTCACAACTTGGCATAAATGAAAATATGTTTTATGAAGCCATTACTTCGTTTGAAGGTGCCAATAAGCGTTTGCAGCAAATATATTTCAATAAGGAAAAAAATATAACGGTTTTTCTCGATTTTGCTCATGCACCATCAAAGGTAAAAGCAACTATACAGGCTGTTAAAAGCATTTATACTACTGAAAAAATAATTGCTTGTCTTGAATTGCATACCTATAGCAGTTTGCAAAAAGATTTTTTGCCACAATATGCGGGTAGCATGGATGCCAGTGATGTTTCGTTTGTATATTATAATCCACATGAAGTAGCATTAAAAAAATTGCCAGAATTGACCTATAAAGAAATATATAACGGTTTTAAAAACAAGAATATAAACATTTTTAATGATGCAAGGCAACTTTTTGATGGTATTTTTTCGTCTATATTAAATAATTGTGTAATTTTGTTGATGAGTTCCGGAAATTTTGATAACTTTGACTTTAAAAAAGGATTAACACAGATACAATGAAAAAATATCTGTTACTATATGGTATTATGTTGTGGACAGTATTTTTTATGAATGCTCAAACATCTACGGTAAGTGGAGTGATAAATGCGTATGCTATGGGAGTTCATGTTGTTAGTCCCAACCAAATCTGTGTTGACCAGATAACTTCTTTTAATTTGAACGACACTGTTTTAATTATTCAAATGCAGGGTGCAGAGGTTAATCTTTCAAACAGTGTTAATTTTGGTAATGTTGCCAATATGGCAAATGCAGGTAATTTCGAATTTTCAGTCATTACAGCCATCGATGTGGTCAATAAAATAGTAACGCTTCGTTGTCCCTTATTTAATAGTTATAATGACAATTTATTTCAAATGGTAAAAGTAAAATCCTATATTCATGCAACGATTGTGAGCGATGTAACTTGTCAACCATGGGATGGTCAAAAGGGAGGTGTGGTGGCAATGATAGTTTACGGCACGTTGACCATGAATGCTAATATTGATGTAAGTGCCAAAGGGTTTAGAGGTGCTGTACCTACAACTCCCAATACATTAGCCGAATGTTCATCAATAGGAGATTTTACTAATTATTTTTATTCTATAAATGGTTATGATTCTTCTGGAATAAAGGGTGAAGGTATAGCACGGTTACCCTTATTTTATGCACGTGGTCGTGGAAAGATTGCCAATGGAGGTGGTGCTGGAAACAGTCTTAATTCTGCCGGAGGTGGTGGTAGCAATGCTGGTTTGGGTGGTAATGGTGGAAAGGAAAGTAATGCTTGTGCACCTCAGTTGGCGAGTGTAGGGGGCATAGGTGGTCAGGTTTTGAATTTAACTCCAAATAAACTGTTTATGGGAGGGGGTGGAGGTTGTGGCACGTTTGAAGTAAATATTAGTAATGCTACCAAAGGTGGCAATGGAGGAGGAATAGTCATTGTTATTGCAAATTCTATTGTTGGAAATGGTAAACAAATTATGGCAAATGGTGAAACCATTGTTGCCACAGCAACAGGCAATGGCAGTGCCGGTGGTGGTGGTGCAGGTGGTACCATAATTTTAAATACAGCACAAATAAATGGAACGCTGTCTCTTATCGCCAAAGGAGGCGATGGAAGTTCTTGCAGTGGTACACCTTGCCGTGGAACCGGTGGCGGTGGAGGCGGTGGATTTATCTGTCATTCAAATAATGTAAATCCAATAGTCGATGTTACTGCTGGAGTTACAGGCAGTGTAGAATTTATGTGCTCCGGTCAGGGATTTGAAGGTACCAATGGACAGAATGGAAGTATTTTGAACAATTTTATTTTACCTCTGAATTGTTTGTTGGACCCAAATATAATTCAGGTGAATCAAACAATATGTTACGGAACGCAGCCACAAGATTTGACAGGCACACTTTCATCTTCTATGATTTCTTTTCAATGGCAATACAGTATTGACAGTACTAATTGGAACAATTGTGGTGGTACAAGCGACCAGTCCAATTTTCAACCAGATATTTTATATCAAACGACCTATTTTAGACGTATTGTTAACTATCTTGGCGGAAACATGAGTATTAGCAATATAGTATCTATTACTATTAATCCGTTTAGCATTACCGTACAAGGCACTGATGTAAATTGTTTTGGACAATGTACAGGAACAGCCAGTGTAGAAGCAAACCCATCTTCCAATGATTATTCTTTTCATTGGAGTAATGGGGGTATTTCATCTTCATTGACAGGATTATGTGCCAATGTTTATTCGGTTACCGTTACAAATATTGATGGATGTACTCATACTGGAACTATCACTATTAACCAGCCTTCTTCCATCTTGTCTATAAATCTGACTAAAAGCGATGTTACCTGTCATGGATTGTCCAATGGAAGTGCAACAGCGACAGCAACAGGTGGCTCGCCCGGTTATTCATATTTATGGAGTAATGGGTACATGACTCAAAGCATTAACAATATTCCTGCAGGAAATTACATAGTAACCGTTACTGACCATAACGACTGTACAGCATCACAAAGTATTTCCATACTTCAGCCATCTCTGTTATCTGTAAGTATCAGTAAAAGCGATGTTACCTGTTATGGATTGTCTAACGGAAGTGCAACGGTAACAGCAACAGGCGGAACGCCAAATTATTCATACCTATGGAGTAATGACGACACGACTCAAAGCATTAACAATATTCCTGCTGGAAATTACGCGGTAACCGTTACTGACCATAATGGCTGTACGGTATCACAAAGTGTTTCCATACTTCAGCCATCTCTGTTATCGGTAAATATCAGTAAAAGCGATGTTACCTGTTATGGATTGTCTAACGGAAGTGCAACGGTAACAGCAACAGGCGGAACGCCAAATTATTCATACCTATGGAGTAATGATGACACGACTCAAAGCATATTAAATCTTTCACAAGGTACTTATATTGTAACCGTTCACGATGCTCATAATTGCAATATTATCAGTTCAGTTATCATCAATGAACCTGCTACCTTAAATTTATTACTGACCATTCAACCACCTTCCTGTTCCAATATATGTAATGGGAATATTGTTGTTAATACAACAGGTGGAACTACTCCATATTCGTTTAATTTGAGCACAACACCGTTAAATAATTTGTGTGCTGGCTCTTATGGTATTACGGTTACCGATGCTCATAACTGTATTGCAGATACAACAGTGGTGCTTATTCCACTTACCACTATTCAAAACAATAACATTTCAATTCAGGCAGCGTCAGTCTGTCCAAACAGTACGTTATTATTAAGTGGCACTGAACCAACGGGTAGCAATGTGTTTAGTTTTTTGTGGCAAATAAGTTCAGATAATCATAGTTGGAATGATGCACCACCCATAAACAATCTTGTTAATTATTCATGGACTGTTCAGCAAAGCAGTTATTTCAGACGAATTGCTCATGGTGATGGATGCTCCGATACAAGTAATGTACTTTTCTTGAATATGATAACCATTCATAATCAAATATCCATTAATGATTCAATTCTTTGTGTATATGATATGGCAGATACTATTCACGGGACAAGCGATACAGGATACGTTTATATATGGCAGTTTGATGATGGTACTGGTTGGCAAACAGACATCAATGCGAGTGATGCCTATTATATTTCTTCGGGAAATATTCAAAATACTTTTTATCGTAGAATTGTTCAATGGGTTGGATGCTCAGATACATCCAATATTATTCACATTTATAAATTAGATTCCCTTATTACCAATAAAATAATGATAGACAGCACCGATACAGTAAAGCAATATTGCGAAACTGCATCTGGAAATATAGGAGGAACTGTTTTCGGAATAAACGATCCCTATATATCTCATTGGCAAACAAGTATGGATTCGGTAGCATGGAACAATTTGCCGGATACAACTTCTACTATTTTCTTTTCATTGAATAATTATGCTCATTACTATTATTATAGAAGAATTATTGAATACAGTGGCTGTTTTGATACAAGCAATACGGTAATGGTTGATATAATATCACCCATAAATGGGAATATCATAAGTTCTAATTTAGGTTCAAGTCCTGTTTATGTTTGTCCTGCTACATCGATTACGTTGGGAAGTTTATCTATTACTGGTGGTACAGGTTCATACAGTTATCAATGGGAGCAAAGTATTGATTCGTTGATTTGGGACGATGCTGTTGGGATTCCCTATCAATCCTATTTTACTACTCAATCGTTGTTTAGTTCTTTACATTATATTCGGATTGTAATTTCCGGTGTGTGTGTGGATACAAGCAATATTTTCACTGTTTTTGTAACTCCGTTGCCACCCAATCAAATTACATGCAATCATTCATCGTTTTGTCAAGGTTCACAGTTGGATACTATTTATGAATCGCAACCAACTATTGTGCCCGCTTTAGTTTATCAGTGGCAGTGGCTAAACAATGGAAACTGGGAAAATATTTCTGATACAAATAATCCTTATTTTATCCCTCCCTGTACATTGGGAACCGTTACATACCGACGAGTAATTAATTTGAATTCATGTTCTTCCAATAGCAACGAAATAACTATAACTTGCTACCCTCAGCCAACGATTTTATATTCACTCATAGAAAATGACAGTCTTTGTTTAGGAATAACTTCATCTGTCCATTTACAAGTACATCTGGAAGGCACAGCACCTTGGTTAATATCTTATAGTTTGAATGGTATTATTCATACATTTCAACAATTTCAGTCGGATACCCTTTATCCAATAAATATTAATCAGTCGTATGAACAACTATATATTAGTCAATTGTCAGATTTAAGTGGATGTGCCGCAATATGGAATCAAGATACTATTCAAATTTGGGGATTTAGTGCGGTAACGGCACAAACTTCGAATGTTGATGTTTGCGGGCTTACGGCATCTCTTCAAGCAACACCGGTTACCGAAGGTGTTGGAATATGGAATCTTCCAACAGGTATAACTGCCAATAACATTCATGAACCTAACGCCATAGTTTCCTCAATGGAGTATGGTTCTTATAATCTTGTTTGGGAAGTGTCCAATGGACCGTGTATGGATACGGCACAAATTGTTGTTGTTTTTTATGAACAACCGCAAATTCCCAATGCTGGCAATGATATTGTTTTAGACGAACAAGGCGATGTTCAGTTACAGGCTACATCACCAACATCTGGAATGGGTACTTGGTCTATTGTTCAAGGAAATGCATGGTTTACCAATGTCCATTTATACAATACCATGGCTTCCAATTTTAACGAAGGTCAAAATATTTTACGATGGACTGTTGTAAATGGCGTTTGTCCTTCCGTTTATGATGATGTAATCGTTACGCTTAATACTATTCAGGTGCCTGAAGGTTTTTCACCCAATGGCGATAATGTAAACGATTTCCTTGTAATTAAAGGACTTGATATTACCAAATTATATAGTTTAACAGTTTTTAATCGCTGGGGGAATGTGGTGTATGAAAAAATTCCGTACGATAATTTATGGGATGGAAATGATAAAAATCAGAAACCACTTCCCGATGATACGTATTTTTATATGTTGAAGAAAAACGATAAAGTGTATAAAAATGGTTATGTAGTTTTGAAACGATGAAAAGAAGTATTATCATAGTAACCCTTTTAATTATGGCAAGCCTTGTTAAAGGTCAGTATTTTCAGTCGCTGAGTAATTTTTATATGAACGGACAGGCTGTAAATCCTGCTTATGCAGGCAGTAGAGAAGTATTTTCTGCTAATCTGATGTATCGTCAGCAGTGGGCAGGCTTTGACGGTGCACCACGAACCATGGATTTTGGTTTTCATACGCCCTTAAAAAAACTTAATCTTGCCGCAGGTTTTATTGCCTATAATGATAAAGTTGGAGTAAGCCGTCTGACTGGATTTGCTATTAATTATGTTTATCGTATTCGCATGAAAGAAGGTACACGTAATCTTGCTTTTGGTTTAAAAACCGGTGTAATGTCGTTTAAATCAGATTTGTATCAACTTCAGGTAAATCAAACCGGAGATGTCGTATTTAATGGTGTAATTATACAAAATACAAAATTTGATGCGGGGTTGGGTATATATTACTACGCTCCTCATTTTTATGTTTCCTATTCGCTTCCCGTGCTGTCTCGGTTTGGGTATAATACCATTCAACAGTACGATACGGTTAATGCAAAAGTAACCAATTCCTATTTCATTATGGGATTTATTTGTAATCTGAGTAATGATATACAATTACATCCTTCTTTTATGCTCAAATCTATTAAAAATGATGGGCAATTGGACCTGAATTTATCGTTTATCGTGTTAAATACTTTATCTATGGGATTGTCGCTTCGTTCGTCGGAGGGTATTTCGCTCTTACTAGAATATCAAATAAATAAACAACTGCGAGTAGGCTATGCTCACGATTTTATTTCATCTCCCTTACAAAAAATTACCAGCGGAACCAATGAAATTAGTTTACGATATGAATTAATTAGGCATTACAATGTTTACTCAACAAGATTTTTCTAACATATTGCTCAGAATTAATTTAGTTGTCATCATGTTTTTGATTATGATGCAACTCTCTTTTGCCCAATCGTATTTGGAAGTAAAATCAATGTCGTTGAATACCCGAAACTACAGCGAAATTGCACCTTGTTTATACAAAGAGGGTATTTTATATACCAGCAACGAAAAAACAAATGTATTTAAAACAGCCAAATCGGATGAAAATGAATATTTTTATGGTTTGCGTTATTTCAATCAGGATAAATCCATAAAAGCCTCGGTGGACAGTATGCTTTTAAAAATAAATCAACCCATTTTTAACGTAGGTCCTGCCGTTGTATATGGCGATACGTTTATTGTTTCTCAAAATTTTAACATTTTCGGAGGGAAAAAGTATAAGGCTCCGGTAGGTGTCTTTTTTTATGATTTTTCAAAAAATAAAAACCCTGTTGCTAAAGCGTTCCCACACAATAATGCTTTATACAGAGTTGGTCATCCTTATATTACTTCAGATAGTAAATGCTTGTATTTTTCATCAAATATGCCGGGAGGTTATGGTGGTTTTGATATTTATATGTCAGAACGAAAAGATACTTCATGGAGTACACCTGTTAATTTAGGTCCCAATATCAACTCAAACAAAGATGAAATTTCTCCTTATTTTATTGCAAACCGTCTTTATTTTTCTTCTAACAGAGACAGTGTGAAAAAATTTGATGTTTATTATTCCGAGTGGATTGAAAATAAATGGCAGAAATCTATGGTGCTCCCTGAGCCAATCAATTCCGATGAAAATGATTTTTCCTTTATATGTGATGAAACGTTTGAAAATGGGTATTTTTCTTCTGACAGAAAAAAGTCGGATGATATTTATCATTTCTATTCAACCTTGCCTATTTTTGAACAGTGTGATACTATGATAGAAAAAAATCTGTGTTATCATTTTCTTGATGAAACCTCGCAATACCTTGACACATTGCCTGTCATTTATATTTGGCATTTTGGAGACAGTACCAGTATGCAGGCATGGGAATCTGACCATTGCTATGCCGATTTTGGCAATTATAAGGTACAATTAATAATGGTTGATACGATTACTCATGAAACTGCCAAAGTGGCTGATTACGATATGATACTTGAAAAACCCATACAGCCATACATTACTTATCCCGATACTATTTTTATCAATAAAGATGTAACGTTCGACAGTAAAGAATCCTATTTACCCGATTGTTCTATTAAGCAATATATTTGGATGTTTGATGATGGAATTAAAATGACAGGACCAACATGTACTCGACAATTTAAAAAATCGGGTAACTATAATGTTCGATTAGGTATTGTTGCGATTGATAAGAATAAAACGGAAATAAAAAAATGCGTTATACAACCCTTTGAAGTGAAATCTATACACTAATACCTCCTTGTTGATTATTTTGTTCTGGAAAATATATCAATAACGATGAGGTTATAAATCTATCCCTTGATGTTGAGTTTGATTTTCTATAGGTTCAGATTTTTTTGGGGTATTCTTAGGTGTTGATTTTTCTTCGGGTGCTGGAATCAATGGTTTGGGCTGTATCATAAAGTGTTTGTACATTTCTTCATGTTGCTTCATCATTTCTTCGATTTGTTTGTCAATGTCTGGCATGAAATTATCCATAAACGGATTGGAAAATTTTCCAAATAAAAGTGAATCATTATCAAAAAAAGAAAAAGGATTCATAAAATCGTTATCCCAGTGAGGATTGAAAAAAGTAAATAGTGAATCGTTTGGAAAAACTGTGCCGATAGTGTCCACATTACTCCACGACCATGTATAAGTTGAATCATATCCTATAAGATTTCCTTTATCGTCATATTGGCGATTAACATTGGAATGAATTTTCGGTTGAATAGTTTTGTCTTTGCTTCCGCACTGTGCAAAAATGGATGCAGACAAAAAAAGGAATAAAATAGCCACACAAGCATTTTTTATTGTTCCAAAATGATGTATTTTTGCCGTTGTTTTCATAAAACGTTTTTTAATTTTTTCCTATACAAAAATAATGCATAAAAGGTTTAATAATAAATTGTTTTAACAATATTTAGCAAAAAATATGAAAAAAAAGATATTAACGCGAACTATAATATTGCTGTCATTTGTTAGTCTGTTTACCGATATTGCCAGCGAAATGCTATATCCTGTAATTCCCATGTATTTAGTTTCTATTAATTATTCGGCTGCTTTTATAGGGGTATTGGAAGGAGTAGCAGAATTTATTGCCGGATTAAGTAAGGGTTATTTCGGTATATGGTCCGATAAAATTCAACGACGCTTACCTTTTGTTCGGACAGGTTATATATTAAGTGCACTTGCCAAACCATTGATGATAATTATTCCTTCGGCTTGGTGGATTTTGCTTACTCGTACATTAGACAGGTTTGGCAAAGGCATTCGAACCGCATCACGCGATGCTATGCTGTCTGCCGAATCAACACCCGAAACCAAAGGACGCATTTTTGGCTTTCACCGTAGTATGGATACCTTAGGAGCCGCAATAGGACCTGCTATTGCATTATTGTACCTCTATTTTTTCCCTGGACAATATACATGGCTTTTTATTTTTGCTTTATTGCCGGGACTCGTTACTATTGGATTTTTATGGAAATTGAAAGAGAAACCTTCTTCTACCGAAAAAAATAACAACAAAATTTCATTTTTGTCATTTTTTAAATATGTCAAGCACAGTCCAAAATCTTATCGTCTTTTGATAGCAGGACTTTTGGTTTTTGCTCTGTTTAATAGTTCGGACATGTTTCTTTTACTGAAAGCCAAAGAACTGAACTATACCGATGCGGAAGTCATAGGGCTTTATATATTTTATAATATGGTATATGCCTTGTTATCATATCCTGCAGGCACACTTGCCGATAGATTTGGGCTGAATAAGATTTTTATTTTTGGTATTCTTGTTTTTGCACTTGTTTATGCGGGCTTTGCTTTTACTTCTTCTTTAGGTATTTTATTGGTTTTATTTTTTGCTTATGGATTTTATTCTGCCGCTACAGAGGGTATTAGTAAGGCATGGATATGTAATTTAGTTGATAAAAATGAAACAGCCAGTGCTATTGGTTCTTTTACTGCATTTCAAAGTGTTGCATCTATGCTCGCCAGCGTAATTGCTGGTGTTTTATGGACAGCATTTGGGGCAACCGTTGCTTTTTCCGCTACTGCCATTATATCATTGCTTGTGGTTGTTTATTTATTAATCGTCAATAAAAAGATTGCTGTACAACCAGTATAATATAGAAGTAGCAATTTTATGCTTCTACTATTACTTGGTAGAGTATAAAAATACTTAGTTACTCCATAAAAATATTTGTCTCGTCAGCAATGATGAGACCAAAAACGAGTTTTTAAGGGACGACTATCTATCTTTTTACAACAAATTTTTCAGTTCCAGCAATTATACCATTAACATGCAACTGAACAAAATAAATTCCTTCGGGATATGAACTAACAGGAATATTTACCAATGATGAATTGGATTGAACTAAAATTTTGTTCTTTATTTTACCGCAAACATCATAAACTTCTAAAACCGCATTTTTCACTGAAGGCAAATAAACAGGTACAGTTACGTTTGAACTGGCAGGGTTTGGAAAGGGATTGAACAGTTTTGACGTAACATAATTTCCGTTAATCGTGGTAGGAATAATAAATTTTATAATTATCCATGCCGTATCGCCATGCACTACGTGAAAAGTATATTTTATAATGCTTACACCTATGTTATTATTTGGATAATAATGTGCCGAAAAACCATCTGTCATTGTATCTGGATACAGCCACATATTGGGTGATGAAAAAGTTGTTGGAGGAAAACAAGTATTTGCCCAACAAAAAGTGTTGGATGTACCACTAATAACGCTTACATATTCTTTAATGCACCACACTTGAACATTGCTGCTACTTGTATTCTTTACTTTTAAACTAATGGATAATTCAGATGTTTGAGGTGTTCCGGTGAGTGTAATAGTATCACCATAATTCAATAAGGTATTATTTTCAGTATATAATTGTAAGGTTTGTGAAAAAACAGATGCTGATATGCATATACAACCTAAAAGAGTTTCAAAAAAATGGGAAAATAATCTCATAATTTTTTTGTTACAAAAATACAGTATAATTTTGAAATGTCAAATTAAAACGATTTAATATGAAAAATATTTATGTTTTTATAGCAGTTGCCATAATGGCAATTTTATTAGGAACGTATAAAAAAGTTTTTGCACAACTTCCAGATGGGAACCTTGCTCTAAACTGGACTCTTGTTGATATTAACAGTAATACCTATTCTTTGTTTGATTACACCAATCAAGGGAAAAAGGTTATTATTGATTTTTCGGCTGTATGGTGCAGTCCCTGCTGGCAATATCATAACAGTGGTGCACTCGAAGATATCTATAATCAATATGGACCATCGGTACAACCAATCAATCTATGATGGTATTTTTTATTGAAGCCGATGAAAGTAATCTGGCATGCTTACAGGGGAATACATCTTTATGCGATAATACAAGTGGAACACAGGGAGATTGGATTACCGGAACGCCATACCCCATGTTTTTAACTTGTGCTGCCCCTTCGGGAAATGGTAATACGGTTAATTCGAATTACAACATTGCTTATTTTCCTACTGTTTATACGGTTTGCCCAGATAGAACTATTTATGAATCGGGGCAATTAACGACAGCACAACATTATACTTTTGCTAATAGTCATTGTGCACCTCTTACAACAACGGTCAATGATGTGAAGGCTTTTTCATGTACTGTACCTAATATAATATATTGTAATGGAAGTTTTACACCTTCCTTTATGCTTCAAAATTATGGAACAGCCAACCTGACTTCATGCAATATTACAGTAAAACTGGATGGAAATATTGTTCAACAAGTACCATGGACAGGAAATTTGGCAATGTATGATGCTGCAACACTAACATTAAATCAGATATCAGGACTTACAAACGGTAACCACACGTTAGAAGTTATTACTGATAATCCCAATGGGTTAACAGATGAAGGCATTGCAAATAATTCTGTTAGCAAAACTGTAACAGTAATGACGGTACCCGATGCCATTCCCATTACAGAGGATTTTTCTGGTTCTGTTTTTCCACCTGCGCAATGCGATATTATTGATGTTTCCAATGATGGCTATAATTGGGTTCATAGCAGTACTGCCGGTCATACTGCAGGTTCCATGTATATAGAATTTTACAGCATCATGAGTGGTAAAAAAGATGACTTTGAAATGCCCTTACTCGATTTTACCGGAATGTCAAATCCTACACTTACTTTTTGGGTGGCTCATAGAAGATACAGCGCATCCTATACGGATAAACTTGAAGTAGATGTATCTACCGATTGTGGAACAACTTGGACGCAGAAATGGATGAAATCGGGTGCTACACTTGCAACTAATGCTTCTTATTATACTTCTGAATATTTAAATCCTGCTGCTGGCGACTGGCGACAGGAAACCGTTGATTTATCAGCCTATCAAAATACAAGTAATATTATGATTCGCTTTCGTGCTACCAGCGGCTATGGTAATAATGCTTTTGTAGATGATATTAATGTTTCCAACGTTAGTAGTTTCAACAATACTTCCTTATCAAAAAATGTTTCCATATATCCCAACCCTGCTCAAGATAAATTGTTCATCACGCTTCCAGAAAAAGCCACCATTCAGTTGGTCGATTTAATGGGCAAAGTAATATATACCACACAGGTTGAAAATAATAATGATATCGTTTCTACATCCTCTTTTGCCAATGGCACTTATTTTGTTCGTGTCATTACCGATAATGAAACCATAACTCAAAAAATTGTTATTAACCATTAAAATATGAAATATTTAATAAATCTATCGTTTGTGCTTCTGTCCTTGTGGGCAGGAGCACAAAACGGTACGTTCAAAATTCCATCGGTGGACATTAAAACAATGGATGGAAAAAAATTCAATACTTCAGAAATTAAAAACGAAGGTAAGCCTATAATCATAGATTTTTGGGCAACATGGTGCAAACCGTGCGTTATGGAATTAAATGCCATTGCTGATAAATATGCTGACTGGCAGAAAGAAACCGGTGTGGTACTTTATGCTGTTTCCATTGACGATTCCAAAAGCATTAGTCGCGTTGCTCCCTTTGTCAATGCCAAAGGATGGGAATACACCGTCTTGCTTGACCCTAACAGCGATTTTAAACGTGCCATGAATGTAATTAATGTCCCGCATACGTTTATTATTGATGGCAAAGGCAATATTGTAGAACAGCACACTACTTTTGCCGAAGGTGACGAAAATAAAATTTACGAAGCCATCAAAAAAATTACTGAAAGCAAATGATATTTAAGTATATAGAGTAGCAGTTAGTTATATTTATCAAATAGAAGTTATAATAAAAGTTTGAAAGAAAGATAAAACAATAGGATAATTCAAGAACAAAATCAGAATTAATATGGCAAAAAATACTTTAGACTCTATAAGTACTTTATTTTTACTTCTCGCTTTTTCGTCAACTTCGTTGCTTTCTCAAAATACTAATACGGGTGAAATTCATGGAAATGTTCAAATAGATGCACAATCCTATAAAGCCGACAGCGTCATCAATGCACCCGATATTCCTGAAAAAATGCTCATGAATGCTTATACCAACATTGTTTATACCAAAGGAAAATTTACAGCAGGTATTCGGTATGAAGCATATTTGAATGCACTTTCAGGATATGATGCTCGATACAACGGTACAGGTATTCCTTATAAATATATTACTTTTTCGGATAATAATTTGGAAATAACGGCAGGAAGTTTTTACGAACAATTTGGGAATGGATTAGTATTAAGAACTTATGATGAAAAGACTATAGGTTACGATAATGCATTTAATGGCATTCGTGTAAAGTTTTCACCATTCAAAGGAATTACCTTGAAAGGATTAACCGCTAAACAGCGACTTTATTTTGACGATGGTCCAGGCATTGTTAGAGGAGGTGATGCAGAAATATCGCTCAATGATGCTTTTTCATTTATGGCAAGTTCACCAACGCTTATCACCTTAGGTGGTAGTTTTGTTAGTAAATATCAACCCGATAAAGACCCGCTTTATAAATTGCCAGAAAATGTTGGAGCATGGGCTTCACGCATACAACTCATGCGTGGCGGATGGAATTTGTATTCAGAATATACTCACAAGATTAACGACCCTTCTGCCGATAATCGTTATATTTACAGGGATGGACAAGCATTGTTGATAAATTTAGGATACAGTACCAAAGGCTTTGGATGGTTGTTGAATGCTAAACGTGTTGACAATATGAGTTTCAGAAGCGACCGTAATGCCAGTTTGATGCAATTAAACATAAATTACATTCCTCTGTTTACACGAACCTTTACCTATACACTGTTGAATAAATATCCGTATGTTACGCAACTGAATGGCGAAATGGGTGCCGGTACAGAACTGATGTATAAATTTAAAAAAGGTACTCTCTTAGGAGGTGAGTATGGTACCAATGTTTCGCTCAATTATAATCGTTTGTATGATATTAAAAGGAATACTCCTTCCGATACTAATGTTATCAATGCTTCGGGAACACTGGGGTATTCCAGTCCCTTTTTTGACGTGGGCAATTCATTATTTTATGAAAATATTACGTTTGAAATTAATAAGAAATTTTCAAAAACATTTACTGCCAATCTAATTTATCAATATTTTACCTATAATTTTGATGTGTTACGGGGAATGACGGGACATGGCATGGTTTATGGACATACGGGAGTATTGGATATCATTTATAAGTTTAACGATACTCATGCTATTCATTTGGATGGTGAAATGCTATTCTCTCAACAAGATAAGCGAAATTGGGTTATGCTCACGGCAGAGTATAGTATTGCTCCTTCTTGGTTCTTTTCTTTAGCAGACCAAATGAATTACAATAATCCCGAATATCACGGCGAACAGCATTTTTATGTGGCAAGCGTTGCTTATGTCCAAAGCAGTTCACGTTTGCAAATAGGTTACGGCAGGCAACCTGAAGGGATTATGTGTATTGGAGGCGTTTGCAGAAATGTGCCTGCCTCCAATGGATTTATTGTTTCTATCAGTTCAACGTTTTAATAAATGTGAAAATTAGAAAATGTGAAAATTAGAAAATGTGGAAATGTGAAAATGTGAAAATGTGAAAATTAGAAAATGTGAAAATGTGGAAATGTGGAAATGTGAAAATGCGGAAATGAATAAGAATAAAGAAAATATTATCGTTGTGGAAAACTCTCAAGGTTTAACTACGGCAAAATCTGGGCGAAACTTTGAGAGTTTAGAAGGAGATATGACGGGATGGAAATGTTAAAATGTGAAAATTAGAAAATGTGAAAATTAGAAAATGTGAAAATGTGAAAATGTGGAAATGAATAAGAATAAAGAAAATATTATCGTTGTGGAAAACTTTCAAGTTTTAACTACGGCAAAATCTGGGCGAAACTTTGAGAGTTTAGAAGGAGATATGACTGGATGGAAATGTTAAAATATGAAAAATGTGAAAATATGAGAACAGTTTTTTTTATGTTTGTTGTATTTATGATATTTGTTTCTTGTGATAAAGTAGAACCGCCCTATAAAGAAAATCACTCGACTATCATAGATACAACAACGTATGTGCAGAAAGTGCTGATAGAAGATTATACGGGACATCGTTGCGGTAATTGCCCGCGTGCACATGAAAAACTTTCGGAACTTATTGGAATTTATGGCAACAGAGTTATTGGAATTGCCATACACAGCGGTTTTTTTGCTGAACCATTGTTACCCGATTATCCCGAAGATTATAGAACCGACGTAGGAAACGAATTAACCACTGCCTTTGGAGTTGAACTTTATCCTGTTGGAATGGTTAATAGAACCGAACAAAGTGGAACCTTATTGCTTTCGTATGATGCTTGGGCATCTGCTGTTGCAGATATTGTTTCTCAGCAACCCAAGGCATTCATTACTGTTCAGGCTAATCTCAACACAAGTAATCAAATGATTACTGCAACTTCAACCATAAAGTTGATTCAATCCTTACCCGATTCTTTAAAATTGTGCATGTATTTAACCGAAGACAGTATAATTTCGACACAAACTGATTATAATCAAACGCCCAATCTTGTTTCTAACTATGTACATAATCATGTACTGAGAAAATCACTGAATGGTACATGGGGTACCAGTATTCCTTTGACAGGTAAACAAGTTGGCGATACCCTTATTCGCACTTTTAGTATAGCATGGAACACAACATGGAACAGTAAACATTGTCATATTGTTTCATATATTTATAATGCAAGCAACAATCAAATTATTCAAGTAAACGAAAGTGCCGTGCAAAAATAAGGTAACTATAATTACAAAATTGGTAACTATTCACCCCGTCATTGCGAGGGAGGAACACACGAAGCCATCTCAAGAAAATAGTCAATGAAACGAGGAGGAGCCATATAGAACATGACAAATAATTCTAAACCGCTAACAAAAGAATGAAATGAATATTGTCTCGTCAAATTCTAATAAGAGTTTTTGACGGAACTATACAAGAAAATATAGAGGTTTTATGGAATAATACCTGTAAAAATTCTTCATTAAAAGAAATATCTTTGCAAAAAAAAATCATGGAAAAATTTGTTACTTATAATCCGACAAAATTATTTTTTGGAAAGCAAAGCATAACGGCTTTATCAAAGCATTCATCCGTATTGGGGAAAAAAGTTCTTCTTATGATGGGAGGCTCATCAGCCAAAAAAAATGGTGCCTATCATGATGTCATGCAACAACTGAAATCTACTAAAACCTCTGTGGTTGAGTTTTGGGGTATCAAACCCAATCCCCGTATAGACGAAGTAATAGAAGCAATAAAAATTGGGCGTAAGGAAAAAGTTGATTTTATTGTTGCTATGGGTGGAGGCAGTGTTATCGATTCATCCAAAATCGCTGCTTTGTGCATTCCCGAAAATGCTGAGCCTTGGCAAGTAATGAAAGGTGAATATAAACCCAAACCCAAACAAGCATTGCCATTGGTAGTAGTGCTTACTATTGCAGCCACAGGTTCAGAAATGAACTGTTTTGCTGTATTGCAAAATATGGCAACGAAGGAAAAAATTGGTTTCGGTTCGCCACTTGTTTTTCCAACGCTATCTATTTGCGACCCGACATACACACTAACAGTGCCTGTAAATAACACGGCTTATGGCATGGCAGATATTGCAGCACATGCACTGGAGGCATATTTTGGCGAAGGAGATGCCATATTATCCGACAGATTTGTAGTGAGTATATTAAAAGAACTGATTGATATCAGTGTGCCGTTGTTGCACAAACCAGATGATTACTCATTAAGAGAACGAATGATGTGGGTTTCGACCTGCGCACTTAATGGAACTACTACCAGTGGACGTAAATCGGGTGACTGGGGTGCTCACGATATTGCTCATCATCTATCTGTTTTATACGACATTCCTCACGGAGCAAGCCTTTCTGTTGTATATCCCGCATGGCTTAAATTATTTAAAAAAGAATTGAACCATCGCATAACGTGGCTTGGTAAAGAAGTCTTTAATGTTAATACAGCCTCTGCTACTATTAACTGCTTTATTTCATTCTTTAATAAAATAAACTGTCCCGTAAGCCTATCATCATTGGGAATTACAGGTTCCAAATACGATGCATTTAAAAAACTGGTACTGCAACACAAACCAAGCGGTACTGCACACCCGTTAAACACGAAGCAACTTTCCCAACTTATTGAATGGATGAAGTAGCCATAATTGGGGGTTAACCTGTAGTTATTTCATGTTTTTTAATGTCTATAATTTTTAAGTACTTTTTTACTTTGAAAAGAATCGTGTAATTTTGCACAAATTCAACTGAATGAAAAAAATTATTGTATTAAGTACGTGTATCTTTGTATTGTGCGGTTTTGTCATCCACAACACGGGCTCAAAAAATCCGATAATAGTAATCAAAACGACCTATGGCATTATCAAAATAAAACTGTATGATGAAACACCCTTGCACCGCGACAATTTTATTAAACTGGTAAAACAGCATTATTTCGATAGTCTTTTATTTCATCGTGTTATCCATACCTTTATGATTCAGGGTGGTGACCCCGAATCCAAACATGCTCAGCCCGGTCAGATGCTGGGTAATGGAGGTCCTGCTTATACTATACCTGCCGAATTTGTCCCATCACTTATACACAAACGTGGTGCATTGGCAGCGGCACGCGAAGATGACCGCATTAATCCAACCAAAGCATCATCCGGTTCGCAATTTTATATTGTGCAGGGAAAAGTATTTACCAACCAGCAACTTGATATGATGGAAACGCAAATCAATCAAAACTTGAAATATCAATTGCTCGGAAACCTTATGACCACTCCAGAATATATATGGATGAAAACAAAAATTGATTCATTGATGAAGTTGGGAAATCAGACTGCCATTCAGGAATTTATTAAACAACAAGACCCTATAGCCGAGAAAGAGTTGAACAAGCATGGGCGTTTCAAATTTTCTGTCGAGCAACGAAAAATTTATACTACCATAGGTGGTGCACCTCATCTGGACGGTTCCTATACCGTTTTTGGCGAAGTAATAGAAGGAATGTATGTAGTGGATAGCATTGCTTCTGTCAAAGCAGACCAAAATAATCGTCCACTGAAAGATATTCGTATGTTTATACATTTAGAAGAATAAGGCTGTATGAAAGAGAACATAGAAAAATTATTGGAGAAAATTAAAAATTTGCAAATAAATTCACCGGAAGAACTGGAAAATTTCCGCATGGAATTTTTATCCAAAAAAGGTTATTTGAATGAATGGTTCGACCGTTTTAAGGAATTACCAAAAGAGCAAAAAAAGGAAACAGGTCAAATGCTCAACCTGCTAAAACAGGAAGTTAACCGGATTTGGGAAGAAAATAAAGATAAGTTCAGCGACCAGAGCGAACAACAACATACCTTCGATTTGACTTGTCCATCCGAACCAATTCATCTCGGAAGCAGACATCCTATTAGTATTGTACGCAATGAAATCATATCTATTTTTGAACGGCTTGGGTTTATTGTGTCCGAAGGTCCCGAAATAGAAGACGACTGGCACGTGTTTTCTGCCTTGAATTTTCCACCCGAACATCCAGCACGCGACATGCAAGATACTTTTTTCATTCGCAAAAATCCCGACATTCTTTTGCGTACTCATACGTCATCAGTACAAATACGTGTCATGGAAAACCAAAAACCTCCCATTCGTATTATTATGCCGGGCAGAGTATATCGCAACGAAGCCATTTCTTCCCGTGCTCATTGTTTTTTTCATCAGGTAGAAGGTTTATATATAGATAAAAAAGTATCTTTCGCCGATTTAAAACAGACACTACTTTATTTTGCCCGTGAAATGTTTGGTATTGATACGCAAATTCGTCTGCGTCCTTCCTTTTTCCCCTTTACTGAACCATCTGCCGAAATGGATATTTCATGCAATCTTTGTGGTGGCAAGGGATGTGCATTTTGCAAATACACCGGTTGGGTAGAAATTTTGGGTTGTGGTATGGTGGACCCCAACGTGCTCGAAAATTGTCATATTTCCAGTAAGGAATATAGCGGATTTGCCTTTGGTATGGGTATAGAACGAATTACCAATTTAAAATACAAAGTGAAAGATATTCGCCTTTTTTCTGAAAATGATATTCGCTTTTTAAAACAATTTTCAAGTGCAATTTAATTGAAAATACAGAATAGTAAGTAACATCGTATTAACAACATATTTAATGATTAATTTCAATGTTTAACAAAACTAAAAAAGATAATATGAATATAGTCACTTTCAATTTAATCACAACCCTTCTCTCTCTTTTTTCATTGCAGTTCGTTGCAGTTAATTTTTTTAACTGCGTTAACTTATACAATTCTTTTTTACAACTATTGTTTCCATAAGTAATGGGACGAATTAACCAGTCAAAATAAGGATGAATATGAATCAGGAAGAATTATTAAAAGTATTGACAAGCCATGCTAAAGAGTATGGGTTTATTTTCCCCTCGAGCGAAATTTATGATGGGCTGGCTGCCGTTTACGATTATGGGCAGTTAGGCGTATTGCTTAAAAACAACATACGCGACTATTGGTGGAGAAGTATGGTTCAATGGCACGACAATATTGTAGGATTGGATTCAGCGATTTTTATGCATCCAACGGTATGGAAAGCATCGGGACATGTCGATGCCTTCAACGACCCCCTCATTGATAATAAGGATTCCAAAAAGCGATATCGTGCCGACCAACTTATAGAAGAGCACGTGCAAAAAATACAGGATAAAATAGACAAGGAAGTTGATAAGGCATCCAAACGTTTTGGCGAAACCTTTAATAAAAAACTTTTTATAGAAACCAATCCTCGTGTACTTGATTATCAAAAAAAATTAGATGCGGTTCATGAACGCTATCAAAAAGCACTGAACGAAAACAATCTTGCCGAACTGAAAGCCATTATTGAAGAAGAAAAAATTGTGTGCCCCGTTTCGGGAACATGTAATTGGACAGAAGTTCGTCAATTCAATTTGATGTTTAATACCAACGTAGGTTCGGTAATTGCCGATAGCGATATTATTTATTTGCGTCCTGAAACAGCACAGGGCATATTTGTAAATTTTTTGAATGTTTACAAGACAGGTAGAATGAAAATACCTTTTGGCATTGCTCAAACAGGAAAAGCATTCAGAAACGAAATTGTAGCACGGCAGTTTATTTTTCGCATGCGTGAATTTGAACAAATGGAAATGCAATTTTTTGTTAAACCGGGCGAAGAATTAATGTGGTTTGACTATTGGAAAAAACAACGAATAGCATGGCATCAGGCATTGGGTATTCCTGCCGAAAATTATCGTTTTCATGACCACGAAAAATTAGCTCACTATGCCAACGCTGCTACCGATATTGAATTTCATTTTCCTTTTGGATTTAAGGAATTGGAAGGCATCCATTCACGTACCGATTTTGATTTAAGTGCACATCAAAAATGGAGTGGTAAAAAAATACAATATTTTGATGCCGAAACCAACGAAAGTTATATACCTTATGTCATAGAAACATCTATCGGACTGGATAGAATGTTCCTTGCCGTATTAAGTTATGCTTATCAACAGGAAAAACTGGATGATGGTACCGAACGCATTGTTTTGCGAATTCCTTATGTGCTGGCACCTGTTAAAGTAGCGGTATTGCCTTTGGTAAAACGTGATGGTATGCCCGAAAGAGCAAGAGAAATTTTACATATATTGCAACCTTATTATTTTTGTCAGTACGATGAAAAAGACACTATTGGGCGTCGATATCGTCGTCAGGATGCCATAGGAACACCTCTTTGTGTTACCATTGACCAGGAGACATTAAATAGCAACGTGGTTACTGTAAGACATCGCGACTCGATGAAACAGGCTCACGTTTCTGTGGATAAACTGATAGATTACCTGAATAATTACATTTCCATGCAATCTGTTTGGAAAAAACTCAGTGAATTATAGCCCGATTATTTCTTTATCGTTGAAATTTAAAAGTATTTGTAGCAGGTTAATATATCTGCAACAATAAGATACTGCTTTTCATTCTTTCTTATCTTATACCAAACCGCTAACAAAAGAATGAAATGAAAATTGAGTTTCCTCACAAATCAACAACCACTTTTTAAGGGGCGACTAAATATAATGTTGTACAGATGAATGCAACTTGGTATGATATTCTCTCATTCTCAAATTTCCACATTAACTCTATGTATTTTAGGCGCTCTACGCACTTTTTTTACATTAACTAATGGTTAAGTTGTAAGTCATTTTATTAACATTATCTTAATGTTATTTTAATATTGACTTTACATTACACTTCTACTTTTGCCGAAGTAAATCATTAAAATTAAATGTTTATGAGAAAAAGTAAAAGTTTAAAAATTATGCTGAGTGTAGCAATCATTCTTTTTATTGGAAAAAGTATGCGTGCACAGGAAAATCCTTTAGATACTCTGGCAAACAGTGTATTTAAAATTAAAGAGGATGTAGATTTAATGAAACGTGTAAAAATGTCGGGTTACCTGCAAACACAGTTTCAATTAGCCGATTCTAACGGCACACCTTCGTATGCAGGTGGCGATTTTAATGCCCACACCGACAAACGTTTTATGCTAAGAAGGGCTCGTGTAAAAATCAGTTACGAAACTCCGCTCACACAATATGTATTTCAAATTGATGCCACCGAAAAAGGATTTAATATCAAGGACCTGTATTTAAAATTCACACCTCGACAAATAAATTTTGTTTCGCTTACCGTAGGATGTATGAATCGTCCCTTTGGTTTCGAGATTGGTTACTCTTCCAGTATGAGAGAATCGCCAGAACGTGGTAGAATGTCGCAAATTATTTTTCCAAACGAACGCGATTTAGGCGCAATGCTTACATTTCAATTGCCCAAAACATCACGATGGAATTTCTTAAAATTGGAAGCAGGTATGTATAATGGAACCAGTTCTTCCGCTACAGATTTTGACTATAAAAAAGATTTTATCGGAAGATTTAGAATGGATAAATCCAATAAATCAGAAAAAATAAATTATGGTTTGGGTATTTCCTATTATAATGGTGGTGTACGTCAAGGCAACAATAATATTTGTACCATAGCCTCTGATAATAATGGCATTAATGGTTATGTTTTAAATAGCGATACAGCCCATTATGGAAAGATTGCCAAACGTGAATATATAGGTGCCGATTTTCAAATCAATATTGATTTTTCTTTTGGATTAACTACCTTGCGAGCAGAATATATTCAAGGTCAGCAACCCGGTACTTCTTCTACATCTAAAAGTCCTACTTCGCAACCCACCAGCGATACCTATCTTCGTTCGTTTAATGGAGCCTATTTTTACTTTTTACAGAATATTGGAAAATCAAAATTTCAGTTTGTTGCCAAGTATGACTGGTACGACCCCAATACCGATGTTGCTGGAAATGACATAGGAAAAACATTAACTCCCTACGACGGTAAAACTTATAAGAAAACCAACAGTACAGATATAAAATACAGTACGGTTGGTTTAGGATTGGCTTATCGGTGGGATAACAATATTAAGATAACAGCCTATTATGATTTGGTTAATAATGAAACCAGTGATAACCTGAAAGGATTTAATCGTAATTTAAAAGACAATGTTTTTACATTAAGAGTACAATATAAATTTTAACATGAATTATAAACAACTAAAATTAAAAAGAGTATGAAAAAGTTAAGAATCGTTGCTTTGATTGCAACAGTTGCAGCAGCAACAACAGCCTTTAAACTGGCTGACTTGAACCTTAAAATTAAGGGAAGTGATACGGTATTACCACTATCACAAAAATTTGCAGAAGTGTTTATGAAAAAACATCCTGAAACAAAAATTAGTGTAGTAGGCGGTGGAAGCGGTGTTGGAATATCTTCCTTTATAGAAGGCACTACCGACATTGCTATGGCTTCACGCAAGATGAAAATGAGCGAAAAAATGAAAATGCAGGATGCCGGCAAGGCATTTAAGGAAGTCATTATTGCTTATGATGCCCTTAGCGTTATTGTAAACACGGCAAACAAAGTATCACAACTTACCCGTGAACAATTGGAAGGCATATTTACGGGGAAAATTGTTAACTGGAAAGAAGTAGGAGGCGATGATGAAAAAATTATTGTCTATTCACGTGAATCAAGTTCCGGTACGTATGAATTTTTTAAGGAACATATAATGCAGAATAAAAACTTCGCCTCGTCGGTACTCAATATGCCTGCTACCGGTGCCATTGTACAAAGTGTAAGTCAAACCAAAGGTGCAATTGGGTATATAGGTCTTGCATACTTAGATAAAAATGTTAAAGGAATTAAAATTTCTATGGATAAGGGAAAAACATTTGTTGAACCTTCTATGAAAACGGCTAAAGATAAAACTTATGGCGTAATTCGCTCCTTACAGTATTATTATTTATCTAAAGACGAAGCCAAAGTTAAACCCTTTATGGATTTTATTCTATCAGCCGAAGGTCAAAAAATTGTTGAAGAAATTGGGTATGTTCCTATCCATTAATATTACAAAAAATCGATAATTTTATGGAAATTCTTATTGACTACGAAAAACATTTAATCAGAAAAAATGAAAAGACAGTAGAATTGCCTCGCAAGGAATTTGAATTGCTATATTTGCTTTGTTCCATGCCGGGCAAAGTCTTTTCAAGAAAGCAACTTTATGATGGAATTTGGGGAAGCCACTCATCATCAAAGATTAGAACAGTTGATGTTCATATAGTCAATATCCGTAAAAAAATAGGAACAAAAATAATTAAAACAATTAAGGGTGTCGGTTATAAAATTCCTGCTGGGGTGAACGTAATTAGAATAGGTGATAACAAAATGATATGAAATATTTTCGAAAATTTAACGAACAATTAGTGCATGGAATACTTTTTCTGAGTAGTTCCATCACCACACTGACGGTACTGCTTATCATCATTTTTCTTTTTCGTGAAGGATTAAGTGTATTTAATGAAACCCCCATAGAAAAAGGGTTTTCTGTGGTTTTAAACAAGAATAATCCTGTTAATAAACTCACGTCCTCACAACTTAAAGACATCTTTGACCAGAAAATTACTAATTGGTCTGAAGTTGGAGGAAATAAGGATTCCATAATTATATTCCGCATCGATAATATTAGTAATTATTACACTGACGAGCAACTGGGCGATTCGTTGCAAAATGTTCCTACTTGTGTTTCCCGCTTAGTAGATAGTTTGTCGGGTATGGTTGCTTTTATTCCCGAAAAGTTCGTTAATAAAGATTTCCAAGGGAAAAAATTGCCGATGGAAAAAATTTCGGCAGGACAATTTCTAACAGGAAAAGAATGGTTTCCAACAGCACAGCCAGCCGCTCAACTGGGTATATTACCTTTGATATTGGGAACATTGTGGGTAAGTTTTGGTGCCATTCTTATTGCATTACCGCTTGGTTTGGCTACGGCTATTTATATGGCAGATATAGCCAGCGAAAGAATAAGAAAAGTATTAAAACCATTGGTAGAACTTTTGGCAGGGATACCTTCTGTGGTTTATGGATTCTTTGGGCTTACAATTATAGTCCCTGTAATTCAACAAATATTTCAATTACCTGTTGGAGAAACAGGACTTGCTGGAAGTATTGTTTTAGGAATAATGGCTTTGCCTACAATTATCACTATTTCAGAAGATGCATTGAGAACAACGCCACGCTCTATGAAAGAAGCAAGCCTTGCATTGGGTGCAAACAAATGGCAAACTATTTATCGCGTTACAATTCCTTATGCTATGTCTGGCATTTCAGCAGCCATTATACTTGGTATTGGAAGAGCCATTGGTGAAACCATGGCTGTATTAATGGTTACGGGAAATGCTGCCGTTATTCCTCATTCTTTTCTTCAACCCGTCAGAACTATTCCTGCCACGATTGCCGCTGAACTTGGCGAAGCCGCTCAAGGCGGTTTGCATTATAAAGCATTGTTCGCACTTGGCTGTATTTTATTTATTATAACGATGATTACCAACCTGTCGGTTGATTATATTACCAATAAAAGAAAAAATGAACTATAAACAAAAAAAATCGTTAACACAATTATTGACATTCAACATTTTTAGAGGAATGAGCCTAATAGTAGTTACTATTTTGGCTTTTATTTTAATGTTTATTATTGTTCGTGGATTTTCGGTTATCAGTTGGGAGTTTCTTACTTCTATGCCAGAAGATGGAATGACAAAGGGTGGTATATATCCTGCTATTGTTGGAACAATTATTCTAATAATCGGTTCTATGATTTTTGCTTTTCCTATTGGCGTACTATCAGGAATTTATATTAACGAATATGTAAAAGATGGTTTTGCTAAGCGTTTCATAAAATTAATGACCAACAATCTGGCTGGTATTCCTTCTATTGTGTTTGGGTTATTCGGAATGAGTTTATTTGTAAATACATTGGGTTTTGGCGATTCAATCCTTGCAGGCAGTCTTACACTCGGCATTCTTACACTCCCTGTCGTTATTAGAACAACCGAAGAAGCACTCAAAGCCGTGGACGATTCATTCCGTCTTGGCAGTTATGCTTTGGGAGCAACAAAATTGCAAACGATACGCAAGGTTGTACTTCCAATTTCATTTCCCAATATAATTACTGGACTGATACTTTCTATTGGTAGAGTTTCAGGCGAAACAGCACCCATTCTGTTTACCGTTGCTGCTTATTTTCTTCCAAAACTACCAACTAGCATTTTTGACCAGGTTATGGCACTTCCCTATCATTTATATGTTATTTCTACCAGTGGAACCAATTTGGAACAGTCAAGACCTATTGCCTATGGAACGGCACTTGTATTAATTGTTATTGTGCTTTTGGTAAATTTATTATCTAACGGATTAAGAAAATATTTTGCAAAAAAAGTAAAGATGAATTGATATTGAATGGATATGTATAAAATTCAAACAAATAAGGTAAATTTATATTACGGAAATTTTCGTGCATTGACAGATATAACCATGGATATTTTAACCAATACGGTAACAGCACTCATTGGTCCATCCGGTTGTGGAAAATCTACTTTTTTGCGTCTATTTAACCGTATGAACGATTTGATAGATAATGTTAAAATTAGTGGCACCGTATTCATTGACAACAAAGATATTTACGATAAAAATACCGATGTAGTAGAATTACGTAGAAGTGTTGGCATGGTTTTTCAAAAGCCCAATCCTTTTCCTAAATCTATTTTTGAAAACATTGCTTATGGTTTAAGGGTAAATGGAGTATCCAACAAAAAATACATCACCGACAGAGTTGAGTATTCGCTAAAACAAGCAGCCTTGTGGAACGAAGTTAGCGATAAACTGCAAAAATCAGCATTTGAATTATCCGGCGGACAACAACAACGTCTTTGTATAGCAAGAGCATTGGCTGTTGAACCAAGTATTATTTTGATGGATGAACCTGCTTCGGCATTAGACCCTATTTCTACAGCAAAAATTGAAGAACTGATACACGAACTGAAAAAAAATTATACCATCGTTATTGTAACCCATAATATGCAACAAGCAGCACGTGTTAGCGATTATACAGGTTTCTTTTATCTGGGAGAATTAATAGAATTTGGTGAAACCAAGGAAATATATACCAACCCCAAGGAAGTAAAAACACAAAATTATATTACAGGACGATTTGGATAAAAATATTTACTAAAATTTAAAAATATGAATCATTTAGAAACAGAAATCCAATTGCTTAAAGCAAGTTTAATTGAAATGTGGCATTTGGTTATTCGTCAGGTTTCAAATTCACAACTGGCATTAAAAAATTTTGATAAGAATTTGACAGGTGAAATAAGAGCCAATGAAAAAATGGTGGATGCCTTTGAATTGAAAATAGACAAAGATTGTGAAGATATTATTGCTTTATATAACCCAGTTGCCATCGATTTAAGATTTGTTTTATCTGTATTGAAAATAAATTATAACCTTGAACGAATTGGCGATTATGCCGATAGTATTTCAAAACTGATAGATGATTTGGAACTCCCTTTTTCAGACGAAATTATATCAAAAAGTAATGTGTTCGCCATGTATGAACAAAGTTTAAGTATGCTGATGGATACCCTTGCTTCGTTTCAAAATGAAAACAGCCTATTGTCACGTTGTGTATTTGGCAAGGATAAAGTGCTAAATAAGATAAACAAAGAAGCCAATCAAATAATTGCCGATTTTATTATTAAAAGTCCGGAAAACGTGAAAATGGCAATGAATACATTATCAATAATTCGTAAGTTGGAAAGAGCAGGCGACCATATTCAAAATATTGCCGAAGAAATTATATTTTATAAGGAAGCAAAAGTTATTAAGCACCAGTTCAAGAAATTAGATAAATAATTTTTCTTCCTTCGTAAAAAAAATAAAAATATTTTACCATTAAATTTTATACCTTTGCCTTCTAAAAAGGTTATTTATATGGAAGAATTATTTTCTAAAATTAATACGTTGGCAGAAAAATACAGCGACTATACGGCTCAACATCTTTCCAAACTAGTTAAAATTAAATCTACCAGCATGCACGAAAAAGAAGTTCAACTTGAACTTAAACGACAAATGGAAGAAGCAGGTTTTGACGAAGTGAACATAGATGGTTTAGGCAATGTGATAGGACGGTTGGGTCATGGCAAAAAAATTATTGCTATTGATGGACACATGGATACTGTTGATGTTGGAAATATGGACAACTGGACATTCAATCCCTTTTCGGGTGAAATAAAAGATGGCTTTGTGCATGGACGTGGTACCGTAGATCAGGAAGGTGGACCAGCAGCAGCCATCACCGCAGTTAAAATTTTAAAAGAACTGGGATTTGACAGGGATATTACCTTATATGTGGTGGGCAGTGTTATGGAAGAAGACTGCGACGGTTTATGCTGGAAATATATTATTGAAGAAGATAAACTTCGTCCCGATTTTGTCATTTCTACTGAACCTACTCATTTGAATATTTATCGGGGACATCGTGGAAGAATGGAAATAGTAGTAAAGTTCAGAGGCATATCCTGTCATGGCAGTGCACCTGAACGTGGGAAAAATGCGATATATATGGCTGCCAGAGCAGCACTGGAAATTGAAAAATTAAATGAACGACTTCCGTACGACCCGTTTTTAGGAAAAGGAACAGTTACTATTTCAGAAATAAAATCGGGCAGCCCTTCGCTGTGTGCTGTTGCCGATTATGCACAGTTTCATCTTGACCGCCGGTTGACGTGGGGGGAAACTAAGGAATCGGCTGTTAAAGAAATTGAAGACATAGTGAAAAATATGGATGCCACTGTGGAAGTACTTTATTACGAAGAAGAAGCATACACCGGCAAGCGTTATGGTATGGAAAAATATTATCCTACATGGAAACTCGAAGAAAATCATCCAATGGTTCAAGCCAGTATCACTGCTTATGAAAAATTATTTCACAAAAAACCTGTAGTGGATAAGTGGACTTTTTCAACCAACGGTGTAACCATTAATGGTATATACGGTATTCCTGTTATTGGCTTTGGTCCTGGAAACGAAGTGCTGGCACATGCACCCAACGAACGAGTTCCTATTAGCGATTTGGTGGCTGCTTCTGCCTTTTATGCTGCCTTTGCATACATAATTTGAATAATCAAATCTATATGAATAATTTAGAAAAAATTTTAGAGGAAATAGCCTCGTTAAAAACCCATCTTTTTAATCAGGATTTTCTATTAACCTGGGATAAAACCGAAGATGAATTAAGGCAAACACTATTGGTAGCCGAAGCATTAAAATATCTGCGTGATAATAATATCTCTACCAACGTTTTTGATTCTGGATTAGCCATATCCAATTTTCGTGATAATTCTACACGCACCCGTTTTTCTTTTGCCTCGGCATGTAATATGCTTGGCTTGGAAGTTCAAGATTTGGACGAAGGTAAATCACAAATTGCTCATGGCGAAACCGTTCGCGAAACGGCTAATATGATTTCATTTTTATCGGATATTATAGGTATTCGCGACGATATGTATCTGGGAGCAGGTCATACGTATATGCTCGAAGTAGGCAACGCATTAGATGATGGATATAAAAATGGCGTGTTGCCTGTTCGTCCCGGCATTGTCAACTTGCAATGCGACATTGACCACCCAACGCAAAGCATGGCAGATTTGCTTCATTTGAAAAACTATTTTGGTTCACTTGAAAATCTGAAAGGGAAAAAAATTGCCATGACCTGGGCATATTCTCCAAGTTATGGAAAACCGTTGTCTGTACCGCAGGGAATTATTGGTTTAATGACACGCATGGGAATGGAGGTAGTTTTAGCCTATCCCGAAGGATATGACCTTATTCCCGATGTAATTGAACTTGCTAAAAAAAATGCTGCAGCAAGTGGTGGAAAATTTACTGTTTCGAACAGCATGGAACAAGCCTTCAACAATGCCGACATCGTTTATCCAAAGAGTTGGGCGCCCTATAACGTAATGCAACGCAGAACACAACTTTTGCAAAAAGGCGATAAGGAAGGATTAAATGAATTGGAAAAAGAAGCATTAGCAACAAATGCCAAATTTAAAAGTTGGGAATGTACCGAAGAGAAAATGAAAAGTACTGCCAATGGCAAAGCCTTGTATATGCATTGCCTGCCAGCCGATATTTCTAATGTGTCTTGCCGGGAAGGCGAAGTAGCCGCATCGGTTTTTGAACGCTATCGCATTGAAACATACAAAGAAGCAGGTTTTAAGCCTTACATCATTGCTGCTATGATATTAAATAATAAGTACAGAAATGTTGCAACTATTCTCCAAAAACTATATAAGCAACAAAAACCACGATTATTAAGTTAACCATTTTTTATCATGAAATCTGTGTTTATTATTTTTTCAATGCTGTTGTTTTTAATGGCATGCTGTCCTCAAAAAACAGAACTGTCCAAAACGACCAACGAGGATTCTATGTCTATAAATGAACATCTGGTAATGGCAGTACTTTATCAGCAACAAGCAGCCGAACGGGTAGCGTTGTCTTATCAAGCATATAATATTGCCCGAATTATGTTAGATGAAAACTTAAAAGCCCATTCATCCAAAAAGAAAAAAGCAATAGTGGTAGATATTGACGAGACGGTGCTTGATAATAGTCCGTTTGAAGCAAAAAGTATTGTGGAAGGAACCCAATACCCAGCATATTGGAAAGAATGGATTAATAACGCAAATGCCAAACCTGTGCCCGGTTCAGTAGATTTTTTAAATTATGCTTCATCCAAAAATGTGGAAACATTTTATATTACCAACCGCAAGGTAGAATTTAAAAATGCGACTATTAAGAATTTGCAAGATGCTGGTTTTCCGTATGCGGATACGCTTCATGTATTTTTTAAATCAGACAAATCAAGCAGTAAGGAACCGAGCAGACAAAAGGTATCTACCATGTATTCTATTATTTTATTGATAGGAGATAATTTAGCCGATTTTTCGTTTTTATATGACCACGCATCTTCGCAAAGACGGATACAGGTTACCGACAGTTTGAAAAATGAATTTGGTAAAAAATTTATTGTTTTACCCAATGCCATGTATGGCGATTGGGAAGATGCACTTTATAATTATAATTATAAATATTCCATTCGTGAAAGGGATTCTATTAGAAAAATGAACTTAAAAGCGTTTTAAATTCTATAGGGTAAGTATTTCTTTTTCTTTGACAGAAAGAATAGTATCAATTTTGACAATATACTGGTCGGTTATTTTCTGAATTTTATCTTCTGCTTCTTTAATTTCATCTTCGGCAATGCCATCTTTTTTAAGTTGCTTTAATTCTTCATTGGCATCACGACGGACATTACGAATACCTATTTTTGCAGTTTCGCCTTCGTTTTTAACTTGCTTTACCAATTGTTTACGGCGTTCTTCGCTTAATGGGGGAACCATGATTCGTAATATTTCTCCATTATTTTGTGGATTAAAACCAATGTTGGATGCCTGAATGGCTTTTTCTATGGGTTCAAGCATGTTTTTATCCCATGGCTGAACAATTATAGAACGTGGGTCGGGAGCAGCAATATTGGCAACCTGATTCAGGGGAGTATGTGCACCATAATAATCTACATATATGCCATCAAGCATAAGTGGCGATGCCTTTCCTGCACGAATCTTTACCAATTCTGTTTCCAAATGTTTTATCACTTTATCCATTTGTTCTTTAGCAGCGTCGAGATAAAACTGAACTTCTTCCGTCATATAGATTTCAAATTTTTGTTACAAAGTTAATTCTTTTTTATAACAGTACCAATGTTTTTGCCCTGTAATAACGCAGATAGATTTCCTTTCTTGTTCATATCGAATACTACAATGGGCATATTATTTTCGCTGCACAGAGTAAATGCGGTCAAATCCATAATTTTTAATTTCTTTTGATAGGATTCGTCAAAGGTAAGTGTTTCATATTTTTGAGCCTTTGGATTTTTTTCCGGGTCTTCCGAATATACTCCATCTACTCTCGTACCCTTTAATAAAGCCTGTGCTTCTATTTCTATAGCACGTAAAGCCGCCGCTGTATCGGTAGTAAAATAAGGATTTCCTGTGCCACCGGCTAAAATACAGACAATTTTTTTGGATAAGGCAGCCAGCACTTTTTCTTTTTGATATAACTGTCCCACCGGTTCCATGCGAATGGAGGTAAATACTTCCGATGATATTCCTATGCTTTTGAATGCAGAATGCAAGGCAAGGCTATTGATAACTGTTGCCAGCATACCCATCTGGTCGCCTTTTACACGGTCAAATCCTTTTTGTGTACCCGACAAGCCGCGAAAAATGTTACCACCGCCCATTACAATGCCTACTTCTACACCCATATTTACAATGGTTGATATTTCGGTGACATAATACATAAGTTTATTTTCATCTATACCATAGCCATTTTTTCCCATCAGCGACTCACCACTGAGTTTTAATAATATTCGTTGATATGTCTGCATGTTTTTTATTTTTTTGTTTATGCAAATTAATCTATTTTTTTTTACTTTTGCAAAACATAGTAACGGAAAGTTATATTTTTTATGTCTTAATCTAATGCCAAACCGCTTGCAAAAAAAATGAAAATGTGCATCCTCGTTGCAAACAAGAACGAGATAGCGAAGCGAATTGTTTTAATTATTTTGTTAGCAAGTCGGTATAAGTTGCACTTAGTGGGTTTATGTAGTCGTCCCTTAAAAACTTTTTTTGGTCTTTTAATCTTTCTTGTACTGTTCTCCTGTTTTCCGCACTTTTTTGCAACACCCACGTAACATATTGATTATCAATATAATTATTATAATTTTGGGTGTTGCAAAATTTTTATCATGTTCATCAGAAAAGTAAAAAATCGGTATGGAAGTCAATCTGTACAAGTGATACAGAAGGTTAAAGGGAAATATATAGTAGTTAAAACTATTGGTTGTGCTACATCGCGGCACGAAATTGAAAGGCTGAAGCAATTGGCCAGGGAGGAGATAGAGCATTTGAGTGGGAATCAGCTGAAGCTATTTGGATACGAGAGTGATGAGATCATTGAGCAAGCCTTTTCCGTACTGGCTAATAGCAATATTCTTACCGTAGAATCTGAGTTGATTTTTGGCAAGATATACGATTATATTGGTTTTAATGCCATTGAAGAGGAACTGTTCAGGCACTTTTAACATAGCGCATTGGCTTTTCCCTTAAGCAAACTGGAAACGGTAGATTACCTGTATCGTTATCAAGGGAAAAGCATCGAAGTGGATACGATTTATCGTTTCTTATACAAATTGAGCGACAAACTTAAGCCACAGATTGAACAAATTGCTTTTGCGGACTACTGCATACTCAAAGAACTTGAAAGAGTCCTACGGGAAGAGGAATCGGTCATATTGTTAAAAAGAGCCAGTGAGTTGACACGAAACATGTATCAAATCACCTATACTTTACCCGAATCAAAGCAAACAAAATCCAAACTACTCAACATGGATGAAGAGCAGGCTGAACTCTACCAAATTGTTTGTAAAAATTTTTAGGGTGTTGCAATGCGGAAAACAGGCGAAGCGAATTGTTTTAATTATTTTGTTAGCAAGTCGGTATAAGTTGCACTTAGTGGGTTTATGTAGTCGTCCCTTAAAAACTTTTTTTGGTCTTTTAATCTTTCTTGTACTGTTCTTTTTTTTCGCAAAAAAGAACCATGCATGATTAAATGAATATCATGCAGTCCCTACTTCGTCTTCGTTAGAGAATGAGACGTGACAGGTTTACATCTTCGTTATAAACGAGGACGAGAAAGGGGGTGGGCTCTTTATATCGGTGGAAGTCCTAATTCATTTAAAAATTTATTGTGTGTCTCTCTTGCTTTATTAATTTCTTTGTCAAGGTCAACCAGTTTTTTGTTTACTTCTTCCAAGTCAATTATTTCTTCGTCTAAAGAGGTGCTTACATAGCGTGAAATATTCAGGTTGAATTCATTTTTCTCGATTTCGTTCATGGTCACTCTGCGGGAGTAACGGGTTTCTTCCCTGCGTTCTCTGTATGTGTCAACAATCTTGTCAATATGTTCGGGGAGCAGGATATTCTGTCGTTTTCCTTTTTCATAGTGGTCAACGGCATTGATGAACAATACATCGTCAAACTTTTTGCACTTCTTTAAAACCAATATGCAAACGGGAATACCAGTTGAGAAAAATAGGTTAGCAGGCAAACCAATTACCGTGTCAATATTTCCGTCCTTTAACAATTTTGTACGGATACGTTCTTCTGATCCACCTCTGAATAAAACACCGTGAGGCAGAATAATTGCCATTGTTCCCTCTTTGCTAAGAAAGTGAAAACCGTGTAACAGAAATGCAAAGTCGGCTGCCGATTTTGGTGCAAGGCCGTAACTCTTGAAACGGAAATCTTCTCCCATTGCTTCCGTTGGCTCCCAACGATAGCTGAAAGGAGGATTGGCAACAACAGCATCAAACTCTAATTTCTTAGCAGGATTCATTTCGTTTAAAATATCCCAATCATTGAGCAAAGTATCTCCATGATGAATTTCGAACTCGGTATCCTTAACGCCATGCAGAAGCATATTCATGCGGGCAAGGTTGTAGGTGGTAATATTTTTTTCCTGCCCGTATATTTTTCCGATGGTGCCGCCGGCTTCTATCATTCTTTTGCGGACGTTGAGCAACAACGAACCCGAACCACAGGCAAAATCCAATACGCGTTCAATCTTTTTCTTTTCGCCTTTGCTCGGGTTCTGGCTGTCGAGCGTTACAATGGCCGAAAGGATATCGGATATTCGTTGTGGTGTGTAAAATTCTCCTGCCTTTTTGCCTGATCCTGCGGCAAATTGACCAATCAAATATTCGTATGCATCGCCTAAAATATCGATGTCGGTCGAGAATTGATTGATGCCTTCCGCAATTTTCTGAATAATGGTACAAAGTTTTTTG
>Ga0302253_1000379_pt1 | contig 38245 bp, 35 predicted proteins | sample AAG_RA_Trp_MG_FD_193537 | JGI IMG/M metagenome (GOLD analysis project Ga0302253, IMG submission 193537) | Enriched activated sludge microbial communities from anaerobic digester in WTTP, New Holstein, Wisconsin, United States - AAG_RA_Trp | ecosystem: Engineered > Bioreactor > Anaerobic >...
GCCAGAAGAAAAGCGATAAACCTAAAGATGGAAGGAAGTCAGGAAAAGTGCTAGATTAAGCGGAGGCAGCCGGGAAAGTGTCTAATAGTTTTGGGACGAAGTCTACGAAAAGGTCAAAAGACATACAGCGCCGGATGCGTCATCCGATAACAGATCTCAGCGAATCGCGAAAAAATATAACGCGACGTAATATGCTCTCGATTTTTCATGAACCGCGGACCGCAGTGAACCATCATAAAATCCGACTATAGGGTCACGCCCTCAGAGCTCTTTGAACCATGGAACGCCCCTCCCCATACAACACCATAGAGAAGTCCAGTCATATGCGAAGTCGCCGCGATATTCAATATGCTCCCTAAAATTCCGAAAAAATCCATAAATACATTTGTGGCACATACCATAAAAATAAAGGAACGATAAAAATCGTAATGTAAAGCGTGCGAAATCGAGACCAGCCTTCGAATTGCCATCAGAGGCAACAAAATGGGGAGCAAAACCGCTCCGATTAACCCATAGTGCGCCAAATAGCTAAAAATAACGACGTGATTCAAGGCCCCCGTGGCCTCCTTCGCCCCACGATCCCCTTCGCGGTATGCTTCAGTAAGTTCAGGCGGATATGCCGCCCCGACTCCGATGAGAACGGGGGAATTGCGCCACAGTTCGATTTCCGTCTCCAACCCATGCAATCTGGTAGCGGCTGACTCCAAAAACTGATCGGCATTAACGAGCGTTGCGAACCGTGTCCGCATCATCTCCGAAAAATTCCAATTAGGGAACGCGAAAACAGCGATGGTAGGCGTTATCAATACGACAAGAATAAACTTCACCAGCGACTTTTCGATCCGGATATACCTCCGGAAAAGGAGGAACATGAACGAGAACGAGATTACAAAATTTACATAGACCTGTCTGGTCTGATGCATCAGGACACTGAACGCGATAAGCAGCACTCCTGCGATATATAGAAGATAACGGACCCCCGCCCTGGCCTTAAAAGGGACCAGCAACGCCCCCACAATGACAAACACGCCCCCATTGAACATATACCCTATAGTGCGGACCACGGCAGAATTAGTAACCAAGGTGAAATTTTGAGAAACAAAAGAAAGGAACACAATGTGCTGAATCGCCCCCACCACGTTCCCGACGAATAAAACCCAGAAAAAGGATTTGAACTTAGCGGGAGAATCCATCATAATAGCCCCGATAAAGAACATGAGCGGAAAGATAGAACTACCCCAAATTGCACGCAACACATACTCTTCCGCTCCGTAAAGGGCCAAAGACTGCAAATCGCCGATCAAAAGGGGCAAAAACACCCATCCGATCCGCTTAGCGGGCAGGATCACCTTTTTCTTCTGCAATAGGTACGCAAAAGCGCTAAAAAACGCGATCCATAAAAAAGCGTCATTCGCGTTAAGGTAGGGGCCGAAGAAAGGGGTCCGCGTCAAAACCGCAGCTTGCGTGTTTCTCGCAGAAAAAAAGAAAAGAGAGACCAAAAAAGCGTACCAAGGTCTAAAGAACACTAAAGGCAAAACCGCCAGGACCGCCAGATAGATCAGCCACGGGGGATATCCGCTTGAAAAGACTTGTTGCGTCAAGAAATCCATCTAAAACCCATTGCACCTATCATTTTACCGGAGACCGGACAAAAAAGCCCTCATATTGCAGCACCTGCCCCGTTTTCGGGGAGATAAACGCGGGGAACAAGGCTTCCATCCGATAACCATATTCAGACATCTCTTTGATCATGTCCGGCAGAAGAAGCTGCCCCGAGTAGAGTTCGACCGAGGAGAGTTCAAGTTGAACAGCCGCGACACCGGCAACAAATTCCCCTAAACCGCGCAGGATACGGTCCTCGTATCCCTGCGAATCTATTTTCAGTAGAACCGGCGTGTCGCCCACCATTTTCAGGGCAGGCCACAGGGATTTCAGCGAAAAGCATTCTACTTTTTCGGCGCCGATATACCGGGAATCCGGCGCATTATCCAGATGAACCTTCCTGATCGGCAAAATGGAACTGCTCACCCCGTTTTTTGAGACATTGAGCTCGATAATACCGTCGGATTCCCCTACGGCACAACGAGGAACGATATCCCAAAGAGGATCGGTTCTGCTTTTCATGAGCAATTCGGAATAGGCCTCCGATAGGGGCTCAAAAGAGATGACCCGGCCGGCATAGCCTGCATGCCGCAAGAACGAATGGTATTGCCCCTTATTAGCGCCTACGTCCAGAACCAGACCGATATTATGCCGTTCAATAAATTTTTTAAACCAGAACTCTTCGGTTGATGAATAACGACGCAAATCCAAACCGAGTTTATTTACCCACCGCTTAGCGAACTGTTTCATAAGTCCTGGATTCACACTTTCTGAGTTCATAATGGAACCTGATGTAAAAGCAGGAGGCTACCCTGCCGCTCTGCAAACCCAGGATAGAACGGATTTGCGCATAGGGTTTTTTACTCCGACTAAAGCCAGGAAAAGAACCGTAGCAGATATCACTCCCGCCTCCAGCAAAAGAGAAGTCGGCCTTCCCCACAGTATTCGGGCAAAAGATATCACTGAAAAGAACAGTAGAATGGAAACGGTCATCATCCGGCTTTCTTTGGGGAGATAGGAAGAAGCCCTCAGGTTATTGGCAACTAATATTGGATAACTGATAACAAGACTTCCTACGACAAGGGCCAAAAAAGAGGCCGAAACTACGCCAGTGATCCCCCACAACAGCCCGCATAAATAGCCGGCCAAAAGGTTGAGCATGCCGATAACCATATGCCCGATTACATTCCATTTAAGCACACCAAGACCAAGACTGAAGACATAGGCTGGAACGGACAGCGTATTCAGGAACCATGCAACCGCGAGGATTTGACCCAGGAATATGAACAGCGGCTCCTTATATCCGATCCAAACCATGGAAATTCCAGGAAACGCCACCAAAAGCACCGTATAGACGAGAATCGCCAGATAGTACAGGATGGAATAAGCCTTCAGGTATACCGCTCTGATACTCTCAGGGTTCCGTTCCTTTAAATTCGCTACGACCGGGATAATGGCTTGATAGGCCGATATCAAAAGAGCCCTTATCTGAAGGACCAATCGATTCGCCATTTCATAAAAGGCGACCGCCGAAATCTCCCCGAATTTGCTAAGAAGGGCTTTGGTCACAGAATCGCCCAGCATTCCGGCCAAAGAGATCAACTGGAAGTTCCCGGCATAACCGATTATCTCCTTTAATATCGAGAGATCTCCCCCCCGGGGAAGCATGGGAAGGAACGGATTATGTTTCCGCAGCAGGAACCAACTCGACATTAAAGCGAGCACATTGGAAAGTATCGTTGAATAAATGATCCCGATCACTCCATAGCGGGGAACAAAAATAAGGCAAAAGAAAAAATTCAAGGCGTTGACCGAAACGAGAATAAGGTTTTTCAGGTCCGTACGCATATAGCCATCCAGGGAGGAGATAAAAACAGCGGCGAGGGACCTTATCCAAAATGAAAAGAGCGCATACGGTAAAAGAGAAAGAGCTCCGGTCAGAACCAGACCATCGGCTATATTTGAAAGAAGCCAAGATAGAAGTGGAAAAAGTACCAGGATAAAAATTCCGGAGATAACCGAGATCGAAACAATGGACGTCTGTATAACAAGAGCCGCCTTTCCGACCTCATCGTTGGCGAGTTCTTTTGCCACGAACTTAACGACACTACCGGACAAACCCAAATTAGTTATCTGGGCGAATGATGTAAGTGCCATCACCAATGACCAGATCCCGAAACCCTCTGTCCCCACCTTGGACATCAGGTATTTGTAAAGAAAAAACAGCAACACTCCCGAAACTAAAGCCTGCAGGACTGAAGTAACGGCGTTTTTGCTTATCTGTTCTTTATTAACTTGCATCGAAGAGAGGCTTTATCTATCGTCAGAGACGGCGCCCGCTGGGTTTAACACCGCACTCGCTGCCGAAAAACTTTCGCCGAAATCATAAAACGGATCCGATATTCCTGACAATACTCGCCCGGCTTAAAGACGTCCCATAGTCACTTAACTGTCGTCCAGAACCCCGGGAAGGCGTAGCCCAGGCGCAGGCCTATGGCCGGCCGCAGTTTGCCGGCGCGGCCGGCGGCGTCGCCCATGTGGACCTCGGTGAGGCGGTAGAAAAGGGAGAGGTGCGGGCCGGAGGGCTGGTCGTATTCGCTTTTGACCTGGTAGAGGGTGCCCAGGGTCAGCATGGGCGCCATGAAGAGGTCGCCGCCGGCGAGACCGAAGTCGGCCATGACGGAGGCTGTCAGGCGGAATTTGGCGGGGTTCGGGTGCGAGATGTATTCCCCTCCGGCCAGTATTTCGAGCAGGTAGAAGCCTCCGTCCACTCCTATGGCCGTGTTGCGCACGCTCAGGCGCTGGAGCTGCAGGGCGGCGCTGCGGGAGACGCCCTCCCGGCCGACCGGCAGGCGGTAGCCGAAGCCCCAGGCGCCGGCCGAGACCTCGCGGTCATTGGCGGGGTAGTAGACGCGCTGATCCAGCGGCAGGACGAAGTAGGTCTCGCCGGCGGGCTCCCAGGTCTGCCCGGGTTTCTTGGCGGCGGCGCAGGAGAGGGCGGGAGAGAACAATAAAGCCGCTATCAATGCCTTGCGGAACATATTTCCCCCGCCCCGGTCAGGCCTTGACCGGGGCTTTATCGGTCTTTTCCTCGGCTTCGGGACCGTAGTGGTAGTTGTACTGGTAGGAATAGCCGTAATAAGAGTAGGACAGGCCGCCGAACCTGGCCATATTGACCGCGTTGCCCAGTATCTTGATGCCGGCCTGGCTGAGGCGGCGGGCGGCGTTCCTGATTAGCGGCACGCGGGTCTTGCCGAAAGAAGTCACAAAAACGCAGCTCTTTATGTACTTCCCCCAGAGCAGCGCGTCGCTTATCGGGAACATCGGCGGGCAGTCGATGACCAGGCGGTCGTACTCCGTCGAGGCCCGGTTGAGGAAGGCCGAGAGGCGCGGGGTATTGAGCAGTTCCGCCGGGTTCGGCGGCCTGGGGCCGCAGGTGAGTATCGAAAGGCCTTTCACTTCGGTCTCCTGGATGAGCGGAGCGATGTCCTCCACGCTGCGGCCGCCGGCCAGGTAATCGCTGAGGCCCTTGGAGTTGGAGACCCGGAAGAGCTTATGCAGGTTGGAGCGGCGCAGGTCGCCGTCCACGATGAGGACTTTCTCCCCCGCCTGCGCGAAGGCGGCGGCGAGGTTCGCCCCGACATAGCTCTTACCCTCTCCCTGCACGGAGCTGGTCACCATGAAGGATCTGCTCTTCTGACCGACCTCGGCGAAGTCCACCATCGTGCGCAGATTGCGTATGGATTCGCTGATGAGCGAATGCTCCCGCAGGAGCAGGTGATTATAGACCGTATGCTGGCGGGTCTGTTTGGTCAGCGGGACCGAACCCAGGAAAGGCAGGCCCAGTTTGTTCTCCACGTCCTCCTGGCTGCGGACGGTCTGGTCGATGAACTCCACCAGGACGGCCGCGAAGACCGCCAGGACGAAGCCGCCGATGACGGCCAGCAGCATGTTGAACAGCTTGCGCGGCTTTACCGGGTTCAGCGGCGGTATGGCCGCGTCGATGAGGCGTATATTATTGCCCATCAACTGGCCGGAGAGGTCTATCTTGAGGCTCTGGATGATCTTGTCGGTCTCGGCCTTGAGCTGTCCTTTCAGGGCTTCGTAATTGGCGGTCATGGCCATCAGCTGGGGGTGCCTTGGCGTGTAGCGGTTGGAGGCCTCGGCCACCTGCGCCTGCAGCCTGGCGGTGTCCTGCTTGAGCTGCTGGATGAGCGGGTTATTGACCACGGCGGGGAGCGATTCGTATATCGCGCGGCTCCTGCCGCCTTTGTCGTCCTGCAGGGCGGCGAGCACGTCCTTTGAGATGAAGAGCTGGTTCGAGAGGTTCTGTTCGATGAAGACCTCGGCTATGGTATTGGCGATCTTTAAGGCGAGCAGGCGGTCACGGGAGTCGACTTTGATATAGACCAGGCGGCTGCGCGGGACCGGGGCGATGGTGACGGGCTTTATGAGCTTGCGGTAGCCGTAGGGATCCTTGAATTCCTCGTGCCTGCCCAGGTCGAGGCGGTTGTGGACGGTCTTGAGCAGGGCCTCGCTCTTGAGGAGCTTGTACTGGGTCTGGTAATAGTCCTCGTTGCTGCGCTCGACGGAGGGACCGCCCTGGTAGACGACATTATTGCCGCGCTCTTTTTCTATCACGAGGAGAGCCTGGGCCTGGTAGACGGGGCGCATGTTGAAAGTGACCAGGGCGGTGATGATGACGGCGGCCAGCCAGGCGGAGAGGGCCACCCAGCGGCGGCGCAGGAGGAGGTCCCAGTAGTAGGTAAGGTCGAATTCGAGTTCTTTCTCTTCGGTCATATACATCCTTCAGGTATAACTATAGGGGGCTGTCGCCGGTTCGCTTAGAAAAAGCTTTGGGGGACGAAGACGGTGTCGTTGGGCTCGAGGAAGATATCGGCCGATTTGTCGCCCTGTTTGGTTATCCTGGTTATTTCCACCTGGATGCTTTCGTTGCGGCCGTCCTTGTTGCGCAGGACCTTGGTCTTATCCTGTGCCGCGAGATCGGTGAATCCCCCCGCCAGGGTGATGGCCTCCAGGACGGTCAGGCGGCGCTCGACCGGCAGCGGTATGGCGCCGGGCTTCTTGACCTCGCCCAGCACATAGACCTGCTTGTTGGAATATTCCCTGATGAGGACGGTGACCTGCGGGTTGATGATGAATTCCGACAGGGCCCGGGCCAGCATGGCTTCGGCCTCCGGCACGGAGAGTTCCGACATTTTGACATTGCCGGCCAGCGGGAAGGTTACGGTGCCGTTGCCGCTGACGCGCACGGTGCGGGCCATGTCCTTTTCCTGGTAGACGTTTATCTCCAGCAGGTCGCCGGCCTGTATTCTATAGTTGACCTGGCTTCTGGCCTTGAATTCCTCGGCTGAGCGGAGTATGCGCTCTTCTATGGCCTGCTGCTGGTCCGGGGTGGCGGTGTGGTGGTTGGTCTTGGCCGGGTAATGACGGCCGGTCTGCATGCCGGCGCAGGCCGTAAGAGATAAAGCGAGGGCTAAGGGGCCCCAAATCCCCAATGATTTCATTTAGGTATTATAGCAAAGACGGGGATGAGCCCCCAGGCAAACCCCTATTAGAGTGACTAATGTTACGGCCGGGAGGCGGAGCGGGTCGGCGGGGCCTCGGTTTTGGCTCCGGGAGCCCGGATTTTCCCCTCCGGCCGGGGGTTATAGCAATGGGCCAGCTGAATGCGGAGGTTCCTCTTCAGCCGCGCCAGATCCTCGTTATAGGGGACGTTGTTGAGTTGTTGAGTTGTTGACTTATCGGCCTCCAGCATGGCCTGGCAGCGGGCGAAGTCGTTCTTGTCCCTAAGAGCGTTATTGTAGATGTCGGCGCCCAGGCGGAAGGCGGCCTGCGGGTCGGGATACCATTTAAGGGACTCGCGGCGGTACTCCAGCCTGGTCTTGAGCGGGATATCCCCGTCCCCGGCCAGGAAGTCGGCCCGCCAGGCCATGAACCGTGGGATAACGGCGGCGATCAGAAGTATCGCCGCGAAGGCCGCGGCCCTGGCGTAAGCGCGCGGCGGCGGGGCGGGTTCGGGGCCGTCCTCGTCGAGGTTCCCGCGCCGGACGCCGGGGCCGGCCAGGGCGCCGACGAGGACGTAAAAAAGCAGGGCGTTGGCCGGCATCTGGGAGGCGAACTCGGCGAAATTGTGGACGCAGGCGGCCAGGACTGCTCCTATCGCGCCGCCCTGCATGCATTTGAGCGTGAACGAGGAATTGTCGCGCCAGTTCCGGAAGGAACGGGCGAGCGCGGCTACGAGGCCGGCGAGGTAGATGAGTCCGCCGGCGAGGCCGGCCTGGAGGAAGAGCTCCAGCCAGTCGCTGTGAACATGCAGGACGCGGCTGATCTCTTTTAACGGGGGCTTTTTGTAGTGCGGAAAGGCGTATTGGACGGCCTTGAGCCCTACGCCGAAAGCCGGGAAATCCGCCAGCATGCGGCGGGAACTTTCGTACATCGAGAAACGCGCCTTGATGGAGAGGTCCCAGTCGCCGTCTTTGAGACCGCGGAGTTTTTCATTGGAGGAAAGCAGGAGCGCATAGCCGGACAGGGCGAGCAGCATGCCGGCGAGAGCGAGGTATTTCCCCCGGCGGGACCTGACGAAGCCCGCCGCGATGAAACCGGTGACGGCCGCGGCTATAGCGAAGGAGTGAAGTCCTCCGCGCGAGCCGGTGCGCACTATGCCGTAGACGATGGCGACCAGCATGACGAGTTCGATGAACTGTATGGACAGCAGGTCGAACTGGCGGGTGCGGCTCTGCTGGACAAGGAGAGGCTTAAGCCCGGAGAAGAACAGGCCCAGGCCGCACATGGCCGAAACGGCAAGGAAATGGGCGGCGTGGTCGCGGTTGACATAGGGACCGAAAGCGTCGTTAGGGACGCGCCGCAGGCCGTAGATGAGCGTGGTATCGCCGGATTTCTGTATCATGCCGATGATGGCGAGCGCCGTGCCCGTTATGAAGATGGTCCACATCAGGCGGCGGAAGCGTCCGGGGGTGTCGATGAGCTGCGGCACGGCGAAGAGGACGGCGGCGTAGAAGAGCCAGAGCTGGACGGCGGAGAGAGTGGCCGGGCGCCAGACGGTGAAGACGATCGCCGACGGAGCGGTGACGGGATTCTGGTTGAGCGACTGGAGCAGGCCGATGAGCGCGACGGCCAGGACGGCGGGGAGCAGGTTTTTGTAAAGAGGGTTGGGATGGACGTGCAGGCCTTTTATGTATATGCGGGCGGCGAGGGTGAAGAAGGCGGCCTGGAGGAGGCCGAAAGCCCACGGCTCGACGGAGGCGAAGGCCAGCGGAGCGAATATCAATGACAGTATGATCGCCGCCTGCATAAGGTGAGATTTTATCTAATTCGGGGACACAATACCTATTTCGGGCGAAATAGGTATTGTGTCCCCCGATTCAAGCGTAATTGGTACAATTTGTGCAATGAAGGTTTTGTTCGTGTGCACGGGAAATATGTGCCGGAGCCCGGCGGCGGAGAAGCTGCTGCTGCTTTACGGTGCGGACGCCGGCTTCGAGGCGCGGTCGCGCGGGACGGCGGCGCAGCCTTATTCGGCGATGACGGAAGCGGTGGCGGAATTTCTGGCGGGCGAGGGGGTGCGCAACCTGTCGCACAAGCCCGCGCTGGTACGCGGGGAGGATATCGATTGGGCCGACCTGGTGGTCGTTATGGAGGAGGCGCACCGGGAACTGCTCGCCGAGCGTTTCCCGCAGAGCGTACGCAAGACGAAGAAGATAATGGAATTCCTGGGGGAGGACGGCGACCTGGAGGACCCCATGGGCAGGGGCGGGGAGGTTTATGCTTCCGTCATGGGCAGGATAAAAGAGGCCGTCGCCAAAATGACCGGCAGGACCTGAGACGGTCTTCCGCGGACGATAAAAAACCGCCGGCGCTCCGGCGGTTTTTTCATCGGTTCCGGGCCCTGTGTCAGAACATGAGCTTGAGCGACGCGGTTATCACGGTGTTCCGGTAGCCGAATTCGACGCCGTTCGCGTCCGAGTCGTTGGAGAGGCGGGCCCTGTAATTATAACCGAGGTCCGCCTTGAGCCATTTCCGGACGCTGTATTCGGCCAGAAGGCGGGCGGTGATATTGTCGTCCTCGCGCGGGCGGGTCTGGCCGGCGGTGTTCTCGGCGTACTCGATCATCTCGTAGCTGCCGCCCAGCGTCAGCTTCACCTTGCGCACCTCGCGGCTGAACGCGAGGTCGGTCAGCGTGGACGTATAGAACCGGCTGTCGCCGTAGCTGGTCTCGACGTTGGCGCGCTTCGCGTAAAGAACGATCTCGGTCCGCGGGACGGCCTTCCAGAGCAGCTGGGCGCTGTAGCCGAAGGTGTCGATGTCCTTATCGACGCCGGCGTTGTTATCGGCATAACTGCGCATCTGCACGCCGGCCTTGAGGGCGCCGGTCAGCTTGGGCGCGATATTGCCGACCAGGCCCGCCTCTATGTTGTTGTAGGTGGCGTCGCCCTTGCCGGTGTTCTTGACATAGTTGAGGTCGCCGTAGCGGTAGGAGACCATCGCCCTGGTCTTGGGCATGAGCTGGTAGGTCACGTCGAAGCCCGAGAGCAGTTCTTCGCGGTCCAGGACGGCGTTGGTCGTGGAGAGGTAGTTGTGGTAGGTATGGGCCGCTTCCAGCGCGAAGCCGAACTTGCCGCGTATGGGCGCCTCGAAGCGGGTCTTTATGTCGTTCTGTACGCGCTCGGCGCGGTCGGTCTCCTGCGTGGTGGCCTGGTCGGTGGTCTCGGCGTACTTGTCCTCGACCGACACCGTCATGCCCTTGGGAAGGCGGGCTTTGGCGCCGAGATGGGCCAGGTGATGGTCGGCGTTGTTGGTGGTGGGGCTCTCGTCGTAGGAGAGGAGCTCCAGCGCGTAACCGCCGCTCAGGTCGACGCGCGAACCCAGTTTGTGCATCAGGTCCGCGCCGAGCGAGGTCCGGTTTATCATGGAGGAATCCTTCCCCTCCATTTCCAGGTAGATATTGCTGTCGTAGTTCTCCTGGGTGGCGATGAAAGGGTTTATCTCCAGGTTGCCGAACTTGAGGTTGCCCGTCGCGGCCGCGTTGGACGCGGCGAGCAGCATTATCGCGGATATTATGAGTTCCTTCATTCAGGGTTCTCCTTGATGACGCCGGGACTCAGGGATTGGAAGCGCTGGTCTCCTGTGATTCCTCCAGCACTTCGGTCTCGATGGGCGCGGCGGCGGAGGGCGGCGGAGGAGGGAGATCTTCGCCGGCGGAGGTCGTTTCCTCGGCCGTCTCCCCGGCGGCGGCCGGCTCTTCCGCGGCCGCGGTCCCCGCGGCGGCCGTCGCGGCGGGGGCGGGCGGGACCGCCGCGGTGGCGGTCTCGCCTGTCCTGAGGGTCTGGGTCCGGCCGCCCGAGGCGTCGGTCATGACGACGATGCCCCTCTCTACGCTGATACCGGTCCCGCCGTTCGCGGCGGACAGGCGTACCGCGCTGTTGGCGGTCACGACCAGGTTATGGCCCGAGGGAGCTTTGACGACGACCGGGGTGCCGGCGGCGACGGAGATATCCATCCGGCCGTCTACGGAGCCGACGGTGAAATTGGAACCGGTGGCGGCGGTGATGGTCTTGCCGGCGGCCTCGAGCTCCAGGGTGCCCTCGACCACGGCGAAGGTTATCCATCCCCCCTCGATGGCCGGAACGGCGTCGCCGGGGTTGAGCGTCACGAGCACCTTGCCGTCTTTGATGATGTTCACGGTGCCGGTTATCCTCGTTATCCTGAACCCTGTGACGGCCGAGGACGGGGCGGCGGGAGCCGGGGTATCGGTCTGCGCGAACGCGGCGCCAGCGGAAAAGAACACCGCCACGGCGAACATGGAGAGCGATTTCATAATGCGGACCACCTCCGAAATACCGGTTAAAGACAGGCAATAATACCAGTTATGGCGCGGCGGGTGTCAATAGCATAAAAGTCACAGTCGCGGTTCCGGCGGCCGTCGCGGTGACACCTGACCCGCTTCCATGCTAGAATTCCGCCTATGAAGGGCCTTTACCTGGTCTGCGCGGCGCTGGCCGCGCTCACGCCGCCCGCCGCGGCGGGCGGCTTCCCGGTCTGCTTCTACGGGGTGAGCGAACCTGCCTCGCTGGCGGTGCTGAGGAATTCCGGGTTCAACTGTTTCCAGACCTACCTGGACGAGCCGGAGAAGCTCGCCGGCCTGGCCGAGGCGGCCCGCGGGCTGGATATGCGCATGGTGGCCCCGCCCTACAAAGTGATGGAGTCGGTCCACGCGGACAGGGCGCGGAAGTGGCCGGTGCTGGCCTGGTACCTCAAGGACGAACCGGAGGTAAGCTGGACGAAGCCGGAAGAACTGCTGGCCATGGACGCCCGGGTCAAGGCCTGGTCGCCCGAACAGCCCACGGCCTTCGTCATGGGACACGGTTTCCCCTCTTTCACCTACGGCGCGGCGGCCGACGCGGTGATGGTGGATTGGTACCCGGTGCCGCATCTGCCGCTGGAGTCGGTGGGACGGGAACTGGCGCTGGCGCGGGAGGGCGTGCGGGCGACGGACCCGGCGCGGCCGGAGAAACCGCTCTGGGCGGTGCTGCAGGCCCTGGACTGGAGGGAGTACCCGCAGCGCCGGAAGGAGCGGGTAGGAGGCTGGCCCACTTTCGAACAGGTGCGCTTCATGACCTGGCTGGCCGTGGCGCGCGGAGCGGCCGGCGTGTTCTATTTCAAGTATTCCGACAACAAAGGCGTACCCCTGCCGCAGCGGCCGGAGTTGTGGTCGCGCTATACGCGGGTGGCCGCCGAGCTCAACGCCATGAGCAAGGTCCTGGTGAAGGGGAAGGATATACCGCTGCCGGAAGGCCTGGACGGACGGCTGACGGGGCGCGGCCTGAAGCGCTGGTGGCGCAAGTACGCGATAGTTCTGAATCCGACGGCGGGGGCGGTACCGCTGAACGCGGAAGCTTTGGAAGGTTGGCGGCCGCTCTTCGAGACCCGGCGGGACCTACCGGAATCTTTGCCTCCTTACGGCGTCCTGATTCTAGAGAAATAAATACGGGGACACAATACCTATTTCGGCCGAAATAGGTATTGTGTCCCCCTATTTACAACAGAAATTTATCGCCTTTGATGGGACGGAAGGGACGGGCAGGGCGGCCGGCGAAGAGATTGAACTGCCCCACGAAATCCAGCCAGGCGGCCGGGCAGTAACGGCCGTCGCGCCTGAAGGCGGAGGAACGCCGCGCGGCGAGCCGCTCCATATCGGCGGAGATGGCCGCCGGGAAGATGGTCTCTTTATCGCTTTCCGCCATATTTCCCCTTAAGCGCTTCGAAATCTTTTTCCATACCGAACATCGAATAGTAGGGGGCGATACGCGCCCAGTCCAATACGCCGTTGGCGGCCAGGGCCTCCACATCGGCCAGGTCCCTGTTCTTCCTGTCGGGATTATTGACCATCGCCTGCACCTTGAGCCCTATTATGTCCTCTGGCCTGAGGACTTTCGCCTTGAGCCCGCCGCCAAAAACGTCGACGGTGAGAGCCTCTTTGAGCATTTTCACCGACACCGGCCTGAAGGCGTGGATAAAATCCACTTCGACGCCGTCCTCGCCCGCCGCGAGGTACTGAGAGACGTTCTCGGTGGAGAATTCTTTGCGGTAACCGAGGGCGGTCATCAGCTCGTCCAGCTTGCCCAGCGATTTCCCGTCCACCAGGAAGTCGATGTCCATGGTGGAGCGCGGTACGCCCAGCGCGCCCAGGGCGAAGCCGCCTATCAAAGCGGCGTCTATCTCCCGGGCGGCGAAGCCCTCGAGCAGTTCCTGCAGCGCGTGTTTGAGGTCCATAAAGATCCCTCCCCCGCTCAATACCGGGGGGTGTTCTCGCGCCTGGCTATTTCTTCGGCGAGGTTCTTTATGAACTCGTCGGTGTTGACGCCGAAGACGCTCTTGTTGCCGCGCAGGCGCAGCGAGATGTTCCCCGCTTCCTTTTCCTTCTTGCCTACGATGACTATGTACGGCGGCTTTTCCATGGCGGCCTCGCGCACTTTGCCGTTGATGGTGTCGGGGCGCAGGTCGGTGGCGACGCGCACGCCGGCGGCCTTGAGCTTGCCGGCTATCTCGCGGGCATAGTCCTCCTCCCCGGAGGTGATGCTGAGCACCTTGGCCTGCACGGGGGCGAGCCAGGCAGGGAAGTTGCCGGCGTAATGCTCTATCAGCACGCCGAAGAACCGCTCCAGCGAGCCCAGCAGCGCGCGGTGTATCATGTACGGGCGGTGCTTGTGGCCGTCGGAGCCGGTGTATTCCATCTGGAAGCGCTCGGGCTCGTTGAAGTCGAACTGTATGGTGCTCATCTGCCACTCGCGGCCGATGGCGTCCTTGACCTTGAGGTCGATCTTGGGGCCGTAGAAGGCGCCGCCGCCCTCGTCGAGCTCGACGGAGACGCCCTCTTTGTCGGCGGCCGCGCGCAGGCTCTTCTGCGCGGCTTCCCAGAGGGCCGGGTCGCCGACGGCGTCCTGCGGCCGCGTGGCGAGGTACGCCTTGATATCCGTGAGGCCGAAGGTGCGCAGGATGTTCATGCTGAAGCGCAGCACCTCGATGGTCTCGGCTTCCATCTGCTCGGGCGTGCAGATGATATGCGCGTCGTCCTGGGTGAAGCCGCGCACGCGCAGCAGGCCGTGCAGCACGCCGGCCTTCTCGAAGCGGTACACCGTGCCCAGCTCCGCCCAGCGCAGCGGCAGGTCGCGGTAGGAGCGCGACTTCGACTTGTAGATCTCGATGTGGAACGGGCAGTTCATCGGCTTGGCGTAGTACTCGATCTCGTCGATCTTCATCGGCGCGTACATCGACTCGTTGTAGAAGCCGAGATGCCCCGAGGTCTCCCACAGGCCCGCGCGGCCGATATGAGGCGTGTTGACCAGGTCGTAGCCGCCCTTGAAATGTTCCTCTTTCCAGAAGGTCTCGATGGAATGGCGGATGCGGGCGCCGTTGGGGTGCCAGAGCACCAGGCCGGGGCCGACGGTCTCGTTGATGGAGTAGAGGTCGAGCTGCCTGCCCAGCTTGCGGTGATCGCGCCTGGCGGCCTCCTCCTGCTGCTTGAGGTAGGCGTCCAGCTCGGGCTGGGTCTCGAAGGCGAGGCCGTAGATGCGCTGGAGCATCGGGTTCTTCTCGCTGCCGCGCCAGTAGGCGCCGGCGACGTGGGTGAGTTTGAAGGCCTTGAGCTTGCCGAAATGCTCGACGTGGGGGCCTTTGCAGAGGTCCTCGAAGGGGCCGGAGCGGTAGATGCTGATCACGGCGTCGTCGGGCAGGTCGTTGATGAGCTCGACCTTGTACTTCTCGCCCTTGGCGGCGAAGTGCTTGAGCGCCTCGGCGCGCGGCAGCTCGACGCGCTCGAACTTGTGCGCGGCGCCGATGAGGTTCTTCATCTTCTTCTCGATCTTCGGCAGGTCTTCGGGCACGAAGTGGTGCTCGAGGTCGAAGTCGTAGTAGAAGCCGTTGTCGATGGCCGGCCCGATGCCGAACTTGACGCCCGGGAAGAGCTCCTGGACGGCTGCGGCCATGACGTGGGCCAGGGAATGGCGGACCTTGTGGAGGTTGTCGTCGCCGTGCAGTTCTTTGTGCTGTTCTGACATGATGTGTCCCCTTTATTTGCCGAGGAAGCGCTTTTCGGCCTCGGCCCAGTCGATGGCGGCCCAGAAGGCCTTGGCGTAGGCGGCTTTGTCCAGCTGGTAATCCGTGATGAAGGCGTGCTCGAAGAGGTCCATGATCAGGAGGACCTCGGCGCCCGCGGGCACGCCGGAGTCGTGCTCGTTTATCCAGACATTGAAGAGGCGGCCGGCCTGGCGGTCGTGGACAAGGGCGGCCCAGCCGATGCCGCGCACCTTGGGCAGGGCCAGGAAGGACTCCTGCCAGGTCTCGAAGGAGCCGTGCTGGGCGGCAAGGGCCGCGCGCAGTTTGGAGCCCGCCGGCAGCGGCGAGGGGCCGAGGTTGTCGAAGTAGAGCTCGTGCAGGCGCATGCCGTTGAACTCCCAGCCGAAGCGGCGCTTGAGCTCGCCGTACTCCTGCGAGCCGGACTTGCCCTCGCGCTCGAGGACGTCGAGGCGCTCGAGCAGGGCGTTGGTGTTGGTCACGTAGCCGCGGTAGAGCTTGAAATGGTTCTCGAGCATGGTGGACGAGAAGATGCCGTAGGCGGTCAGGGACGAGTAGTCCCTGGCCTCGTACGGGGCGGGCCTGGCGGCGAACGACGACGAAGCGGAGCAGAGGAGCAGGGCGGCTATCATGGTCTTCATTTTCCCTCCTGAAAAAAAGAGCCCGTTAATCTCCCGTTCGGGCGGGTTTTAACGGGCTCCAGACGGCTTCGCTCAGAGATCCGGGTCAATGAGCTCAAAACTTGGTGCCCAGTATAGGATTTGGCCACGGGTTCCCTCGTCGCCGTCGCTCCTCGGTCCCCGCGGCCCCGCCTCGCCGCTGCCGCCTGCCGGCTCGCGGCTCCGGCTTTCAAATCCTAACGCGCATCATTCCATGATGCGCTTACTGGGTCAATGAACTAAAACTTGGTGCCCAGTATAGGATTTGAACCTATGACCTTTCCCATGTCAAGGGAACGCGCTACCGCTGCGCCAACTGGGCGAACGCCTATATTATATCAAAAACTACGGCCTGGGCCGGCGGCCGTGTTCCGCGACTATCACCGACTTTATCCCGCCGCGCGGGGTGAAATCGCCGGTGACGCGGCACCACTTGGGCCTGAGCGCCCTGACCACGTCGTCGAGCACGCGGTTGGCGATGTTCTCCATGAAGATCCCCAGGCGCCGGTACTCCAGGAAATAGTACTTGAGCGACTTTAGCTCCAGGCAGAGTTTGTCGGGAACGTACTCGATTATGACGTTGCCGAAGTCCGGCAGCCCGGTCTTGGGGCAGACGGAGGTGAATTCCGGGTGCTCGACGCGGATGACGTAGTTCCTCCTGTACTGGTTGGGCCAGGCCTCGATGGCCGGCAGCTTTATTTTGTGCGGGGTGGCGGCGTGCTCCGAAGTATACCCCATCGTAGTCCTGGTCTTCATTCGTCTCTCCTCGGGGGACACAATACTAATTTCTTTACCCCCTCATTGCGCGTAAAAAAATCTTATTTTTACTGCTTTTTTCGGGGGACACAATACCTATTTCGGTCGAAATAGGTATTGTGTCCCCCGATTTAAATCTTCATGCTCCGCAGGCGCAGGGAGTTCATGACCACGGAAACGGAACTGAGTGCCATGGCGGCCCCCGCCATCCACGGGGTCAGCAGCAGCCCGGTTAAAGGATAAAGCGCGCCGGCGGCCAGCGGTATCAGCAGCATATTGTAGCCGAAGGCCCAGCCGAGATTCTGGTTGATGACGCGCTTGATGGCCCTGGAGATCTTTATCGCGTCGACCACGCCGGCCAGGTCGTTCTTCATCAGCGTCATGTCGCCGGCCTGGATGGCGATATCGGTGCCCGAGCGCATGGCGATGCCGATATCGGCCTCGGAGAGGGCGGCGGCGTCGTTGAAGCCGTCGCCGACCATGGCGACCTTCCGGCCGAGAGCCTTGTACCGCGCGACTATAGCCTTCTTCTCCTCGGGAAAGATGCCGGAATAGATGCTCTTGATGCGCAGCGGGGCCGCCGCCGCGGCCACGGCCTGGTCGCGGTCGCCCGAGGCGATCACCGGCTCTATTCCCATCGCGCGCAGTTCCTCGGCCAGCGCGGCGGCGCCGGGGCGCAGCGTGTCCGCCAGGGCGGCGAAGCCGAGGTATTCGCCGCCGCGGGCCAGGCCCAGGACCGAGACCGCCGAATCGGCCACGGCGTCCCGGTCCGCGGCCGGCACTTCCAGGCCGAGCTCCTCCAGCCATTTGAACGAGCCGGCGAGGACCTTCCCGCCGCCGACGGAGCATTCCACGCCTTTGCCGGCCGCGGCCTTGAAGGCGCTGTGCGCGGGCGGCTTAACGCCCTTCCACGGGGCGTGGGCGCGCAGCGCGGCCGCGAAAGGGTGCTCGCTGCCGGCCTCCGCGGCCAGCAGCAGGGCGGCGAACTCCTTTTCGCCGACGCCGCGGGGGCGGACTTCGGCCACCGAGAGACGGCCCTCGGTCAGGGTGCCGGTCTTGTCGAGTATGACGGTGTCGACGCGAGAGACGCGCTCGAGTATGTCGGAGTTGTTTATCAGGACGCCGGCGCGGGCGGCGCGGGCGAAGCCGACGGCGACGGCCATCGGCACGGCGAGGCCCATCGCGCAGGGGCAGGCGACGGCCAGCACGGCGGCGAAGACCATGGCGGCGCGGCCGAAGCCGGCGAAATGCAGCCAGAGGCCGGCCGCGAGGACGGCCGCCAGGAAGACGGCGGGCACGAACCAGGCGGAGATGCTGTCGACCAGCTTCTGGACGGAGCCCTTGGCCGCCTGGCTCTCGCGGACGCTGGCGGCGATCTTCATCAGCACCATATCCTCTCCGACGCCCTCGGCCTCGAATTCCAGCGAGCCGGAGGTGTTCATCGTCCCCGCGTACAGCCTGTCGCCGGGGCCTTTCTCGGCGGGGACGCTCTCCCCGGTCAGCAGCGACTCGTCCACGGCCGAGGAGCCCCTGAGGACGCTGCCGTCGGCGGGAACCTGCTCGCCGGGGCGCAGCAGCACCAGGTCGCCCGGCACAACGGCCGCGGCGGGCACGGTCTTCTCCTCCCCCCCGCGCACGACCCTGGCGAACTTGGGCGCCATCTGCAGCAGCGAGCTGACGGCCCGGCCGGCGCCGGTCCTGGAACGGGCCTCCAGCCAGCGGCCCAGGTTTATGAAGAAGACGAGCACGGCGACTTCGTGCCATTGCGGATGCGCGTGCGCGCCGGGGCCGAAGAGGGCGGGAGCGAAGAGCAGCGCCGCGCTGTAGGACCAGGCGACCGTGGTGCTCAGCGAGACCAGCGTGTTCATGTCGGCGGTCCGGGCGCGCAGCGAGCGCAGCAGGCCCGCGTGGAAATGCCAGCCGCAGAAGGTCCAGGAGAAGGCGGCCGCCAGGAACAGCGTGTAGGGCGAAAGGTCCAGGAACATGTCCAGCAGGATGACGAAGGCCGCCGCGGCCGACCAGAGAAGGCGCGAGAGGTAATAGCGCTGCTCGCGCTCCAGTTCCTCGAAGGATACGCCCTCGGCGCCGGCGGCCGAGGCCGAATCGGAGAAGGCCAGGGCCTTGTAGCCGGCGGAATCTATGGCGCCGCGCAGTTCGCGGGCGCCGGTCAGGGCGGGGTCGTAGCTGACGAAGGCGGTCTTGGACGGCAGGTGGACGGAAACGCGCCTGACGCCGGCCACGGCGGTTATGGCGGCTTCCACTCTCGCCACGCAGGAGGCGCAGTGGACGCCCTCCAGCGGGATCACCGCCTTCCTCAATTCCGACGACACGTGGTTTTTTTCCATGTTCAGCGGTTGCCGCGCCGCCGGGACCGCGCGACCGGGGTCACAGGCTGGCGCGCCAGGCCGCGTCCGCGGCGGCCATGTCCCCCCAGGTCCCGGCGAAAGCTTCCCCGGCCGCGGAATCGGGGGGCAGGCCGTCCTTGAGCTTGCGCAGGAAGAGGTAGAAATTGAAGTTCCCCCCGGCGCGTATCATGAACGTGACCAGGCTGCCGGCCTGCGCGTACCACCTCTCCACGGCCTCGCCGGTCTGCGCCTGGCCCGGCGGCATGGAGGAGAGGGCGGTGAAGGAGAGCGGCGCGGGGCGCACCAGCCGCGTCACGCGCGAGGCGTAGACGTCCGCCGAGGCGGGCAGGGCCGCCTTCTCCGCGTGAACGGCTATGCCCTCGTTGAGCCAGACGAGACCGGAGATATCGGTGCGGTCCATGAATTCCCTGAAGACCAGGTGGGCGATCTCGTGCGCTATCACCCCTTTCGCCGCTTCGTTCTCGTAGACGTGTATGGCGTTGCCGTAGGCGACGCCGCCGGACCACTCCGGCTGTTTGGTCTTGGCCAGGTATTCCTCCCGGTCGCGGTAGACCACGATGTTGTAAGGTGCCGCCGGGGCGAAGGAGTAAAGGCCGAGGTCGCCCGTCAGCCGCGTATAGCTGTCCTCGCAGAAGGAGGCGTAGGCCTGGGCGGTCCCGGTATCGTAGGCCCTGACCAGGAAGCGGGCGGTCTCCACGGACTTGGCGCCGGGGTCAAGGCCGGCGTAAGGCGCGCTGACCGGCTCCGGCGCCTCGATGAGATGCTGCCGCAGCACGTCCTCCGGCAGGGAGACGCAGCCCGAGAGCAGCGGCGGCGCCAGGACGGCGGCCAGCAGGGTCCTCCTCATCTTATCTCCAGCATGGACGCCTGCACCTTCAGGGAGTTGACGCGGACCTCGATGGGCAGGGAGGCGAGGTCGAAAGAGAAGTTGAGCATGGGCACGTACCGGGGATTGAACTCCGCGTCGCCGTAGGTGACCGAGCGCGGCCTTAGCACCAGCACGCTGTTCTTCAGCGACAGGTCCAGTTCCGCGCCCACGGCCTTGCCTCCCATCGTGCCGGAAAGGAAGATCCCGTCGTCGAACTTGAGGTCCAGGTTCTTCACCGGGAAATCCATGCTCTCCAGGAACCGCCCGACGGAATAGTCCGGGATCTTGCCGTCGGTGAGCAGCACGGGGGAGGCGGAAAGTATCACCGGGCCTTTTTCCCCCGGCATCAGGGCGAAGTTGGCCACCGTGGCGGAGAAACCGTGGATGTCCAGTTCCCCGAACGAGGCGTAGACGGCGGAAACGTCGGCCTTGGGATAGCGGCCGGACTTCTCGTCGAACACTTCGGCCGTTATCACCGCGTCGCGCAGCGTCAGGCCGGCGATGGAAAGGGAGGGATAGAAGAAGCGGCCCGGTTTCCCCCCCGCGGGCAGGGTACGGCGCTTTGCGTAAAGTTCCGTGGCACCGCCCGGAGTGGCGACGGAGCCGGCCTCCGCGAAGGCGGCGGGAAGCCAGGGCGAAGCCTTGATGCGGGAGGCCTCGGAGGCGGCTTTCGGCGAGGCGGACGGGGTCAGGGCCAGCACGTCGCAGACCGAGGCCAGTTCGGGGCCGGCTTCGACCACCCTGATGCCGGGCAGTTCGTGCCGGTCGAGCATCACCGAGAGCGTGTCCTTGTTGAGATATTCGCCCGTCCCGGTCAGGCAGACGACTACCGAGGAACGGCCGGCCAGGACGGAGCGGACCGTCTCGACGAATCTGCCTGAAAAATCATCCCCGCGCATGATCACGCTGCTGCCGAAGAGCGGGGCCAGTTTTATGCCGGGGAGATATTTGGGAGCGACCAGGCCGGAGGCGTTGAGGACCAGCAGCAGGGCCGCGAGCAGCGCCCCGGGATAACGCAGTTTGGACGGTGTCATGACCCCTATGGCTATCCCGAAAGGGAGCAGGGCCGGGTAGAGCAGTTCCGGAGCGCGCATCCCGGTCAGGGTGAAGAAGAGATACGGGACGACGAACCAGAGCGCGACCTTCTCCTTGCCCTGGTAGGGCATGAAGACGGAATAATACATCCAGAGCATGGCGAGCCCGCCGAGGATGAAGAGGGGCAGCTGCGTCTCCGCGGCCGCCGCTTTCAGCAGCCACCAGAACTTGTCCCAGTGGGAGAGGTCCGCCCCCGGAAAGGAGCGGGTCAGCCAGCCGTTGTAGAAAGAGACCAGGTTCATCAGGTACCACGGCACGCCCGCGACGATGCCCGGCAGCAGGCCTTTGAACAGTTCGGCGCGGTGGAGGTGCCCCATCGCCACCGCGCCCATCATGGGCAGCAGCGGCAGGGTATAGACCCAGAAGAACTTGTCGGTCAGCATCCCGAACGAGAACATGAGCCCCATCCAGAACACCGGCCTGGGCAGCTCGAAATCGTCGGAGTTGAGGTAGAAGGCCCAGAAGGCGGCCGTGAAAGCCAGCGTGGCGATCTGCGGGGACAAGGAACGGGCCGCCCCCATCACGAACGGGAGGGCGGCGGTGGCGACGGCGGCCGCGAGGGCGGTGACCGCGTTGCGGTGCCGGCGCAGCGCGTAATAGACCGAACCGAGCAGGAACGCGAGGTAGAAAGCGTTGACCAGGAAAACGGCGGAGCCTATGTCCGAAGTGACGAATTTAAGGACGGGCAGGAAGGTCAGGAAGTAGAACGGCGGCTGCGCGGCGCCGGCCTGCAGGGCGCCGCTGCCCAGCAGCGCCTGCGGACCGACCGTTTCGACGGCGGTCTGGTATTTCTGCACCATGTTGACGCGTGCGGCTTCCGCGGCGTTGAAGACGTCGCCCTGGCGCGCCTTCCACTGCCAGAGGAAGACCGAACAGACCAGGACGAGGACGGCCAGGCCCAGGGGGCCCTTTTTCCAGTTCTCGCTCTTCGGGCTGGAAAGTTCCTTTTCGAAAAGGATGCTCTCGAAGACCATCCTGGTGGCCAGGAACCTGTTCTTGAAGGAGACTTCGTGCTTCTGCTCGCCTTCCGCGGTCATTTGTTCCTCCCGCGGCCCGCCAGGGCCCGCGCTCTGCCGGAATAGAACTCCGTGCGGGCCGGATCGGCCTCGGCGGCGGCCTCGTACTCGGCTATCGCCCCGGGGACGTCGCCGGCGGCGGCGCGGATGTCGCCCGCCAGCACGCGGGCGCGGGCGTTGCCGTTGTCGAGCGTGTAGGCCTTGACCGCGTCCTCGAGCGCTCCTTCCCTGTAGCCGGTGCGGTAGACGGCCACGCCGCGCCAGTAGCGGTAGGCCGAAACTTCGGGGCGGAGCTCGACGGCCTTGTTGAAGTCGGCTATCGCGCCGACGGTGTCGCCGGAGCGGAACTTGAAGCGGCCGCGCTCGAACCAGGCCTGCGCCACGCGGGGCTGCAGCCTGATGAACTCGTCCATGTCGTAAACGGCCTGCGGCCATTGCCTGAGCTCGCCGTAGGCCGCCGCGCGCTGGAACCAGGCCAGCGCCAGGTCCTTCTTGAGCTCTATGGCGCGGGTCAGGTAATTGACGGCCGCGACGGTGTCCTTCCGCTTCAGGTGCACGATGCCGCGGTTGAGCATGGCCAGCGGGTTCTCCGGGTCCTTCCGGAGGGCGAGGTCCAGATACTTCCCGGCCTGCTCGTAATTGCCGGCGTCCAGGTAGAGAGCGCCGAGGTTATTGTAGGCCGGGGCGTACGACGGGTCCATGTCGATGGCCTTCTTGTAGTCGTTCTCGGCCTTGCCCGTGTCGCGGACGCGCTCATAGGCGAGGCCGCGCGAGGTGAGCGCCTCGGGGAACTTCTTCTTGAGCAGCACGGCGCGGGTGTAGAGTTCGATAGCCTTCATGGTCTCGCCGCGCGAGTAGGCCAGGTTCCCCCGGCGGTAGAAGGCGTCGGGGTCGCGGCCGCAGGCGGCGAGCGCGGCCAGCGCCAGAATCAATGCCGATGATTTACCGGTTAAGCGCATTTCTTCCTCTCTTCCTGTTCCTTTCCAGGTCCGCCCGCGGACCCTTCGTCCCGCATGCCGAAAGCCAGCAGCACGGCCCCGGCGGTTATCGAGGCGTCCGCGACGTTGAAGACCGCCGGGAAAAAGCTCAGATCGACGAAATCCACGACGTACCCGTAGGCGATGCGGTCGTAGAGGTTGCCCACCGCGCCGCCCAGCACCAGCGCGGCGCCGGTCTCGGCGGCGGCGCCGTGCGCGGCCAGTCTCCGCCGGAAGAACATGAGGGCGCAGATGAGGACGGTGGAAAAGACGACGAAGAAGGCGTTGTTGCCGCGGAACAGGCCGAAAGAAACGCCGGTGTTCTCGACGTAGGTCAGCGAAAGGAAGGGCAGCAGCTCGCGGCCGGCGAAACGCAGTTGCTCCAGCACCAGCCCCTTGGTGAGCCTGTCGAGCAGGATCACCGAGAGCACTATGGCCGGGCTGAGGAATCCGCGTAAGCGCATTTTCCGCGTATCAGGCCTCCGCCTTTCCGAGGACTTCCGCGCAGCGGGCGCAGACGGCGGCGTGCGCCGCGTCGGCGCCGATGTCCTTGCGCCACTGCCAGCAGCGCGGGCACTTGGCGCCCTCGGCCTTGAGCGCCTCCACGGAGAGCTCCGCCGGGCCGCCGCGGTCCAGCGCACAGCCGGAGACTATCAGGAATTGCGGCAGGAGGGGCAGGGCGGAGGCGATAAGGTCCGCCAGTGCGGGATCGGAGGTGCGGAAGACGAGGCGCGCTTCCAGCGACGAGCCGACCTCCCCCTTCCGGCGCAGCTCTTCAATGGCCTTGAGGGCGGGCTCGCGCAGCTCCATCAGCTTGTCCCATTTGGCCGCCAGCGCCTCGTCCTTCCAGGCGGCGGGGACCTCCGGTATGTCGTAGAGGAAGACGCTCTCGGGCAGCCCCGGGTCTATCTCGGCGCGCGCGACGCCCCAGGCCTCTTCGGCCGTGAACGACAGCACCGGCGCGGTCAGCGGCAGTATCGTGACCAGCGCGTCGTAGAGCGCGGTCTGGGCCGACCGGCGGGCCGGGTCGTCCGAGGCCAGCGTATAGAGCCGGTCCTTGAGCGCGTCCAGGTAGAACGACGAGAGGTCCAGGATGCAGAAGTCCGCTATCGAGCGTATCGCGTGGCGGAGCTCGTACTCGTTATAGGCCTTGCGCGTGCGCTCGAGCATCAGCGCCAGGCGGTGGCGGAAATAGCGGTCCAGCTCCTGCATGTCCGCGTCGGCGACGCGGTGCTCGGCGGGCCGGAAGTCGCTCAGGTTGCCCATCAGGTAGCGCAGGGTGTTGCGGATCTTGCGGTAGGTGTCGATGGGCCCCGCCAGGACCTTCTCGCCCATGCTCACGTCGTCGTAGAAGTCGCAGAGGGCGGTCCAGAGGCGCAGTACCTCGGCGCCGTACTTCTTCATGATGTCCTGCGGCGCTATCGCGTTGCCGGCCGACTTGTGCATGGCGTAACCCTTCTCGTCCAGGGTCATGCCGTGGGTTATCACGGCGCGGTACGGCGGCTTGCCGTTGAGCGCGACCGACGGGACCAGCGAGGTCTGGAACCAGCCGCGGTGCTGGTCGGAGCCCTCCAGGTACATGTCCACCGGGTAATGGTCGCCGCCCGGGATGTGGCCGCTGCGCGCGACCGCGTACCAGGAGACGCCCGAGTCCAGCCAGACGTCGAGGATGTCCTTCTCCTTGCGGAATTCCGAACCGCCGCAGGAGCACTTGTAGCCGGCGGGCAGGAGCTTTTCGACGGGCTCGGTGAACCAGAAATCGCTGCCTTCCTTGAAGACGCGCTCCTCCCAGGCCTTGAGCATGGCGCCGTCCGTCTGCGGCTTCCCGCAGGACTTGCAGTAGAGGGCCAGGATCGGGGTGCCCCAGTAGCGCTGGCGCGAGAGACACCAGTCGGGGCGCTGCCTGAGCATCGACACCATGCGCGTCTTGCTGGCGGCCGGATACCAGGCCACGCGGTCCGCGGCCTCCACCAACCGGTTGCGCAGGCCCTGCTCGTCCACGTGCAGGAACCACTGCTCGGTGGCGCGGAAGATGACGGGCTGCTTGCAGCGCCAGCAGTGCGGGTAGCTGTGGGAGATGTCCTTGTGCGCCAGCAGCGTGCCGTCGTCCTTCATCGTCTCGACGATGAGCTTGTTGGACTCGAAGACCTTTTTCCCCTCGAAGGCGCCGGCCTCCGCGTTGAAAGTGCCGTCCTCCTTGACGGGGCAGAAGATGTCCAGGCCCAGTTTCTTGCCGAGGTGGAAGTCGTCCTCGCCGTGGCCGGGCGCGATATGGACTATGCCGGTGCCGGTGCCCATTTCGACGAAGTCGGCCGCGACGACCGGGCGGCCGAAGCGGCGGCGCTCGGGCAGGTGCGGGGCGAGGCAGTGGGCGTATTCCAGCCCGAGCAGGTCCTTGCCGGGGAGCTCGGCGTGCCTGGAGAGCTTAAGGCCGGATTCCTGCGCGAAGCTTTCGGCGAGCTTGGAGGCGACGACCAGGTATTCGCCGGCCGATTCCATGACGGAGTAAGGTTCGTCCTGCGCGACCGCCGCGGCCATGTTGGACGGCAGCGTCCAGGGGGTGGTGGTCCAGGCGACCAGGCTGACGGGCCGCCCCCCCGCCTTCATCGCCGGCGGAGGAGCGAGCAGCGTGAACTTGACGTACACAGACGGGGAGGTCTTGTCCTTGTACTCCACCTCGGCGTCGGCCAGCGCGGTCTCGCAGCTGACGCACCAGTAGATGGCCTTTTTGTCGCGGCGGATATAGCCCTTCTCGAGCAGCTCGCGGAAGGCCTTGATGACGGTGCCCTCGTAGAGGTTGGACATCGTGACATAGGGATTGTCCCAGTCGCCCAGCACGCCCAGCTGGCGGAACTCCGCGCGCTGTATGTCGATGAAGCGCCGCGCGAACTCGCGCGCCTTGGCGCGGAAGCCGGCGACGTCTTCGACATGGCGCTTGCCGATCTTCATCTCCTTGAGCAGGGCCTGCTCGATGGGGAGGCCGTGGCAGTCCCAGCCGGGAATGTAGGGCGTGTAGCGGCCCATCAGCGACTGCGACTTGACCAGGATGTCCTTGAGGATCTTGTTGAGCGCGTGGCCGAGGTGGATATGGCCGTTGGCGTAGGGCGGGCCGTCGTGGAGGATATAGGGCTTGGCGTCCTTACGGAGCTCCAGCATCTTTCCGTAGAGGTCTATCCTGTTCCAGAAATCGAGTATGCCCGGCTCCTTTTTCGGCAGGTCCCCCCTCATGGAGAAAGAGGTCTTCGGCAGGAAGACGGTGCTGGAGTAATCGGCGCCCTTGTCCGTATTCATGGTGGTCATTAACGATATCCTTTTCAAAAACTATGTGAATTATACAAATTCGGGGACACAATACCTATTTCGGTCGAAATAGGTATTGTGTCCCCGGGTGCGACACGACGTTGTCGCCCCAGGCGTCTACACTGTTGCGGGGACATAATACTCATTCGAAAGGAGGGGGTTATGGCAAGGATAGCGAGGATAGTGATACCACAGTGCCCGCATCATATTACTCAGCGTGGAGTGCGGTCGATGTCGGTATTTTCGAACGACGGAGACAGGCGCAAGTATATCGAACTCCTGAGGGTCAACGGCAAAAAGTACGGGGTTGACTTTCTGGCGTACTGTCTGATGTCCAACCACGTGCATATCGTCGCAGTGCCGGAAAGACCGGATTCACTGGCCCGTGCCATCGGCGAAGCGCATCGAAAGTACACGAAGGAAGTTAATTTAAGGGAGGACGTGCGTGGATACCTTTTTCAGGGACGCTTTTATTCCTGCCCGACGGATGAACGGTACTTCATCATCGCGGCTTTATACGCGGAAAGGAACCCGGTGAGGGCCGGGATCTGCCAGCACGCCTGGGAATACCCGTGGTCCAGCGCCGCGTTCCACGCGGGCGCCGCGGCGGAGGACGCCCTGGTCTCTAAGAATATAGCGCAGATCCCCGCCGATGAGTGGAGAAAAATGCTCGGTGAGGACCCGGCCGCGTCCGAGGACCTGAAGCGCTGCTCCCGCACGGGGCGCCCGGCGGGGCCGCCCGAATTCATAGGGCGGGCGGAGGAAATCACGGGCCGCCAGATCTTTCCGCGGACGCCGGGCCGAAAACCGGCCCGGGAGGAAAGCCTCCTTACGATGCCGACGTTTTGATCCAGACCTGCCGGGTACGGGGGCCGTCGTACTCGCAGAGGTAAAGTCCCTGCCAGGTGCCGAGCTGCAGCCGGCCGTCCTCGACGAAGACGGTCAGCGACGGGCCGGTCAGGACGCTTTTGATGTGCGCCGGGGAATTCCCCTCCCCGTGCCGGTACGGGTAAGCGTCGTCTATAACTTTCGACAGGCCGGCCAGCACGTCGCTCTTCACCGAAGGGTCGGCGTTTTCGTTTATCGCCAGCGCGCAGGTAGTGTGCGGGCAGAAAAGATGGCAAAGGCCGTCTTTCAATCCGTACGCCTCCACCGTTTCCTGGACCAGTCCCGTTATGTCTTTCAGTTCTTCCCGGTCCGTCTTCACCTGTATTTTTTTCATGATACGCACATTTTATAACATCGCGGCGGCGCTAATTCGGGGACACAATACCTATTTCACCCGAAATAGGTATTGTGTCCCCGGGTTAATTGAATCGCACAGGGTTTTTATATATACTTTGGCGAGTCAGCGACGTCCCGGGGAGGTCCGATGAACACGATACTTGTCGTCTGCGCGGTGGCGGTCACCATAGCTTTCATTATCCTCGTCTTCAACGCCGTGGAGACGCTGATACAGGTCCGCCACACGGCCAAGGCGGTAGAATACCTGGCGCTCAACGCCGACAACAAACTGACCGCGCTGGACCCGATGATCAACGCGGCCAAGTCGGTCTCCGAGAACGTCTCCTCCGGCTGGTTCCGCGCGGTGCAGTTCTTCTACGGGCTGATAAAGGGCAGGTAAAAGGACCCCGGAAATGGGCATCTTCAGCAACATCTACGACGAGGGGACCCTGCGCAAGATAGAGTTCCTGCGCAGGATACGGCTTTTCGAGGGCATCAGCAAGAAGAGCCTGATACACGTGCTGGAGTCCCTGCAGGAGCGCACCTACCTCAAGGGCGAGACCATCTTCGCCGAAGGCGATATCGGCCGCGCGCTCTTCATAGTCTTCTCCGGCAAGATCACGCTGACCAAGCTCAACCCCGAAACGGGCAAGGCCGAGCCGCTGGCCGAAGTGAACCCGGGCGAGTTCTTCGGCGAGATGGCGCTTCTCGAGGAGATGCCCCGCAGCGCCGGAGCCGCCGCCGCCGAGGAGACGCAGGTCTTCATGCTGTTCAAGACCAAGCTGGAATCCCTGCTGTTCTCCTACCCGCGCATAGGCGTAGTGATCGCCTCCCAGCTGGCGAAGATACTCTCCGCCAGGCTGCGCGCCAAGACCGACAAGGCGGGATCCGCCGACTGATGCTCGACAAGAACCTCAAGACCCTGGCCCAGTTCCTGCTGCCGGCGCTGCTCGTGCTGGCGGGGCTATATCTGGCCGTGCAGGCCGGCGGCGCGGTCTTCCCCCTCATCCTCAGCGCCGCGCTGGCCTACCTGCTCAATCCCATGGTCCGTTACTTCGAGGTGCGCGGGATAAAGCGCCTCTACGCCGTAGTGGGGCTTTACGTCGCGGCCGGCGCCGTACTCGCCACGGTGATCTACCTCGTGGTCTACCTTCTCTCCTTCGAGATGGAGTCCCTGCGGGAGACCTGGCCCCTGTACGCCAGACAGCTGGAGGCCTTCGTCTCGGGCCTGAACGCCAAAATGGTGACCAGCTACCCTATGCTCTCCGGCCTGAATCTTCCGGAAAAGATGAACAGGCTGCTGGAGGCGGGACCGGCCTTCATCCTCGGCCTGCTGCCGATGCTCAGCCTGCTGTTCCTGGTGCCTTTCATCACTTTCTTCATCCTTCTCGGCGGCGGCTGCATCATAGACTATATCCTGGACCACATCCCTTCGCGCCATTCCGAGATAGTCCTGCACGTCACCTCGCGCATCGACGAATCGCTCGGCAACTACCTGCGCGGCATCCTGACCGAGGCCTTCGTCATTTTCCTGATAGCCTTCACCGGCCTGGTGCTCATGGGCATCAACTACGCCAGCGCCATCGCCATCATAATCGGTTTCTCCAGCCTGGTCCCCTACCTCGGCGCCTTCGTCGGGGCCGCGCTGGCCTCGGTGGTGGCCTACTTCCAGTTCGACACCTTCCTGGCCGTCTTCAAGGTGCTGGCCTTCTTCGCCGGCATACGCTTCTTCGACGACTGGTTCCTGCAGCCCTACATAATGAAGCGCGCGGTGAAGCTCAACCCCGCCGTGATAGTGTTCGCGCTGATGGCCGGCTGGGAACTGGGCGGCATCTGGGGCGTCGTCTTCTCGATACCGGTGACCTGCATAATCAAGGAGACGCTGGCGATAGGCATAGAGCTCCAGGAGACAGAATTCCAGTGGAAACCGGCGCCCGAACCCACCCGCATAAGCATCCCCTACACCTGACCCCTCGACGATTGAAATTAAAAGAGCGCCGCCCGGGCGCTCTTTTTTATTGTCTGCCGAAGGAGGGGCTCGAACCCTCACGGCCCAAAGGGCCACGGGTTTTTGAGACCCGCGCGTCTGCCAGTTCCGCCACTTCGGCTAAATCTTTTTCTTCACCGGCGCGGGCAGGCCGAGAAGCCCGTCCAGGGTCACGGGGACCAGGCCGCGCTTCTCCGCCTCGGCCAGGACCGCTTCGGTCAGGCGCAGCGTGCGCTGCCTCACCTTGCCGCCTCCGTCGTGAAAAAGCAGTATGGCGCCGGGCCTGAGGGCCTTGAGATAGCCCTCCAGCATCTCCTCGTCGGAAAGTTTCGTCCAGTCGCTGCCGTAGGTCCAGTTGACCAGCGCGTAACCCTGCGCGCGGGCGACCTTCTTCACCCAGTCGCGGGAATAACCGTTGGGCATGCGCATGATATAGGGGCGATAACCGCAGGCTTTCTCTATGACTTCCGCCGTCGGACCGAGCTCGCCGGCCAGTATCCCGTCCTTATCCGGGTCCACGGCCAGCTTGAAATAGTTCTTATGCGACAGGGTATGGTTAGCGGCCAGGTGACCGTCGGCGCAGACGCGCCTGAGCGCCTCCAGCCGCTTGCCGGAGGGCCGGCCGTTGACGAAAAAGGTCGCCTTAGCACCCCTGAGCGAAAGGAGCTCCAGCAGGGGCCCCGTGGTGGCGCCCGGCCCGTCGTCATAGGTCAGGGCGAAAAAGGTCCCCGTGGAAGGACCGGAGGTGTAGAACCGGCCGGCATGATCCTCCTGCGCCGCCGCCGAGGCCGGCAGCAGCAGGCAGGCCAGAAGGACTCCGAACGCCTTTTCTCCCATACTCCTATTATATCTCATGGCGCTCCAGTTTGGCCCGCCCCAGTTTCCAGGGCAGGTAGAGGGCCGCGGCCGTCACGACGGAGAAACCCGCCGCCGAGAAAGCGATGCCGCGCCAGTCCCAGGGGTGTTCGCGGCCGAAGCGCTCGGCGAAATGCATCTGCACCGGCCAGGCCTCGAAGCCCATCGCCAGCGCCAGGTAGCCCATGGCGCAGGCCATGTAGATGAAGCCGCCGTAGGAGGACTCTATCTGGTGGATGTTCTCGACGCGGAAATCGGGGAACAGGGCGCCCAGGCCCACGCCCATCACGGTGATGACGACCGACGAGACCAGGATCGTGAACAGCGAGAGCCGGGCGATGAAGGCGTCGGCCTGCAGCAGGTGGTTGGACGCCATCACCAGGATCACGCCGATGAGCGCCGACGGCGGCAGCGTGAAGAGGAGCTTCTCGCGCATGAACTGCGCGGTGGTGACCGGCGCGCCCCTGGCCAGCCAGTAGCAGTTGCCCTCCAGGCTTATCGACGGGAAGGTGAAGCGCAGGCCGATGGCCGCCATGACGAAGCCCGCCACGCCGATATTGAGGAAAGAGACCATGCTTTTCATGGCCGGGGTGTCCAGCGGCAGCTGGCGTATGCTGAAGAGGTAGACCATGATCAGCGCGGCTATCAGTATGACCTGCGACCAGTAGCGCGCGTCACGGGCGAACATCAGCCGGTCCTTCCAGTAAAGCGTCAGCGTGCCGCCCCAGCGCGGGAAGACGGCCGCCAGGCGCTGCTCCCAGAGCTCGCGGGGCCGGCCGCGGAAGCGCGGCGAGGACTGCGCGCCGCTGAAGCCGGGGGCATAGACCTTGCCGGCCAGGACGTACATGAAGGCGTAGAGGACTGCGGCCCCGGCGCTCAGGACGCCGCCGTAGAGGAAGAACCGGGGCCAGCGCTCCGCCCCGTAGGCCATCATAGCCTTGGTGACCCACCAGGACGGCAGGTACTCCGCCGTCGGGGACTGGAGGTACTGGATGTACTGCGCCACCACCTCGAGCGAGTCCGGGCGCAGCAGCTGCTCGGGCCTGGAGAAGCGGAAGGCGACGTAGACCAGCGCCACCGAAAGACTGCCCAGCAGCCAGGTCAGGTCGCGCGTGCGCGAGGACGGGAACCAGTACATGACCAGCATGCTGAAGATGATGCCGAAGGAGCCGGCGACCAGCACGAAAGGCAGCATCAGCAGGCAGTAGGAGACGAAGAAAGCGGGCGAAAGCTGCTTCACCTGCATCAGGGCCAGCATATAAGGGACTATGGCCAGGAACAGCGTCCACGACGAGTAGAACACGGTCTCGAGCGCCTTGTCCATGAACAGCGTGCGGTGGTCGAGCGGGCAGGAGAACAGGAACTTGAGGTCGAAGGAATAATAGAGCGTCGTCATCGAGATGATGATGGACGAGACTATCACCATGGAGAAGGTGATCAGCAGCACCATCGAGGTGAGCTTCCAGGAGAGCATCGGCCCTATCAGCTGCACGCCGTCGAGGTAATAGAGCAGGCGCAGGAAGGAGAAGTAAAGGATGGAGAGCATCCCCAGGCCGACGGCGAGGAACAGCAGAGTCTTGGCCAGTTCCCAGCCGCGCAGGGCCCTGACCCTGTTGAGGAAGGTGACGGCTTTTCTTTTGAGCAGGAGGGCGAGCAAGGCTCAGTCCTCCGTCAGCGAGAGGAAGATGTCCTCGAGGGAATGGTCGCCGGAGGCGCCGGAGAGCCGGCGCAGGTCCTCGACGGTGCCCTCGGCTATCAGCCGGCCCTTGTAGATGATGCCGACCCGGCCGCAGAGCTTCTCGGCCATCTCCAGGATATGCGTGCACATGAAGACGCTGGCGCCCGAGCGCGCGATGCCCAGCAGCAGTTCGCGGAAGCGGCGGATGCTGCGCGGGTCCAGGCCCACGGTGGGCTCGTCGAAGAGGACGACCTTGGGCCTGCGCAGCAGCACGCTGGCGATGAGCAGCTTCTGCTTCATGCCGTGGGAATAGGATTCGAGCAGCTCTCCCCCCGCCTCCGAGAGGTCGAACGTTTCCAGCAGTTTCGGGATCTCCCGCTCCTGCTCCCCGCGGGGGACCGAGTATAGGTCGCCGATGAAGCGCAGCAGTTCGCGGCCGGTCAGCTTGGGATAGGCGAAAGGCTCGTCGGGGATATAAGCCAGCCGGCGCTTGGCGGCCAGCGGGTCGGCCAGCATGTCCACGCCGTCCACGACGACGGTCCCCGCCGTCGGCTTCATGATGCCCGAGAGGATCTTGACGGTGGTGGTCTTGCCCGCGCCGTTGGGGCCGAGGAAACCGTAGATCTCGCCCGGCGGCACCCGCAGGGAAAGCCCGTCGACGGCCTTAAAGGAGCCGAAGGTCTTGGTGAGGCCTTTTAACTCTATCACGCGGAGGGAGAAAGCCGGTTCAGGCCGGCCGCTGCTGCTGTATGCGGTCGAGGTAGTTCTTGATCTCTATCCTGACCGTGAGCTGGCGCAGGTGGTAATTGGCGACCTGCATGAACTTCTCCTGCTGGAGCTCCTGCATTATGCGACCCTTGTCCTTCTCGAAGGACTTGAAGTCCTTCTGCCGAGAGAGGTAATAAGCCCGGAGCTCTTCGGGGGTGATCTTGATGGAGGTGAAGAGGAACTGCTTGTACTTGGAGGCCAGGCGGGCCTTGCGGCGCCAGTCCTCGTACTCGCTCGGCGCCATCCTGAACTCGTTCCAGATGGCCTGATAATAGAGCCGGGGGCTGAAAGCGCCGCCGTCGCGGAAAGCGGGGGTGCTCTGGATCTCGGCGGAGAGCTCGAAATCGGAGACGCTCATCCCCAGTTCCTCGGCCTGCATGCGCATGAGCTCCTCGATGACCAGCTCGCGGAAAACTTCCTGCTCCACCCCGCGGCGGACCATGTCCCCGATGTCGGTCCCGTCGTCGCGCAGGTCGTTAAGGACGCGGTTGACCTGGGTCGAGAAGCGCTGGTACGTGATCTTGCGGCCGCCCACGTCGGCCACGGCCCCGGAGGCGTCGCCCGTGAACATATAGGCCCCCAGGCCGACGAAAACGCCCACGAGGAAGACGGCTACGGTGCCGATGAAGATCGGTTTACGGTGGCGCGAGAAGAATGAGATCATCTGGTTTCAGCTCCTGGTCGGTAGTGGCGGCCCGGTCCCCGGGGCCGTTTATTCGCCCGCGTCCCCGGCCGCCGGGCGCAGTGCCTCGGCATGCCCGCGTTTCTCCTTGACCGGCGGCTCCATCGAGCAGTTGCCGTTGAAGAAAGCCCCCTCCTCCAGCATTATACGGGGAGCCCTGAGGTCGCCCTCGACGCGGGCGCCCGAGAGCACCTCGATCGAGGAGAGCGCCAGGATATTGCCCTTGACCTCGCCGCCGACCGAGCAGGTCTCGCAGGAGATGTCCCCCCGGATCTTGCCGGTCTTGCCCAGGGTCACCATCTTGGCGTCGACGATGGAACCGTCGATGCGGCCGTCTATCTTAAGCGAGCCTTTGGCCGTCAGCGTGCCCTGGAAATAGGCCTCTTTGCCGAACACCGTGTCCGGGTTGGTGGCGTCGAAAGCGGTCTTGCCGTTCTTGAATATGGACATATTTTACCTCTCCGTTGCGCTCAGCGGCCGCGGCCCGTCAGGCCTTCGAACACGCCGGCGAAGAAAGTCGTCGTCCCCCCCGCGTTGAAATAGCGCTCGGGGTTCTTGGGGACTCCCCCTTCGAGCACCTCGTAATGGACGTGCGAACCGGTGGAGGTGCCCGTCGTGCCCATCAGGCCGATGCGCTGGCCGCGCTTGACCGCGTCGCCTTCCCTGACCAGCGACTCGGTCATGTGGCCGTAAAGGGTGGAGTAGCCGAAACCGTGATCGATGAACACGGCTATGCCGTAGCCGCTGATCCAGCCGGTGTGGCGGACCACGCCGTCGGCGGTGGCGAGCAGCGGCGTGCCCGCGTCGTTGGCGATGTCCACGCCGCTGTGGTATTCGCTGGAGAACCGCAGCGGATGGACGCGGTAGCCGAACCTGGAGGTGATGCGGCCCTCGGCGGGCCAGATGGAGGGCAGCGCCTTCGCCAGGTTGTGTTTGTTGGTCAGGTACCAGGTGATCTCGGTGTAGCTGGAGAGCCGCCTGCGGGATTCCTCCTGCATGCGGCTCACCGCGCCGTTCATGGTCTCGTCGTTCATGGCCGCGTTCCGGCTGGCCAGCAGTTTCTTGAAATCGGCTATGTCCGAGGAGTCCGGGCCGCCCACGGAGCCGGCCAGCTCGGGACGGCCGCCCATGCCGATGATCTTGCGTATCTGCGCGTCCGTGCGCTTGGTCATTTCCAGGTAATGCAGGCCCCTCTCCACCTTCATGGCCATATGGTCCATGCGCGTGCGCAGCATGTGATTGTCGGCCTTGGTGACGTAGTAGTCGGCCTGCTTGCCGGAAACATAGCCGGCCCAGAGGGTGAAACCCGTCCAGGCGGAAGCCAGGACCAGGAGGAAAAGGAGGGAAAAATTGAACCGCAGCGAAGGCAGTCCGCTATGGGGAACGACGATTATGCTGACGGGAGTCAAGGCCGCTTTCAGCAGCCTTCGGGTCTTTTTGGCCAACATGAGCCCTATATTTAATAAATAAAGAACCCTTTCTGTCAATAGAACGGCCGGGAAGGGCGGTCCGTCAGGGAACGGGGACCGGTTTGACCGAAACCTTTCGGGGAGCGGAGGTACCGCTTATGACGCCGGTGTCCAGGCGCGGTTCGCCGCCCTCCACGCCGGGCTCCGGCGCGGCGGGCCCGTCGCCGGCCCGCGCGGGCGGCGGCCCGGCCGGGACCGGGGCCGCCACCAGGGCGCCCGCGGGGGTCCCGGAGAACAGGGGTTTCATCGCCGGATCGTTGACCAGTTCCATAAGGAGCGGCATGAATTCCGGACGCTCCGCGTACTTCATGAGCAGGCTGTTCATGGCGGCCGGATTCTGCAGCAGCTTCATGTAGGCCGCCGGGTCGGGCTTTTTCGGGTCCAGTATACCGGCGAACTGCGGGTCCGCTTTCATGTCCGCCAGGAATTCCTTCACCAGCGGCCTTTCGGCGTACTTCGCCATAGCCGCGCTTACGCCGGCCATCTGCTGCGGAGTTATCCGGGGCAGCCCGGCCGGCAGGCCCGGCTCCCCCTGGCCGCCCCCTCCCCTGATCAGGAAGAGCGTGCTGCCTCCCGAAGGGGCGGACGGTCCGTCCGCGGACGGCGGCATTCCCGGCCTGGGCGCGTTTTCCGGGAAACTTTCCATGGCGTCCGACTGGTAGGTCTCCGCGGCCGGGAAGAACGAGGCGATCCTGTTGTAGAGAAAGGCCGCGGCGGCGGCTATCAGCAGGACGAGGCCGGTGAGCCCCGCCAGTACGAATTTAAGCAACTTGTTCCTCGCCCTGAGCGCGGCCAGCTGGCGGACGGCGGCGTCCTCCTCCGGGGGCTGGGGCGCGGCGGGCTCCAACCGGACCGGCGGCGGAGGCGCGTTCTGGACCTGCGCCGCGGCCGTCGGCGGCGGCGGAACGGGGGACGACGGGGATGGGGGCGCGGGCAGGACCGGCCGCGCGGCGCCGGGCGGCGGCGGGGCCGCGGGCTGGGGCGGAGGAGGAGCGTTCTGGACCTGCGGCGCGGCCGGCGGCGGCGGCGGAACGGCGGGCCGCCGGTCGGAAAAGGACGGCAGAACCCCTTCGCGCACGAAGGTCTCCACCGGGCGTTCCTCCCGCGCGTCGGGCGACGGGGCCCTCTCGTAACGCTCCAGTTCCACGGTAGGCCGGGACGGAGGCGGCGGGGGCGCGGGCGGCTCAGGAGCGGCGGGGCTCGACGGAGGAGCCTCGTCCCCGGCCGTTTTTTCCCGGGGCTCCTGAGGATCAAAGGACGGACGCTCCTGATTTGACACTCTTCCCCCTATATTGATAAACTCGATGACGGATTTGCTGTTATTCCGCCTTCCGGAATAATAGCAAATTTTGTCTTAAAGCCCCCTTCGTCTAGCGGCCTAGGACGCTGCCCTTTCAAGGCAGAGATCACGGGTTCGAATCCCGTAGGGGGCGCCAATTTACGGAGTTGCGAAAATCAGGGTCAAAAAAATCCGCCCGAGCCCGCAGCTCCCGCAGTTTCTCCGACGGAAAATTAAATTTTAATTTTATTTTCTGCCCGCCTAAAAGGAAGTTCGAACCGATTTTTCTCATTATTTGCAGATTATCGGCCGGACTTCCAGTAACCGCAGACTCTCCGACGACAACACAGAGCTCGTAGAACCTTTTCAACGGTTCGTTCCGCGTACTCTCCTCCCGCGCAAAAGCTGCGAGTTTGTTTTCAATTTCCTTTTTTTCATCGACCAATTGGGCCTTCTTGTTGGCGTACTCGGGCCGCGTCAGGGAGCCTTGCAGTACCATATCCAGCAACTTGCCCAATTGGTCGTTAAGGATAACCAACTTATCTCGCAGATTTTGGGCGGCTTCTTCCCCGGCCTGGGCCGCCTTAGTTTTATCCGTTTTTATGTTATCAAGAGCATCGGCGGCCAGGGCCGGGGGTAAGGAAACTCCTTTCAAGATTTCCCGTACCTGGCGGTCGGCCGCCTCCTCGCGGGTATAGCGCGCGGGACAAGGGCTCTTCCGTTTGGTGCAGCGCAGATAGTTATGGCCCTTTTGCGTCTCGGTGGTGATGAAGCACCCGCAATGCTCGCAGTGAAAAATGCCCCGGTAAACGTAAGGTTTGAACCCCCTTTGCTTAGGCTTGCTCTTGTTTTTAAGAAGCACCTGGCATTTTTCAAATACGTCCTTTGAGATTATGGGTTCGTGCTTGGCCTCGTAAACCTCGCCATAGTAGCGCATAACGCCGTAATAGATAGGATTGCGGAGAAAGTAATGGCAGTTGCCAATGGACAGCGCCTTCTTTTGATTGCGCCCGACAAGCCCGGACGAGTTCAGGAACTGCCGGAGCTCTCGTATCGAGTAATTGCCGGTGGCGTACATTTCAAAGGCTTTCTTGATAAGCGGCGCGCGCTCCTTGTCCACATAGATAGTGTGGTTTTCCTGATTGTTAAGGTAGCCCATCGGCGCCCAGGAAGGCCAGATACCGTTGCGGAGTTTTTGGCGCAACCCTCGCTTTACGTTCTCCGAGAGATTGTCCACGTAATACTTGCTCTGCCCAAAAGCGATGGAGAGCATGAACTTTCCCTGCGGCGTGGGGTCGAACCAGAAGGTCGGGAACTTGAGCTTCGTGATCCTGCCGGTATCCACCAGGTAGATGATGCGCCCGCCGTCAACGGAGTTGCGGGCCAGCCGGTCGGGGTGCCAGGCCACTATGCCGTCGGCCGCGCCCTGCTCAAGCTTAGCCATCATCTCGTTAAAGACCTCGCGGCCCGGCTCTTTGGCGGTCTTGCTCTCCACGAACTCGCGGGCAATGGGCAGCCCCTCCTTGTTGGCGTACTCGCGCAGCTCCACCAACTGCGCTTCTATGGACAGCACCTGCTTGTCCGCCTCGTCGGTGGACTTGCGCGCGTAAAGAAAGTACCGCATATTAAGCTTCTCCATACCTTGTCCTCCCCGCTCTTAAGTCCGGTTCTGCCCAGCAGGGCTGAACCGGACTTAAGTGCGAATTCTTCAACTCCCCGCCGCGGGTAAGGCCGGCCAGGCACAGCAGCGCTGGGCCGGCCGCACCGGCGGCCATAAGGAATTAAAATCGGTTCGGTAAACCGTTCCTCGGTTTACCAGCGCGTCAGCGCTGAACTTCCTCTTAGGCGGGCAGAAAATAAAATTAAAATTTAATTTTCCGTCGGAGAAACTGCGGGAGCTGCGGGCTCGGGCGGATTTTTTTGACCCTGATTTTCGCAACTCCGTAAATTGGCGCCGTTTTCAAGACACAGTTCGCACCTACTTTGCGCAACATCCCGAGGTAACTTTATGAGTTCCGCTTTTCCCCTCGAAAAGGAAGGCCGATCTTAT